>Ga0302319_10001084_pt1 | contig 61026 bp, 50 predicted proteins | sample Bog_T0_2_FD_203319 | JGI IMG/M metagenome (GOLD analysis project Ga0302319, IMG submission 203319) | Peat permafrost microbial communities from Stordalen Mire near Abisko, Sweden - Bog_T0_2 | ecosystem: Environmental > Terrestrial > Soil > Wetlands > Peat | place: Sweden: Abisko, Stordalen Mire...
CCGCGCCGGTTGTCACGACAGCCAAGTAAGCGGCTGAAGCCAAGCCGCCTGGCTGGCGGTGGAAGCTGGTGCAGTCGTGGATGCAAGGGAAATACAAAAGGCCGACCGGATTGACGGTCGGCCTTTTGTGTTGGAGCAAAAGCCATCCAACGATAGTCTCTATGCAAAATGGACGGGCTGCGCTAGGCTCAGAGAGCGGATGCTTGCCTGACGAACCGCTCCTGAGGTTTCTATGTCCTTTCGCTCCGTTTTTATCGCCGTTACCGTGGCTTTTGCGCTGATTCTGGGCGCATTCCTGGTGAATCGCGCACGTCCGAAGATTGAAACCGAGCAGCCCACAGCGGACTTTGTGCGCGCCAGCGGCAAGTGCGCCGAGTGTCACGCCCGCTTGCAGTACTCAGTGGTGCACGAATACGAGATGAGCGCTCACGCCAAAAAGGGCATCACCTGCCTGGATTGCCATCAGCCGGCCGATGGACAGAAGAAGGAAGACCACCACGGCTTTGTCATCAGCACCCATCTGACGGCGGGCAACTGCCGCTCGTGCCATGAGAGCATCTATCAGGAGTTCCTGCACAGCCGCCACGCCGCGCCCAGTTGGGCGGCCATCTACGGCGAGAAGGGTCTGAGCCCGGAGCAGGTCGCCTTCAGCGAGCAGTACCAACCGGGCGGGACCAAGCGGCCGCCGCATCCCTTTGTCACCGCCGAGGGCGGCGCGGCGATGGTCTCCGGCTGCGAGCAGTGCCACGCAGTAGGCAAGCCGAACGACGACGGCACCATCGGAAGCTGCACCAACTGCCACTCGCGGCACACCAGCTCGGTTGCGCTGGCCCGCCGGCCCTCCACCTGCGGCCAATGCCACATGGGGCCGGATCACTCGCAGATCGAGATCTACGACGAGTCCAAGCATGGCGTGATGTTTGCCGCGCAGGAACGGCTACTGAAGATGGATGCCGATCCCAAGACACTGAGTACGCGCGATATGTTTGTGCCCACCTGCTCGACCTGCCACATGAGCGGCATCAATGGCCTGAAGGTGACGCACGATCCCTCCGAGCGCCTTGGCTGGTATCTGGCCAATCCGGTCAGCGAGAAGCGCCCCAACTACCTGCGCGCGCAAGCGAAGATGAAGCAGGTCTGCGCGCAGTGCCACACGCAGGCGCTGATCGATCGCGTCTACTCGCAGGCCGAACAGGTCGTTGCGGGCACCAACGCCAAGGTCACCGACGGCAAATCGATCGTGGACGGCCTGCGCAAGGATGGGCTGCTCAACGGCCCGCCCTTCTCCAATCCCATCGATTTCACCTACTTCGATCTTTGGCACTACGATGGCCGCACCAGCAAGCACGCGGCCTTCATGGGCGGCGCGGACTTTGTGCAGTGGCACGGCAACTACGGACTGCTGCAGAAGACCGTCCAGCTTCAGCATGACGCAGCGGAACTGAGGAGGGCGCATGGCGCTCGTCCATAAGCTGCTGCGTTCGTCGAGGCTCCGCTGGCTGTGGCAGGCGCAACTGCTGGTGGAGATCTTTGTCGCGGCGAATCTGGCCGTGCTGGCCGGGGATATCTGGCTGGCCCATTCTGTGAATCACTTTCGCCACTGGGCCGAGTACATTCCGCTGTATTTCTCGGCCGATGCGCCGATTCTGCTCGCCGTGGCGATCCTGGCCAAGTGGCGCTGGGGGGCGCATGACGCATGGCGCGACTTCGGCTATCTGGTGGGCGGCCTTTCGGTGCTGATAGGACTTGCCGGGGTGCTCTTCCACCTGGAGAGCAGCTTCTTCGCCGAGCGCACACTGCGCTCGCTCACCTATGCCGCGCCCTTCGCCGCGCCGCTGGCTTACACCGGGCTGGGCTTTCTACTGCTTCTCAATCGCTTGACGTCGGCGCGCATCGACGACCGCCCCAATCCAGAGTGGGCGCGCTGGGTGATTCTGCTGGCCACCGGCGGCTTCTTCGGCAACTTCGTTCTCTGCCTCACCGATCACGCCAGCAATGGATTTTTTCTAAAAACGGAGTGGATTCCGGTCGTCTCCAGCGCCCTGGCCACGGGCTTCCTGATTGTTCCGGTGATGCAGCCGGTGACGCGCCGCTATCTGGATCTCTGCCTGGGGGTGCTGGGATTACAGGCCGTGGTGGGCTTGCTTGGCTTCGGGCTGCATCTGAGGATGAACTTTTATACTCCAGGAGGGAGCTTCTTTGAGAAGTCGATCTATGGCGCGCCGCCGATGGCTCCGCTGCTCTTCCCGAATCTGGTGGCTCTGACGCTGATCGGAATGTGGGAGCTGGCGGCCGGTCTTCCGGTGGGAAACACGGAGCGCCCTGGGCTCTTCGACCGTCTTCTGTGCTGGGCGGCGAAGTGACAGGCGGATGGTTGCGCTCACCACCAGGTTCGACGGCGAGCGCAAACCATGCTATTGCAGTGAATAGATCGTCTTCAGCTCTTTGTCCACCACGTTCTTGGGCAGTGGCGCATAGGAGAGGCCGGCGGCTTCGTTCTCGCCGGAGTTGACGATCCAGCTCAGCAGGTCCTTGATCACATTGGCCTTGGCCGGGTCTGCGGACTTGAGCGGCACCAGCAGCCAAGTGAAGCTGGAGATGGGATAAGCGTCCTTGCCCGGAGCATTGGTGATGGAGACGCGATAGTCGTCCGGGATCTGCTTGAGGCTGGCCGCGGCCGCGGTGACGCCGGCGATCGAGGCGCTCACGTAGTTGCCGGCGGCGTTCTTGATGGCGCCGTAGCTGATCTTGTTCTGAAGTGCGTAGATCAGCTCGACATAGCCGATGGTGCCCGACATCTGGCGTACATAGCCGGCCACGCCCTCGTTGCCCTTGCCGGCGATTCCGGTCGGCCAGCTGGGCGAGGCGCCCTTGCCGGGGCCGTTGGCCCAGTCGGAGCTGACCTTGCTGAGGTAGTCGGTGAAAATATAAGTAGTCCCGCTGCCGTCGGCCCTATGAACCACAATGATCTTCAGGTTGGGCAGGCTGACACCGGGATTGTCCTTGGCGATGCGCTGGTCATTCCAGTTGGTGATCTTTCCCAGGTAGATATCGGCCAGGACACTGGAGCTGAAGTTGATGCTGTTGACGCCGGGAACGTTGAAGATGGGAACGACCGCGCCCAGCACCGTGGGAATATGCACCAGCTTCGTCTTGGAGGGGGCCAACTGCTCATCGGTCGCCGGAGCGTCGGTGGCGCCGAAGTCCACCAGGCCGCCGACCATCTGACGGATGCCGCCGCCCGAGCCGATCGACTGATAGTTGATCTGGACGCCGGGATGCGCGGCGCTATACTCGCTAAACCACTTGGAGTAAATGGGGTAGGGGAAGGTCGCGCCCGCCCCGGTCAACTTCTGCGCCTGAGCCGTGCTCAAGGCCACAACCAACAATCCTACAGCCACCAACGTTTTCTTCACGTAGCTCTCCCTGGCAGATGTGCTGCCTGCTTTTATTCTCTGCGCCAATTGTTACAAGCATTTGAATTCAATACAGAATCGTGATTATCTTTCGCTATTTGACCGGAAGAGTGGTGCGGGTCTGTGCTCGATACGTATTCCAGAGAGAATCGCGCGGATCGCGGCGCGTCGGGAAAGGGCTCTGCTGGTAACCTAAGAGCAGCTATGAACGAACAGTTGCATCAGTTGCGTTGTTTTGGATGCGGGGCACGGATTGCCGGAGTGGATGCACGGCCGGACTTCCGATGCGCTGTGTGCGGCGAACTTTTTGAAGTGGAGTATCCGGGCTGGAGCGCGCGCAAGGGGCCGGACCGGCCGAATGCGGGCGCGCTGAAGTGGCTGTGGCGGGAGCGGCGCTCATCGTCCGAGGCGCTGGATCACTCCGGCGTCTGGCGCTTCCGCGAGCTGCTGCCGATCCTGGAGAGCTTTGGCAATGCGGTGACGCTAAGCGAGGGCAACACGCCGCTTTATCACCTGCCGCGCGCCGCCAAGAGGCTGGGAATCGACCAGCTCTTCGCCAAGCACCAGGGGATGAATCCGACCGGCTCCTTCAAGGATACGGGGATGACGGCTGCCTTGAGCGTGGCCAAGGAGCGGGGCTTTGAGTGGGTGGCCTGCGCGTCTACGGGAAATACTTCAGCGGCGATGGCGGCCTATGCGGCGCGCGCCGGCCTGAAGAGCCTGGTAATTATTCCCGACGGCAAGATCGCCTGGGGCAAGCTCTCGCAGGCGATGGATTACGGTGCGGTGACCTGCCAACTGAAGGCCGACTTCGACGGCTGTTTGACGCTGCTGACCGAGATTGTGCAGCAGGCGCCGATCTATCTGCTGAACTCGGTAAACCCGTATCGGCTGGAAGGACAGAAGACGCCGGCCTTCGAGATTGCCGAGGCCTTCGACTGGAGTGTGCCCGACCATCTGATTGTTCCGGGCGGCAACTTGGGCAACTCGTCGGCGCTAGGCAAGGGCTTCCGCGAGATGCTGGAGCTGGGCCTGACGGCGCGGATGCCGAAGATCAGCGTGATTCAGGCAGTAGGCGCGAATCCGCTGGTGCGCAGCCTGGCCGAGCATGACGGAAAATCAATCGAGCCGGTGGAGGCGCATACGCGCGCCACGGCGATTCGCATCGGCAATCCGGCCTCGTGGCGCAAGGCGGCGCGCGCGATTCAGGAGACGGGCGGCTGGTGCCTGGATGTGACGGAAGCGGAGATCGCCGTCGCCAAGGCGGAGATCGGCACTGAGGGTCTGGGCTGTGAGCCTGCCTCGGCGGTGACGCTGGCGGGGCTGAAAAAGCTCAGGGCAGCGGGCAAGATTGCGGCCAATGAAACCGTGGTGCTGGTGCTGACCGGGCACACGCTCAAAGACGCCGACTACACGATCGACTTCCATCGCGGAACCCTGCTGACGGCTGAGGAAAGCGCGGGGCTGGAGAAAGAGATCGCCGGTTTGCAACGCAATGCGCAGGTGGTAGACGCGACGCCGGCCGCGGTGCTGGCCGCGCTGAAGGGCAGAACGGAATGAACGCGGGATTAGCAGAGAAGACAATCCGGCTGCGACTGCCCGCGACCTCGGCCAATCTGGGCTCGGGCTTTGACGCCATGGCCGTGGCCTTCAACTTCTATCTGGAGATCGAAGCCACACCGGCTGCCGAGTTTTCCATCGATGCGACGGGAAGAGACCGGGAGTACATTGCGCGCCTGGAAGACAATCTGATTTTGGAGATCTACAAGGAGCTGCTGAAGGCCAACGGGCGGCCGGTGACTCCGCTCGCAATCCGCATGAACAATGAGATTCCGCTGGGGATGGGCTGCGGCTCGTCGGCGGCGGGACGGCTGGCGGCGATTGCCCTGGCGGTGCATTTTGGGCAACTGGGCTGGAGTTCGGAGCAGATTTTGGAGGAGGCTTCGGCTCTGGAGGGACATCCGGACAACGCCGCGGCCTGCTGGCTGGGCGGCTTTGTGGCCGCGGCCCGCGCGGGACGGACGGTTCATGTGGCCCGCGTCGAACCACCTTCCGCCTGGCGCGCTATTGTGGCGCTGCCGACCGAGCCGCTGGCGACAAGCAAGGCGCGCGCGATGCTGCCCGAGTGCTTCGATCGTGCCGACGTGGTGGCCAACATCCAATCGGCGGCGCTGCTGGGGCTGGCCTTTGCCCAGGGGCGCGGCGACCTGCTGCGCATCGCCATGCAGGACCGCATTCACCAGCCCTATCGCGCGCACCTCTGCCGGCTGATGCCGCCGCTGCTTGCGCTCTCAGGTGAGCACGGGATACTGGGCGCGGCGCTGAGCGGCGCAGGACCTTCGGTGCTGTTGATCGTGGGCAGCGAAGCCAGCGTGCCCGAGGCGACGGCGGCGATTCGAGCGGCGCTCACGGGAGAGGCCGAGCCGGAGCTGAAGATCTGCCGCTTTGAGACGGCAGGCGGCCTCCAATCCTTCCAGGCGGCGCGACCGGCCTGAGTGGGCGCAATGCGTTTGCATTTCTCATGAAAAGTTACTTTTTACCGGGAAAAACCTTCGTGACTTATTACTTTTATTATTACTCAAGATTGATTGCAATTCCCTCATAAAACTCCTACATTCAATTCCGTGGGCAGTTCTGGGGGAGGGCTGCTCTAGCGCCCGAGATCCTTTATGGATCCGGGCGCTTTTAATTGCTCCGGATCTGCTGAGTCCATTGCAAGGAAAGCAGTTGCCGTCAGCCACTCGCTTGCCCGCTATTGACCAACGAGGAGCGCTCTGCGACTTTCATGCAGGCTGCGGCATCCTATGGAGGCCGGTCAGCCGCTAGACTGAAGGTATGCGGTTACCGCAAGTGCAAGGAGGAACATGGCTGGAGAGGGAGTATTGCAAGTCAACGATGCGACATTCGACCAGGAGGTGCTCCAGAGCGAGCTGCCGGTACTGGTGGATTTCTGGGCCGTCTGGTGCGGTCCCTGCAAGGCGCTTGCGCCATCGATCGACGCAGTGGCGGCCAAATACGCCGGCAAAGTAAAGATCGCCAAGGTCAATGTGGACGAGAATGGCGCCGCGCCCTCGCGCTTCGGCATTCGCGGCATTCCGGCATTATTGTTCTTCAAGGGCGGCAAGGTCGCCGATCAGGTGGTGGGCTTTGTTGCCCAGGATGTGATCGAGGAAAAGATCGCGAAGCTATTGGCGTAAACAGAACAGGGACTAAGAGACTAGAGCATTTTCGCTTCACTTGTTGACATCAAGAGTGAGTCGAAGGTGCTTTTTCTTGAGGAAAAAGCCACTTTTCTGCATGGATTCTGTAAAGACCAGAATCGAAAATGCTGTAGACGGCGAACGGAAGAGTGGGTCGATTCTCTCGGTGCCGCTTTGTTCTCTTAGTCCCTGTTTCTTTGTCCTCATTCCCTAGTTCCCATTTCACCGGTATTTGCGCAGCACGCCCAGCACGCGGCCCTGGATGGCCACATCGGCGGCCTTGACCATGATGGGGCCCATCTCAATGTTGGAGGGTTGCAGGCGCACCTGCGAGCCTTCCGAGTAAAAGCGCTTGAGTGTGGTCTCGGAGCCGCGCACCAAGGCCACAACAATCTCGCCCTGACGCGCCGTGCGGGTGCGCTCGACCAGCACATAGTCGCCGCTGATGATATGCTCGTCGCGCATCGAGTCGCCGCGCACTTCGAGTGCGAAGACGTCGCGGTTGCCCACCACATCGTGCAGCGAGACGCTCTCTTCATTCTCCATCGCCTCGACCGGCATACCGGCGGCGATGCGCCCCATCAGCGGCAGCCGGTCGCTGGTCCGCGAACGCGCTCCCGGTGGCAGCACGTCGATCGACCGGCTGCGGTTGTGCACGCGGTCCAACAGCCCTTTGCGCTCCAGGTTGGTGATGTGCTTGTGCACGGTGGCCAGGCTCTTGAGGCCCATGCCGCGCGCAATCTCCTCGAACGATGGAGAGTAGCCGTTGCGCGTGGTGAAGCTCTCCAGGAAATCGAGAATCTCTTTTTGCCTTCGGGTGACAGCCATGAGGGCATTATAGCGAATAAATGGCGAACTGCAAGAACTTTTCCTGATTTTTTTGCGCGTGATTTCCGCTGTCGTAGCAGGAACGCTTCGCGCTTCCCTGCCCCAGTGCGCAAAGGCTGCTCCAACGGATGAAGCGAGGCTCATTCAGTGTTAAAGAAAGCGAACTGAATATCCGATAAGCGGAGGGGGTGTATGCGCCGCTTGATCGGCTGCTTGGCGCTCCGTGGGCGAGGATCGATGATCTCCATCAAAGAGTACCTTGAGCAGAAGCCGGGCGTGGAAGGAACAGAGCTTATCCCCGGCCAAAAAAAGATTGGTCAGAATACGGCAGAGCCTGGCGCTTCCGCTCAGCCGTCGCTCGAGCTTGTGTTGCCGGCGACGGTCGCCGCCTACCGTTCGGCGCTGCTGGAGATGGGCAACTGCGGTCAGGATGCCTGTCCGGCGCTGGCCGCAGAGCTGCAGAAGGGTCTGGCCAGACTCATCGCGAGACTCAGCGGCGAGATCTCCTGCGCGAGCATGAACGAGAGCGAGGAGGGCGTGCGCGAGCAGATGCGGGGATGGGGCCGCAGCGCCGCACAGCATTACCGGCAAAAGACCGGCGAGGTGAAGGACATTCTGCTGACGATGGCCCGCACCGCCGAGTCGGTGGGCGAACGGGATCAGCGCTGCGCGCAGCAGATCACCGCGGTTACGACGCGGCTGCGCAGCATCGCCAACCTGGAGGATCTGACCGAGATCCGCGAGTCGATTAAAAAGAGCGCCGTGGATCTGAAGGGCTCGATCGACCGCATGACGGCCGAAGGCAAAGCGGCGATCGACCGGCTAAAGGCCGAAGTAAGCAATTATCAGACGCGGCTGGAGGAGGCCGAGAGCGTGGCCTCGCGCGATGCGCTGACCGGCGTGCGCAGCCGCGCCTGGCTGGAAGGACAGATTGAGCAGGCATTGCAGGGGCCGGCGCCCTTTTGCGTGGCCATTCTGGATCTGGACAAATTCAAACAGGTCAACGACGAGTACGGCCACCTGGTGGGCGACGAGCTGCTGAAGATGTTCGCCGCCAAGATGCGCTCGGTCTGCCGGGCCACGGACATGATCGGGCGCTGGGGCGGAGATGAGTTTGTTCTTTTGCTGCACTGCCGCTTGCAGGAGGCGCAGACGCAGATTGACCGGCTGCGGGATTGGGTCTGCTCGAACTATACGATTCAGGGAAACGCGGCCCCGATCAAGCTGCACGTGAAGGCCTCAATCGGGCTGGCGGAGCGGCAGGCGAGCGAGAAGATGAAGGCGCTGATCGACCGGGCCGACGCCGAGATGTACCGCGAGAAGGCAACGGCGCGGGCGGCAAAGAACGAGGCGGCGCGCTAAAGAGGCTGCGGGCTGAAGCCTCTGCGGCATTCTCCGAATGCTAGTAGAAATGCATATTCGATTGATATTCAGCTGATGAGGCACTGGCAAAGGTCGGCACAGCAATAAAGTAACCTGGGAATCCCTCTGCAACTCATCATTTTGGGAACACCAATTCTCCCTGTGCCGTTCCTGGAATGCACTTTCTCTCATTCTTCACTTTCTCTCTTGAGTTTCCCACCCTCTCGCGGGAAGGTAAGAGGGAGCCGTCCCTTAGCGCACGCTAAGCTGGCCGGTTGGGGGGAGTGGAGCAGGCGTCCAAAAGCAAGGATGCCGCACACAAAGAAAGGCTGCCATGAGGTTATTGATCGCCGAAGACGACCGGGCGCTTGGATTATTTTTAAGCCGCGGTTTGGAGGCAGATGGACACCGCGTCCGTCTGGCCTATGATGGGGCTGCCGCTGTCGAGGCTTTCCGCCAGGAGATGCCCGACTTGACCATTCTTGATTTGAATATGCCGATCAAGGACGGTGAGCAGGTTTTGGAAGAGATCCGCGCGCTGGACTCGGATCTTCCGGTGCTGGTACTGACCGCCCGGCAAGAGGTGGATACACGGGTGCGCTGCCTGGACCGCGGGGCCGACGATCTGATGATCAAGCCCTTCAGCCTGCATGAGCTCAGAGCCCGCTGCCGCGCTCTGCTGCGCCGCAAGCGCGAGGCGCGTCTGCTGCTGCGCGCCGGCGACCTGGAGCTGGACCGGCTGGACCATACCGCGCGCCGCGCGGGTCAGTCGATTCTGCTCACCAATAAGGAATTCGCGCTGCTGGAGCACCTGATGCTCAATCGCGGCCAGTGCGTCTCGCGGGTGGAGCTGCTGGATTCGGTCTGGAATCTGGAGCCGGCGCAGACCACCAATATCGTCGACGTCTATGTCAATTATCTGCGCCGCAAGCTGAAGGATCCGCCTCCCGGACACCTGATCCGCACGGTGCGCGGCCAGGGCTATCTGGTTCCGCAGGAGAGCGAGCTTGCTCTGGCAGCTCTTCCCCTGCTTTCCGTGCCCGCGATTCTTCCGGGCGTGGCGGCTCCGGTGGCCTCCGTTCCAGTCTTTGAAGCCCATTAAATAATTGCTTCCATCCAACCCGATCGATTCTTAGGAGAATCTGCATGGCTACCGTAATCCCTGTTTCCAATCTACCTATCTCCAGCCGTATCCGCCCGCGCACGGCTCTGGTGGCAAGCGCCGATCGCAGCTTCCGCCAGCGCCTCTCCGAGACTCTTACCGGACTGCGCTGGCAGGTGCGCGAGGCCGAGGGCGGCGCCCAGGCCTGGGAGGAGGCGGCCACGTCGCTGCCCGAGGCGCTGATCGTCGATTCCTGGCTCCCCGATCTCGATCTGGCCGAGTTTCTTGCAGACTTCCGCAGCCAGTTTCCCGAGGTGGACCTTGTCACTACCGGCAGTTCCACAGCGCAGGAGAGCCCGCGCGGACCCTACCGCCAGGAGCTGCTCTATGCGCTGCGCCGCTCGCAGGACAACGACACCGCGATCTGGAATGCCGCGCCCTCGCTCGACGGAGCAAATCCCGTGCAGGATTTAACTCTGGCAGGCGCATGGCCGCTTCCCTCTCTTCCCGCCCAGACTCTGCCCGCCTCAGCGCCGCAGAGCGAGAGCGCCGCGGCGATGCACGCCCATCCCAGCTCAAAGCAGACAGCGGCTGAGAGTACGGTATCGGCGGCCGTCGAGCCGGCCAGCAGTGAAAGGCTGCCGGAGCTGATCGGCTATGCTCCCTGCATGCTCGAAGTCAGCCGCCGCATCCGCCTGGTGGCTCCGCGCTCGACACCGGTACTGATCGAAGGACCGACCGGCTCGGGCAAGGAACTGGTGGCCGAGGCCTTGCACCGCCTCTCGACGCGCAACCGCAAGCCCTTTGTCGCCATCAACTGCGCGGCAATCCCCGAGTCGCTGCTGGAGGCTGAACTGTTCGGCCACACGCGCGGCGCATTTACCGGCGCCGTGCAGGGGCGCGTGGGAAGGATTGAGGCTGCCGACGGCGGAACACTTTTTCTGGATGAGATCGGCGAGATGCCGCTGGGGTTGCAATCCAAGCTGCTGCGCTTTGTCGAATGCGGCGAGCTGCAGCGGGTGGGCGACAACGAGACCGTCAAGGTGGATGTGCGCATCATCGCGGCCACCCATCAGGCGCTGGCCCAGCAGACCCAGTCGGGGCTCTTTCGCTCCGATCTCTACTACCGGCTGGCCGTCTTTCTGATCCGGACCCCGGCGCTCTCGGAACACTTGGAGGATCTGCCGCTGCTGGTCAATCACTTCCTGGCGCAGATGGGGCGCGAGGCGCCGATCAAGAAGGTCGAGCCCTCGGCGCTGGCCAAACTGACCGCGCACGATTGGCCCGGTAATGTGCGCGAGCTTGAACACGTGCTGGAGCGGGGCGCGATCCTGGCCGGCGAAGAGGCCATGCTGACCACCCGCGAGATCGACTTCGGGCTGGCGGTGAATTAGTGGAGAAACAAGTTGACAGGTTCACAGGTTGACAGGTTCACAGGTTGACAGGTTGACAGGTTCACAGGTTGATAGGTTGACAGGTTCATAGGTTGACAGGTTCACAGGTTGACAGGTTCACAGGTTGACAGGTTCACAGGTTGACAGGTTGACAGGTTGATAGGTTGACAGGTTCACAGGTTGACAGGTTCACGGGCGAATATAGACCCCTGCCAACTTGTTAACTTGTTAACTTGTTAACTTGTCAACTAGTTAACTTGTCAACCTCTCCGAAGGGAGGGTACGTCGATGCAGGTTGAGACTCAATTGAGCGATCAGATTGCCCGTTACCTGGATCTGGCCACCAGCGAGGCCAAGCTGACCGCGGCCAATATGGCCAATATCGACACCCCCGGCTATCGCGCCGTGGGCATGGACTTCGAGGCCGAGATGCGCGAGGCAATGAATGGCGTCGAACAGGGGCATGGGGCGCGGCCGGTGCGCCTGAAGGCCGTCGACGGATTGATTGCCCGGCCCGACGGCAACAATGTCTCGCTGGATCGCGAGGGTCTGAATCTGGCCGAGGCGCAACTGAAGTTCAAGACCGGCGTGGCGCTGCTGCGCCTGGAGTATCAGCGTGTCTTGGATGCCATCCATTCGGACAGCAAGTAAGTTGGAAGACCGCGTGCAGGGATTTCCGCAGAGAGGAGGCGCGGGATGAACCTCTTTGCAATGATGGAAACCTCGGGCGGAGCGATGCAGGCCGAACGGCTGCGCGCCGAGGTGGTGGCAACGAATATGGCCAACGCGGAGACGACGCGCACGGCTACTGGCGATGTCTATCGCCGTCAGCATGTTGTCTTTGCCGCCAACCCCGGCGATCCCGACTTCGCCAATACGCTTTCGGCGGCCTCGGCTGGGGTGAGCGCCGGAGCCTCTTCCACAGCCGGCTCTGCCGCCTCCGGCTCCGTCATGGAAGATCTGACGGCGGCGACGCAGCCCGCGCCGCTGCCCGCGCTGCTTCCCATGAATATGAGCGGTTTTTTGAGCGGCACGGCGACAACGGCGCCAGGGGTGCATATTGCGGCAGTGGTGCAGGATAGCTCGCCGCCGCTGAAGCGCTACGACCCTGGGCATCCGGATGCGGGAGCGGACGGGTATGTCTCATATCCGGACATTAATCCGCTCACAGAGATGGTGGACCTGATGGGGGCGACGCGTGCATACGGTCTGAATAGCTCGGCCGTGCAGGCCGAAAAGGGCATGATCAGCTCGGCGCTGGAGATCGCCAAGTCATAACGGCGAGAGAACGGCGCAGGTCAGTGAGAGACAGGCAAGAATACGGCAGGAGAAGCGATGATCCCTTCAATCAATCCGATGAGCGCGGCGACACAAGCCTTGCAAGGGCTCTCTGGCTCGGGCGCGCAAACGGGTGCGCAGACAAACGCGACAACCGGCGCGGGCTCAGGCTCCGCACCGTTCTCCGATCTGTTGAGCGATGCGGTGGGCCAGGTCAATCAGTTGGAAGCACAGGCGCAGACGGCGGTGTCGGGATTGATGACCGGCGCGGGCGTCGATGTACATCAGGCAATGATCGCCACCGAGAAGGCGAACATGGCATTCGAGATGGCGCTGGCGGTGCGCAATAAAGCCGTCCAGGCCTACCAATCGGTGATGGGAATGCAGTTTTAGTTCACAGTTCACAGTTCTCAGTGGTTTTTGCAACTCAAACGACGGATAGCACGATGAGAACGGGCAACTGAGAACTGGGAACTTCGAACTGAGAACTGACGACTGAGAACTGCACTCGAGAGCGGAGACAATGGCCACCGGAACACAGTTGCAGAAGAACGCGCAGGCAAGGCCCGGAGAACCCGGCATCAGCGGGCGGATGGCCGGACTGTGGGGTCGCACGCGGCTCTGGTGGGCGCAACTGCAGCCGGCGCAGCGCGGCTGGACGGTGGCGCTGTTTTTGCTGCTGGCGGTTCTTGTCGGCGGCCTCTTCTGGTATGGGATGCGCCCCGATTGGCGCATTCTCTATGCGAATATGGAGCCGGAGGATGTGCGCCAGGCCGGTCAGGTGCTGGCCCAGGCGCAGATTCCCTTTCAATCCACCACGGACGGGGCGGGGATCGAGGTTCCGGCGGCGCAACTGGACAAGGCGCGCCTGGTGACGGCGGCCAAGGGAATGAAGAGCGGACGGCTGGGCTTTGAGATCTTCGACAAGCCCAACTGGGTGGGATCGGAGTTCGACGAGCAGGTAAATTTTCAGCGGGCGCTCGAAGGCGAGCTGGAGCACACGGTCGGCACGCTTTCCGATGTCTCTTCGGCGCGGGTTCATCTGGTGATGACACACGATTCGCTCTTTCGCGACGCGGAGCGTCCGGCCAAGGCCTCGGTGGTGCTCAAGCTGCGCCATCGCACGCTGGCCGACGGCGAGGCGGAGGCGATTCGCAACCTGGTAGCCTCGGCGGTGGACGGTTTGACGCCGGAGCGCGTGGTGCTGGTGGATGCCTCCGGCAATCTGCCGCTGGGACCAAAGACGGCCGACGCTCTGCGCCTGAGCGCCGAAGAGGCTTTGGAACAGAAGTTGATTGCGACGCTGGAGCCGGTGACCGGCCCCGGCAATGTGCGCGCCTCGGTGACGCTGGACTACAACCCGGTGGCCTCGGAGGAGACTCAGGAAAACTACGACCCGGACCAGACGGTGACGCTCTCGATGCAGCGCACCGAGCAGTCGGCCGGATCGCAGCCGGTGGCCGCCGGCGTTCCCGGCAGCGCCTCGAATGCGCCCAACGCGCAGGCCCTGCCCGTTTATCCGCCGCAGACGAGCGCACCGCAATCGGCCAAAAGCGAGTCGGGAACCTACGGCGCCTCGAAGACAGTGCGGCATATTGTGGAGAATCCAGGAAGCCTGCGGCGGATGACGGCGGCGATCGTGGTAAACGACCGGCTGATGCAGGCTGCGGCCAAGGGCAAGGCGGCGCAGTGGCAGCCGCGCTCGGCCGAGGAACTGCGCAACCTGACGGCGCTGGCGCAGGCCTCGGTGGGCTTCGATCAGGCGCGCGGCGATCTGTTGCAGGTGGAGGATCTGGCCTTCGAGGAGAACCGCTTGCAGCAGCCGGTCACGATCGAGGGCCAGATCCTGTCCACGGCTGAAAGTTCTCCGATTTTGATCAAGTATTCGGCGCTGCTTGTGGGGTTGCTGATGGTGGTGGCCTTCGGAGTGCGACCCGCGCTGCGCCACGCCCGGCTTGGCAGCGTAAGCAAGGGAGCGCAAAGGGAGTTGCCGGCGCCGTCAGAGGCTGCGGAACCGCGAGCCTTGCGGCAGCCCGAGCCGGTCGAGATGGATCCGGAGCGAATTCGCTCACAGGAGATCTTCGAACAGGTCTCCAGCCACTTAAAGCGCGAACCGACGCAGAGCTCGCGCCTGTTGCAAAGCTGGATTCACTCCGATTGACCTGGGCGGTGAGAGTGCCGAAGGGCGAACAACGAGCGACGCGGGCGCATGAAAGGAGCCGGTCTTGTCTGAGCAGGGGAACCAGAACGCGGCGGCGCGGCGTCAACTGACGGCCAATATGAACGGAGTGCGCAAGGCGGCCGTGCTGCTGGTGGCCGTCGGCGAAGAGTCGGCCAAGGAGATTCTGCGCGCGCTGCCGGAGGCGGACGTGCAGCGGCTCACCGAGGAGCTGGCCGATCTGCGCGGCATTACGCCGGAGATGTCGGCCGGGATTCTGGAGGAGTTCTGGGAGCTGCTGGAGACGCAGAACTTCATGATGCACGGCGGTCTGGATTATGCCTCCCGCCTGCTGCAGGAGACCTTCGGCAAGGAGCGCGCCGACGATCTACTGACGCTCGTACGCCGTTCGCAGGAGGCCGCGCAGGGCAATCTGGCGAAGCTGCAGCGCACCGATCCGCAACAATTGGGCAAGCTGCTCGATAGCGAACATCCGCAGACGATCGCGCTGGTGCTGGCCCATCTGGACCCGCGCCGCGCCTCGCTGGTGCTGGACAATCTGAGCGAGGACCACAAGGTGCTCTCGATTCAGCGGCTGGCCGAGATGCGCCAGTTCTCGCCGGAGATGGCGCAGAAGGTGGCGCACATCCTGCACCGGCGGCTGGAGAACGTGGGCGACACGGCGCGAAAGAGCTACTCTGGCTTCAAGGCGGTCGCCGATCTGCTGAACCGGCTCAATGCCGAAGAATCCAAGAAAATCCTGGAGACCATCGAGGACGGGCAGCCGGAGCTGGCTTTGTCCATTCGCAACCTGATGTTCACCTTCGAGGATCTGGTGACGGTGCCGCCGGCCACCATCCGGGAGATCGTCTCCGGAGTGGACAAGCGGCAACTGGCGCTGGCTCTGCGCGGAGCCAAAGATGAGTTGCGGGCGCAGATCTTCAAGTCGATGAGCTCACGCGCCGTCGAGATGCTGAAGGAAGATATGGAGGTTCTCGGTCCGGTGCGCTCGCGCGAGGTGGCGCAGGCGCAGCAGGAGATTCTCAACCTTGCGCGCAGGCTAGAGGCCGAGGGCAAGGTGATTCTGAAACTCGAGACCGGCGACGAGATGCTGGCGTAGCAGTTCACAGTTCTCAGTCGTCAGCGTGGTCTGCGGCTCTGAGAACTGAGAACTGGGAACTGAGAACTGTTTTGGGAGTTTCAGTGCAACAGGCGGCAGCGGCATCGAGCAAGGCGGCAATCGGGCGCGTCCAGGTCTTCGAGTACCCGGCCGACCCCGATGCGCCTCTGATGCCCGAGTGGAGTGGCTGGGCAAACGCCGATGAATCCGTGAGCCCATCCAGCCCGGAGTCGGGAGCCGCGGGCGGCGATCTTCGCCAGCACCCCGAATTTGACAAGCGGCTGACCGAGGAGACGCGACGCTCCTTCGACTCCGGACGGGAGCGCGGGCGGCAGGAGGGGCGGCAGCAAGAGCGCGAGGCGCAGGCCGCGGCTCAAACCACGGCCGAGCGTGAACGCGCGCGACAGGCCGCAGGGCTGATCGAAAGCTTTACCCAGGAGCGGGATCGCTTTCTGCACACCGTCGAGGAAGAGGTCGTGAAGCTCTCCCTGGCCGTGGCGGCGCGTATTCTGCGGCGCGAGGCGCAGATGGACCCGCTGCTGCTGACCGGCGCGGTGCGCGTGGCGCTGGGTCAGCTTTCGGCTTCGACCCAGGTGCGGCTGCGCGTGCCTCCGGCGGAACTGGAACTATGGAAGGAGGCCGTGGCGCTGCTGCCCGGCCTGGCCGTAAAGCCCGCGGTTCTGGCAGGCGAAGGAATGCGCCTGGGCGATTGCGCGATCGAGACCGAAATGGGCACGGTGGACCTGGGAATTCGCGCGCAGTTGAGTGAGATCGAGCGCGGCTTCTTCGACCGTGAGGGCGGCATTGGCAGCAACCATGCAAGACCGGAGATCTTGTTTGCCGAGGCCGAGCCGAAGGCCGGCGTGGCCACTGCTCCGGTCGCGGAGAGCCGCCGATGACCGAGCTGCTGGAGCGCTACTTCAATCGTCTGGAGCGCCGCCAGCCGTGGCGCTGGCGTGGGCAGGTGCTGGAGTCGGTGGGCCAGACCGTCGAGTCGCAAGGGCCGCTGGCCTCGGTGGGCGAGTGCTGTGAGATTCAGGACCAGAACGGGCGCGCGCATCTGGCCGAGGTGATCGGCTTTCGCGGCTCGAATGTTTTGTCGATGCCAATTGACAGCACCGAGGGCATCCGCTTTGGCAATCGTGTGGAGGCGCTGGGCGTGCATCCCGCGATCGAGGTGGGCGAGGCGCTGATGGGCCGTGTCTTGAATGCGCTGGCAGCGCCCATCGACGATGGCCCGCTGCCGGTGCTTCATCGCACTCTTCCCTTGGATGGGGTGGTGCGGCGGCCGTTGGAACGGGTGCCGATCAAGACCCCGCTGGGCACGGGCATCCGCGTCCTCGATGCGCTGCTGACCGTGGGCCGGGGCCAGCGCGTGGGCATCTTCGGCGGCTCGGGCGTGGGCAAGAGCACGCTGATCGGCATGATGACGCGCAACACCGAGGCCGATGTGACGGTGGTCGGCCTGGTGGGCGAGCGGGGCCGCGAGGTGGTCGAGTTCCTGCAGGATTCGCTGGGCGAGGCCGGCCGCGCGCGCTCGGTGGTGGTGGTTTCTACATCCGATCAGTCGCCGCTGATGCGCATGCGAGCGGCCCTTTCGGCGACGACGATCGCCGAATACTTTGCCGCGCAAGGCAAGCATGTGCTGCTGGTTCTGGACTCGCTGACCCGCTTTGCGATGGCCGCCCGCGAGATCGGCCTGGCCGCCGGAGAGCCGCCGACAAACAAGGGATATACGCCCTCGGTCTTCAACCGGCTGGCCAAGCTGGTGGAGCGCACGGGTCAGTTTCAGACGGGCTCCATCACGGCCTTCTATACGGTGCTGATGGAGGGCGACGATCAGCAGGATCCTCTGGTGGATGCGGTCCGCTCGCTGCTCGACGGCCATGTGGTGCTCTCGCGCACGCTCGCCGCCGAGGGATGGTATCCGCCGATCGAGCTGCTGGATTCAATCAGCCGATTGATGCCGGCCGTCACCCAGGCGGCGCATCGCGAGCACGCGGCGCTGCTGCGCAAGATGCTGGCCGTCTACCATCGCAGCGAGGATCTGGTGCGCATCGGAGCCTACAAGCCGGGCTCGGACCCCGACCTGGACCGCGCCTTGAAGTCGCGCGGTGCGATGCGGGCATTTATGACCCAGGAGTCGCGCGAGCAGGTCCGCTTTGCCGAATGTGTGAAACGGCTGGCCGCACTGGCCGCGGAGGTCTGATTGATGGCCGTCTCGCGCGCGCTGCGCCGTCTGTTGCGCATCCGGGAGCTTGAAGAGGAGCAGAACCGCCTGGCTCTGGAGTCGGCTCTGGGTGAGCTGAATCGCCTGGAGTATGCATTGGAGGCGACCATCGAGCGCGGACGCCAGGGCCGGAGGCTGGTTCTGGCCAGCGCTCAGAGTGGCCAGGTGATGGACCGGATCGCCGGCTTTGAAGAGACACGCTCGGCCGGAAGCCATGAAAAAGCGCTCGCCCCGCGAATCCACTCCAAGCAGATGGAGGTCGCGACGCGGCGGCAGGAGTTTCTCTTGAAGAGAATCGAACGCCGCCAGGCCGAGACACTGATCGAGGAGAGTGAGGCGCAGGATGCGCTCGAGGCCGACCGGCGCGGACAGCAATCGCTCGACGATTGGTACGGCTCTCAGAGCTACCGCCGCACGGCAGAAGAGAGCATGCCAAAGCAGGCCGCAGCCAAGTTCGCCACGCAAATCTTTGCCGATTCCGAGACTGTGTCGCCAGAGCGCCGGGAAACTTGAGGGAATCTCCACAAAGCAGGCGTAATACCTTCCTGTATCGGGAATACCGCTCCCATTGCTGACAATGCTCTAACCCGCCATTGACTCGATTTGGCACACCGTCTGCTCTATCTCTCCGCATGACCGTGGCCGCAGCATTGGAGATCGTGGCAGGTGGAGTTCCGGCGTCGGGCACCGGCAAGGCTCTGGGCGCGACGCGCTCTGGAGCTGCCGGTCAGAGTCTTCCGGCCTCGTCGGCGTCGGGCACGTCTGCTTCAGGATCGGCGAGTTTTCAGAGCGGCTGGCAGGCGCTGCTGGCATCGATGAACTCAGCAACGGCTGCTTCCAAGTCCACCTCCGCATCGCAGAGCGGGAGCACGGTGGTCACGGCATCCGCGACCCCGGCGACCAGCAGCCCGACGAGTAGCATCCCGACGAGCAGTCTGGTTCAGAGCCGGGAAACGCAGTCAACGAAGCCGAGTGGCACGCCAGTGGCGCTTCCCTCGGCTGGCTACAGCGCTGCGAAGCGAGCCTTGGCGGCGCAGAACTCGGCAACCGCAGTGAGCAGGAGTGCAGTAAAAACAACTTCGACAGCGACAGGTACCGGTGCTAGAAAGGCTGTGGCCGATTCAAATGTAGAGAAAGATAAAGAGACTTCTCAGAATTCGAAATCTTCTCCGCAAACGCTCTCGTCCCAAACCATCGTCTCTGCTCAATCGGCGGCCAGCACAGACGGAACCGCTCCGGCGTTCGTGACAGCAGCCAACACTGTGCCCGTCGAGAGCGCTCCGGCAAAGAACAACTCGAACACCGGCAGTACAGGCCAAACATCTGCCACCGCGCAGTCGGCTCTCTCCGCAACCGATCTTCCGCCAACGAAAGAGGCTTTATACCCGGCAGTTTCCACTTCGCAACCAGCGCCGAAGCAGCAGATCTCCAGTGCGGCGCCGGCGCCATCGAAGGCTGCCGCGCAGGATGACAATCCTTCGCCGGCAGCGGCAACGACGGACACGCGTGAGGAACCGCTGGAGATCTCGGACTCCAATATGAGTACGACTCAGACGGCTGATCACAAGCAAACTTCTTTGGAGACGCTCACTTCCTCACTGAGTCCTGCGACGTCGGTTGCCGCAGAGGGTCCTACGCCATCGGTAGCCGCACAGGGTTCAGCGCCGTCGGTCGCCGCTGGCGATGACGCGGCATCTGTAACTGATTTCGATCCTTCATCGCAGATGACGCCGTCGGCAGCCATCCAGTCATCCCTGGCGCTGGAGTCGAGCGCAATCTCAGCAACAGCGAGCCATTCGACTTCGGTAGCAGGCAGCCGAAGTTCGACGACGATTGACACAACCGCTGCCACTCAGGACAACATTGATTCCAGTGAGCCGCAGAGAATTGCGGACAATCCCAACCCGGCACAGACGGCGACATCGACATCCACTCCCAGTGCGAAGCCAATGCAGCAGGTTGCAAGCGCTTCGCAGCCGAGCGAAAGCCTTGCGTCCAGCCCGCATTCTGCGCCGGCAACTGAACCGCTTGAGAGCGCTACGCAGACGCTGACGCTCAGCCTGAATCCAGCGGAGACTGCCGCTCCAATCCTCAGTACAACGCAGACGGCGGCAACGGCCGCAGGCGCGCCTCGGAGCCAGACGGCGACGCAAGCAGTGAAGGCGGTTGCAGCACCGACCGGCAGCGACGAGCTGAACTCCGCGCTCGTGGCCTCTAGCGCGACCGCCACGCCAACGAATCTGGCAGCGATGATTCCGCTAGAGGCAGGCAAGCCTGGCGCTTCCGTTGAGGCAAAGCAATCCGCCGCCGGCCCGGCCCGCACTGCACGTTCAGCGGCGGGAGTTGCCATCGTGACCTCCGGAGATGCGCAGGCTTCGGCCGCGGATGCCACTGCGACCACGCGAGAGACAAGCGCAGCGCAAAGCGCCGCGAGCCCAACCGTAGCAACCAGCTCAACGACAACGGCAGCCACCGCGCCCGATACGCGCGAAGCCTTTGCCACGCTCGATAGCGGAGGAGCGACGGGCCGCCCGCAATGGATTCATGCCGGAGCGCGTCAGGCCGAGGCGGGCTTTCAGGATCCGGCGCTGGGCTGGGTCAGCGTGCGGGCCGATGCGAACGCGAGCGGCGTGCATGCCGAGCTGGTGGCCAGCTCAGCCGATGCGGGGCTTGCGTTGAGCAGCCACATGGCAGGATTGAACAGCTATCTGGCCGAACATCACACGCCGGTCGAATCGCTGACGCTGAGCGCGCCGCAGGGGGAGGCTGCGGGCTTCAGCAACGGAGAATCGGCTGGAGATGGAATGCCGCGGCAGAGCAGTCAGCAAACGGCGCAAGAGGCAGTCGGGGCCAATGCATCGGCATCCGGGGGTTCAGCGAGTTCGTCAAGCTCATCGGCGTCACCGGCATGGTCAGCGGGAATCGACGGAGGCTTTCAAGCGGGAGAGTGGGTAGGTGGCCGTATATCGGTCATGGCCTGAGCCGGTAGATGGGCTGCGGGCGGAGGTTTGAGCAGAAGAGCTGAAGCGCAATCATTCGATCCAGCTCGGCAGACGGCAAGGCATTTTTTTTAAACGGCAGAAAACGGGAGGAATCATGGCGGCAATCGCGAGTATTTTGAGTCACCAGACGTCGTCGGCGCAGGCCCTGGCGGGCTCGAGCGCATCTTCGATGGCGGCAGCGGGAAGCAGCCCCACGGCCAAGGCGGATGCGAGCAGCAGTTCGAGCTCGAGCAGTTCATCGGCCACCATCTCATCCAATGACTTCCTCACCTTGCTGGTGACGGAGATGAAAAACCAAGATCCAACGGCGGACACGGACCCCAACGAGTACATCAATCAGCTGGTGAATGTGAACAGCCTGGAGCAGTTGATCTCAATCAACCAGACGCTGACCAAGGATTCAACGAGCGCTTCCGGCGATACGTCGTCCTCTGCCGGCACGCGGGCTCAAGCGACGGGTCTGGGGAGCACATCGTCTTCCACCGGTACAAACACAGTCTCCAGCGCCATCCACACGGCGACCAATCAACTGGCTCCAGGCAATCTCAGCATGCCCGCGGCCAATCCTGCGGCCGAGCGAGTGGCCCAGGCTATGAACGGCAGACAGCAGTAGAAAATCGCCGGGCCGCGCATGGCCCGGAAGTGCAAGTTTATCCGCTGGCCGCGCTGGCCCGCGAACCCATCTTTGAAGTCAAGAGGAGAAACACCATGCCGAGTTTTGATATTCCACTGAGCGGGCTCAACGCCGATTCGACGGCGCTGAACACGATTGCCAACAACCTTTCCAATATGAACACCACCGGCTTCAAATCGCAGACGACCAACTTCAGCGATTTGTTTTACCAGCAGGTGGGCACAACCGGCTCGGGCGATCAGATTCAAGTGGGAACGGGCGTGCAAGTCTCCTCGAATAGCACCGATTTCACCGGAGGCTCAATCTCCTCGACCGGTGTATCGACCGATGCGGCAATCGACGGCTCGGGCTTCTTTGTGCTGGATGCGGGCAACGGCGAGCAGCTCTATACGCGCGATGGCAACTTCCAGACCAGCGCAACCGGCACACTGGAGAGCACCGATGGCAAGGCTGTCATGGGTTATATGGCAACCAACGGAGTCATCAGTACCACGGGAAGCCTATCCGATATTACGATTCCCACCAGCGGAGTGATGCAGCCATCGTCCACTACCAGCTTCAGCCTAACGCAGAATCTGGACTCCGCCGATCCGGTCGGAGCCACCACCTCTGGATCAGTAAAGGTCTTCGACTCGCTGGGCAAGAGCTATGAAGCGACAGTGACGTATACCAACCTGGGCGACAACAAGTGGAGCTATGCGATTACGTTGCCGGATACATTGACAGCGGGGGCGGCGACAGCGGCAGCGGCAACCACCATGACGGTGGCGGCGTCTGAGCCGACGGCAACCGCCGTACCCACCAATGCCACAGTGGTTGCTCCGGCGGTTACGACCGTTCCCAGCATCCTGACTGCGGGCAATGCGACCTCCACCTCGACCAACACCGCGCTGGCCGCATCCCCCAACCTCGTCAATTCCACCAACACCACCACCGCCGTCACCGATGCGCAGACCACTCCTGTGGCGGGCACGACAATGGACAGTTACGCCTTCGCCGCCACCGGCCTGGTAGCCGCCGGAACGACTCTGACGATCAACGGACCGGGAGGTGGGCCGGTTACCGTGACTCCGACGACACTCGTCAATGGGGTAGAGTCGGTGACGCAATTCGAAACGGACATCTCGAATGCAATTGGCGGCGCGAATTTTACCGGAAACGCCGTATCGGTTACACAAAATGGACAGACAATTTCGATCTCCGGGCCCTCAGCTTCCTACTCGACATCGGCTGTCACCATCCAACAAGACATTCCCGAGACGACGACCAATTACAACTTCGTCACGAGCAACGGGGCGACAGCCACCGTCGATCCGACAACGACGCTGGGAATCACCGAGGGCGCCATCGGTCCCATCACCGCGCCGGCATTCACCAGCAGCGAATCGGTCTCCACTTACGCAAACAATCTGCAACAAGCGCTGACCACGGCCGGCATCCTCGACGTGAAGGTCAGCGGCGTGAACGGCGTCCTGTCGATCACCAAGCCCTCGAATGCGACGATCGTTCCCGGAGCCAAAGGCGTGATACAGGATTTCTCCGGAACCTCGACCAACTACTCGTTTGGCACCTATACCGATCCCACGTCGGGATTGTCCGTGATGTCCACCGTCGATCCCACGACGACGCTGCAGATCACCGGACCTACCACCGGCGGCGCCACGACGACCGTGCCGGCAAATGGGACATCGCTGACCTTCAGTAAATCTCCGGAGACAGTCGCCGACTATGCCAGCGACCTGCAACAAGCGCTGACCACGGCCGGCATCACCGGCGTAACGGTGACGGGCAGCAACATCACCGGCAATCTGTCCATCGTCGGTCCCACCGGATTGCAGATCACCGGCAATCTCAATCAGGACATGAAGGGCACGACCAACAATTACACCTTTGAAACCAACGCCACGGTTGCGCCCACAACCAATCTGAAGATCTCCGGCGAGACCGCCAATGGCTCGACGGCGACCATCACCGCGCCCACGGTCACCAGTGGAGAGACCATAGCCCAGTATGCCGCTGCCCTGTCCAGCGCGTTGACTACGGCGGGCATAGAAAACGTCTCGGTCACTCCCTCTGTCGGCCAGTTGTCGATTGTCGGCGCGAATATGACGGTCTCCGGCAACGTAGTCCAGAATCTGAGCGACTCGACCGTCACCTACAACTTCGGTTCAACGGCGACGGTGGATCCATCGACGGCTATTACCATCGTCGGACCCACGGTCAGCGGGAATCCGGCAACAGCCATCACCACTGCTCCAACGGTCACCAAGGGTGAGACCGTCGCCCAGTACGCCGCTGCCCTGGAGAACGCGCTGGCGAATGCGCCAGGGGGAGGGATCATCACCGGAACGAGCGGCGTCACGGTGACGGCCAACGGCGGACTGCTGTCGATCGTGGGACCGGCCGCGACCCTTAAAGTCGCCGGAACAGCGAGCCAGGATCTCTCGGCCAGCACCATCAACTATGACTTCGGCGCCAGCAACGGCACCGTCGCCACCGTCGATTCATCGACGAATCTGACGATCACCGGGCTGACGGCCACCGGCGCCTCGGCGACGATCACCGCCCCCACGGTCACAGCAGGTGAGACGCTGACCCAATATGTGACAGACCTGAGCACCGCGCTCTCGACGGCGGGCATCGCCGGCGTCTCGGTCTCGTCCACTCCGGCGGGCGTGCTGTCGATCACCGGCGCCAATGTCTCGACCTCCGGCAATGTGGTACAGGATCCGGTGGGCTCGGCCAATTCGAGCGGAACGCTGACCTTCGATGCGAATGGCAACCTTGTGAGTCCATCCTCGAATCTGAGCAACATCACCTTCAATGGACTCTCCGACAACGCTTCAACAATGAATATGAGCTGGAATCTCTTCGGCACGACGGGAACGGGAAACATCAGCCAGACCGACGCCCTGGACGCGCAATCGGGGCAGACGCAGAACGGCTATACGAGCGGCGACTATACGAGCTTCACCATCGGCTCGGATGGCACGATTACCGCGAAGTACTCGAATGGACAAAACCAGACGGTGGGCCAGATCGGACTGGCAACGGTGAGCAATATGCAAGGACTCGCCGATGTGGGCTCGACCGAGTATCAGACCACCACTGCCTCCGGCCAAGCCACGGTGGGAGTGGCTGGCACGGGCAGTCGCGGCACTCTGGAGGGCAGCTCGCTGGAGGCCTCGAACGTCAATATCTCCGCCGAGTTCTCCGATCTGATCGTCGCCCAGCGCGCCTTCGAGGCCAACGCCAAATCGGTAACCACCTTCGACACCATTACTCAGGAAACCATCAACATGATTCACTAAGCCGCTGGCTTGATCGGATAGCAACGCAAAAACAGATGCCCCACCAACAGCGCAAGGATTGCACGCGAGGTGGGGCATCCGTTCGAGCGCCTGAAGCGCTGTTGTGAATTGGTTTGTTACAATAATTTCCGCGCCCATGCTCAATAAATTTGCGTCCGTTTCTTTGCTTCTTGCCGCCTTGTGCGGCGTTGCCCGCGCCTCAGGCGAACAGTGGATTGAAGTGCGCAGTTCGCACTTCACCGTACTCACCGATTCGAATGAGAAGCAGGCTCGACATATTGCCGATCAATTTGAACGGATGCGCTGGATGTTCCAGAGATTGTTTCCCGCTGTCGATGTAGATCCGGTATCGCCGATCGTCGTGCTCGCGGCAAAGAATCAGAAGAGCTTTGAAGCACTGGAGCCGGAGGCTTACCTGGCGGCCGGTCAATTGAAGCTGGGCGGCTATTTTATGAGAACCGCGGTCACGAACTATGTCGTGTTAAACCTGGATGCCGATGATGAGCATCCCTATGCCAAGATTTACCACGAGTATACGCATCTGCAGTTCAGCGATGACAGCCGGTGGATGCCCCTCTGGCTCAATGAGGGGATCGCGGAGTTTGTGCAGAATACGGAGATACGCGATAAAGATGTGATTATCGGCAACCCAAACGCGGATGACATTCGCTATCTCCAGCAGAACCGGCTGATTCCTTTGCCTGTACTCTTCAAAGTGGATGCCAAGTCCCCGTATTATCACGAAGAACAGAAGGGTTCGGTCTTCTACGCCGAATCGTGGGCGCTCACTCATTATCTTTTTATCGCCGATCGTCAGGGGCATACGAATAAGTTGGGCGCATATTGGGCGCTGCTCAGCCGCCATGTCGATCCCGTGACTGCCGCTGAACAGGCCTTCGGCAATCTGGATGCATTGCAGGCGGCGCTGGAGGAGTACATTCAGCGGCGTATCTATATGCATCTCATCTTATCGAGCGCAGCGGCACCCATCGATGACGCGTCTTTCAAGATGAGAACTGTGGGGCAGGGCGAAGCGGATGCGACGCGCGCGGATCTTCTCATGTACGTCCAGCGTGTCAAAGAGGCCCAGGCCTTGCTCGATGCGCTCCTCAAGGCCGATCCGGACAATGTGCAGGCGCGCGAAACGATGGGATTTCTTGAGCTTCATGATGGGCATCGCGAAGCGGCGCAGAGGTGGTTTTCTGCGGTTGAATCGAGTCTGCGAGCGGCAATCAAGCTCAATCCCCGCGTTGTAGAAACCTATGATCAACTGGCCTCAATTCTGATCTTCGAGGGTCAAATCTCGGCCGCAGAGACAGTCTTGCGGGATTCGATGAAAGCGGCAAGAACTCCCAGTGATATGGCAAGAACACAGAGAAGAATCGCCGAACTGGTGGCCAGGCAGCCGGCGATGGTTAGTACAACTGCATCTGCCGCAAAGGAGCAGTCAGACGATGAAGCCCGCGTCAAACAGGCCATCGAAGAGGAAAAGCCCAAGCATCCGCCTGGACCGCCGAGTGGACCGACACATGAACTGATCGGCGTCATCCGCAAGGTGCAGTGCAGCTATCCTGCTGTGATTGATTTTCAGTTGGCAGGTGTGAAGAAGACGATCTCTCTCTACAGCAACAACTACTATAAGCTTGATTTTTCCGCGCTCGGTTATACGCCGGAGGGCAAGTTGAACCCATGCTCCGGCATCGAAGGAATGAAGGCGCGCGTGCAATATGCAGAGAGTCCGGACAAGACAGTCGACGGGCAGGCGGTCGCCGTCGAGCTTAGGAAATGAAGGACGCAATCGCGGCAGCCGGTGACAGGAGATGAACAGACTCGAAATCGATTGCGCTCTATGCCTTCCCGCCGTAGTGGCTCGTCACATAGTTGTCGAGGATCTGCTTGAACTCCGCCACAATCGTATCGCCTTTGAGCGTGGTGTAGAGTTTGCCGTCCACATAGACCGGCGCCTTGGGCTCTTCAAATGTGCCCGGCAAACTGATGCCCAGATTGGCGTGCTTCGATTCGCCGGGGCCGTTGACGACACAGCCCATTACTGCCAGCTTTAGCTCCTCGACGCCAGGATATTGTTTGCGCCACTCCGGCATCGAGCTGCGCAGATAGCTCTGAATCTGCTCGGCCAGCTCCTGGAAGTATGTGCTGGTCGTCCGTCCGCAACCCGGGCAGCTGGTCACCTGCGGCATGAAGCTGCGAATCGAAAGCGACTGCAAAACCTGTTGCGCGGCCAAAACTTCTTCTGTCCGGTCGCCGCCCGGCTTCGGTGTCAAACTCACGCGAATCGTGTCACCTATCCCAGCCAGCAACAGCGGCGCCAATCCCGCGGTCGAGGCAATCAGCCCCTTCACACCCATCCCCGCCTCGGTCAGCCCCAGGTGCAACGGATAATCGCAACGCGCGGCCAGATTGGTATAGACATCGATCAGATCGCGCACGCCGCTTACCTTGGCTGAGAGAATGATCTGGTCATGGCCCAGGCCGAATCGCTCGGCGACGGCGGCCGAGTCCAGCGCGCTGCGCACCATCGCCTCCATCATCACCTCGCGCGCCGGCAGCGGCTTCTCCTGTCGGCTGTTCTCATCCATCAGGCGCGTCAGCAAAGACTGATCCAGCGATCCCCAATTCACGCCAATGCGCACCGGCTTGCGGTTCTCAATCGCGCACTCGATCATTACCTGAAAATTGTCGTTGTCTTTTTTTCCAATCGATGCGTTGCCGGGATTGATGCGGTACTTGGCCAGCGCGCGAGCCGTCGCGGGATACTTTTTCAGCAACAGATGTCCGTTGTAATGGAAGTCGCCGACGATGGGCACGCGCAGACCGCGCTGTTCCAGCCCCTCGACGATCCGCGGAACTGCCGCCGCTGCCTCTTCGTTGTTCACCGTGACGCGCACAATCTCGGAGCCGGCCAGGGCCAGCGCCGCCACTTGTTCGATGGTGCCGTGAACGTCCGCCGTGTCGGTGTTGGTCATCGACTGCACGACGACCGGAACCTCCCAGCCCACGCGAACCTGCCCGATTGCGACCGTGCTCGTCTTTCTGCGCTGAATCTCCGCCATGCCTCTAGTTTACCCGGTAAGCTGCCGGTCGCGCACTTGGGCCGAATCTACTCGCCAATACCGCTCACGCGGATCAAGAGCCACTCCAGCAGGCGCTGGGGCAATAGCCGCTTGAGCATCAAGCCAAGATAAGCGTCCACGCCAAAGACATAGCGCAGACGCGGATGCGCATTATCGAGGATCGCGGCAATGCCATCGGCAACCCTCTGCGGATTAGCCTTCAGCTTGCCTGCTTTGCGGCGCGCCAGTAGCCGTGCGGTCCGCGCGGCATTGGGCGAATTGGCGTCCTGCATCCCGGCAGAATATATCGCGTTGCGGCTCCAGATATCGGTCTCGAACGAACCCGGCTCGACCAGCACAACTTGAACTCCCAGCGGCTTCATCTCCATCCGCAGCGTCTCAGCCCATCCCTCCAAGGCATACTTCGAAGCCACATAGCTGCTCACGGCGGGAAATCCCATGCGGCCGGAGATCGACGAAACCATCACAATGTGCCCTGATCCCTGGCGGCGCAACTGAGGCAGAAACGCCCGTGTTACCGCGGCCGCACCAAAGAAATTGCTCTCGAACTGCCGACGCAACTCGGCATCCGCCACATCCTCGGCAAATCCCGCCAAAGCGAATCCGGCATTATTGATGACGGCATCCAGCCTCTCCGGACGCGCTTGAATCAATGCGGCAACCTCCGAAATCTGATCCTTTCGGGTTACATCCAGCTCTAGAAATTCAATGCGGTCAATAACTCCAGCCTCGCGAGCAGCCGCTTCGAGTCTGTCGCGCCGTTCGAGATCGCGCATTGAAGCCAATACACGCCATCCCCGACGCGCCAGCGTCACGCTGGTCAGTAGACCAAAGCCGCTGGATGCGCCGGTAATCAGTGCACTCTTCGCCATTCCATTACTTTACCTTGTTATCCTCTGCAGCCGTTTGTTCAAGTAAATCAACGTACCGAGAGATTATATCCGGCCAGTAATAGCAGGCGCGCGCGCGCAATCTCGCCTCCGGCCTGAGGCGCGAACGCAGGTACTCCGCCCACTCGATCAAATTGACCATTTGAACAAGCTTCTCAGTATCTGTAAAAAACAATCCACAACTCCCCAGAGTCTCTCGATTGAAAGGATTGTCGTGAGCGATAATCAGATTCCCGCAACCCATCGCTTCCAATAAAGATGGATTGGTTCCTCCCACGCTATGGCCGTGATAGTAGGCATAACAATGATAGCGCAGGCAGCTCAGCTTAGCCTGATCGTAAACCGTTCCAATCATGCGAATACGGGAGTCCTTGACTTCGTTCAACTGATGAACGTATTCGGTTTCAGCGCTGTCATTGCCAACTACAATCAGTTGCCGCTTGCTATCCGAGCGCCGATAGGCCTCAAGAATCTCCATCACATGATTCTCTGGCTCAAGCCGGCAAACAACAAGAGAATAACTATCGGGAGTCAGATTCCATTCCAGAAGCAAATCAATCGGCGGCGGTGTTCCGATAACCTCACACCCGTAAGGAATCACCGTACAAGAAGGAATCGCCCCATGGCGGTCAACAAGAGAAGATTGAATCGCTTCCGCATCGGCAACAATCCGATTCGCCAAAACAAGCGCACACCGCTCCATGATGCGAAAATATAACTTTGCAAAAGATCCCCACTTGGCGCGCGCCCATTCCAGTCCGTCCGGGTTGATCCATACCTCAGTTCCCCACAGCCTGGGAATAAGACAGAATGGAGCAGCGCCGTAGCCAAGCATATAGACAACATCAAATCGCCTGCGTGCATCCCACAAACAAAGCAAATCATATAATATCGTCTGCAGTGGACCAAGCGATAAAGAAGAGATATATCGCAGTTTAACTCCGCGATAATTCTCAATACCTGGTATTTTTTCCTCCTCGCAATATACAGTTACGTCATATCCGTGCTCGGTTAGGCCGATCGCAAGCCTATCGGCAAAGGTTTCAAACCCGCCGTAACGTGCCGGGATTCCACGAGTGCCAAGAATGGCAACTTTCGCCATCATTCCTCTTCGCACCTGACTCTTAATGGAAGATCCAAAGCCGAATAGCATTGATTGAATCCGGCCATAACGCTGCTCATCGTAAATAGTTTCTCAAATCTAAGCCTTGATTCCACGCCCATTCTTCGCCGCATCTCCGAGTCGCTTAGAAGCAAGCGCAGCGCATCTGCCAACGAAGCAACATCGCACGGCGCCACAAGACGCCCATTAACGCCATCCACAACCACCTCGCGGCATCCCGGCACATCGGCTGCCACAATCGCGCAACCGGCGGCGCTGGCTTCCACCAATGCGCGTGGAAGCCCCTCCCGGTAATACGTTGGCAAGCAGAATATATCTGCCTTGCCCAATAATGCAGCAACATCATTTCTAGGTCCAAGCCACTTGACCGCTCCGCCTGCCTCGGCCTGTCGCAATTCCTCCCGCGTCATGGATGTTGGATTGTCAATGTCGATGTCTCCTGCCAGCCATACCTCGAACTTTCGCCCCTCGGCGCGCAGAGCGCCTGCCGCTTCGATTAGCTGCCCAATTCCTTTATTGCGAATCATGCGGCAAACGCATAACACAACTGAAACAGGGTTATCATGCGCATTGGGAACAATCGCATTCGCTGTTAATCCGGCGCCGGGGATCATGATACACATATCATGAGGCACAACATTACTTCTAATAAAATATCTTCGGTCATCATGATTCTCTACGGCCATCACAGTTCTTCGCCGCCAAAAGACTGTCTTAAGCCCAAATAGTACAAAAGGACGAAGCATATAATACAGCGCTTTTTTTTCAACAAACATACTTCCAAGCCCAGTAATCGCACCAAGTAGCTTTATTTTCTTATAGTTTTGCAATAATATCCCTCCTATCAACACATTTTTAAGCGATACTAAGTGAACCATATTCGCGCCGCTTAAACGAATTGCCGTGCGCAACTCAAGCATTGACCTGATTTCATCCATCGGATTGCCGAGTCCAACCTTTAGCTTGATAGGAATAAATTTTATCCCTGCGTCGATTGCGCGCTGTGGGCTCGCGCCGCGTCGTGCAGCAACAATTACGTCCCAGCCCTCATTCTGAATCGCCACTGCAAGTGACCAAAAGTGACTGTACAAAAAACCAATGTCGTTAATAATAATCAAATAGCGCATCCGCTGCTTCATTCCGGCTCCATACTCAACTCAGATTTGACATATCGTACAACCATAATATCCTATTTATTGCATATATATTGCATATTATTCGATGTCATTCTTAGCTACTTGATATTTTTCACTCAGAGGCCCTAGTCGACCAAACACGCCATCCACAATTCCCTTGATAATTAGCCGTATCGCTTCGCAACGGTTATTTGCTATAGCAGCATACATAATAACATGAAATGGAATTCGAGATAGGGCGTATGCTCTCCATTGCCACCCCATTGTCTTAAGGCCTGCAAGATATACTTCATTGCGAACTCTATAGTAGTTTCTAACGCTTGAATACACATATAGCTTTTTGTTTAGTATTAATATGGCTCCGTCTCCAAGGTTATGAATCATAACAGCGTCTGGAATGCAGTAACTACTATAACCTGCATTCTGTGAACGCAACATCCATTCAGTATCCACACCGTCAATAAACATATCACTTCTCATTAATCCTATATCATTAAACACTCTCGTTTGAATAAGCGACCCAGAGCATATAAGATTTTCACTACGAATAGGATCGACTGCGCCTGGTTTCGAATAGATCTCGCAAGCTCTAAACCATTTATAAGCAACCGCGCTTGGACGAACGCCGGTTTTTTCATCAATAATTTGTGGGGCGACGACTGCAACCATTTCTCCCTTAGATTGCAGCATTCGTTCCGCATCCAACAATCTCCTTACCATTCCGACAGAAGGATTGCTATCCTGATCCAACAATAGAACATGAGTAAACCCAGCGCGAATACTCTCCATAATTCCAATGTTTTGGGCTTCGGCAATTCCATTGTTACTTCCGAGCGGTATGTATTCTACTGGTCCACAATATTCCTGAAATAATAATGGCATTGTTTCAGATATGCCTGGCGTGTTGTCAACTGCAATTACAGTATCGACCTGACCCTCGAGACTTGATAGTAGCCGCGCCGTAGTCAAGCGATCGGGATAATATAGAACAACAATTGCAGCAATCATGCTACCCTCTTATGTGTCGACCATATTTTAACAATAATCTTAGGCATTCTTATTCCATAATGTATTCTATTTAACACCCCCCAATATAATGTCGCTAACAGTCCGGCCTTAATGACAATTAATATGCAGCCTGAATATGCGTCATCAAATACCGACATGACTGCCGGAAATACCAGTATGGCGCATATATATACAGATATTCGTCCGCCGTTCTTTGCAAGCCGGAATATATATGTTTGAAGAAATCCAATTGTAAATATGCAGGCAAAGCATCCAATTATGCCGAAGTCCGTAATATAGAACTTGTATATAGTATAGACGTTAGTCGGCAGCGGCACAAATGTGAATAAATCGATTGCAGACGGCTTACTTACGGAAATCCCCATATACGATAGTACGCTGGATACTAATGCAAATGTATGATGAGGAGCATGCAGGAGTTCTATGGGATGCCTTACAACATAATCCAGCGCCGGTATGGAGACGACTAAATATGCAAGCACAAAATTGAGAAGTACAGTGCTCGTATCTTGAAAAACGGATATATCCTTGTTCATAAACACTAATCCAACAAATAGAGCGACAAACGACACAATAGGCAACATGCCATACCGCAACAGTCCAGCCATATTGTCTTTATGATGCATAAACAATTGAACCGATAAAATGCTCGCAAACAACATAAGAACATCAGTTCTTCCAGTGCTAAGAACGCAACATATAATTGAACATATAAGCGCAACAATAAATAACCGCTTACGCCTATCAATCATGCATATTAGAACCACCCATATCGATAATACTGGTATATTTGCAACAATCATAGAATGGGATTGACCTTCGAGGGACATCGATATCGACGAGTTTCGCGCATTCATCATGATCTGACTAAATCCTCCGCCGCCTCCATGCTCATAAATATTGCAAAACATAATAATAGCGCCATATATACAGATAATCACCAGAACTGTCAGGCCAAACGATGATTGTGTCGGACGACATAGCTCCTTGACTCTCGACGCGTATATTATATTTGGAAATATACATGTTGCCCATCCTCCGACACAAAATATTAAAGCACCAATACTAATGACCCACCAGGTGATAGCGTGCACTGTATTAAGGTCGAATGGCGACAAAGCAAATATCATTACGTCCATAAACCATATTGTAGAATATATAAATGGTGGAAACAGTACACTGCGCCTACCGATAAAGAAGTTGATAACGGAAAGCGTCATCATGAAGATAATTGTTTTTTCGCAATTCATCAAGACACTTACCCCCATGTATCTTTTTTCACAATATTGACTGCATTGAGGCTATCATGACAATTATCGACCACTATTGCTACCTCTACAAGCATCGCACATACTCTATTTCACCTGATACTTGTCATATCAGTATTCCAAGCCCGTTGCTTTCCCTGAAGTTATAATATGTTTTTCTGGTAGTTCGGGCAATCTCTACTACTGCCCGGTTGACTTGCGGGAAACTCGTTGTATCGTGAAAGAGTGTGCATTGGGAATGATGGGCACTCCACAACCCGCAAGCATACGTGTCAGCAAAGGTATGTACAATATCAACATGAATAAGATCATACATTCCGTGATTACTTATGATATAGTTTCGATAGTCGCACCGGATTAACTCAATGTTTGAATACGGAGAAAGTCTTGCCACAGTCTCCTCATATATATTATTTTTATTGTTAGTGTGCTTGTCTCCACAAAATATATCTACTCCAATCACTGAATTAAAATAGGAGGATAATGCCACGGTTGAAAATCCATACTCAACCCCAAACTCCAAGCAGCGATCTGTGTTTAACTGAAATCTCTCGATGATATCTGATAGAATGTCTTGAATCCCATCCCATGCAGACAACACCTCTAAACGCCTCGCGGGAGCCATACGATGGTTTGGTATATATGGCGTTACTGGAATTCTGGGTTTAACAACAGCACCTGCGATTGATTTCAAATATGCAATTTCAAAGCTGTTTCTCATGGTAACCTCTTCTCTCTCTCATTCGATGAGTTGCGACACAATTTCATTGATGAAACGCGAATGCGCTGATATGTCGATTTGCATATCTTACGAGCAGGCACCGTTCCATAGCATTAAATCCGACATACCATGCTAGTAAGATCGTGCTAATCCCCCAAACTATCCAGGAAGTCACACTAAATACTGGAGCCGAATATGACCACCAGTAAGGAAGATATATTATCGATGGTACTATGATCGCGCAGGGACGAATTAGACTATCAATTAATAGTCTTGCACGGGATATCGCGAATAATCTGTATGTGTAATGCATATTTATGGTGAAGTGTGTGCCTACGCTTACAAATGATCCAAGAAGTGTGCCATAAGCAACCCCAATAGCACCGAGGCGCTCGGCAAGATAGATGCTACATATAACATTAACGGTTGCCTCTGCAATTACACCTGCTATCGCAATATTTTGACTTTCTGTGGCAACAAGCATATTCGAATAAGGTGCACATATATTGCGCAGTATATTGGCGATAACTAGAATGCGCATATACGCGATTGCGTTAAATGCGTATATGGGCCCAACCCAGATGTGCAGCACCCAATACCCCCCGACCAGAAGTGGGAGACCGGACACAAGCAATAGTATTAGAGCGTAACGAGTTGACCTAGACAAAATCACACCTAATTGAGCAGGACTGTGGTGAACGCTGAACGCGGAGACGGCCGGCATAAGCGGAGCAAGTGCCGCACTCATAATGGATATAATAAAGGTTGTTGGTAGGGTTGCCACCGAATAGTATCCTGTCTGTGCAAAGTCATACCTACCAACGATTATCACGTCAATGCCGCTGACACACAGCATTCCAGCAGTCCATATGGCTAGCGAAGAACAGTAGCCCAACATATTTCTTGCAATATTAAGGTCGAGTCCGCACAGTCTTAAACGGACATTCTTGGCCCACCTTCGCCACGCTTCAATCTGCAAGAGCCCTGTTGCGATATTTGTGAATGCAACTAAAGCGCCCATAACCGCAAGACTTTGATGAAAGAATACGGCTGCAACCACTACGGTGGTAAATATGAATCGGTTTATTAGAGATATAATAACCGGGATTGCATAACGCTGCAGGCCGAGAAATATGGAGGAGAATATTGAGCAAAGAAGTCCAAACGAAAGTGATACCCCAACGAAGATAATACTAATCTGAACTTCGTGGTAAAGCGATGATGGCATTTCCTTAAACAGTTTTGGCACTTGCCAGGCTATAATCAGTGTGAACATTAAGCCACACGTACTAGCAATCATCATTAATGCCAAACCGGCGCTGGCGCGCATATTTAAACCAGCGTTATCGTTTTTTGCTTTGTATTCAGCAACATACTTGGATATTCCTGTTTGGATGCCAAAGTCAAAATATGCAACGTAAGCACTGACCTGTATGATTAAAACCCATGCCGCATAGGTTGTTGCAGGAAGTTTATAGACAAGATAACTTGGTAAAACAATGGCAATGGCCGTTGAAACGAACAGACGAAGCAAACTCAGAATTGAGTTTTGCGTGAACGTCTCCGCAACCCCACAAGAATTCTCAGTCATCGCGCTCTTTCTTGGAATATTATTCTTAACCAATGGACTATTATTCTTCTAGTTTATCCGGATGAATAACTTAATAATAAGCCATAAATATTTGTATCGTATGATTAGGCAGCCATCGATGTGTAATGAGGATTACTTGCAATTTGCCGTATATGGCATCATATAAATCGAAAAGCGCATAATATCTATTGTTTCACCTGTTACTTTGCGGACGACAGAGGTGCAGCATTTTGCGTTGCGAGGGTATAAATCACACGATCCAAACCCGTTTCCAATGTTGAAAGCCGCAGATCAAAGCATTTAAATAATTTGTCGTTTGATAATATTGAGTTGTGCGGGCGTTTTGCTGGAGTAACATATTCATCCGATGAGATGGGATAAACTTCCGGGAGCTTGTCTGCCAGCAGCAGTGCCGCACGGGCAAAGATGGCCCTGGCAAATCCGCACCAGGAGACCGATCCGGAGCAAGTCATGTGATAGAGACCGAAGATTTTTTCACTTGGGCCATAGCGCCCATCCAAAACTCCGTCGACAATCGCACGCGTGGCATCGGCCAATGCAATGGAACTAGTAGGCGCGCCTACCTGATCGTCCACGATGCTCAAACTCTTTCGTTCGCGAGCCAGACGCAGCATGGTCAGCAGAAAGTTATTGCCATGTGGACCGTAAACCCAGCTTGTGCGAAAGATAAGATATCTTCCACCAACCTGTTGTACGGCCATCTCCCCGGCAAGTTTACTTGCGCCATAAACATTCAATGGATTCGGCTCGTCTGTCTCGATCCACGGCGCATTCTTCGAGCCATCAAAGACATAATCAGTCGAGTAATGAACCAGAAGAGCGCCAGTACGCAACGCCTCCTCCGCCAGGATGCCCGGAGCCGTCGCGTTAACGGCCATCGCAGCCTCCGGCTCCGATTCCGCGCGATCCACCGCCGTGTAAGCTGCGGCATTCAGAATCACGTCGGGCGAGGCAGCGCGCACCATGGCGCGCACCTGATCGGGATCGGCTAAATCAACCGTATCGCGATCGTGGCGAATTAACTCGGCATCGGCAAAGCTCCGCTGCAGCTCCACGCCAACCTGACCGGCATATCCGACAAGAAGAATACGCGGTAAGCTGCTCATGCAAAGACCTCCGCATTGCGCAGCAGAAGACCATCGCGGTCCTTGGCGGAGAGGATTGCGCTTCCTGCTGCGACAGGCCAGGGAATCGCCAGATCGGGATCGTTCCAAATAATGGTGCGCTCGTCAGCGGGTGAGTAGCCGACAGTAACTTTATAAGCAAAGCCAACCATATCGGTCAAAGCCAGAAAGGCATGGCCAAAGCCTACAGGGATCCATAGCATCCGCCCGTTTTCCCCGCTCAATTCCACGGCATAATGCCGGGCAAATGTGGGGGAGCCGCGGCGCAGATCCACCGCAACATCGAACACTGCGCCATGCGTGACTCGAACCAGCTTTCCTTGCGGATTGATCACCTGATAGTGAATTCCTCGAAGAACATTCTTCTTCGAAAGCGAGAAGTTATCTTGTGCCCAAAGCGATGGCAGGCCGTGCTCAGCCATCGACTCCCGATTCCATGTCTCCCAAAAAGCGCCGCGGTCGTCTCGATAAATTTTGGGCGTGATCAGCAATACTCCAGAGAGCGGAGTTTCAGAGATATTCATAACTCATCCGCCTCCAACGCAAATCTCCGCTCGCTCTTGAGGGCGAGCAGATATTGCCCGTAGCCGCTCTTGCGCACCGGCTGAGCCAGCCGTTCAAGCTGCTCTGCATCAACATATCCGAGGCGATAGGCAATCTCCTCCGGACAGGCGATACGCAACCCCTGGCGCTGCTGGATGGTCTGCACAAAGAGCCCCGCATCCAATAGCGAATCATGGGTGCCCGTATCCAGCCATGCCATGCCGCGGCTCATCACCTGCACCTGCAGGTTACCTGCCTCCAGATAAAGCCGATTCAAATCCGTGATCTCCAACTCGCCCCGCGCCGAGGGTTTCAGCGAGGCGGCCATCTTGACTACATCGTTATCGTAAAAGTAGAGGCCGGTCACGGCATAACGGGACTTGGGAGCTGCGGGCTTTTCTTCCAGACTCACCGCGCGGCCCGCATCGTCGAACTCCACGACACCATAGCGCTCCGGATCCTGTACGGGATAGGCAAAGACCAGCGCGCCCTGCCGCAGAGCAGCCGCGCGCTGTAAGTGCGCCGAGAAGGACTGACCATAGAAGATATTATCGCCCAGAATCAGCGCGCTTGCATCTCCCGCAATAAAATCAGCTCCAATCAGAAAGGCCTGCGCCAGACCGTCCGGAGTGGGCTGCACGGCATAACTCAGATGAATGCCCCACTGACTTCCATCGCCCAGAAGTTCGGCGAATCGCGGGGTATCTTGCGGCGTCGAAATCACCAATATATCGCGCAGCCCGGCTAACATCAACGTGCTGAGCGGGTAGTAGATCATTGGCTTGTCATAGACCGGCAATAACTGCTTGGAGACGGACTGCGTAATCGGATAGAGCCGCGTGCCGGATCCGCCCGCCAGAATGATTCCTTTCATTGCGGAATCCTTTCCTCGTAATTCTTCCTGATCCACTCACGATACGCTCCGGTGCGCACGCCTTCAACCCAGGAGTTATGCTCCAGGTACCAGGCAACAGTCTTGCGCAATCCGCTTTCAAACTTCTCGGACGGCTGCCAGTCTAACTCGCGGCCGATCTTCGCGGCATTGATGGCGTAGCGGTGGTCGTGCCCAGGACGGTCGGTCACAAAGGTGATAAGCTTACTTCTCGATCCCAGCGTACGATCCGGGCGGAACTCGTCGACCAGATCGCAAATCGTAGTCACCACATCCAGATTCTTCCGCTCGCTGTTGCCGCCGATGTTATAAGTCTCACCCACGCGGCCTCGATCGAGCACGGCGCGGATTGCCGCGCAGTGGTCCTCTACATACAGCCAGTCGCGCACATTTGAGCCATCGCCATAGACGGGCAGCGCCTTGCCTTCGAGCGCATTCAGAATTACCAGCGGTATCAACTTCTCAGGAAACTGAAACGGGCCGTAGTTGTTCGAGCAGTTGGTCGTCAGCACAGGCAATCCATAGGTGTGATAGTACGAGCGGGCCAGATGATCGGAGGCTGCCTTCGAGGCAGCATAGGGGCTGTTGGGCGCATAGGCCGTACTCTCGGAGAAGGGTGGATCGTCCGGTCCCAGCGTTCCGTAGACCTCGTCGGTGGAGACGTGCAGGAAGCGAAACGCGCTTCGCCCGGCCTCATCCAACTCCATCCAGTAGCTGCGCGCCTGCTCCAGCAGCGTAAAGCTGCCCAGAACGTTGGTGCGAATAAATGCGCCGGGATCGGCAATCGAACGATCCACATGGCTTTCCGCGGCAAAGTGGACGAGGAAGCGAGGCCGGTGTTCGCGCAGCCGCAAGGCCACCAGTTCCGCATCGCAGATGTCGCCGTGCACAAACCTGTAACGGCTCTCTCCCTCAAGCGACGCAAGATTTTCCGGATTGCCTGCATACGTGAGCAGATCGAGATTGACCACCGCGAAGGCGGAGTTCTTGATCCACTGCAGCACAAAATTTGAACCGATGAAGCCCGCGCCGCCGGTCACCAGGATGCTGTTCCCAAGCCTTGTCATTGTTCCCGATTTCCCTCAAGCATATGATAGATCTTTCCGCATCCTTCTGAATTCAAGGCACGCTTCGCGATCCTGAGCAGCCTTCGTGAGGGCCTGGCTGCCAGTATTTCCAAATCCATGGGGGGCTTACAAGCCGTAAGACTAGCATGGGCAATGTCTCGAAACAATACACATTCTCTCCTGGAAACAGGCGCTCGGCTCAAATCGGGGATGGCCAGTGCGGAGATGAAAATAATTCCCGCTCTGGGACTTTTCTCATCACCAAGAGTTCACAGATTAGACACTTGCAATTCCTGCCGCAGGCAGTACAATTTCTGCTGATGACACCTGAACTCTCCACGCCCGCCACCGTGCCCGCCGCCCCAACGACTCCTGTCGTCGGCCCCATCACGATCTCGATCGACATCGGCGGTTCGGGGTTGAAGGCCATGCTGCTGGATGCTGACGGCAAGCCGGTCAGTGAGCGACAGCGGGTCGTAACCCCTGCCGTGCCCACGCCGGAGGCGGTGCTGGGCGGCCTGGAGGAACTGCGCAAGCTCTTCACGAACTTTGACCGCGTCTCAGTCGGCTTTCCCGGTGTGGTCAAGCACGGCTGCACCTTCGGCGCCTTCAACCTTCATCCATTGTGGACGGGAGGCTTCCCGCTCCAGGCCGAGCTGGAAAAGCGCTGGCAGCGCCCGGTGCGCGTCGGCAACGATGCCGATGTCGCCGGCTATGGAGCGATTCAGGGACATGGCGTCGAGCTGGTGCTGACCTTGGGCACGGGTCTGGGCGCGGCTCTGTTCACCAACGGGCACCTGGTTCCCGGCCTGGAGCTGGGCCACCACCCCTGGCGCAAGAAGGGCATGACCTACGAGGACTATCTGGGCCGCCGCGGGCTGGACAAATTCGGCAAGGCGCGCTGGAACGACTTCCTGCAGGCCGGGATCGCGCAGACCGAGGCGCTCTTCAACTGGGACCACCTCTACCTGGGCGGCGGCAACACCAAGAAGATTCTCTTTACGCCGGGCAAGAATGTGAGCATTGTCTCCAACGAGAACGGCATCCTGGGCGGCGTCTATCTCTGGCGCGATCAGGGATGAAGTAACAGCTGTGTGAGCATCGAATTCCTCGGCACCCGTCGTTCAACTCTTCCCCGGCGGCTTCAGCCCCAGCTCCTTCATCGCGATCTGCAGGTCGGCCCAGGCCTCCTTCTTCTGCCGCGGATCGCGCAGCAGATAGGCTGGATGATAGGTCACAATCAGTTGCGTTCCGCGCACCGAATGGATGCGGCCACGCAGTCCGGCCAGCGGCTGGCGCGCACCCAGCAGCCACGTGGCCGCAGTGGCGCCCAGCGCCACCAGCACCTGCGGGCGCACCACATCGATCTGGCGAAAGAGAAAGGGCGAACAGGTGGCGCCCTCCTCCTGTTCGGGCACGCGATTGCCCGGCGGGCGGCACTTGACCACGTTGGCGATGTAGACATCCTCGCGCCGGAGCCCCATCGCGGTAATCATATTGTTCAGCAGTTGCCCGGCCTTGCCGACGAAGGGCAGCCCCTGCGCATCCTCGTCCGCTCCCGGTCCTTCGCCGACGAACATCAGCCGCGCCGTCGGCGATCCGTCGCCGAAGACCAGCATGTTGCGCCCCTTGTGCAGCGGGCAGCGGGTGCATTCGCCAATCTCGTCGCGAATCGATTGCAGTGCGGCGGCGCGATCGGCTGCCGGAACGGCGGCAGCAATTTCAGGGGCTAAGGGAATCGTCTTGCGGGGCGGAATGGGCTGATCCTCCTGAGAATGTATGTTGGAATCCAAGCTACTGGAATCATTTGCCGGGTGGGCAGCAGTCTGCTCCGGCGCCACTGAGAGACGAGCAAGCAGCGCCGGGTCCACCGGGCGGCGATAGAACTCCGTCAGGCCGAGATCGCGATAGAAGCGAAGGCGGGCCAGCAGCTCTTCGCGGGTTGGGGTGTCGAGCGCGGAAGCCAATCTCTTACTCCACAACCAATTGTCGGCGGGCGGTGGAATGAGTCTCGTGCTCCGGTCGGCGCGTCGCGCCTTCATCCAGCTCCAGCAGCAGCGAAGTGGGCCGCCGCAGCGCGAGAATCTCGTCCAGAATGCGATCGGCCAGCGAGCGCTTGGACATCTGCGGCAGCTCGATCGCCTTGGTCAGCGTCAGAAAGGTGGCCGCGTTGGTGTCCACATCGAAGCCCGTTCCCTCGCCGCTCACGTCGTTGACGACGATGGCGTCGGCCCCTTTGCGAAGCAGCTTGGCGCGGCCGTTTTCCGTTGGATTTTGCGTCTCGGCGGCAAAGCCGACTATCAGTTGGCCGGGACGGCGGCGGCGAACGACCTCGGCCAGAATGTCTTCAGTCGGCGCCAGCTCCACGGTCATTGGCCCACTGCGCTTCAGCTTCTGTTCGGAGACGAGCACCGGACGATAGTCGGCGACGGCGGCGGCCTTGACGATCAGCGAGGCCTCATTCATGCGTCCCAGAACGGCCTCGCGCATCTGGGCCGCGGTGATCACCTTCACCAGCTCGCAGTGCGCCGGAGGATGAAGCCCGGAGGGACCGCTGACCAAAATCACCTTGGCTCCACGATTCTGCGCCGCATCGGCAATGGCGTAGCCCATCTTGCCGCTCGATCGATTGCCGATAAAGCGCACCGGGTCAAGAGCCTCCCGCGTGCCTCCGGCGGTCACCAGCACCACTTCTCCGTCCAGATCGTGGCAGCGTCCCAGCGCGCAGAGCACCGCTTCGGCAATCGCCGCCGGCTCGGCCATTCGCCCCGCGCCAACCATGCCGCAGGCCAGCTCGCCCGTTCCCGGCTCGATCACCCGCACGCCGCGCCGGCTGAGCGTCTCCAGATTCGCCTGCGTCGCCGCGTGCTCCCACATCCGCACATTCATCGCCGGCGCAACAAAGACCGGCGCCTCGGTTGCCAGATAAAGTGTCGTGAGGAAATCGTCGGCGATGCCGTGCGCGAATTTAGCCAGGATGTTGGCCGTGGCCGGGGCGACGATGACAGCGTCGGCCCATTGCGCCTCGCCAATGTGTTCAATTGTGGAATCGTAGGCGCTGGTTCCCGCCTCGTCCCAAAGACTGGTGATCACCTTGTGGCCGGTCAGAGCGGCAAAAGTCAGCGGCTGCACAAACTTGCAGGCTGCCTCGGTCATCACCACGTGAACCTCGATGGCCTGGCGCTGCAGCGCGCGCACCAACTCGACCGCCTTATAGGCGGAGATCCCGCCGGAAACTCCAACCGTGACTCTCATGGCTCGATTGTAGCCTGTTTCGACAGAGGAATGCGGCAGAATACTAGCTGGCCAGAATGGGAACGGCCGGACCCTCGACCAGCGGCTTGACCACCGGCGAATCGGTCTTCTCGTAAGAGATCTTGCCCGCGTTGATCTCATCCTGGGCGATGCGGCAGGGTTTGTTGGAGTGCGTGGCAACCAGTGCCTGCGAACCGCTCTGCAACTGGCGGGCGCGCCGCGCTGCCACCATCACCTTGCGGTAGTTCGAATCGAAGCCGGTTTCAATCGTCATCGAAGTCCTCTCCAAAGTTGAACTGCTGCTGGTCCAGCGGCAGGCCAATCCTGAAAGCATCCAGCACGGGCTTGAGCCGCTCCTGCGAATTCACTTGCAGGCAGGTGGCGGCCACCTCCAGCACGCGATCCGCGCGAAAGGCGATCGGCTCGCCGTTGCGAAGATAGCGCTCAGCCCGCACAATGGCCTCCAACTGCGCCACTGCCCGGTCCAGAACATCGTTGACTAGAATATAGCCGTATTCTTTGTAATTCTCAATCTCCTTGCGCGCCTCGTTCAGCCGCCGCTTCACCTCATCCTCATCCTGGACGCCTTCGGCGCGGCTCCGGTTGCGCAGCCGCGTGCGCAGAACCGTAGGATTGGGCGGCATCACAAAGATGCTCACCGCCTGCGGCATCTTGGCCCGCACCTGCGCCGCGCCCTGTACGTCGATGTCCAGCACTAAATCGTTGCCGGCCAGACGCGCCTCTTCCAGGGACTTCCGCGGCGTTCCATAGAAGTCCTTGTCGAAGACCTTGGCGTGTTCCAGGAACTCATCGGCGGCGATCATCCGCTCGAACTCCTCGCGCGTGGTGAAGTGGTACTCGCGCCCGTCCTGCTCCGAGCCACGCGGCTGGCGCGTCGTCCAGGAGACGGAGAATTCAATCCCCGTCAATTGCTTGCGGACCTCGTTGACCAGCGTGCTCTTGCCCGAGCCCGACGGCGCCGAAATGATGTAGAGTATGCCTGCCATGCATTTGTCCTTCGGACAGCTTTCAGCTCTCAGCTATCAGCTTTCAGATCGTAATTAGATTATCGGCCGCATTTTCAACCTGACAAGTGAGCAAATCACATAACTGAATTCGCTTGCATCGCCACAAAAAAAGCTGACGGCTGAAAGCTGATAGCTCTTCTTTGCTACTCAATGTTCTGAATCTGCTCCCGCGCCTTCTCGATCTCCGCCTTCATTGCGAGTCCCAGTTCGGTGATGCGCGTTCCCTTCCCTCCCGCGCCGCCGGTCTTTGACAGCAGAGTGTTGGCTTCGCGATTCATCTCTTGCAAGAGAAAATCGAGCTTCTTGCCCAGCTCGCCGCCCCCCGCCAACAACTCTCTGAAGTGGCCGATGTGCGTCGTCATGCGCTCCAGTTCCTCCGCAATATCGCTGCGCTCGACCATGACTGCAATCTCTTCCAGCAGCCGCTGGCGGTTGAACTCCGGCCCCACGGCCGCCTCCAGCCGCTCGCTGAGCCGCGCCTGATAGCGCTCTTCAACCTCGGAGCGCATCGCCGCCACGCCTTCCGTAGCCTCGGCCAGGCGGTCGAGCGTTCCGTCCAGGATCGCCTTCAGCGCCTCGCCCTCGCGCGCCCGCATCTGCTTCAGCTCCTCCAGCAGCGGCTCAATCTGCCGACGCACGCTCTCGGTGAGCGCGGCCTGATCCTCGCCGTCGTTCGCGCGGTTCTCGCTCTGCAAGGCGCCGGAGAGGTGAAGAATCGCATTCAGATCCGGCTCGCCAGTGAGATGATGTTCCTCGCGAGCCGCCGCAAAGGCAGCCAGGTAGCTCGCCACCAGTTCGCGGTTGTAGCCGGTCGTGGCCTGGCTGCTGCGATCAATCTGGAGCGTCAGATCGACGTGGCCACGAATCAGCGCATCCTTGAGCGCCTTGCGCAGCTCCATCTCCAGCGCGTCCAGGCCAGAGGGCAGGCGCAGTTGCACATCGAGAAAGCGGTGATTGACGCTCTTCAGGCTGAGCGTGTAACTCAGTTGGCCGTCGTTAGGCAGCGGCACGCTAACCTGTGCGCGCGCAAATCCGGTCATCGAATAGATTGGCATTCTTCGTTCCTCAAAGTTGTATCTCTTCTGATCCCTGACCCCTGATCTCTGATCCCTGTTTTTCCGGCAGATCCATGAACTGCAACTGATAGAGCCGCTGATACGTGGGCGATGTGGTCAGCAACTCGTCGTGCGAGCCGATGGCGGTGATGCGCCCATCCTCCAGCACGGCGATGCGGTTGGCGCGGCGGATCGTTCCCAGCCGGTGCGCAATCACCAGCGCCGTGCGGTTCTGCATCAGGTTGGCCAGCGCCGCCTGCACCAGCGATTCGCTCTCCGAGTCCAGCGACGAAGTGGCCTCATCCAGAATTAGAATCGGCGCGTTCTTCAGGATGGCGCGCGCAATCGAGAGCCGCTGTTTTTCCCCGCCCGAAAGCCGGAAGCCCTTTTCGCCGATCACCGTATCGTAGCCCTGCGGCATCCGCAAAATGAAATCGTGGGCCAGCGCATGGCGCGCCGCCTCTTCCACGCGATCCAGATGAATCTCCGGCTGGCCGTAAGCAATATTGTTGCGCACCGTATCGTTGAAGAGAATCGTCTCCTGCGTCACCTGCGCCACCTGGCGACGCAGCGAGCCCAGCGTCAGCTCGCGCAAGTCGATGCCGTCGATCAGAATGCGTCCGCTGGTCACGTCAAAGAAGCGCGGAATCAGATTGGCGATCGTCGATTTGCCCGCGCCGCTGGGGCCCACCAGAGCCACCACCTCGCCTGTGTGCAGCTCCAGATCGACGTGGTGTAGAATCTGATGTTCGCCCTCGCCGGTTGAATATGAAAAACCCACATTCTCAAAGCGAATCGCCTCCTTGAAGGGCTGCATCGCGGCGGCGTTCGCCTGCTCCTTCACGTCGTCCTCGGCATCGAAGAAGCTGAAGATCGACATCGATGCGCCCATCGCCTGTTGAAAGCTGTTGTAGTAGTAGGCGAACTTGCGCACCGGATCGTAGAGCGTAAAAAGCAGAATGATGAATACGCCGAAGTCGCCGATGGTCATGTGCCCATGCCGGATCTCATTGCGGCCAACCAGCAGCAGCAAAGCAATGGCGATATAACCGAGAGCATCCATCAGCGGCGAGCTGATCGACTGTATGCGCACGCTGCGCAGATTGGCGCGAAACAGCCGTGAGGAGGCTTTCTTGAAGCGCAGAATCTCCCACAATTCCGTGTTGAAGGCCTTCACAATGCGATGGCCAGTCACCGTTTCGTGGAGAATATTCTGAATCTCCGCCAGCTTGTCCTGACCAGTGCGCGTGCGCGTGCGCACCTCATGGCCAATCTTGCGCGCCGAGGTGATGACGACGGGAACAAAGATCAGCAGCGCCCAGCTGAGCCGTCCGCCCATGCGGATCACCAGCGCCACGCCGACGGCGAAGGTGAAAAACTGTTGCAGAAAGTCGCCGATCACCGAGCTGACCGCAACCTGCACGCGATCCACGTCGTTGATGAGCGTGGAGAGAATCGTACCCGTGGCGTGCTTGTGAAAAAAGCTCGAGGAACGGCGCAGCGTGGCTTCGTACAGACGATTGCGCAGATCGGTAATCATCCCGAAGCCGGCGTAGTTGACCATGTAGGTCCCGGTATAGTCGCACAGACCCTTGATCAACGTGGAAATGACCAGCGCGAAGGCCACCACCCACCAGGCGTCCTGCATGAAGGGTGGAACAAGGATGCGCAGATCGAAGTGCCAGGGTGAGTTGGGAAAGCCGAGGATGATGGGGCCCTGGGAGACGCCGGGCTTCAGAACATTGTCCAGAATGGGCTTGAAGAGCAGCTTGCGGAAGTTGTCCAGCAGGCCCACCATCGCCAGCAATAAGACGCCGGGCAGCCAGCGAAACCAATACGGCAATCCGTAGCGCAGCAAGCGCAGAAAGTTTTTCATGCCGGTCGTTCCGCCTGACGGGCGCAAATGTCCATCCCCGCATTATATCTGTTGAACGCTGCCGGACTCGATTCCTCACTCGGCGAGAGCGATTCAACCGCTGAACGATTTAGAATGGATGAAGTCCATCACGTCATGCGCCGGTGACTCCGGCGGGAAGGCTGCACTCATTCCTATGCATCGCTGGTCCAAGCTCTTCATTCCCACTCTTCGCGAGGCCCCGGCAGACGCCGAAGTTGCCAGCCATCGCTTCCTCATCCGCTCCGGCTACATCCGCCAGATGGGCGCGGGCCTCTACAACTATCTCTTCCTCGCCCAGCGCTCGATCAACAAGATCGTCGCCATTGTGCGCGAGGAGATGGACCAGATCGGCCAGGAGTTCTTTCTGCCGGCGCTCTTGCCCAAAGAGCCCTGGGTTGAGAGCGGCCGCTGGACCGGCATGGGCGACAATATGTTTCGCCTCAAGGACCGCAAGGGCGCGGAGATGTGTCTGGGCATGACGCACGAAGAAATCATGACAGTGATCGCCCGCGGCGAACTGCGCAGCTACAAACAATTGCCGCAGATCTGGTACCAGATTCAAACAAAATTCCGCGACGAGCCGCGCCCCAAGTCGGGCTTGCTCCGCGTCCGTCAGTTCACCATGAAGGATGCCTACTCCTTTGACATTGACAAAGCCGGCCTGGACAAGAGCTTCGAGCTGCACGACGCGACTTACCGCAAGATTTTCTCGCGCTGCGGACTGAAGTTTGTTGCCGTCGAGGCCGACTCCGGCTCGATGGGCGGTTCGCAGTCGCAGGAGTTCATGAGCTACACCGACGCGGGCGAAGATCTGATTGCAAGCTGTCCCGTCTGCGGCTACGCGGCGAATACGGAGAAAGCTATTTCGCGGCTTGATCCGGTGGTGGAGATGGAGGCGACTTCAGATAAGCCAGAAGAGATTCATACGCCAGGTATGGGCGCAATTGCCGACATCGCGGCCTTCCTCAAAATGGAGCCGTCCAACGACGTGAAGTGCGTGGCCTACATGGCGCTCAAGCGCGGCGTCAGTGGAAAGCCCGACACATGGCATGGCGTCGCGGCCTTCCTGCGCGGCGATCATCAGGTCAACGAGACCAAACTGCTCGGTGTCATTGGCGCGGCGGAGCTTCGCCCCATGCAGGCCGAAGAGTTGGAAAAGTTCTTCCATGCGCCCGCGGGTTTTCTCGGACCGATTGGAATCAATCCGGAGAAAAATCTCCTTGGAGAAGGATTGACGGTCGTTGTGGACAGCTCGCTGGAAGACCGCAAGAACATGGTCTGCGGCGCGAACAAGCTGGACTATCATCTGCGCAACGTGACGCCGGGCCGCGATTTTTCGTGGACGATTCTCGCCGACATTCGCACGGTGAATGAGGGCGAAGGCTGCCCCAAAGACGGCTGCGCGGGCAAGCTGGTGGTTGGCAAGGCGGTCGAGATCGGCCACATCTTTAAGCTGGGCTACAAGTATTCCGAGGCGATGGGCGCGCGGGTGCTCGATCCCAACGGCAAGGAAGTGACGCCGATCATGGGTAGCTACGGCATTGGGATTGAGCGGATTTTGACCGCCGCCGTCGAGCAGTCCAACGATAAAAATGGCTTCTGGCTCGCGGCCTCGATTGCGCCTTTCACCGTCGTCGTCACGATTACGAATATGACCGACGCACTGCTCAAGGAAACCGGAGAAAAGCTTGCTGCCGAACTTGAAGCCGCGGGCCTCGATGTTTTGTTGGATGACAGAGACGAGCGCGCCGGCGTCAAATTCAAAGACGCGGATCTGATCGGCATTCCCTATCGCATCAACGTCGGCAAGAAGGCCGCCGAGGGCAAGGTCGAACTGGTCGCGCGCGCAACCTCAACCAGCGTCGATGTCGAGTTGAGCGAAGTAGTCAAGCTCATCAAAGAGCGCGTAGAGGAAGACGCGCTGCTGTTGACGGTGGGCGTGTAGCTGAAACTGAGAACTGAGAACTGTACGCAAGGAGCACGAATGGCACTCAAGATCCGCTATCGCAAACCCACGGAAAAGCGTCCCCTGCGCGTTCTTCTTCTGCGCATAGGGCTGATCGGGTTTGCCGCCGCGTGTGTCTTGTTCCTCTCTGTCTTTTGCTTCTTCTATATCAAATATCAGCGCATTGTGGATGAGCGCCTCAAGTCGCCGATCTTTGCCTCGACCGCCAAGATCTACGCCGCGCCGCGCGAGGTGCGCCCCGGCCAGAAGCTCTCCGTCAAACTGCTCGCAGACGAACTGCGCCAGGCCGGCTACTCGGCCGACGGTGCCTCCGACGTCTCGCCGCTGGGCACATACAAGCAGGGCGTGCTGACCATCGGCGTGCATCCCGGCCCACAGTCCTTTCACGCGCAGGACGGAGCCACCATCCGCATCGGCTCCGGAGTTGTTTCATCGATCTCCGACGACCATGGCCAGGCGCTCTCCAGCTACGAACTGGAGCCGCAACTGATCACCGGCCTCAGCGACGACGCCAACCGCACCAAGCGTCGCCTGCTCACCTACAACGAGATTCCGCTCAACGTCGTGAATGCCGTTCTGGCCATCGAGGACCGACGCTTCTTCGAGCACGGCGGCGTCAACTACTTCAGCATCCTCGGCTGGGCGTGGCACGATCTGATCGGCGACCGCAAGCATCGCGGCGGAGCCTCCACGCTGACCATGCAGTTGGCCAAGCTGCTCATCGTCGCCGACAACCGCTCCATTCAGTACAAGATCTCCCAGATCGTCGTCGCCATGCAGCTTGAGCATCGCTTCAACAAGCAGCAGATCTTCGAGATGTACGCCAACCAGATCCCCCTCGGCCAGCGCGGCAGTTTTTCGATCAATGGTTTTGGCGAGGCCTCGCAGGCCTTCTTTGGCAAGGAGACCGGCAAGCTCGATCTGGCCGAGAGCGCGCTTTTGGCCGGCATCATCCAGAGTCCGAGCCGCCTGAATCCCTTCCGCCATGCCGACCGCGCCATCGAGCGCCGCAACCTGGTGCTGGATTCGATGGTCGAGACCGGCGCCATCACCAAGGAGCAGGCCGAGCAAGCCAAGGCCGAGCCGCTGCATCTGGTTCCCGGCAGCGTGGACGCCAGCGAGGCGCCCTACTTCGTCGATCTGGTCCACGATCAGATCGTGCAGAAGCTGGGTGAGCGCGACTTCAACCACGAAGGCCTGCGCATCTACACCTCGCTCGATCCGGAGCTGCAACGGGTTGCAACCGAGGCCGTCGAATCCACCGTACACGTCGTCGATGAGCAGGTGGACAAGCTGCACGCCAAGCAGAAGAAGCGCGGTGAAAAGTACGATTACCCGCAGGTGGCGCTGATCGCGCTCAATCCTCACACCGGCCAGGTGCTGGCTCTCGTCGGCGGTCGCAGCTACGGCAACTCGCAGTTGAATCACGCCGTCGCCAAGCGCCCCACCGGCTCCATCTTCAAGCCCTTCGTCTATGCCACGGCCTTTTCGACGGCCACCGAGGGAACAATACTGCCCGGCCAGACCAAGCCCTTCTCGCCGCTGACCATGCTGAAGGACGAGCAGACCACCTATGGCGAAGGCACGCCCTACGCCTATACGCCCAAGAACTTTGAAGACGAGTACTGCGGCAGTTGCACGGCGCGCCATGCGCTGATGCGCTCGCTCAACAACGCCACCATCGGCCTGGCCGCGCTGGTCGGCTTCGATCGCGTCGCCCAGTTGGCCCGCAGCGCAGGCATCAAAGGCGTGCAGGCCACGCCCTCCATGGCCATCGGCTCCTACGACGCCACCCCGCTCGATATGGCCGGCGCTTACACGGTCTTCGCCAACGGCGGCTTGCACCTTGATCCCTGGATGCTGGCCAGCATCCGCACCTCGACCGGCGATGTCATCACCGACTACTCGCCCGGCTCCAAGCAGATTCTCGATCCCCGCGCCGCCTATCTCACCGTCAGCATGATGGAGAATGTGCTGCACAGCGACCCGACCGGCACGGGCACCGGCGCCGGCGTGCGCAACATGGGCTTCACCGCTCCCGCCGCGGGCAAGACCGGCACCGATCACGACGCCTGGTTTGCCGGCTTCACCACCAATCTGCTCTGCATCGTCTGGGTGGGCAACGACGACTACAGCGACATCAAGATCCAGGGCGCACACGCCGCCGCGCCCATCTGGGCCGAGTTCATGAAGCGCGCCGTCCAACTGCCGCAGTACTCCGACACCCATGAATTCGACTCGCCCGAAGGCGTCGATATCGTCTCCATCGACAGCGCCACCAATCTGCTGGCCGACGCAACCTGCCCGTCGGCCACCATCAACGCCGCCTTCCTCGCCGGCACCGCCCCCACCGAGACCTGCGACCACCCCGCCGAGCATCGCAACCTGCTGCAAAAGATCTTCGGCATCGGCAAGAGCGGCAACTGACGATGCAGCTTCAACAGATCGAGCCTCCTCGGATGCGGTCATCCCCAGCTGCCAGAGTTGCCTTTGATATTACGCCTGCAATGAACCCGCGAACTTGCGAACTCGCCATCACCGCGAAGCGGTGGCTAACTCGCCAAATGGTTTACGCATTTTCGCGCGTTACAAACTTTTGAAGCACAAATAGAATCAAAATCTCAGCTTTCCGAACCGCAGGAATTGTTCTATAGTTCCCTTACCATGAATTTCAAGCTCTCCCCCCTATCCGTAACTCTTGCGTTCGCCGGCCTGCTTCTCTGCGCACCCACCGCACCGGCGCAAGCGCCCGCCGCCAAGCCCAACGTTGCCGACGCGCTCACCTTCATCGCCAGCGCCGAGAAGGAGCTGGCGGCGTTGAATGTCGAAGCCAATCGCGCCTCCTGGGTCGAGGAGACCTACATCACCGACGACACTGTCGCCCTGGTCGCCGAGGCCAATGATCGTGAGATCGCGCGCCAGACCGAACTGATCTACGAGGCGCGTAAATTCGACGGTCTCGCGCTGCCGCCCGACGCCGCCCGCAAGCTGCTGCTGCTCAAGCTAGGCATCGGACTGCCCGCGCCGCTCGACCCCGCCCTGCGCGCCGAAACCACCCAGAAGGCAGCTCAGCTCGACGCCGCCTACGGCCGGGGAAAATATTGCCCCGACTCGAATCTCGACCACTGCCTCGGCATCGACGAGATCAATCTCAAGATGGCCCAGAGCCGCGATCCCAAGGAACTCGCGACTCTCTGGACCGGCTGGCACCAGGTCGGCAAGCCCATGCGCTCCGATTACGCTCGCTTGGCCGAACTCAGCAATCAGGGCGCGCGCGAGCTGGGCTTTGCCGACACCGGCGCTCTCTGGCGCTCGCAGTATGACATGACGCCCGAAGAGTTTCAGGCCGAGATCGAGCGCCTCTGGACGCAAGTCGAGCCGCTCTATCTTGAGCTGCACACCTACGTCCGCCGCAAGCTCATCGAGAAATACGGCGATGCGGCCCGCCGCCCCGACGGCATGATCCCCGGAGATTTGCTCGGCAACATGTGGGCTCAGGAGTGGGGAAACATCTACGATGTCGTCGCCCCGCCCTCGACTCCCCTGCCCTATAACCTCGACACCATTCTCAAAGCGCGCTCGACGACTCCAGAACAACTCGTCCGTTACGGCGAGAACTTTTACAAGTCGATCGGCTTTGACGCGCTCCCCGACAGTTTCTGGCAGCGCTCCATGCTCTCCCATCCCCGCGACCGCGAGGTCGTCTGCCATCCCAGCGCATGGGATCTTGACAACGACCGCGATGTGCGCATCAAGGCCTGTTTCCAGCCCACCGCCGACGACTTCGTTACCGTGCATCACGAGCTAGGGCACAACTACTACCAGATGGCCTATCGCCATCAACCCTTCTTCTTCCAGAACGGCGCCAACGACGGCTTCCACGAGGCCATCGGCGACTCCATCGCCCTCAACGTCACGCCGGTCTACCTCAAGCAGCTCGGCCTCATCGACACCATCCCGCCCGAGAGTGCCGACATTCCGCTGCTGCTCCACACCGCGCTCGACAAGATCGCCTTCCTACCCTTCGGCCTGCTCATCGACAAGTGGCGCTGGCAGGTCTATTCGGGCCAGGTCACACCCGCTCACTACAACAGCGCCTGGTGGGCGCTGCGCGAGAAGTATCAGGGCATCGCCCCGCCGGTCGAGCGAAGCGAGGCCGACTTTGATCCCGGCGCAAAGTATCACATCCCCGGCAACGTCCCCTATATGCGCTACTTCCTCGCCCGCGTCTATCAGTTCCAGTTCTACCGCGCCATGTGTCAGGCCGCAGGCTACAAAGGCCCGCTCAACCGCTGCTCGGTCTACGGCTCCAAGGAGGCCGGCGCGCGCCTAAATGCCATGCTCTCCATGGGTCAATCCAAGCCCTGGCCCGAGACCTTGAAGGTCATGACCGGCTCCGATAAAGCCGACGCCAGTGCCATCGTCGAATACTTCCAGCCGCTGCTCGATTGGCTCAAGGAGCAGAACAAGGGCGAAAAAGAAGGCTGGACGCTGCCCGCCGATCCGTTGAAGTAGTTTTTCCGGGTTCCCAGGTCTCCGAGTCAAGATCTGGGAACTCAACATTATGAATGAGGATCGAGATGTTGGCCACCTGCCGCTTGCTCTCCCGTCGCCATCTGCGCCGCGCCGCATGAGCGGCAGAAGTGCGTAAATACCGTCTGTCGCACTTTACAAGCTGAGCATTCGTGAAACACCAGCAACCCGCAATGCACGCAGAAATTGTTGAGCGGATCGCCGGTCTCAAACGGCCGCTCGCACCCTGGGCAAACTTTCTTTACCAGACGAGCCAGCGCGACATCATAGCCAAGATCCTTCCGGCGCTGCTCCTCCGGTTTCTCTTCAGCCGTCTTCTGCTGTTCCAGATACCGTTGCAGCGACCGAATCGCATATACCCCGGCGAATACGGTGATCACAATGCCCACGATGTACCTTACATATCCTCCGTAACTGGGCAGATACGGAACTAGCTCCACAAAGAAATCAAACAACGAGAAGAAGATAAAGCCCCATACAAAGGGCCAATATGCGCTTTTGCGCGCCTTGAAGAAGAGGAATGCCGATAGCAGCAACAACGGCAGTGTAAACGATAGGCGCAGCAGAAAAACACGCAATTCCAGCTTCCGGACAGCGCGATCATACCCTACCTTGCCCGCCTCCTCAACCTTCTGTTCCTGCGCTTGATGTTCGGTATTGCTCTGCTGTATCGTAAGGCGCTCTTGCTCGAGCTTTTCCTGTTGCTCTTCCATTGACCGTTCATTGGCCTGGAGCACATCTAATTCCTTGGTCCTTTTAACAACTTCCGCATCCTGGCGCGACTGTTGTGTCGCCGAGCGGGTTGCAATCCAGTTGTTAAACGTCTCATGCGCGCTGTTCGTTTCATCTCTTGCCTTTTCCACAGCAAGGTTCACGCTGTCGAGCGCATCCTGGTTCATCTTCAATGCAGTTTCATCCGAATGCAACTGCGCGCGCGTCTTCAGCAGTTGATCGCGATCCATGAACGACTCTGCATCCACCGGCTTCTCAACGAGTGGCAGGTCGCCAACAATAAGGCGACCAAGCCCTACCAAAAATCCGGCAAATACCAGCGCAATTAGCCATAAGCCGCGTTGAAACCACTTTTCAGACAACCGGGATCCTTTGTTCATGCAAGCACCTTTTCTATGTACAGAGGACTGCAATCTCCGCCAATCGCATCTTAGTACCCAGGAGTATCTAGAGTAAAGACAGCGCGTGGCCCGGACCTGACCAGTAAATCTGGGTGGCCCACATCTCGATTTTGAGATGTGGGAGACGATGAGCTTCAACAAGCGCTTCTTTGTTGTCTATTGTTCCTTGTTGGCCTGTGCGATGAGGAGCATCTTGTTAGACCGCCTAATGGCCTTCTCAAAAGCCAGTGCACCCCGTGTCAGGGCACGACTTCAGTCGTGCCGCGTCCGCGAACCACTTGCGCTCGGTAACCAATCAATACGCCCGCAGCTCCACAATCGCCTTGAAGATCGTCTCCGGCTGCGGCAGGATCGCATCCTCCAAAATCGGCTGATACGCCACAAACGTGTCCATCGCGCCAATCCGCCGCACCGGCGCGTCGAGCGAATCGAACAACTCCTCGCCAATCCGCGCGGCGATCTCCGCGCCGTAGCCCCAACTGAGCATATCTTCGTGCGCTACGATCACGCGGCTCGTCTTCCTCACCGACTCGGCAATTGCCTCCCAGTCGTAGGGATTCAATGTCCGGAGATCGAGAATCTCCACGTCGATGTTGTGCTCTCGTTTAGCCCGCTCGGCGGCCTGCAATGAGCGCGGAACCAGAGCGCCATACGTAATGATGGTGAGGTCCGAGCCCGCGCGAACCCGGCGCGCCTTGCCGAAGGGAATGGCGAAGTCAGGACCGGGATAGGGCGCGCGATCGTGCGTCTCGCGATAGAGCCGCTTGTGTTCGAGGAAGAGCACCGGGTCGTCGCAACGGATCGCCGTGCGCAGCAGGCCGTTGGCATCGAGCGCATTCGACGGCATCACCACGCGCAAGCCCGGAATGTGCGTGAAGATGCTCTCGCCCGATTGCGAGTGATAGATCGAGCCGCCGGTCAGATAGCCACCGATGGGCACGCGAATCACCGCCGGACAGCCCCACTGGCCATTCGACCGCCAGCGCAGCACCGAGAGTTCATTGTGAATCTGGTGCATGGCCGGCCAGATGTAATCGAAGAACTGAATCTCGACCACCGGCTTCATCCCGCGCACCGCGTACCCCAGCGCCCGGCCCACGATGTTGGCCTCCGCGAGCGGTGAGTTGAAGACGCGCTCCGAGCCGAACTCGGTTTGCAGTCCGGCGGTCAGCTTGAAGACGCCGCCCTTGCCTTTGACCTCGTTCAGCGCCTCTTCGCGGCTGGCGTCGGCCACATCCTCGCCGAAGACGACAATCCGCTCGTCGCGCCGCATCTCGTCGTGCAGGCAGGCGTTGATCAGATCGGCCATCGTGCGCGGCTTCGCCTCCGGCTGGAGTTTTTCTTGCTGCTCGGAGGCGAACTCCGCACTCGTCGGGTCCAGTTCTTCGGAGTAGACGTGCCTGGTAATCTCGGCCACCAGCGGCAGAGGCGCTCGCAGCGCGCGTTCGGCAGCCTCGGCCACCTCGTGATCCAGCCCGTGCTCCAGCGCGACAAGTTCCTCCTCGGTCATGATTCCTTCGCCCAGCAGCCGCGCCCGCATCCGTGTCAGCGGATCGCGCGCGGCGTCGGCCTCGCGCTCAGCCTCGGTGCGATAGAGCCGGTCATCGTCGGAGAGCGAGTGAGAGTAGGCCCGCATGCAGTGCCCATGCACAAAGGCCGGTCCCAGCCCCGCGCGGCAGTAAGCCACCGCCGATTGAAAGCCGCGGAAGCTGGCCTCCGGGTCGGTGCCATCCACCTCGGCAAAGTAAAAATTCGGGAAGTTGGCCACCAGGCGCGAGATGTTGCCGCCCGGCATGCTCACCTCCACCGGCGTGCTGATCGCGTAGCCATTGTCCTCGACGCAAAATACGACCGGCAGCTTCTGATTCGCCGCGGTGTTCATCGCCTCCCAGAACTCGCCCTGCGAGGTCGATCCCTCGCCCAGCAGCGTCAGCACCACCTCGTCTCCGTGAAACTTCACCTCGTGCCAGGCGCGATAATCTTTTCCCGTCGCCAGTGCCGTCTCTGGATGCACGCTGAAGTAGCGCCCGGCCTCGGCGCAGCCCACGGCGTGCAGCAGTTGCGAGGCCGTCGCCGACGAGGTGCTCACAATATTCAGATCCCGGCTCGACCAGTGTGTCGGCATCTGCCGTCCGCCGCTGGCCGGGTCACTCCCGGCACCCACGGCCTGCAACAGCATCTCATCCGGCGTCACGCCCAGCGTCAGGCAGAGCGCGCGATCGCGATAGTAAGGGAAGAACCAGTCGTAGCCGGGCCGCATCGCCAGCGCCGCGCCCACCTGCAACGCCTCGTGGCCCGCACCGGAGATCTGGAAGTAGGTCTTCTGCTGGCGCTTGAGCAGGATCTCCCGGTCGTCCACGCGGCGCGAAAGCGCCATCAGCCGGTAGACCTCCACCAACTGCCGTGGACTGAAGCGGCCGGCCTCGGCCGGCACAAATGCGAGAGCGCTGGAATCGGCCACTTCCATCTTCATGCTCCTCTATACTTTAGATGCACCTTCAGGGAATTTGGACTCGCTCAGACCATTATATCGATTGAACGTGACAAGTTAGTCTAAGAAAAGGAGCTGCTGATGAATTCTATTCCGATCTTGCTGGCCATGCGAACCGGCATCTTTGCCGAAGAGCGCTTCCTCGGCCGTTTGCTCGACCACTGGAGCGCCGATGGCGAGGAGTTCGTCCGTCTCCGCCTTCCGCATCTCCTCATCGTCGCGCTGATCGGCCTTGTCCTTAGCCGCCTGCTCCGCCTCATCACCGCGCGCATGATTTACGTCGCCGAGCAGCACGCTCAGGGCCCGGCGCGCGTCTCTCAGGTCAAGACGCTCTCCGGCGTCATCCACGCCTCCGGCCTGGCCGTCATCGCCACCATCGTCGGCCTGCAGTTTCTCGATGCCGTCGGCCTCAACCTCGCTCCGCTGCTCACTTCGGCAGGCATCGCCGGCGTCGCCATCGGCCTGGCAGCGCAGAATATCGTGCGCGATATGTTCAACGGCATTCTCATCCTCATCGAGGGCCAGTTCAACGTCGGCGACACGGTACGCATCGCCGGACTCAGCGGCGTCGTTGAGGCGATGACCCTGCGCAAAACCACGGTCCGCGATGCCGACGGAACGCTCTACATCGTTCCCAACTCGCAGATCACCACCGTCGCCAATCTCAGCGTCGGCTACTCGCTGGCCACCGTCAACGTCAGTGTCGACTACTCCGCCGATCCCGACTGCGTGCGCAAGCTGCTCGAAGAGATCGCCATGGAGATCCGCACGAGCGAGGAGTTCCGCGATCTCTTTGTCGCCGATCCGCAGATTCCCGGCGTCGATGCCATCAAAGGCTCGGAGCTGATCTTCCCCGTTCTCTTCAAGACGCTGGCCACCAGGCAATACGCGCCGGTGCGCGAGTTTCGCCGCCGCGTCCGCCTCGCGCTCGAAGAGAATCACCTGCTCCCCGGCGATCCCCTCCGCGTCTATCATCCCGCCGAAGATGATGCCTCTGGCGGCAGCAGCTCATCCGCCTCCGAGGCCGCCACCGTGCGCGACCCCACCACGCTCAAACCGCAGGAGTCCAATCCCTTCAGCGGCGAGTGAGAGATTGTCCTTGAAATAGCTATAATTTATGGCTATAATATCCCCATGAATGTCAGTACCGCGGAAGCAAAAAATCGTTTTACCGAGCTGATCCGTTGCGTCGAGGACGGCGAGCAGGTGGTCATCACCCGCCATGGTCGTCCTGTCGCTCAACTCGCGCCGCCTCCCGCCGAGCCCCGCAAGGCGCGTTTCGATGGTATGAAGGATCGCATCCATCTCTATCCGGGCTGGGACGACCCCATCACCGAAGAAGAACTTCTGGGTGAGGATCTTTGAGCGACGAACCTCCAGCTCACGGGAATCTGCTCGACACACACATCGCAATCTTCTCGATGAAGCAATCGAGTTCCTTATCCCATGCGGCAAAAGCCGCCGTGGCCCGAGGCCCCAATTTTCTCAGCGTAATCGTGTACTGGGAGGTCATGGTGAAGAGCATGAAGGGCTCTCTGGATGTGGGTGATCCGCGCCTCTGGTGGTTCGACGCTCTCGATCAGTTGGCCGCCACGCCGCTGCCCTTGCATCCCCGGCACGTCGCCACGCTCCAGGCGCTTCCGCCCTTTCACAAAGACCCATTCGACCGGATGCTGATCGCGCAGGCAGTTGCGGGCAAGCTGACGCTGGTCACGATGGACGCGGAGATCGCGCGCTATGCCTCGGCGGGGTTGCGTGTCGTTGGCCGCGAAGGCATCAGCGCATAGCCTCTCGCAGCGCCTCAGCATCCGTCATCGGCGGCAAACAACTGCGTCCGCGGCAAACGATCGCCCAGGCTCGCGCACCCTCGGGCCTCGGAACCGCCAGCAGCATCTCGGCCAGCACCTCGGGCAGCCCGCCTGCAACCAGCCGTTCAGGATCGATGCGCATCACGGTTTTGTTCACCGCAAAGCCTGCCGCCGCCAGCGCCGCCATCTCTTCAGCCTCCGCGCCGGAGCCGACCACCACCACCTGCACCGGATCGAGCAGCAGTCGCTCGAGCGCCAAAGCGTAGCTGCCCGCGTAGAGTCCGAAGTGCTCGACGATCCCCGCAAAGGCAGCCAGCGTCTCCTCGGCAATCGCGCGATACTCCGGGCGACCGCTGAGCGCCTCCAGCCGCAGCAGAGCCGAAGCCGCCGTCGGATTGCCGGCCGGCGTAGGCGAGTCCTGCAAGGGCTTGCGCCGCGCGGCCAGTGCGCCCAGCGGCTGGTCGCCAGACAACAGCGCCGCATCGAAAAACCCTCCGCCCTTCGCGTCATAAAAGCGTGTTATCATTGCGTCGGCCAGCTTGATGGCGGCGTGGTAATAGCGCATCTCGCCCGAGGCCATCCATCCATCGATGCAGGCGTGAACCGTGAAGGCGTAATCGTCCAGCGACCCCAATAGCTGCTTCCCTTCCCCCGCCGCCGCCTCGCCATACGCAATAACATGGCTGAGCAATTGATCGCCGTCCCAGGCCTCGCCCAGCAGCCGCGCCAGAGTGCGCAGCGCCAGCTCCCGCGCCGAGTCGATCATGAGCACGCGCTCGGCCTCCAGCATCGCCGTCACCGCCATCGCATTCCAGCCCGTGTACAGCGTGCGGTCGATGAAAGGTGTGGGCCGCAAAGCGCGCGCCGCCAGCAGCGCGCTCCGCATCCGTTCCAACTGCGCGCGCAGTTGCTCCACGCTCTGGTCGCCCGCCAACTGCTCCGCGCTCTCTACCACGTGCAGAACATTCCGCGCCGGATCGTGATGCATATCGCCCACAGCGCCCACGCCCCAATGGCGCATTGCGATTTCTGTTTCATCTGGAGAAAAGCCTGCTGCATGCAATGCCGCGCACACCTCCTCCAGCGTCCAGGTAAAGTAGTCCCCGTCGTCGTCCAGGTTGATATCCGCATCCTGCGAGGCATAGAAGCCGCCGCGCTCACGGTCACTCATTGTCGTCTCCAGCCAGCCGACAATCTCCCGGGCCGTCCGCCGAAAGTCCTCGCGGCCCAGGCTCGCGTAGCCATGCAGATAATTGCGCAGCAGCTCTGTGTTGTCGTAGAGCATCTTCTCAAAGTGCGGAACCCTCCAGCGCTCGTCCACGCTGTAGCGGTGAAAGCCGCCAGCCAGTTGGTCGTAGACGCCGCCGCGGGCCATCCGTTCGAGCGTCGTCGCGAAGGCTTCGACCGCCGGCCCGTCGCTGCGTTGCAGGCCCACGTGCAACAGCAGATCCAGCGCGCCGGGATGGGGAAACTTGGGCTGCGAGCCAAAGCCTCCCTGGCGTGGATCGAATTGCTTCAGAATCGAGGCGGCGATCTTCTCGGTAAGCGCCGGTGTGAGCGCGCCACCGCGCCCGGAGAAGGACTCATTGTGCTCAATCGCGCCCATCGCGCTCGCCGCCGTCTCCAGCGCCTCCTCGCGCCGCTCGCGCCAGACCTCGGAGAGCGCCGTCAGCACGCGCGCAAATCCCGGCCGCCCATAGCGGTCGTCGGGGGGAATATATGTGCCGCCAAAGTAGGGCCTTCCGTCGGGTGTGAGAAAGACGGTCAGCGGCCAGCCGCCCTGCCCGGTGATCGCCGCCACCGCCGACTGATAGCGCGCGTCCACGTCGGGCCGCTCGTCGCGATCCACCTTCACGGCCACATAAAGCTCGTTAATCAGCGCGGCAATCTCCGGGTTCTCGTACGACTCCCGGTCCATCACATGACACCAGTGGCACCAGACCGCGCCAATGTCCAGCAGGATGGGCTTGTCCTCGGCCTGGGCGCGGGCAAAGGCCGCATCACTCCACGGATGCCAGCGCACCGGCTGATGACGCGCCGAGCGCAGATAAGATGAGGCTGAATCCTCAAGCAGATCGCCTGTGCCGGATGCGGCGGGCGTGGGGAAGACGTCCTTGTCCATGCGATGAGAATACATGGGGCCGCGCACCTGCTGCCAGTCGCGCGTCCATCACGGCGATCGGCATAGGGGGAGCGGATAACCTCTCCTCCCCTGCCACACCACCGGACAAGCGGGTCCGCATACGGCGGTTCAAGAAGTTGAGGTCAACAGAGACGGGGTATGCCCAGCCTGTCCGCCCACGCAAGAGTCAGCACCGAGTTCAAAAG
>Ga0302319_10001085_pt1 | contig 61021 bp, 54 predicted proteins | sample Bog_T0_2_FD_203319 | JGI IMG/M metagenome (GOLD analysis project Ga0302319, IMG submission 203319) | Peat permafrost microbial communities from Stordalen Mire near Abisko, Sweden - Bog_T0_2 | ecosystem: Environmental > Terrestrial > Soil > Wetlands > Peat | place: Sweden: Abisko, Stordalen Mire...
GGCCAGGGACTCGTTGTGGGCGGTGAGGGTGATGAGGCCAGTGAGGGAGACGGAAGCGGCGCGGCGGTTGCCGGGGAGGGTGAGGTCGGAATTGGCGGCCTGGATGAGGGTGGGTTGGGTGAGGGGCGCGGCGGGGCAGTTTTCGCAGAGGTGGAGGGTGGCGGCAGGCGCGGGGGAGATGGTGATCTGCTTGTCGTGCCAGAGGGTCCAGAGGCCGATACGGAGGGTTGCGGGGGGATGCGGGGCTGGCTGCGGCGACTGGGCCGGAGCCGAGGCGGCGAGGATGGCCAGGCAGAGGATGGGCAGCGGGCGTTTCATGGCTGCGGCTGCCTGAGCGGGGAGTGGGCGAGTAGGACGGCGGCGACCTGGGCGGCGTTTGCGCCGTGACCGGCGGGCAAGTAAACGGCTACGACGGCGGTTGGACGATCTGCGGGGACGAGGCCGGCGAACCAGCCGTGCGAGGGGGTTCCGGGGCCGAGGTTAGCGGTGCCGGTTTTGCCGGCGACGGGGACGCCGCCGCGGTCGGCCAAGGCGGCGATGCCAAAGCTGGCTGAGTCGGCGAGGCCGGCTTGAATGACCTGGGCTGCGGCGGAGTTGGGGTGGGCAGCGAGTTGGAGGGCGAGCCAACGGTAGGCGGCGGCGAGTTCGAGAGGCGTGATGAGGATGCCGTCGACGCCGAGGAGGGTGAGCGCGGATTCGTCGGTGCTGCGAGGGTCGCGGTAGTTCGCGTTGGCTTCGCCGGGGACAAGACCGGTCTGGCTGAGCAGGCCGGTGGGGGCGAGCAGGCGGCGGAGTTCGCCGGGGGCGAGGGTGCGGGCGACGGTGAAGAAGTAAGTGTTGCAGGACCAGGCGAGAGCCTGGCGGGCGTCCATCGGATCTGTCGAGGGATGGGAGCAGGCGAGGGAGCGGCCGGCGATGCGGAGGTCGCGGGTGCAGGCGATGCGGCGGGACGGGTCCCAGCGGGCGGAGTCGATGAGGCCGTAAAGGACGAGCGGCTTGAGCGTGGAACCGGGAGCGGCGAGGGTGCGGGCGGCTTCGTTCAAATGACTGGAAGCGAGCAGACGGCCGGTGGCGATGTCGAGAACGACGATGCGGGCCTGCGGCGCGGCCTGGGCGGCTGCAGTCACGGCGTGGACCCAGCCGGGTGAGGACTGTGGCAGGCAGGCAGCGGCTCCAGCGAGAAGAAAGACAACCGCGAGGCTGAGCCGTTGAGCGTGCACACACCGAGTATCCAACATTGTGGCGGAGATTGCGGCGGGGAGTGAAAGGGTGAATAAGCCGGGATGGGGTTTGCATCGAACAGAAGCAGGGAAAGTTGGAGGACGCGATGAAGGTGCTGATCTTTGGCGCGACGGGGATGGTGGGGCAGGGAGTGCTGCGGGAGTGCCTGCGGGACCCGGAGGTGGAACTGGCGGTGACCGTCCGCCGGACGGCGACGGGCTTGCAGAACACAAAGGCGCGCGAGATTGTGCACGGGGATTTATCGAATTACGCAGGGATGGAGGAGGAATTGTCGGGCTTCGATGCGTGTTTCTTCTGCCTGGGCTTGTCGTCGAGCGGGATGCAGGAGGCGGACTACTCGCGCGTGACTTATGACTTGACCTTGGCAGCGGCGGAGACCCTGAGCGGTGTGAATCCGGGGATGACGTTCATCTATGTTTCCGGCGCGGGGACGGATAGCTCGGAGAAGGGGCGCACGATGTGGGCGCGGGTGAAGGGGCGTACGGAGAATGCGCTGCTGCGCCTGCCGCTGAAGGCGTACATGTTCCGGCCGGGGATCATCGTGCCGATGGATGGAATTCAATCGAAGACGCCGGCTTACCGGGTCTTTTACAAGATTGCCGGACCGCTGCTGCCGATGTTGCGCTGGGCGCTGCCCAACCAGGTGACCTCGACGCGGGAGATGGGGCGGGCGATGCTGGCGGTAGCGCGGGGCGGATATGAGAAGCGGATTCTGGAGATGAAGGACATTCGGGTAGCGGCGGGCCAATAGCGAACAGGAAATGGGGGTTGAAAGACCGCTGGGGATGAGATTGAGCATCGACAGAATCGTCTGATTCCACTGAGGGATCGTCTTCGCCAGCGATGGCGCGGGCATGGTAGAGTGAAAATCCACGGAGGGCGGAACGGAATGGCGGCTGAGGTGGAACTGCCGGGGAACGGCGAAACGATTGATCTGCAGCAGCAGGTCTTCCGGCTGCAGGCGCTGCTTGAGGCTTCGCGTCAGGTTCACTCGACCAATCGCGAAGAGGAGGTGTTGGAACAGGTGCTGCGCATCGTCGTGCGTGAGCTGGAGATGGCCGGCGCTTCGTTTGCAGGCACAGGGCTGAGCTATGGCGAGGAGCCCGCGGAGGGTGCACATGGATTGCCGCGCTATGCGCTGGACGATCGCGACGGGAAGCGCATGACGGAATTGGTAGTGGCGCCTCCGGGAGGGCGGGAACTGACGATCTACGAGGCGGATTTCCTGGAAGGACTCTCGCTGCAGGCGGCGGTGGCGCTCGAGAATGCGCGCAACCACAAGCGCAACCTGGAGTTTGCGCGGGTGCAGCAGGACATGGATGCGGCGCGGCAGATTCAGCGCTCGATGCTTCCGCAGAGGTTGCCGGAGATTGCCGGCTACACGCTGGGGTTCCGTTCGGTTACCTGCTACGAGGTGGGCGGCGACTACCTGGACATTGTGGAGCAGCCGGACGGCAGTTTGCTGATTGCGGTGGCGGATGTGGCCGGCAAGGGACTGGCTTCGGCGATTGTGTCGACGAGTTTCCGGTCGGCCTTCCGGGCGATGGCGGTGACGGGAATGCCGCTGGATGAGCTGGCGACGCGGATGAACCAGCAACACTGGCAGGAAGGCGAGGAGCAGCGTAGGCGGTATGTGACGGCGATCTTCCTCCGGCTGCATCCGGAGACGGGCGAGCTGGAGGTGGTGAACGCGGGGCACAACCCTGGTTTTCTGGTTGAGCCGGGCGAGGCGCCGCATGAGTTCAACGCCGTGGGAACGCCGCTGGGACTGCTGCCGGGGATGAGTTACTCGACCGAGAAGCATGGGTTCACGCCGGGGTCGCGGCTGCTTTTCTATACCGACGGGCTGACTGAGGTCTTCAGAGGAGATGAGGAATTTGGGCCGGAACGTCTTCTGGAGGAATTTTCCAAGTGCCCATCGCAGAAGGCGGATGGTATTCTCGATGCATTGTGGACGACCCTGGAGGAGTTCTCCGCGGGCGGGCCCCAGGCTGATGACATGACCGCACTGGCGCTGTGCCGGTGCGGGGGCGACGTGGAGATGCCGGAATGAGCGAACGAAAAACCACGAACGTTGAGGTCCGGCTGCCCTCGCGCATGGGATTTGAGAAGGTGGCCATGAGCACGGCTGCCTCGGTGGCCAAGTTGATGGGCTTTCGGGAAGACCGGATCGAGGACCTGAAGACGGCGGTGGCCGAGGCCTGCATCAACGCCATCGAGCACGGCAACCGGCTGAACGAGAAACTGTCGGTGGGCGTGATTCTGGCGGCGGGCGAGGATTCGCTGGAAGTGAAGGTGATCGACGACGGCAAGGGGATGCACACGCAGCCTGCCAAACCGGACATCGACCGCAAGATGCACGGCGAGGAAGATCCGCGCGGCATGGGCATGTTCCTGATCCAGGCGCTGGTGGACGAAGCCGAGTGGGTGGCCGGCTCCGACGGCAAGAGCAGTTACGTCCGGCTGGTGATCCGGCTTGATAAAGACCAGGCATAACCAATAAGAAGATATGGAGACTATCGATCGTGCAGAGCGAAACCAAGTCGCATGTTGACCAGGTCACTTCCCCCGCCGGACATCCGGTCACCGTCCTCCGCTTCGAGGGGGACATCGCCAGCACCTCGAAGGACGCGGTTCTGGGTACTTACCAGGCGCTGCCCAAGGCTACGGCCAAGCTGATCCTGCTGGACTTTACCAAGGTGGATTACATCAATTCCAGCGGCATCGCGCTGGTGATCCAACTGCTGATCGAGGCCTCGAACTCCGGGCAGAAGGTGGCTGCCTTCGGCCTTTCGGCGCATTTCACCAAGGTGTTCACCATGGTGGGGATTACGAAGTATGCGGGGCTGTTCCCCGACCAGACTGCCGCGCTGGCGGCGCTCTGAGGGGCTTTGCCCCGTTCCAGCTACAGCCTCAGGTCCCCTTCGATTTCGCTCAGGTCAGGCTTTCGTGTCCGCTCAGCTATGGTCAGCAGGAGAGGATTGTCAGGCCGGAAAAGTTCCAGTGCGGCGTAGAATGGCCGCTATGAACCTTGACTCGATTCAGGCTGCGCTTGTTGAGGCTGGCTTCGACGGCTGGCTGTTCTATGACCACCACCACCGCGACCCCATCGCCGCGCACATCCTGGGCCTCGATCCGAAGGCGCACATCACGCGGCGCTGGTACTACTATGTGCCGGCCGCGGGCGAGCCGCGCAAGCTGGTGCACCGCATCGAGCAGGGACGGCTGGATGCGCTGCCCGGCGCCAAGGGGCTCTATTCAAGCTGGCAGGAGCTGCATAGCGGGCTGGAGGCGATGCTCTTCGACGGGTGGCGCATCGCCATGCAGTACTCGCCCAACAACGCAATCATGTATGTGTCCATGGTGGACGCGGGGACGGTGGAGTTTTTGCGCGGGCTGGGCAAGCAGATCGTGAGCTCGGCCGACCTGGTCAGCCAGTTTGAGGCGGTGCTCAGCGAGGAGCAGATCGCCAGCCACGGCGTGGCGCAGGCAGCCATCGACGGGATACTGGCCGAGGCGTGGCTGGAGATGGGTCGGCGGCTGCGGCCCGACCATGGCGGCGTGGGCGCGCTATCCGAATTCGAGATGGTCGAGTGGTTCAGCGAGGCCATGCGGCGCGAGAACCTGGTGTGGGAGAACGGGCCCAACGTGAGTGTGAACGCCAACAGTTCCGACTCGCACTATGAGCCGACGGCGGAGAGCTCGACGCCGATCGGCGAGGGTGATTTTGTGCTCGTGGATATCTGGGCGAGGGTGGACAAGCCGGACAGCGTCTTCTACGACATTACCTGGACGGGCGTGGTGGGGCGCGAGCCGACCGATCGCGAGCAGCACGTCTTCGAGACGGTGCGTAACGCGCGCGATGCGGCCATTGCGGCGGTGGAGCAGGCGTTTGCGGAGGGGTGGGCGATTCGCGGGTTCGAGGCCGACGATGCGGCGCGGGCGGTGATCGACGCGGCCGGTTTCGGCAAGTACTTTACCCATCGCACCGGGCACAACATCGCGCAGGAGATACACGGGCCGGGCGCGCACCTTGACAACCTGGAGACCCACGACGAGCGGCGCATTCTGCCTTGCACGTGTTTCTCCGTGGAGCCCGGGATCTATCTGCCGGAGTTTGGGGTGCGCAGCGAGATCGACATGCTTACGGCTTCGGACAGGGCATGGGTGACGGGGGCGGTGCAGCGAGAGCTGGTGAGAATTTAAAGGCAGGGAACAGGGAATAGGGAACAGGGAGTAGGGAACAGAGAGTAGGGACGGCTCGCTCGAAGCTTTTGCGCGGCGGTTTAATGGCGGCTTAGGTTTTTCCTATTCCCTGTTCCCTGTTCCCTGCTCTTGCCCCTGCTTCGGTACGATATAGTCAAGAAGGAATGGCGAATCCCCAGGACAAGAAGAATGGTGCGGGCGGTGGGTTTGTTTACCTGCCGCTGATCGCGGGCTGGCTAGTGCCCGGCGCGGGGCATTTTCTGCTGCGCAAGTGGGGCCGCGGGACGCTGCTGGCGTTGTCGATTCTGGGCATGTTCGGAATCGGGATCGCGATGCAGGGCAAGGTCTACGCGGGCGCGCACGACATTCTGGACATGCTGGGACTGGCCGGGGACCTGGGCAACGGGTTGCTGTATGTTGTCAGCCGGGCCGCGGGATGGGGCGCCGACCAGGTGACGATCACGACCGGGGACTACGGGACGCGGTTCATCGTGGTGGCGGGGCTGCTGAACGTGATTGCCGCCGTGGACGCGCACAATCTGCGCACGGGGAGGAAAGTGTAGTGTTCCATCCCTCCCATTTCACAGCGGTGCTGCTTTTCGCGCTGTTTGCTTCGGTGGTCTTCGGAATTACGCAGCGGGAGACGCCGCGGCGCATGATTCGCTACGGGCTCTACTGCTTTGTTCTGTTTGTGGGCGCGGCGATTGTGCTCAGCTGGGTGATGTTTCTGATCGCGCGGTAGGCGGCACTCTATTCCGACAACTGGGTTCGGTGGTTTCCCACCCAGAGTTTGTTCCTTTCCGCACAAATCCAAAAGAAAATCAAGCGAGGCGGGTGCGTTGCCACACGGCGGCGTCGAAGGTGTGCGTGTAGCTGTAGCCCTCGGAGATGTAGAGGTCGATGGCGGGGGTGTTGGACTCGGTGACGGTGAGGGAGATCTCGTTGGCGCCGTGGCGCATGAAGTGGAAGGCGGCCACGGAGAGCAGCATGCGTGCCAGGCCCAGGCGGCGGTATTCGGGATGTACGCACAGTTGGGTGATATGGCCGCTCTGGGAGCTGACGCGCGAGCCCAGCACCAGGGCCACGATGTCGCGGGTGGCGCGCTTGAACACTACGTGCGAGACCTGCGGGGAAAAGACGCCGCAGCCGGCGTAGCGGACGATGTTGTTGAGGAAGCGCTGGGAGCCGTGCACGGAGCGGTACTGATCGTTGATGATGCTGTCGGGATGGTCGCTATAGGCATCCGAGATCAACTGGCCGGCGGGACCCAGATCTTCGTCGCGCCAGGGGCGCATCTCCAGTCCGCGGGAGAGCTCGGCGCGGGGCTGGTTCCACAAGCCATGCAACTGCTGGACCATGAAGAGGCGGCGGAAGAGCTGGAACCCTGCCTGCTGAAAGATGGCGGAATGAACGCCGGCGGGATGGAGCAGGAGCTGCGATTCGACGCGGTCGACGTGGGGCGAGTTGAGCAGCGTTTCGAAGAGGTGCTTGAGCAGGGTCTGTTCGATCTCGTGGGCGGAGAGCGGGATGGGGTGTTCGGCAATCGTGGCGTCGCCGGGTTCGGGATCGAGGCCGGCCCCCTGGCTGCTGAGGGCGAAGACGTCGCCGATGACGGCCTTGGTTTCTTCGTAGACGCAGAAGGCATAGCCGGTGACCTGTCCGGCCTCGACGGCCGCGTAACCGGGGAGCATGTGGCTGTCAAGGTACTGCATGAGGAGCTTGGAGCTGGTGCGATAGTCCCAGTGGAGGCGCTGGCGCCAGATTTCGGCCTCGGCATCGAGCACAGGGCGGAGCAGCGGCGCCGCGAAGTGCCTGAGGTCGAGAATCTCGATGGAAACGCCGGTTGCCATGGTTCTCCCGGATATTGGACGGCGGGGTTTGGGGAGTGAAAGCCCGCGGCGGGAAGCCCGCGGGGACGGTAAGTTTCGAATGGCCAGTCTGGGTTGCCGGCTACCCTGCCGGGAGCATCCCGGTACAGGTTGCAATTCAGACTATCAGAATCGCATTCCAGCTCTCATGGCTTTGTTGCGAATGCGTAAGCGCTCAGCGGCTGCCGACCATGTAGACGACCAGTCCCTGCTCGGGCCAGGTGAAGAGCTGCTCGAAGGGGCGGCCTTCGAGGAACTCGTCGAGTTCGGCCGGGGTGTGGAGGTCGACGCCGTTGCGACCGGTGACGCGGACCACGAGCAGATGCTGGGCGTCGGGCACGCCGTCCTGCTTGTAGTTGATGACCTCGCGGTTGCGATAGAAGGAGAGGCCGTATTCGATGTCGCGGCGGACCTGGAAGACGGCGACGGGTTCATCGGCGAAGGCCGGAGCGGCGAGACGGTCGGCGAGGGGGCGGGCGGAGTAGGCGCGGTCGAGCAGGTGAATGACGCGCTTGGTGGCGGTGATCTGGGGAATGCCGAAAAACGGTCCGACGCCATAAAGAAACAGCATGAGGACGGCCAGAATGGCGGTGGTGACGAGACGCAGCCGGGCCACGCCGTAGCCCTTGACCACGATGAGGATGAGCAGGGCGGAGCCGGCGGCAGCCAGGGCCGCGACGGACATGGCATGAGGAGGCGGCATGGTGGCGCCATGGGAGACGAACCAGGGCAGCAGCAGCGTAAACATGGTCATGATGCCGCTGAGCGCGGCGTGGCCCAGAAGCACCCAACGGTTGAGGCCCGGCCGGCGGCGGCGAAAGAGGAAGTCCCCGGTGAGGATGGCGATGGGAGGAATGGAAGGCAGGATGTAGCCGGGCAGCTTGGACTGGGAAAAGGAGAAAAAGACGATGGGAATGAGCGCCCAGAGGACGAGGAACTCAGGAAATGCGTCGCCGGGGCGGCTGGGGACGCGGCGGCGGGGGTTGAGTCGGCGCAGGCGCCACTCGGCCATGGAGGTGAGGATGCCGTCGGCCAGGGCGCGGATGGCGACCACCGTCCAGGGCATCATGGCCAGAACCACGACCACCACGTAGTACCAGACAGGCTCGACGTGCTGATAGCGGTCGGTGGCAAAGCGCTCCAGGTTGTGTTCGAGGAAGAACTCGCGGAAGAAGGTGGGGTTCTGGTGCTGGACGGCGATGAACCAGGGCAGGACCATGGCGAAGTAGAGGACCACGCCGGGCCACCAGATGGTGCGGCGAAGGAGAGACCACTCGCGGCGCAGGAAGGCGAAGGCGAGGATGATCATGGAGGCCAGCAGGGGCGCTACCGGGCCCTTGGCGAGCGTGGCGACGCCGGTAAAGAAGTAAATGTCGAAGAGCCAGAACTTGGAGCCGGTCTCGTACCAGGCGTACCAGCCGAGCAGGCCGATGGCGAGGGGCGCGGCCATCTGCATGTCGGTGGAGGCTCCGCGGGCGAAGCCGATGATGCCGGCGCAGGCCACGGTGATGATGGCGGCGTCGAGGTGTCCGCCGGGGCGGAAGCGGCGCATGTGCAGGTAGATAAGGCCGGCCATGATGAAGGCGAAGCTGGTGGAGGGCAGGCGGGCGCTCCAGTCGTGGACGCCGAAGTCCTGGAAGGTGAACATGGCGCGCCAGTAGTAAAGGGCAGGCTTCTCCAGCCAGGGATGGCCGTAGAGGTAGGGAGTGACACAGGCGCTGAGGCGGCCGGCGAGAGAGTGCGCGGAGTCGAACCGGACCAGCATCTCGTGGGCGATCTGGGCATAGCGGGGCTCATCGGCGCCGACCAGGCCGAGGCCATCGCCGCCCAGCAGTGGGGTGAGGCCGTAGGCGAGAAAGAAGACGGCGGAACCAAGGAATACGGAAGCCTCGCAGACAAGGGGCCAGCGGGGCAGGCGCCCGCGCCATGGTTTGTGCCGCTCCGGAGCAGATGGTTTCAGTCGACTGTCCACTTCGAGTGATTCTCCAGTTCCGCCGTCTTCATTGAGCAGCCGGGCCGGGTGAGCGCGAAGAACGCGGGAAGCCTTGCAACAGCCAATCCATCCGGCGCCGGCCGGATTGGGGGAATCCTGCCAGGGGCTCAGTGGCCGCGGTGCAAAAAAAGAAGGCGCGGAGGTGCTGCCCGATCTCGACAGGGACAAGGCTAACAGATTCGCAAGGAATCTCAAGAGCCTGCCGGCGTCCGGGCCGGATGGCGAAGAAGACGCATGGGGTTCCGGAGGGGAGCTACCCCGCGTCTGGTTCGGTGGTCGCGGGAGGGGTGGGAGCGGCAGGGCCTTCCGGCGGAGCGGCGGCGGGTTTTTCGTCGCCGCGAATCCTGTTGCGCTTGCGGGAACGGCCCATCAGCTCCTCGATGCGCGCCTGGAAACGGCCCGAGCGGTCGGCAAGAAAGGCGAGTTCCGGCACGTGGCGCACGCCCATGCGCTCCTTGATCTCAAAGCGGATGTAGCCCTTGGCCGCTTCGAGGCCGGCAATGGTGTCTTTTTCCGCCTGGGCGATGTCCTTGACGGCGCTGTCGACAGCCACATATACCCGCGCCGACTTGGCCCCGGGGTTGAGCGACACTTCGGTGACGTAGCAGAAGGCGATGCGCGGGTCGGAGAGCTCGCCCTCGATCATGGTTGAAATCTCCAGGCGCAGCGTCTCCGCGACCCGGTCCTGATGATGCTTGCGCGCTCTGTTCTCTGGCATGGCCCCTGCTCCGGCTTGAGGTAAACGGTTAAGGATAGCAGAGGCGGGCGGGACTGCGGATACAGGGACCAGAGCCGAGAATCCGGTAAACTACTGGAAGGAGGTGCGCCTATGACTCCGGTTGAGGAAATGACGAACGAGCAGTTCGAGCAGTTTACTCTTTCTGTGCTTGCGAAGGAGCTCGGGCCCCTGGGCATGGCGCGCTATCTCCGCACCCACTCCAGCGCAGGCGTCGACTACACGCGCGACCGGCACAAGTGGCTGGATCATCTGACCATGGACGAGATTCTGGAGCAGGCCAGCAAGGTCCAGATTCCAAGCGCGAAGTAGCGCGGCCGCTCATGCACTGGCATCTAGGAGATCACTGCGACTTTGGCGCGTTTGCCGAGGCGGACGCGGAGGAGCTTTGGCAAGCTATCGATGAGGATCAGCGGGCTTAAAACCACATGCCCATCTATCTTCACGGCTCCTTCCACGATCTTGCGGTTCGCCTCAGCCCCGGATGCAGCCAGCCCTATTTGAACGAGCAGCTTGGGAACCTTGATTTCGAGAACATCTTCCGGGGCTTTTCTGGCAGAAGGTCCAACAACGTCCTCATAGGCCACGGAAACCTCCTCCAAGTTCTCGCTCTCACCCTTCTGCTGGAACATGCGCGCCCAGTTTTCATCGGCGCTGTGCGCGGCGGCCTCGCTGTGGAAGTCGCCAACGATGGTGCGGGCCAGGCGCTTCTTGGCTTCCATGGGGTGCAGGCTGCCCGCTGCAACTTCGGCCTTCAGAGCGTCCACTTCGGATTGGCGGAGGTCGGTGAGGAGGAGCCAGTAGCTCCACATCAGCTCGTCAGAGATGGACATGAGCTTGCCGTACATTTCCGCAGGAGGCTCGTTGATGCCGATGGCGTTGCCGAGCGATTTGGACATCTTTTGTACGCCGTCGAGGCCTTCGAGAATCGGCGTCATTAAAATGATCTGCGGCTTCTGGCCGTAGTGGCGCTGCAGCTCGCGCCCGGCGCCGAGGTTGAAGCGCTGGTCGGTGCCGCCGAGTTCAACGTCAGCTTCCAGGGCCACCGAGTCGTAGGCCTGCATGAGGGGATAGAGCAGCTCGTGGAGGCTGATGGGCAGCTCGGCCTGGAAGCGCTTGTGGAACTCGTCGCGCTCGAGCATTTGCGAGACGGTGAAGTGGGACGCGAGGCGGATGGTGGCTTCGTAGCCGAGCTTGCCAAGCCACTCAGAGTTGTAGCGGACCTCGGTGAGTTTCTCGTCGAGGATTTTGAAGACCTGCTGCTGGTAGGTGAGGGCGTATTCGTCGATTTGCTCGCGGGTGAGCGGCTTCCGCGTCACGTTTTTCCCGCTCGGGTCGCCGATGAGGGAGGTGAAGTCGCCGACGAGGAAGATGACGGTGTGGCCGAGCTGCTGGAAGTGGCGCAGCTTGCGCAGGAGCACGGTGTGGCCGAGATGCAGGTCGGGAGCGGTGGGGTCGAAGCCGGCTTTGACGCGCAGGGGACGGCCGGTTTTGAGCGAGTCTTCGAGGCGCTCGCGGAGGTCGCTGACGCGGATGATCTCCGCGGCGCCTTTCTGGAGCAAGTCGAGCTGTTCGTCAACGGGTGGAAATTCTTGCATGGCAAGAACAAGTATAGAATCGCGGAGCCGTTGTCCCTCGACTCAACCCGAACACTTGTTCGCTCGACCCGCTAGAGACCTGGGGCCGTAACTGCCCACCTAGTGCTTCGCGGCCCGCTCCGCTCCTGGAAGTTGGCCGCAAGATCGAATCACCAACACGTCCCGCGAGGACCGGAGCTTCTCTATCGGTACCTGTGGCGCGATGGCCTTTCAAATTCCATGTAGCGCTCGTTGACGAAATCAGGACCAAGTTCGGGTCCGCGTCCGCTCACCATCACTTGAGAATCCGCGCTACTTGGCTGTGATGGCAATCTACCGAAGCCGTGCCGGTCCATGATTTCGTTCGCGATGCGCTCGGCTTCACTGGGCATCCGCGCTTTTTCCTTTCGAGTGTTGGCCCTGGTGTTGATCGTGGACCCGGGATGGGAGGCGCTGACACGCTGGGAAAGATCGGACATCGCTCACCTCGGAGGGAGATGGTGTCGTGCTTCCTCGTCCATAGGTACTGTCTCCTGAGACTGCATGCTGCCGGGAAAAGAATCTGTATCGAATTGGACACTTTTGGGAGAAGCGCGGCTTTCCGGCAGTAACCGCGCTGATGCCAAAACAGCTACTGCACGCCGCCTTGCCTTGAGCTGCTTTCGCTGTCTTAGAATCATTGGATGGAAGAGTTCAGTCGGATTCAGCGGCTCCCGCCGTATGTTTTCAACATTACGGGGGAGATGAAGGTATCCGCGCGCAGGCGCGGGGAAGACATTATCGACTTTGGGATGGGCAACCCGGACGGGGCTACGCCCAAGCACATTGTGGACAAGCTGGTGGAAGCGGCGATGAAGCCGCCGACGCATCGCTACTCCGTCTCGCGCGGAATTCCGCGGCTGCGCAGGGCGATCTGCGCGTGGTACAAGACGCGGTACAACGTGGATCTCGACCCGGAGACGGAGGCGATTGTCACCATCGGCTCGAAGGAGGGGATTGCGCACTTATGCCTGGCGATTCTGGACTCGCGGGATACGGTGCTGGTGCCGAACCCGAGCTATCCGATTCATATTTACGGGCCGGTGATCGCTGGGGCGCACGTGGTGAGCGTGCCGGTGCACGACCGCGAGCAGTTTCTGGCGCAGCTGGAGGATTTGATTCCGCGCATGGTCCCCAGGCCCAAGGCGCTGATTGTGAACTTTCCCTCGAACCCGACGACGGAGTGCGTGGAGCTGCCGTTTCTGGCGCGGCTGGTGGAGCTGGCCAAGCAGTATGGCTTCCACCTGATCCAGGACCTGGCTTATGCCGACATCGCGTTTGACGGGTACAAGCCGCCCAGCGTGCTGGAGGTGCCGGGGGCGAAGGACGTGGCTGTGGAGTTCTTCACGCTGAGCAAGAGCTACAACATGCCGGGATGGAGGGTGGGCTTCATGGTGGGCAACCCGTTGCTGGTGTCCGCGTTGGCGCGGCTGAAGAGCTACTTCGACTACGGGACGTTTACGCCCATCCAGGTGGCTTCGATTGCCGCGCTGGAGGGGCCGCAGGAGTGCGTGGCGGAGATCTGCGAAACCTATCGCAGCCGGCGCAACGTGCTGGTGGAGGGGCTGAACAAGCTGGGCTGGCCGGTGGCGCTGCCCAAGGCGACCATGTTTGTGTGGGCGCAGATTCCGGAGCAGTACAGGAAGCTGGGGTCGCTGGAGTTTTCGAAGATTCTACTGACCGAGGCCAAGACGGCGGTTTCGCCGGGGATCGGGTTTGGGGATTATGGGGATGCGCATGTGCGGTTTTCGCTGATCGAGAACGAGGAGCGGACACGGCAGGCGCTGCGGGGGATGAAACAGATGTTTGCGAAAGGGTAGTGATTAGTGGCTAGTGGTTAGTGGTCAGTGTTCAGTTGGCTGCGGGCGAGGGTTGTGGTCTTCCCAGGTTTCAAACGCGAGACCTGGAGGACCGGCAGATGGTTGCGAAAGGCTGATCACTGGGATGGTCCGCGGGCTGCGTTGAGCGGGCCAGCAAGTCGGCTATAAGTGGCCGTAACTCTGATTCTTGGGGCAAATCTGTACTAAATTGCACGGTTTACGCATAACTGCACCAAGCCTGGTGAAATCCACAGATTTCAAAGGGTTTTGCACTTGCATCCACAGATCGAGTCGACCTACTCTCCAAACAGCTGGTGACCCTGTAGGGACTTGGATACGCAGTCTCGGCCTGACAGGAAGATGCAGAGTAGGTTTGAGGAAGTCAGTTTGTGGCCGGCTTGCCGGTAGCGGGCTGACAGAATGAGATTGAAACTGCATCCAGAGTCAGGCAGAGATGTGCAAGACCTGATTGGACGCGAAGATTCATCCGCGGCGCAAGCCGAAGATGCAAAGTTCGAGTACAGCCGGGGATTCATCATCGACCCAGCCGTAGCGGCAGGACTCAGGGCAACCTGAGGACGCAGTTGCGGCAACGCCAGAGGGCTGGAAGATTCGGGGCGACCCGGAGATTCACCTCTGGCACAGCCGGAAGGCGCGGAAGCCGGGGCAACCCGGTGGAAACGCCAGGAGGCGAGGCTGACGAGCGAGGACGCGGGGCAACCCGCAGAATCGGGAAGCAGCATCGCTGAAGGATGCGAGACGCGGGGCAACCCGAGGCTCCATCGCCGGCGGAGCCGGAAGGCGCGGAAGCCGGGGCGACCCGGTGGAAACGCCAGGAGGCGAGGCTGACGAGCGAGGACGCGGGGCAACCCGCAGAATCGCCAGCAGCATCGCCGAAGGATGCGAGACGCGGGGCAACCCGAGGCTCCATCGCCGGAAGAGCCGGAAGGTGCGGAAGCCGGGGCAACCTGGCGGAAACACCGGGAGGCGAAGCAGGCAGAGCGAGGACGCGGGGCAACCCGGGGATTCGCCGAGCGGCATCGCTGAAGGATGCGGGACACGGGGCAACCCGGGGAACCATCGCCGGCACAGCTGAAGGGCGGACGAGGCGAGGCAACTCGCGGAGATTCGCCGCCGGAGTCGCCGGAGGATGCAACCGCGGGGCAACCCGAGGGTGCGAGACTGGCACACCCGGAGGATGCAGGAACCGGGGCAACCCGGGGACTCATCGCAAGGCTGGATGGGACGATCGATGATCCGATGAGCTACGCGGCACAGAAGAAAACGCCAGAGACTCCGGTCTCTGGCGTTTTCAATTTGCGGCACAGTTTGAATCTGTGGATCTGCGGGTACTACCCGCCCAACGCAAATCTTCGCGCGGATTCGAGCAGGCTGGCGACAGCTTCTTTCGAACAGGACTCGGTGTAAATGCGCATCAGTGGCTCGGTGCCGCTGGCGCGGAGAAGCAGCCAGGTTTCGGCGGCGTTGGGCTTGGATTTGGCTTCGGGGTTGTCGAGATAGAACTTGACGCCGTCTAGGTTCTCCTGGCGGAGAATGGGCATGCCGGCAAAGACCGGGTTGCCTGTTTCGAGCGCGCGGGCGCGGGCGATGGCGCCGTTCTTGACTTCTTCGGGGATGGTGAGATCGATGCGGCCGTACTGGTGCTCGCCGTATTCGGCCTGGAGGTCGGCGACGAGCTGGCCCAGGGTCTTGTTCTCCTCGGCCATGACGTTGGCCAGCAGCAGCGCGTTGAGCAGGCCGTCGCGCTCGGGCAGGTGGCGCTGGAAGCCGACGCCGCCCGACTCTTCGCCGCCCATCAGGATCTCGCGCTCCAGCATGTAGTCGCAGACGAACTTGAAGCCGATGCCGTGCTCGATGAGTTCGCGGTTGTGCTTCGCGCAAATGCGGTCGAGCATTTTGGTGGTGTTGAAGGCGCGAGTGACGGCGCCGGGCCAGCCTTTGCGCTTGAGCACCCAGCTAAGCAGGACGGAGAAGATCTTGTGCGGGTCGACGAAGTTGCCGTGCTCGTCGGTCGCGCCGATACGGTCGGCGTCGCCGTCGGTGCAGAGGCCGGCGTCGCAGCGGTTGGCCACGGCGGCTTCGCCCAGGGCGCGGATGTGCGGCTCGATGGGCTCGGGGTTGATGCCGGGGAAGAGCGGATCCGGATTGCCCCTGATTTGTATGTGACCCACCCCGATGCGCGTGAAGATGTCGGAAATGATGGTGCGGCCCGCGCCGTACATGGAATCGATGGCGAACTTGCGGCCAGATTTCGAGATGAGGTCGAGGTCGGCGAAGCTCTCGATGGCGGCGAGGTAGGGCGGAAGGAAGTCGACTTCCTCGATGGGCGCTGGTGTGGCGGAGCGGCGGACAGGCTGCCCGAGGTGCGATTCGATCTCGGCGATGATGGAAGGCTTGCCGGAGCCGCCGTACCAGGCTTTGTACTTGACGCCGTTCCATTGGGCGGGGTTGTGCGAGGAGGTGATCATGATGCCGCCGGCGGCCTTGCGTCCGCGCACGCCGTAGCTGAGGGCCGGGGTGGGGGTGATGTCGTTGGCGAGGGCGACGGGGATGCCGGTGGCGGCGACGACCTGGGCGCAGGCGCGGGCGAAGGCGCGTGAGCCGAAGCGGGTGTCGTAGCCGATGCAGAGGCCCTTGCTGGGATCTTCGTCCGTCGAGCCACGGCGGGAATGGACGTAGGCGGCGACGGCCTCGGCGGCAATGCGGACGTTGGCAAAGGTGAAGTCGTCGGCGATGACGCCGCGCCAGCCGTCGGTGCCGAACTTGATTTGGGGATGAGGCATGGGTTGGTTTCTCTTGCTCCCTAAACAATGAGATTAAAGTATGACAGCGTAGGTGGGCCTTTGGGCGGAAGAGGCTAGAGGCGGCTGGACCAGTAAGCGGGTTTGCGCTTGGCGTGGGCTACAGCGACGGTTTGGATCTCTTGCAGAAGTTCCCGATAGACGATGGAAAACGGATACCTATGCAGAACGACGCGCTGGGCGCCGTAGATGTGCGGAGGATAGAGCCTGGGTTGCGCGTGCACGCGGTCGAGAGCGGGCAGGAGTTCCTCGTAGAATCCGTCGGCGGCCTTGAGGCTCTGGCGGGCATACCACGCATGAGCAGCCCTGATCTCCCGCCTGGCCGCGGGATGATATTTAAGGGGCTTCACGCGCGGAGCCGGGCTTGCGCCTCTGGGGAAAGGGATGAAACCATCTCAGCGTGCACCTGCTCGGCGGGGATCATCTCCACGGCGCCCGAGTCGATTTCGTCCAGGCGGCGCTTGATCTCGCTGTCCCAGGCGGCTTCGATTTCGGCTTCCGGCTCGGTGCTCTCCTTACCGTTTTCCTTGATCAGGAGGCTCTCTATGAGCCAGTCCACTTCATCGGGCGGCAGTTGGCAGGCGTCCTCGAGAATTTCCTGGGCGCTTCGGTTCATGGAAGGATTGTAGCGCGAAAACGGCGCCCATGTCTCAAAGGCGAGACATGGGGCACCCAGCTTCAGTGCGCTGGAAAAGACCGAATAGGCCTGTATATCTAGATCAGCTCGGTGCGGCCGATGAGGCCCAGTTCCTTGACGATCTTGCCGACGTCCTGGGAGTGGTCACGGTGGGCGATCAGCAGGGCGTCTTCGGTGTCGACGATGACAAGGTTTTCAACGCCCACCAGCGCCACGAACTTCTTGGGGCTGTAGATGTAGTTGTTGCCGGCTTCGATGGTCATGTGGCCCTCCGATTCCGACACATTGCCGTCGCCGTCGCCGCGCAGGCGGGTCTCGATCTGGTACTCGTAGAGCGAGGACCAGGAGCCCAGATCGTTCCAACTGAACTCGGCGGGGAGGCAATAGAGGTGGGAGAGGTGCTCGCCTTTTGCCGAGCGGGGTTCGAGCACGGCGTAGTCGACGGAGATGTTCTCGCACTTGGGATAGAGGGCGTGAAAGACCTCTTCAAACTGGGGCGTGCCGTAGGCGGCGGCGATGGATTCGAGCAGCGGAGCGGTCTCCGGCAGGTGCTCGCGCACGGCGTTGGCCAGGGTGCGGGCCGACCAGAGGAACATGCCGGAGTTCCAGAAGTAATTGCCCTCGGCCACAAACTCTTCGGCACGGTTCTGGTTGGGCTTCTCGGTAAAGCGGCGCACGTGGAGGGCGGAGTCGTCCTTGGTGTAGTCGCCGGTTTCAATGTAGCCGTAGCCGGTCTCGGCGCGCGAGGGCTCGATGCCGAGGACGACGATGTTTTCGCCGGCGGCAGCCAGGGCAATGCCCTTCTGGAGCGCCTTGAGGAAGCGCGGCTCGTCGGCAATGACGTGGTCGGAGGGGAAGACGCCCAACACGGCGTCGGGGTTCTGGCGTTCGATGAGGAAGGCGGCCAGGCCGCAGGCAGGGGCGGTGTTGCGGGCCACAGGCTCCTGGATGAGCTGGGCGGTGGGCAGGCCGGGCAACTGGTCGGCGATCTCGTGGGCCAGGTATTCGTTGGTGACGATCCAGATCTTGTCTACCTTGGCAATCGGCTTGAGCCGCTCCACGGTTTGTTGAATCATGGAACGTTCGCCGTCGAGGGCAAGAACCTGCTTGGCGCGCGCGCGGCGAGAGCGAGGCCAGAAGCGGGTACCGCTTCCTCCAGCCAGGATAACAGGACGAAAATCGATTGCTTTCGGCATTGAAGACACATCCTACCCGACAGCGCACATGTTTGCACAGTGCCGGAGGTTACTTTTTCCCAGATGGTGCATCGGCCGGCGGTGATCAGGCGTTGGATGCGGCTTTTGCGCGGCGCCAGGCCCGAGGCTGGGCGCCTGGCCGATGGGCGGGATTACCTCAGCTTCGCAAGGAATTCAGCCATGCGGCGGACGCCCTCGTCGATGTTCTGCCCGGTGACCGGGTAGGAGATGCGGATGTGCTGCGCGGTACCGAAGGCCTCGCCGGGCACGGTGACGACGTGGGCCTCGTGGAGCAGACGGGTAGCCAGCTCGGTGGCCGTGCGCACGCCGCCGCGGGCACCGGTTGGATCAAGGAAGGCGCCGATATTCGGGTAGACATAGAAGGCACCTTCGGGTTTGGTGCAGGTGAGGCCGGGAATCCCGGCCAGTTTGGCCAGCATGTAGTCGCGCAGTTCGATGAACTCGGCGCGAAATTCGCTGACGCATTGCTGCGAGCCAGCCAGCGCGGCGATGGCGGCCTTCTGCACCATGCTGGCGGCGTTGGAGGTGGACTGCGACTGGAGCTTGCTCAAGTTGGCCACAACGGCCTTTGAAGCCAAGGCATAGCCGGCGCGCCAGCCGGTCATGGAATAAGTCTTGGAGAGCGAGCCGAGAATGACGATGTGCTCCTTGGCCCAGGTGTAGGAGCCGCCGGAGACGGGCTTGCCGGCATAGTTGAGGTAGACGTAGCACTCGTCCAAAAGCAGGAAGATGCTGCGGTCGTGGGCGAGGTGGACGATGCGCTCGAGATCCTCGGCGCTAACCACCGAGCCTGCGGGGTTGGAGGGCGAGTTGAGAATGATGGCCTTGGTGCGGGGCGTGATGGCCTTTTCAATGGCGTCGGCGGTGATGCGGAAGTTTTCCGCTTCGCTGGTTTCGAGGAAGACGACCTTGCCGCCGGCGTACTGGATGATGTCTTTGAAGCTGACCCAGTAAGGGACGGGCAAGATGACCTCGTCGCCATGATCGACGAGGACTTGGATGGTGTTGAACAGGGCGAGCTTGCCGCCGGTGGTGAAGATGGCCTCGTCGATCTTGTAGTCGGAGCCGAAGTCGCAGGCGTGGCGCTCGACGATGGCCTTGCGCACGTCGGGAATGCCGGGCACGACGGTGTAGCGGGTGAAGTTGGCTTCGATGGCGGCAATGGCCGCGTCCTTGATGTGGCGCGGGGTGGGGAAATGCGGCTCGCCGGCGCCAAAATCCACCAGGTTGGCGCCCCCGGCGCGGAGTTTGGCAGCCTCGGCGGCGACGGCCATGGTTGCGGAGACTTCAATGCGGCCGATGCGGTCGGCAAAGACTTGCGAAGGAGCGGTGACTGTCATAGCAGTTCTATCTTTACAGATTTCGCGCCAATCCCCAAGTCCCTGCCTCAGCCCCTGAGCGCCGCGCGTAGTTTGTCCACATGCGTCCCGTGGCTGCGCATCGCTTCGTGGAGCCTGTCGCCGCTCACTCCAAACTCTTTCGACCAGTATGCGATGTCGGAGCTCATTTTGGGGTTGATCTGCTTCGGGTCGTGCGGCCCCTTGGCTGCGTGGTCTTCGTGGACTGCGTGGGCCTCGTGCCCTTTTGGAGCGCCGTGGTGCTCTGACATGGTTGCTTCCTCTCTTCAGTTCTCTGGGTTGGATGAGGAAGCGATGGGCAGGGATGTACCAGCCAAGAACCTTGGGAGGGTCATTCCTGGAGAAACTAAAAACTGATTGTCCTCCTGAACGCAGCGCAGCGAAGTCGAAAGCCTTCCCTGAACGGAGCCGAAAGGGGCCTGCTGTTGTATCTGTTTCCGCCACTCGTTGCTTTGTACCAGGGCACGAATTCAGTGCGCGCGAATCTGCATGCTCACTTCTCCGCGTTGCGTGGGCGCTTTTCAAGCCAGGCAATTGAGCTGGCGCTCAGCCCTTGCTGATAGAGGCGCGGAGGCGCTTGAGGACGTTGGGGGGGACGAGGCCGGAGATGTCGCCGTTGAAGCTGAAGACTTCCTTGACCATGCGGGAGCTGACAAACGAGTAGCGGCCGGCGGGCTGGAGAAAGACAGTCTCGATCTCCGGCGCCAGACGCCGGTTCATCAGCGCCATCTGGAACTCGTGCTCATAGTCTGAAATGGCGCGAATGCCGCGCAGCACCGCGGTTGCGCCCTGCCTGCGCGCGAACTCCACGGTGAGGCCGTCGAAGGTGGAGACGGAGACGTTGCTGAGGGCGCTGGTGGCCTCTTTCAGCATCTCCACGCGCTCTTCGACCGTGAACAGAGGATTCTTGACGGGATTGTTGAGGATGGCGACGGTGAGGTGCTCGAAGAGCTTGGAGCCGCGCTGGATGAGGTCGACGTGACCGTTGGTCGGCGGGTCAAAGGTGCCGGGATAGAGGGCTTTCACGCTCATCGAAGCTGCTCCAATGGGATTCTAGCAGTGCGCGTGCGGGGGCAGGCCAACAGGCGGTACGGATCTTCGCGGTCGGGGACAGATTGCCCCTGAGAATGAAGACGCGTTCCTCTGCGAAGTATCAGATTACCTTGCCGTCTACGTCCGCGATAAATCGGATCCCGGCAATCACAAGCTTATGCAAGTCCCCGTCGTTGGTGACAAACAAATCAACTCCGGCCGATGCTGCCGTTGCCAGATGAATTCCATCCGCCTGGCGCACTCGCGTTCCGGCCCGAATTATGCTGTACTTGTCCGCGGCTTCAATAGTGAAAGGCAGAATCTCAACGTCTTTGCTGCCGAAGAATCTTTTAATGCCTTTGATCCCTTCAACATCGTTCCGCTTTCGCGGTCCCGTAAGCACCTCTCCGACGGTAAATATGCTAGTGCACAAAATATCGCCGCGACGGAGCATTGCGTCATGCATTCGTTCGACGCGTTGACCAAAGACTGGATTTGCTTCCAGCAGATAAATGAACAGCATCGAGTCCCAATAGACCCGGTTCACTTTACCGCCTCTTTATTCTTCCGCTCAAGCTCTTCGGCCTCATATCGTTCCCAAACGTCAGGGCCCCATTCCCGTTCGCGCCGCAAGAACTCCTCGCCCCCGCCGAGTGCCTTGAACGTCTCGGCGCAGAGTCCATAGAGATCCTTCAACCCATTTCTTTTTGGAACCATCTTTTCCGCTGGAGCGCCATGGCCGGATTCGCTCAGCACCTGATAAACGAACTGCCAGGTTGTGCTCGGCCCTCCGGAAGGCGGACCACCGGTCTTTTCGATCAACTGCACCCCCGCTTCCTGCTGGAATTCCTTGGAAGACAGGGTTGAAAAGACTGAAGGAGTCCGGTTGGTCCAGCCCAACTCTTTCTGGACATTGCCAACCCTGACCTGGATAGTCTTCTCACCTTTCTGGCGGGCAGGCTCTACGTAGGTTGAAATCACATGCTTTTTTGTTTGTTCCGTAGGTTTCATTAGATCAACCCCTTCAGGCACACTCACTACCATACATACATTACTTTCATCCGTCAAGAAAAGGCGGCCTACGCTCCAGGCCGCCTGTCCGACTTCCTAGATCAAGTCCGCTACCCTTTGCGCGGGCGGACGGCGTCTTTGGCTTCGACGTGGCCGCCGGCTGGGACTTCGGGGACTTCCACCTTGGCTACGGCGCCGATATTCAGCTTCTTGCGCAGTTCCGCATCCATCTTGGCGAAGATGTCCTTGTTGTCCTTGAGGAAGGTGCGGGTGTTTTCGCGGCCCTGGCCGATGCGCTCGCCGGCGTAGCTATACCAGGCACCGGACTTCTCGACGAGGTTGTTGGCCACGGCCAGGTCGAGCACGTCGCCCTCGCGGCTGATGCCCTCGCCGTAGAGGATGTCGAACTCGGCCTCGCGGAAGGGCGCGGCGACCTTGTTCTTGACGATCTTGACCTTGGTGCGATTGCCGGTGACGGCGTCGCCGTCCTTGATGGCGGCGATGCGGCGGATGTCGACGCGGACCGAGGAGTAGAACTTGAGGGCGCGTCCGCCGGTGGTGGTTTCCGGGTTGCCGAACATGACGCCGATCTTTTCGCGGATCTGATTGATAAAAATGAGCGCGGTGCGCGACTTGGAGATGGTGCCGGTGAGCTTGCGCAGGGCCTGGGACATGAGGCGCGCCTGCAAGCCCATGTGGGAGTCGCCCATCTCGCCGTCGAGTTCGGCCTTGGGCACCAGGGCGGCCACCGAGTCGACGACCAGCACGTCGATGGCTCCGGAACGGATGAGCGCTTCGGTGATTTCGAGAGCCTGTTCGCCGCTGTCGGGCTGCGAAACGAGCAGGTTGTCCACGTCCACGCCGAGCTTCTTGGCGTAGCCGGGGTCGAGGGCGTGCTCGGCGTCGACAAAAGCCGCCAGACCACCCAGCCGCTGCGCCTCGGCAATGACCTGCAGGGTGATGGTGGTTTTGCCGGAGGACTCCGGCCCAAAAATCTCGGTCACGCGGCCGCGGGGAATGCCGCCGACGCCCAGGGCGGCATCGAAGCTTATGGAGCCGGTGGAGATAACCGCAATGGGCAGAAGGGCTTCGCGAGAGCCGAGGCGGACGATGGAGCCTTTGCCAAACTGTTTTTCAATCTGTGCGAGGGCAAGTTCTACGGCTTTGGCGCGATCATCGGCGATGGCCATTGGGAGGGTCTCCTATCAAAGCAGTCCACACCTTCTCCCCTTGCGTGGAAGGGTGAGAAAAGACAAAAGCATGGAATGCATTTCGATGGGATTGTAGCAGGGCTGGACACGCATGAACAGAAGAAAATAGCGAAGAAACGGAGAAGATTGGGCCAGAAATGCTAAGGTGTTTGATTCTCATGACTTACGGGTGGTTACGGAAGTAGCGCGCGGGCGAGGGCTTAAAGCGAGTAAGCGCCGATGCGGGTTTCGCGGCTGGTGAGCGAGTCGCAGGAACGATCGATGGCCTCGTACTCGGGGTCGTGCGCTTTGCGGAAGGCGCGGAAGGCGTCCTCGCTGGCCCAGCGGTCGATGGTGAGGTAGGAGCCGGGGATGTAGGCGTCGCGGAGGAGCTCGGTGCCGAGGTAGTCGGGCGAGGTGCGGAAGAGCTGGGCCCAGGCGCCTTCGGGGCCGTAGGCGGCCTCAAAGGCCGGGACTTTTTCCTCGGCAATCTCGAACTGCCAAACGACGACGAACATGGTCGGCCCCGATTCCGCGGCGTGGATGGCGCTGAAACCATGGTAGCGCAGAGAAGCAGGGTTCAGGGTTCAGGGTTCAGGGTTCAGGGTTCAGGGTTCAGGGTTGGGATGCGGTGAGAAGGTGATGTGTCTCCATTTAATCCTCCTGGCAAAGCACTGCTGGCCTATAATTGCGGCTATTCGAGGTCACGGATGAGAATTCGGATTACGGCGCGAGTTGCGGCCTTCGCTCTATGTTGCCCTGTGCTGCTTGCGGGCAGCGCCCCCAAGCCTGGTATCACCCCTATCCAGGCGGAGTTGTTGGCGGATGTGCGCGCACACCAGTTGAAGGTGGGCCAACCCGTGTATGCGCGGGTTCAAATCCAGTGGCAGGGCACCGATTGCTTTCTCAAGAACGGGGCAATTCTGGAAGGGCATGTGATCTCGGTTGTCCCGCATACGAAAGTTGTCGCGGATTCCCAGCTGGGTCTTGCGTTTACCAAGGCGCAATGCAGCGGGCTGAAGATGGCCGACTTCAAGCTGCTGGTGGCCGCGGTAGCCGCTCCGCCGCCGGATATGGATCGCGGCATATTGACGGACGCGCTGCCCCTGAACACGGCGGGCGCCGGGGGGATTTCGGCTCTGAAATCGATGCAGGAGAGCACCAACCTGAACCTGCAGATTGACACCATGGGCGACGAGCCTCCGTCGCTGCCGCCGATGAAGATGGGGGATGTGTCCGGCATCAGGGGAATGAAGCTGAGCGTAGGCAGCGGGCCGGACAACAGTTCCGTGCTCACGGAGGCGAACCGCGATTTGACGTTGCTGGACCACACGGTATTCCTGCTGATTCCGCTGGAGGGGACATTCCCTGTGGAATCGACCAGTGCAGGCGGGCCGCAGCCGGCGGGCGCAGCCGGTTCGAGCAGTACCCCCGCCGCGACCATTGTGCCGGCTCTGCCTCCCGCGACCGTCCAGGACATTGACCTGTGCGTGCCGCCGGGGTGCGACGTGGCCCTGCCCGCGGGCAATGCAACTTCCGCGACCAGCGCGACCACCAGCATCTCGATCGACCAGCTTGGCTACGTGCCGCGCCCGCAGAGGGTGCAGAAGGTCTTCGATCACGATGAAGAGCTGGCCTATCTGGGCCCGCATGAGCTGCTGGTGGCGTTTAATCCGCACATTCTGTTGTCGCGGCATGAGCTGGGGGCGGCGGGGGTGACGGTCCGCGTGATCCGCGCCGTGGTGGTGGACACGGAAACGCACCGCGTGAGCCATTCCGTTGACTGGGAGCTGCCGGACAACGGGCAATACCTGTGGCGGCTGGTCGAGGGCCGGGTGCTGGTGCACGTGGGCTCGGAACTGCGCGTCTACGGTCCGGGATTGAAGGTCCAGAATCGGATTGGGCTTACCGGGCCGCTGGCCTTCGTGCGGGTAACGCCCGATGGAAGTTTCATCGCCGTCGGCGTGGTGCATGAGCGGCATTCAGCGGAGCTGCATGCGCAATTGAGCCAGAACCTGGGCGGGGAGCCGGAAGAAGATGTCAACATCCTGGTGCTGAACCGGAACTTCGAGTCCATCGCCGCATCCAGGACGCACTCGGGCCTGCAACCGCCCACGCTGCTGAACGAGGGCCAGGCCAAGCTGCTGGCGCAGCCGGACGAGCGCTACCGCATCCTGATGCAGACCTGGGACAACCATGCTTCGACCTTCGCCCGGTTCGATTCGAGCTGCACGCCGGAGCTCTCGAGCATGACCGCGGACCTGATCTTCATGGTGAGCTGCGACCGGCAGAGTGAGGAGTTCCAGTATCGCGTGGTGCGGCCCAATGGGAAGCTGGAGTTGAAGAGCACTCCGGACTCGAGCAACTTTGGCTACGCCGCCGAGGGCAGCGCCAACCACGAGGTCTTCGCGGTAAAGACCGTGCAGTCGACCCGGCCCGTGCCGGAGGGAGCAACCTTCAGCGCAGCCGATCTCTCTTCCGAGGCACTGGGGGTTTATCGCGCCGCGGATGGCAAGCGCCTGCTCAACGTGCAGGTCGGGTCTCCGTCGTCGAGCCGTGACGGCTTCGCGCTGGCGGCCGATGGCTCGCAACTGGCCGTGCTCACGCGCGATCGGCTCTCTGTGTATTCTGTGCCGCGGCAGTAATTCCCCGGGCAGCGCACACGCGCGCGTTCGCGTGCCCCGATGGGATGTGCGGGCTGGGGTGTACGTGGCTGACGTTGGTGGCCGACCTGAGCCAGAGTTTGCAGGATGCGACTAAATTGAGTCACGGTGGCGACATTCCGTCACCGTGATTTCGTCTCGGGCACTTCGCCTGAATGGGGCGCGACGCGGGAGCACGACTCGGTTCTTTGTTTTCAAGGGGTGGCGGCTGCGCGGTTCTGGAGGGGTGATTTGGCATGTGCCGTGCATTCGATGTGGTATGGAACAGGATACTCATCACACTCTCAGAATCATTATCCACGCAAGTGGCAATGCCATGACGATGAAGCAGGAGGGCAGGATTACCAGGGCAATGGCGTTCAAACCGGGACGCCTGTGGGAGGAGCCTGAGTCGAGCCGTACGACGGGCTCGCTGTCGCTTGCCTTCTGCAAAGAGACCTTTGTGGTGCTGAGAAAGTGCTTCTACTTCGGAATGAGGCCATGACGGTGACTGACTGGCCGTCGGCGGGCGACCGAACCTGGTCGCCCGCCGGCTTAGCTGGAATTGTCCCTGGCTCGGCTCAGTTGTTGCGCAGGGCAACCATGGGGTTGATGCGCGAGGCGCGGCGGGCGGGGATGTAGCCGGCCAGCAGGGCGACACTGCCGATGAGCAGAACCATAGCCGCAAAGGCGATGGGATCATTGGGTGCGGTGTTGAAGAGCAGGGCGGCGATGGCGCGAGAGACCAACAGAGACGAGACTGCGCCTGCGGCAATGCCGATGAGGGCGAGGCGGAGGGTCCGGGAGAGGACGCTGCCGACCACATTTGAGCGGGTTGCGCCCAGGGCCATGCGGATGCCGATCTCCTGGGTGCGCTGGGTGACGGAGTAGGAGATGACGCCGTAGATGCCGAGGGCGGCGAGGACGAGTCCCAGCGCGGCGAAGGACGCTACCAGGAGCATGAAGAACTGGCGCGGCGAGTTGGCGTGGTCGACCAGCGTCTGAATGGGGCGGAACTCGGCAGCGGGTTGCTTGGGGTTGAGCTCGCGCAGCGCCGTGAGGACGCTGGTGGCGAGGGTTGCCGGGGGCAGGGTGGTGCGGATGACGAGCTCGGCGGAGTTGGGGAAGTTCTGCGTGATGGGATAGTAGATTTGCCAACCGGTGTCGCCTTCAGTGCCTTCTTCATGCACATCGTCGACGACGCCGACGACGAGCATGTCCTGGCTGCCATCGCTGAGCATGCGGCCCACCGCGCTGCCGTCTGGCCAGTTGACGTAGTTGGCGAGGAAGCGGGCGTAGGACGTATTGATCATGACTACATTTGTGCTTTTCGGGCCGTCGTCCCAGGTGAAATCGCGGCCGCGAATTCGTGTTCCCATGGCGCGCATGTAGCCGGGAGTGGCTACGTAGACTAACGGGCCCGCGGAGAGGTCGGGAGGAGGCTTTACGCCTTTGGGGAAGGGTGTGCCCCAGGAGCGATTCTGGCCCAGGGGCAGGTAGTCGACGATGCCCGCAGCCTGGATGCCGGGAATTGAGCTGACGCGGTTGAGGACCTGGTGGAGGATCAGGGTTTGTTTCTGGAGGGCGCCTTCGCGGGTGGGAGAGCTGTTGTCGTAATCGACCATGATGGCGGCGGCGTGTTGCGGCTCGAATCCCAGATCGACGTCGAGGACCTTGAGGAAGCTGCGCAGGAGCAAGCCCGCGCCGACGAGCAAAACGCAGGCAAGAGCGACTTCGGTAACGACGAGCGTGGAGCGGAGGCGCTCGTGTTTGCGGCCACTGCCGGAGCCGGGGCCGGAATCTTTGAGCGTCTCCTGAAGATTACCGGAGGCCATGCGGAGTCCGGGAACGAGGCCGAAGAAGATGGCGGCGAAGACGGCAATGAGGACGGTCCAGGCGAGCGCAGCGCCATCGATTTTCAGTTGGCCGAGCAGGGGCAGAGCAATGGCGCCCTGACTGCGGAGCCAGGCGAGGAGGAGGGCGGCAAGGGCCAGGCCGCCGAGGGCTCCGGCACCGGAGAGCATCAGGCTTTCGACGAGCAACTGGCGGACGATACGCATGCGGGTGGCGCCGAGAGCGGAGCGCAAGGCGAACTCCTTGGCACGGGCGGCGGCGCGGGCGAGCAGGAGGTTGGAGAGGTTGACGCAGGCGATGAGCAGGATGCCGCCGACCGCCGACCAGAGCACCACCAGCGAGCGGCGCAGCTTGCCGCTGACGTAATCCTTGAGGGGGACGGGGACAGCCTCATAGTTGCCGCAGGAGTCAGGGTACTTGATGTTGTTGCAGAGGCGGGGTGCGACGGCGGCGGCGTCCTGCTGTGCTTGCGCGAGCGAGATCCCGGGTTTGAGGCGGCCGATGAAGGTAACAATGTTGCCCTCATTGCGCGGGGGGCCATAGAGGTTGAGGGGCGTGATCGCATCGACTTTTGCCCCCGGCGCGAAGACCGCGCCGAAGTCAAAAGACCTGGGGAGCACGCCGATGACGGTGGTCTGCCGGCCATTCATGCCGAAGGCCTTGCCGACGATGGCGGGGTCGGCGTTGAACTGGCGACGCCACCAAGCGTCAGAGAGCAGCACGACCGGGGCCGCTCCGTCGCGCGCGTCGTCGGGCATGAAGGCGCGGCCCATGGCGGGTTGCACGCCGAGGAGCGGAAAGAAATTGGCGATGACGTCGATGCTGGTGGCGGGAACCGGCGCGCCTGCGCCGATCTGGAGGCTCAGATTGTCGGGGCTTGAGAAGGCGAAGTAGCCGGTCACGTCCTGAAAGGAATGGGTTCCCGCGCGGAAGGTGTCGTAGCCATCGGTGGAATAGGTTGCGCAGGAGAGTCCGCATTTGGTGGGCGGCGGCGCGATCCAGACCAGTTGCTGCGCATTGGGGAAGGGCAGCGGGCGCAGCAATAGGGTGTTCACCACGCTGAAGACGGCGATGTTGGCGCCGATGCCGAGGGCGAGGATGAGAATGGCGACAAGGGTGAAGCCGCGGTCGCGGCTGAGGGTGCGGACCGTATAGCGGAGATCCTGGAGAAGAATGTCGAGTTTCATGAGTCCTCGCGCTTCGCGTTGCTGGAATTTTGCGGTGTCGATGGCGCCAAAACGGATGAGCGCCTGGCGGCGGCCTTCGAGCGGGGTGAGGCCGCGCTGGATGTTTTCCTGGGTGGCCAGTTCGATGTGCGCGGCGATCTCGGCTTCGAGGTCGGCGTCGAGCGGAGGCTTCGAGAAGAAAGAATGGATGCGGGCGAGGGCCCGGCGCAGAGCGCCCATCAGCGACCTCCTTCGGGAGCGATGGAAAGTACGCGGAGCATGACACCGGTGAGGCGCTGCCAGTAGGCGGCGTCTTTGGCAAGCTGCTTACGGCCGCCGCGGGTGATGGAGTAGAACTTGGCCTTGCGATTGTTGTCGGAGGTGCCCCACTCGGCGTCGATCCAGCCGCGCTGCTGCAGGCGGACGAGGGCGGCGTAGATGGTGCCCTGGTTGAGCAGCACCTCGTCGCCGCTGGCCTGCTCGATGCGGCGGGCGATGCCGTAGCCGTGCTGAGGGCCGATGGCGGCGAGGGTTTGGAGGACCATCAGGTCGAGTGTGCCTTGCAACAGGTCAAGCTTGGATTCGCCCATGTTTCCCGTCTCCTGTGTTCATGCCACATCAGTATGGCACAGGTTGTGTGGGATTGCCACAGGGGAGGTTAAATTTTTTAGCGGGTAGGGGACGAATTCATGAGCACTACGACAAGCCGCTTGGTTCAATGACCGACATTGAAGATTGGCAGGCGGCGATCTTTTGCTCGGGGATTGCTTCCGGATTGGCGACGACACTAGCGAAATCGCATCATCCGGGGCGATTTGTTAGACTTGTCTGCGAATGTTGAGAGTGTTTCGTGATCAAGACCAAGTATTGCCCCGGCAATGTTGCTTTGCTGCTGATTGGGATCGTGGTTGCGCTTGCTGATGGGTGGCTGGCTGCGATGACGGCAGCATTTGGAGCCGATCCCGTGCACGACTTGAGAAGCGGGACTGTCACCGTCGTATTGGGAGGGTCTCTCGCGTTAATTCCGGCATCTCTGATCACACTTAGATGGCCAAAGCTAGGCGCGATTATCTCGTGGAGTGTCGTTGCGCTGTGCTGTTTGTCTGTTTGGGCATCTTCGGTGGTTATTCTCTTCCTAATTCTCGCGGCGGTCGAGGGGCTGATTTCTACTAACATCGCTTCGCGTAGCGAAGGGGCGGTCCCACTCACGGTGATTCCGAAGTAGCTCGGGCACACGTCCTTGGCGATCGACCGCCAACCCGGAAGTATTCTTTCAGGTTCTTCACGAATGATGGCATCAGAGCCGGCTGGTCCGCTCACCAAAAGTGAAGGGCCGGCTTGAGGGCCGGCCCTTCGTCTTACTTAAAAAGAAACTGCTTTGCGTTAAGGGGCAAGTTGTTGATTCCACGAAAAGACTGTCTTGAGGCGGATTTCGATCCGTCCCTACGGGACGGAGGGTGTTTTGTTGAACGCTATCCCAGGACCGCGCTGCGCTTGTCCTGGGCTATTTTCATTCTCTCCCTCCGGGAGAGTGGACGCTGGCTGTTTCATCCAACCGTGGGTTGGCAACGCCGGTGGGGGGCTGTTACGACGTTGCCTTTTCTTGATCGGGTTTAGCGGCCGTGGCCCTTGGGGCTCGGCTTGGCGGTGTCGCTGTTGTGCTTCTCGTTGTAGATCTGCTTGCTATTCTTGTTCTGTTCCTTGTTGACCTGCTGCTTCTGCTGGCCGGTCAGGGCGCCGCCGTTGGCGGTGCGTTCGTTGTGGACCTGCTGGTCGACGTTGGCCTGGTTGTGGTTGGTGCGGGCGGCTTCGCCGCTGGTCATCTGGCCGGAGCGCAGGCCGTTGGCGGTGCGCTGCTGCTGGTTGGCTTCGCGGTTGTCCACTTCGTTGGGCTTGATGGTGTTGGCGTTGTGCTTCTCGTTGTAGATCTGGCGGCTGGCGGCATTCTGCTCGCCGTTGATCTGCTGCCTTTCCTGGCCGGTGAGCTTGCCGCCGTTGGCTGCGCGGTCGTTGTGCACCTGCTGATCGATGTGCGATTGGGTGCGATCGGCTTTCGCTGCTTCGCCGGAGGTCATCTGGCCGCTGCGCAGGCCATTGGCGATGCGCTGGTCCTGGTTGGCCTCGCGGGTGTTGGGGTTGTACTTGACACCGGCGGTGCGGTCGGCGGCCGAGATGGGCTGCGACTGGCTGTGCTGTTGCGCGACCTGGTGGTATGCGTTCACGCTGGACGAGGCCGTGGTTGCGGGCTGTCCGTGATTGACCGAGGCGAGCTGCGAGCGGTCCTGCGCGGCAAAGTTCTGGTGCTGCGTTTGCGTGGAGGTAGCGGCGACGTGACTCTCGCTTGCGAACCGGTTTTCCTCAGGGCTGGGCTGGCGAGCGATGCCGCCGGGGCCGTTGAAGCTGGTGTGGTTTACATTGACGATGGTGTTCTGCTGAATGATGGTGCGGTTCTCGTACACATTGGTGACGTGAACGCCGCCGAAGTTGGCGCAGGCGCTGTTGTACGCGAAGACGCCGCCGCGCCACTCACCGCCGAAGAAGCCGACGCCGCCGTAGCCGAAGCCGTAGTTTACGCCGCCGTAGAAGCCGACGTGGTGGCCCCAGTAGCCGCCGTGCCATCCGTAGACACCGCCGCCGTAGCCCCAGTAACCGGGGGTCCAGAGAAGGCCGAATGTGGGAGGCTGCACCCACACGCCGGGAACCCAGTAGTAGCCGGCGTCGCCGTAGGCCCAGTAGCCGGGGGTCCAGATATAGCCGGGGGCGGGCAGCGGGGGCTGCACGTAGACGGGCAATACGGGCGGCGCGAAGTTGACAGAGATAAAGATGCCGGCTTGCGCTTGCGGGACAGACAGGGTGATGACGGGCAGCGCGACGGAGGCGGCAAAAAGTAGCCTGCGAAGTGTCGGGCGAAGGTTCATGATCTTTCTCCTTGTGTGGGTCTCGAAGAGGGCTGATGCTCCTCGGCTCCCGGATTTTGGGTCGCACTCAGTCGAACACAAATTTGAGGTGCATGTTGCGAAAAAGTTTTGACGCTGGGTACCTGGGTTTGGGAGAGGCTTGATAAAACTGTAGATCGGCACCCCGGTTTGTATGGCGCCTGAATCGAGTGGCTAGCGCTGCAGCAGGTCGATGGGTTGTGTGAAGTCGGTAACGCGGATGTGGCTGGCCAGCGTGGGGTGCTGGCGCTCGAGGGTCTTGAACATCTCCCAGGCGATGCGGCGGTAGCTGAAGTGACCGGCGGGGCCGGAGCGGAGCTCGGAGATGTATTGGGCTTCGGCGAAGTCCATCTTGAACAGGGCGCGGATGCGCGTTGCCAGGGGCAGCAGGTAGAGGGCGGATTGCGCTGCTTCGGGGGCGGCGCTCGAGGCGATCTGCGCGCTGGCGGCGTGGGCTGCGGCGAGGGCGCCCTGGAACTCGACCTGGATGCCGGCTTCGGCGAGGAGATTGACGCCGGGCTCCAGATCGCCGCAGTCGGGAATCTCGCAGCCATGGAGCGCAGTGAAGGGCTGGATGATTTGCACGCAGCGGCGGTGGCGGTGCATGTCGCGGAAGCCGCCGATGTCCATAAGGATGTCGAAGCGGAGGGCGGCTCCGGCGTGGAAGGCGCGAAGGGCTTCGTCGTGGCGTCCGCGGTTGCGGAGACCTAGGTCGACGATCTCGTTGACGCGGGCTTCGGGCAAGGACGCCACGAGGTCGCGAATCTGGCGGTAGGGATGGTGAGCGGCGGAGTAGAGGAGGGTGGCGGCGAGCTCGACTTCGAGGGTTTCAGTGCGCTCGACCAGGTCGACGACCGGGCTGGGAGCGATGGAGTGATTGGCGAGGAATTCGGCGGCCGCCTGGGCCAGCTCAGCCTGGGTCTGGATGGCGTAGGGGCTGGCTTCGGCGTATTTGACCAGGGTGGGGGCGGTGCGGACTTCGCGGGTGAAGAGGCTGGCGGCTTCGGCGGCCAGGGCGGGGTCGAGTTTCTGGACGAAGGCGGCGGCGGATTGGGCGTTGACGTTCCACGCGGGGCCAGTTGCGGCTTCGCGCAGCTTGAGGCCCAGGTCGCGGACCTCGGCCATGGGGTGGGAGAGCAGGCGGGAGACCTGGGTCTCGAGGGTGCGGGCGTTGACGATCTGGCCGAGAGAGGTGTTGGTGGCCAGGGGGAGCAGGTAGCGGGCTACGTCGAAGGCGCGGGCCTTGAGAGTTCGCTCGTAGGCCTCGGGCTTGAGGGTTGCGGGGCAAGGGATGCGGCGGCGCAGGGCCTCGAGGACGGCCGCGGTGGTGCGCTGGTAGGTGGTGAAAAGGTTGTTAATCGTCTCGGAGTAGAGTTGCGCGGGCTGGGAATGGGAGCCAAAATCAGGGAAATACCAGCCGGATTTGAGGAAGTTCTGGTAGCGGGTCGAACGCTCCTGACCGTCCCAGCGCTGCTCGTCGACCAGGACGATGGCGGCCAGCAGCGAGAGCCGCTCGACGGCAAAGGCGATGTGGGCGAGGTCGGCGATGGAGCGATGGCCGTATTGGAAGTAGAAGGTGTTGAGGAATTGCTCGGCGCGCTGTGCGCTGATTTCGGTGAGCGATTCGCGCATGGAAAGGGCCGAGCGCGAGTACTTGGCCATGGCATAAGCCAGGACTTCGGGGTCGGCGCCGTGGACGGCGAAGATGTCGGTCTGGTTGCGCGCGCCGGGAGGGAGAAAAGATTCGCTGGACATTCGAGTGGGCTCGCGACCAGAATACGGCATCGGGGTGCGGACTGCGAGTGCATCCTGGCCGGGCTTCGGTTCGTCAGAAGAATGAAGGGTCGAAGCGCGAGCAGACCGGGCTGCCAAGCCGGATTTCGGCAGTGCTGCGTGGGGCCATGCAGAAAGGGAAGTATCGAGGAGCGGGCCATGCAGGAGTATCTCGTACGTACGTCGCACAGTCCTCGGCCGCTGCCTACAGGCCGCTGGCGGATGACGCAGCGCTGGAACGATCTGCTGTTTGTCCACTGGCCGGTGCCTGCAGCGCAAATTGCGCCGCTGCTGCCCGAGGGGTTGGAACCGGACATGTTCCAGGGCTCGGCGTGGCTGGGGGTGGTGCCGTTCTGGCTTGACCGCATCAAGGTGCGCGGGCTGCCCAACCTGCCCGGCATGCGCAACTTTCCCGACCTGAATGTACGCACCTATGTGCGCGACGAGCTCACCGGCACGCAGGGGATGTATTTCTTTTCGCTGGATGCGACGAACCTGCTGGCCGTGGCGCTGGCGCACACATTCTTTAACCTTCCCTACCACTGGGCGGAGATGCACCTGGATCAGCGCTCGGAGCGGGAGTTCTCGTTCTTCAGCCGCCGCCGGCTTACGAGCCATCCGGTGATCTTCAAGGCGCGCTACCGGGGCCTGGGCCCGACGCACAAGCTGGCCGAAAGCCGCAGCGGGACGCTGGAACACTTTCTCATGGAGCGATCGTGCCTGTTTACGCGCAACCGCGGGGGCGAGCCGGTAAAGGCCAATCTTCACCACGTTCCCTGGCCTCTCGAAGAGGCAGAAGCGGAGATCGAACGCAACGACCTGGCGCAGTCGATCGGTATTGAGCTGCCTGAGATTGAGCCGGTGCTGCACTACTCGCGGCGCCTGGCCGTGTATGTGTGGCCCGCGGAACTGGTACGGCCGGCGCTGGCCGGACGGCCGGTGACGGTGGCGGCTACGCCGTCAGTGTGAGAGAGGCAGGGGCTAGGGAAAAGGGAATAGGGAATAGGGAATAGGGACTGGTGACTGGTCGGCTCCTGATGGTTGGCTTGAGTTATTCGTCGGTCGATATGAGTGAATCGGATGTTCGTTCCAGTGTTCGTGATTAAAGATTGGGTTGGGATGCGGGTTTGGTGAGAATTCCTTAACACAAGTCAAATCACCAAGGCGTTATGCGGGCTGGCACAAAGCTGGCATTGGAAGCTTTGTGTCCGCTGGAGAATAATGCCCGCGGATTAGCGTCTGTTTCGCCGCTGCGGCCGGAGCGCGCAAGCAGAGATGGGATGACTGTCTCGAAACGGGGCATGCGCAATGCATGGGAACACACGTGCGTTGCGGCTGGCGCGTTCCGTGCGCGGGAAGGCAAATCAGTTTGAGAAACTCCGGTTGCCGATTTGCAGTCCGCGATTTTTTTGATCGAACGCGCAACTTCCCATGCAGGGCTGTGTTGTAAACGTCAGTCGTCAGGAAGATTTGTCTTGTGCAGCGCGAGATCTTCCTGTTCGAGAAACACGAGTTCCGGCGATCACTCCGTAGCGAGTGGGCCCGGAACGATCCGCGCATGAACCCATTGCCAATGCAGGCGTGGGCGGTGCGGATGAGCGCCTGATTCTTTCCGATTTGCGGCTTCAGCTGCCTGCCTTGCAATGGGTCCGGAGCATTGGGCCTCTCTGCGTTTGTTCATCTTTCAGACCAAACCAAGAAAGGGTGAGACAGAAATGAATTCCAGGAGACCTTTCAATTTCTTCCCAGTGGCGCTTTGTGCGCTGGTGGCCGCAGCGCTCGTGATAGCAGGGTGCAGCAGCGTGAACACAGGCAGCATGCCGGTAACGCCGGCTGCGCAGACAGGATCGTCATTTGTGGTGGGCACGGACGCGCCGGTGGCCAGCGTGGCGTCCTTCCAGGTGCAGATCGAGAGCGCGACCGCCAGCGACGACAACGGCAACACCGTATCGCTGATCAGCGGCACGCCGACAGTGGATTTTGCGCGCTTCAACGGCTTGCAGACGCTGCTGGACATGAACGATGTTGCGGTGGGGTCGTATAACAACATTTCCATCACGCTGGGCGCCGGGACGATCGGATATCTGCAGGCACAAAGCGGCAGTGCGCCGACGATTCAGACGATGCCGGTAACTTATCCGAACTCAGCGGCGACTTATACCTACACCGCGATGCTCACCAATCCCATGGTGGTGGCGGAGGCCGGCGCTCCGGTGGGGCTGCACATGGACTTCGATCTGCGCAAGTCGGTCGAGGTGGATGGGAGCGGGGCGATTACGGGCGCGGTGACGCCAACTTTCAAATTGAATGCGGTCAACAACAGCGATCCCGGCGCCTACATCGATTGCTTCGACGCGGCGGTGGTGTCCGCTCCCGCGGCGGGGGCGCAGTCGTTCGAGGTGCAAGGGCCACATGGACGCCAGTTCACCGTGAACGTGAGCGGGAGCACGGTGTGGGAGAACGGGGAGAGCATCGGTGACCTGACCTCGAGCAGCATTGTAGCCATATCCGGAACGCTGGATCGGGCGGATAAGACCATCGACGCGGACGACGTGGCAATTCTCTCGCAGGATGGGTTCTACGCGGGCGGGTTGATCACGTATGTGGTCCCGTCGAGCGGCGCGGCGACAAGCTTTGACCTGTACGTGCGCGGGTTGCTGCCCACCACGACCGGGCTCACGCTGGGACAGATTGCCACCGTAGACTTGAGCGGCAAAGAAAAGTACTTCATCTACTGGTGGCACAATCCGCTGACGGAGTTCCTGTTCAACGACAGCCAACTGCTGGCGGGCCAACATGTCTCGGTGGGCGGACCGGCCAGCGGCGCGGCCAACGCCGGCGCGGTGACGGTGAAGCGCGTTGTTCTGCGCGACTGGGGGTTCAACGGCACGGTGGTTGCGAACAGCGTAAGCAGCGCGGATGGCATTCCCACGTTCCAGATGCAGATCAATGGGTTTGTGGGGCAGCTGGTGCCGCAAACGGTCACGGTCTACGTCCTGCCCAATACCGTATTCCGCGACGGATGGGGCGGGATGAGCGACGCGACTGGCGGCGCCAACGTCCGCGTAGTTGGGTTGCTGATCAAGAGCCCGATCGATGGCAGCACGGTGCTGCTGGCACACTATGTAGATGACATGAACTAGACGACAGGTGACAGTTTACAGATGACAGGTTTCAGTCATCGGTGACCTGTCGAAACTGAACTGCAATGCGCCGGGGCTGCGATGTGCGGCTCCGGCGCATTTTTGCGCAAGGCGGAAAATGGATTGCGATGGGCGGCGGTCTCCGCTTCCTCATTGCAACGCTTTCTACCAGGAGTAGTGGGCGGAATAAGTAAGCGTGGCTTCTCCTTTGGCCGGAACATCGACGGGGAATTGGATGGTGTGGCTGTCGAGTTTGATGTAGTCGGCGGACTTATGCTGGATCTCCCAGTTTTCGCCGCGGTAAAGGGATTCGAGGACGTTGACCGTAACGGTCTGCGGCTTCTGGTTGGTGAGTTTGATTTCGAAGGTCTCGTTGAGAGAACGGTGGCTCTGGTCGATGGAGAAGTCGATTTGGCGGCGCGAGCCTTTCACGTCGAAGGCGTTGCCGGTGGAGATTTTGACGGTGTCTTCGGTGGGCGTGTGGTTGATGGTGCTTTCGCCCACGAACTCCATCTGTCCGTCGGAGTCGCGGCGATAGAGGCGGATGCGGCCGGCGGGAAGGGGAATGCCGAGGTGGTTGGCCTGAGAGTTCTTGAACTCGTCGAAGATCTGGACCTTGGTGTTGCCGGAGTTGAGGCCATAGCCCTGATCCTGGATAAAGTTTCCGGAGTAGGCGGTGTAGGGCTGAAGATCTTGCCTGGCGCCATCGTAGACGTAGCTGCGCGCGAGGGTGACGCCGGATGCCTCAATGAACTGGATCTGCTTGATCTCGCCTTCGCTGAGGCTGGTGGTGCGGTTGAGGTCGTAGAGGTGGAAGTCGTCGAAGGCCTTCTGGGTGACGGCGCTTTCCACGCTGACGGTCTGGGCGGCGGCCTCTACCTGAATGAGGGCGCCGGTGCTGTAGCCGCGCGGAGCGATTTTGGCCACATCGCCGGCCATGAGCTTGATGCGGGCCTGGGGAAAATCGGTGCCGCTCTGGTTGTGGATGGTGACCCAGCCGATGACGTCGGCTTTTTCTTCCGATGAACCGGCAGCCGCGGCTTTGCCGGCAGCGGTGTCGGCGTTGGGGGCGACGATGTTGTAGGTGGCTTCCCAACTGAGGCCGCCGGTGACGTACGCGAGCTCGGCCGAGAGTTTCTGGGCTTTCTCCGAATCGATCTGCCAGCGGAGCGTGGGCTTGAGCAGCAGGCCGTCGGTTGAGGCGGGGAACATCGGGGTTCCTGGAAGGGAAAACTGCATCTTGCCGCCGACTTCGATGAGAGGCTGACTCTGCTGGTACTGGCCTACGATCTGGGATGCGCGGATGATTTTGCCGGGAATGGAGGGAGCGGGGACCAAGTGGCCGTCGGCGTAGCCATAACCGCCGATCGCAAAGTCGACGGTCTTGCCTTCGTACTTCTTGAGCAGCCAATCCTGGGTTACAACGGCTGCGTCGTAGTCCTGCTCGGCGATGTGGAAGCTCGGCCTCATGGAGGGGTTGCGCAGGGAGGGATCGCGCAACACGACGGAGTCCGGCTCAAGTTGGGCGGTGACCTGGGTGGTGGTGACCTCATTCAAGCCGGGAGTCAGGTCGAGATCTACCAGGGTGCGGGCGACGGCGAAGTTGTCGTTGTAAATGGTGAGGGCCGTGGAGGGGCCGGCGGGCGAGGCCGCGGGTTGCTGCGCGGCCAGAGAAGTGACGGCAAGGACGGCTGCGAGAAGAGAGAGGATGCGCACGAGAGATTCCTTTCGAACAGCGTGAGAGGGTTGATGGATAGATCGAACGCGGGACTGGGGGCGGGTTGCAGATGGCGCGGGAGGTCCGCTTTTTCCAGCGCTGGCGATGGGACTCGGGCTGCATGAGCAAATGCGATCCTGGCGCATTCGTTTCCTTTCCAGGGCATTCGACGGACCGCAGGGGGAAATTGCGGGATGGCCGCAGCGGCTGAACCGCGTCTTCCGCACCAATATAATGGGGAACGGACGGGCGCGAATTTCTTGCGCGCGGGACGAGGAAAAAGAGAGATGGGAAATCTGCAGGGACGGATTGCGCTGGTGACGGGTGCTTCGCAGGGGATTGGCAGGGCATGCGCGCTGGAACTGGCGAAGGCCGGGGCAACGGTGGTGGTGGCGGCGCGGAACGAGATCAAACTGGCCGAGGCTGTGGCGGAGATTGAAGCGGCGGGCGGCCAGGCGGCGGCGATTCCGATAGATGTGGCCAGCGAAGAGTCGATCAAGGCCGGCGCCAAAGCAGTGGTGGAGCAGTATGGCAAGGTGGAGATCCTGGTTAACAACGCAGGCATTACACGCGACGGGCTGATGATGGCCATGAAGCGCGCCGACTGGGACGATGTGCTGGGAACCAACCTGACGGGGGCATTTCTGCTGACGCAGGCGGTGCTGCGGCCGATGCTGAAAAACCGCTGGGGCCGGATTATCAATATATCGAGCGTGGTGGGGCGCACGGGGCAGGGCGGACAGGTGAACTATGCGGCGGCGAAGGCGGGGCTGATCGGGTTGACGCGATCGCTGGCGCGCGAGGTGGCGTCGCGCGGGATCACGGTGAATGCGGTGGCGCCCGGGTACATTGAGACGGCCATGACGGCGGTGCTGGACGAAAAGCAGCGCGCGGCGATGATGGCGGCCATTCCGCTGGGGCGCGCGGGAACGGATGTGGAGATTGCGCAGTCGGTGGCGTTTCTGGCTTCCGATGCGGCGGGGTACATCACCGGTCATGTGCTGGACGTAAACGGGGGGATGTTCATGGGGTGAACAAAACGGGGGCCCGCAGAGGTCTACAAGGAGCAACACGAAACCTTAGATCGATGAAACTATCCCACCCCAGCCACAAAAGGAACGACTTCGTGCCCAGAGGGCACCCAGGTGGGCCACCCGGCACATGGGGTCCAGAGTTCCCAAATCTGTCGCATACAAAACAAGTCCTAAACTTATGCATGCCAACTCCCGATAGTCTCTTCTGGAAGGTTCGCATGGCGACGAGGTTTTTGCCGGGAAATGGTTCCGCGGCGGCGCTGCTGGAGTTGGGCGGCGGACTGCGCTATGTGGCGCGGCAGCCGATCCTGGACAAACGCGCGCGGGTGCACGGATACGAACTGCTGTTCCGTGCCGGACCGGAGACGGCGTTCCGCGGGGATGGGGACATGGCCACGCGAACCATGCTGGACAACACAGTGATGTTCGGGCTGGAGAAACTGACCGGCGGATTGCCGGCTTTTGTGAACTGCACGCAGGAGGCGCTGACGGAAGAGCTGGTGGATGTTCTTCCGCCAAGCATGACGGTTCTGGAGATCCTGGAGAGCCTGGAGCCGACGCCGGACCTGGTTGCCGCTTGCCGCAAACTGAAGGGAGCGGGGTTCCGGCTGGCGCTCGACGATTTCGTCTGGCATCCAAAATTCGAGCCGCTGGTGGAACTGGCCGACTACATCAAGGTGGATTTTGTTTTGACCGGCGCACAAGAGCGGAAACGGCTCATCGGGATGCTGGCTGGATCGCCGGTGACGATGCTTGCCGAGAAGGTGGAGACTCAGGAGGAGTACAAGCAGGCTTGCGACGAGGGGTTCACGCTGTTCCAGGGATACTATTTCTGCCGGCCGCTGGTGCTGGAGAATCGCAAGGTGCCAGCCAACCGGCTCTCCCAGATTGAGATCCTGCAGATGATGCAGAGCGACTCGCTGGATTTGCGGGCGCTGACGCGGCTGGTGAAGCGGGACACGTCGCTGACCTACAGGCTGCTGCGGCTGGTGAACTCGCCCATGTGCGCGGTGCGGCAGGAGGTGCGCTCCATCCAGGCAGCCCTGCTTGCGGTGGGCGAGGACGCGTTCCGGCGCATTGCCACCTTGGCCATCACCAGCGAACTGGGCGCAAATCAGCCGGCGGAGCTGCTGCGCATGGCGTTTGTGCGCGGGCGCTTCTGCGAAGAGGCTTCCGGGCTCCGCGGGCTGGATGCGACCGAGCAGTATCTGCTTGGCATGCTGAGCCTGCTGCCTGCCATGTTGCGCATACCCATGACGGAACTGACCCCGGCGCTTCCGCTGCGGGATGAGATTCGGCGGGCACTGGAGGGCGCGGCGATTGAGGAAAGGTCCCTGCTGACGTGGCTTGAGTTGCACGAACGCGGGGATTGGGCCGCGTGCGACCGGGAGGCGAAGGTGCATGGGATCGACGAGGAAGCACTGCTGCGGATTTATGCCGAAGCCGTGGTATGGGCCCAGGACGCGCTCAAGGCAGTGCGCTGAGGCGCCGCGGAAGGGCGGCGCCTATCTTCCGGCCGGGCTCTCCTCGGGCATTTGCTCGTAACTGACAAACGCGATCTTCAGACCGTCGGGCGACCACGAGGGAACGTTCATGGTTCCCTGGCCGCCGAAGAGTTTGGCCAGCACGCGCACCTTTTTGTCCTTGAGCGACATGAGGCGGATTTCAACGTCCTTGTTGGGCGGATGCCCGGTGACGCCTTTCTCATACGCGATGAAGACCATCGACTGGCCGTCGGGCGAGAGGTGGGGGAACCAGTCGTTGCTGTCATCCGCGATGACCTGCTCCTGATCGGAGCCATCGGCCTTCATGCGCCAGATCTGCATCTGGCCGGTGCGCTCGGAGTTGAAGTAGATATTGGCGCCGTCGGGTGAGTACTCGGGGCCGTCATCGAGGCCGGGAGCGGTGGTGAGGCGGGTTTCTTCGCCGCCGCCGGCAGGAACCGTATAGATGTCGAAGTTGTCGCCGCGCTGGCCGGTGAAGGCGAGAGTCTTGCCGTCGGGCGACCATCCGTGCCAGTAGGATGGCGCGTTGGGCGTGATCTGGCGCGGTGTTCCGCCGGCGATTGGCACAAGGTAGACGCGCGACTTGTGGTCGTCGCTGGAGGAGTCGCTGAGCGCGAGGAACTGGCCGTCGGGCGAGAGGCCGTGGTCGTTGTTGCAGTGGCTCTGCGGCCCGGTGGGAATGACGGCGGGCTCGCTTCCGTCGAAGGTGAGTTTGCGCAGGGTTCCGTCCTGGTTGAAGACGAGGTACTTGCCGTCGCGCGACCAGTTGGGCGCCTCGAAGTGCGCGGCGGACACGTATTCCACGTGGCGATCGGTGGAAGCGACGGAGATGGTTTCAAGCGAACTGATGAGGACGGTTTTGCCGCTGGCCGGCGGAAGCTGGTCGAGAATCACGTTGGAGAAGACGGCCTTCTCAGTCACATCTTTATCATGTGCGCAGACACCGATGCCGATGTAGAAGTCTCCGGTGATGTGCACCTTGGTGGATGCGCCGGCGGGGTGCAGTTTGCCGTCCTTGCCAGAGACAAATGCGTGGAAGAAGTCGCCACGCTTTTCGATGCGGACGGTTTTGGGCGCGGAGACGTTGGCTTCGACTTCGTGCGTGGTGGCGCCGTCGGCATCGCGGAATTGGAGCGAGGTGAGGCCGACGCCGTGCACCGCAACATCGGCCATGGCGGAGGGCCCGTCGAGGGACTGGCGGATCGCGAGCACGGCTTTGCGATGGGGATTGCCGCCCGTGCCGAGGAAGGCGATGTCGGCGGTGAGAGCCACATCGCCGGAGACCTTCTTCCAGGCGAAGTGGAAGTCGTCGATGCCGAACCACATGTTTTCGCCGCTGCCGCCGATGGTGTAGGCGTGGGTGGCCTCGTCATAGACAACGGAGCCGGGATGTAGCACGGTTCCCACGTCCTGGTGGCCGGTGAAGATGCCGTGGGGCAACGGTTGCGACTGGCCGAAGGCCAAGACCGGAGCGATGACGAGCAGGGCGACGATGCCTGACTTGAGAAGCGAAGGAAGACGAGTGGCAAACATACTGGACCTTTCACGAATTGTGTTGAGAAAACTTCTTACCGTCTGAATTCAGTTGCGGTGAGCTTGAAGCTGCGGACGCGCAATCATCGTCCGGGCCAATTGTAGCTGGCGAGCAGTTTGCCGTCCGCGCCGACCAGCAGCAGTGCGGCTCCGCCCGCGGGCAACGTGCCGGCAAACTTTTTGCCGCTGCGCAGGTCCTGGAACGAGACGTCGGTCCGGTTCGATTCGGAGGTGAGCACGTAGAGGGTTGCGTTGGGATAGCGCGTGGGAGAGATGAGAATGCCGGGGTCGGTGATGGTGGTGGAGAAGACCGGAGCGATGCCGGCAGCTTTGAGCGCGTAGCTGTAAACATCGCCGACGGCGCGCAGATTGGTATTCAGTTCCAGGGGCAGCGCGGCAAAGAGAATCTTCCCCTTGCCGAGCGGCTGTTCGGCCCAGTCTTTTCCATCGGGCAGTACGGCGCGCAGCAGTATGGTGGTCTTCAGGCCGGGGTAGGTAATTGCCTCGTCGCCGCCGGGAAAGTGGAAGAGATTTTCGCGGGTGGCGAGCGCGGCCACGGTGTAGGGAAGTCCCGCAGCCTGCTGGCGGCCGGTGGGATGGAGGTGAGCGTCTTCCGCAAAGGGGCCGGTGACCAGTAGAGTTGCGCCGTCGCGGACGCGCTGCTCGATTGCGGACCATGCCGCATCGGTCAGACCGAAAGCCGAGGGAACGATGATGAGCTTCGGCGTGCCAAGCAACTCGGGCTGGTACTCGCCCACCGCGTAGGCTTCGGCCCGGGCGTAGTTCGAGAGCGCGCGGACGGAGTTTTGCTGCGCTTCAAGCGCCATGGTGTTGCCTACGGAGAGTTGGAAGGACTGGGGCAGGACAAGGGCGACTTCGGGCAGGATGAGGGGATCGGCGTAGGGAGCGGCCTGGCGGGCAAACTGGCCCAGGTCGCGCATCTGGTTCTCCCACACCTTCGACGAGCCGTCGCTGCGCAGCATGCCGAAGTCGACCTCGCGGTCCCAGTCCCATTGCATGGCTCCCGTGGAGCCGGCGGCAAAGCCCAGCGCCCACTTCCGCTCGGTGAGGCCGAGGCCGGTGAACTCGTCGTAGCGCCACGCGCCATCGGCGGCCCAGGCGGGCTGGTAGCCGGTTTCGCCGGTGATGTTGGGCACGCCGGGGCGCTTGGCCGCGACGGAATCCCACAGCAGCGCATCGTCTTGCCAGTAGGTGTGGTTGGTGGTGAAGGAGACGCCGGCGCCGCCGTAGAACTGGTTGAGCACGCGATCGGTCACGCCGCCTTCGTCCTGGCCCACGTCGATCAACTGACGGCTGCCGGATGAGCGGATGAGCGTGACCATGGATTTGACCCAGCCGCTGAACATATCCTGCGCGAAGAGGTTGTAGTCGAGGGCGCGGACCTGGTTGGGATTGCTGTTGCGGTCGTAGTGCAGGTCGCTGGCCGAGGGCAGGGGAACGGCGTCGAAGCTGGTGAGGCTTTCGGCCGTCACGCGCCACGCGTCGCCCAATGCGGCCAGGCTCGTGTATTTCTGCGCCAGCCACTTGTGCCACGCGGACACTTCCGCGGGGTCGCCGTTGGGAAAATTGCCTTTGAAGATGGTGCGGGGGTTGGAAAAGCTGGGCTCGTTGATCAGGTCCCAGCACAGCCAGGGCACATCTTTGAACTCCTGGACAACGGAGCGGATGTAGGCCTGCTCGGCTTCGACTGCGGCGGGGTCAAGGTAGGGATTGGGCGGGGTTACGGCGGGGTCAGGGGTGCGGGGTCCGGGCGCGCCGCCGGAGTGCGGCGAGAAGGCAAAGAAGGTGAAGTTGATGGCGATGTTATGGCGGTGCGCACAGTGGAGAAACGCTTCAAGGTTGCGCAGGAAGCGCTGGTCCACGCCGCCGGAGTCGGGGTCAATGAACTTGCCGTTGGGCATCCACACGCCGGTGCGGACCAGGCTCACGCCATGCGCCTGCATCTCGGCGAAGTCCTTGTCCCAGATGGCGGCGTTGCGCGGGCCGGAGAAGTCCCAGCCATTCTCTTCGGTGGAGAAGTAGTTGGTTCCGACGGGGAAGAACGGCTTGCCGTCGAGAGTGATGAAGTCACCATGGACGCCTAGTGTGGGGCCCGAGGCGATCGCGGTGTGATCCGCGACCAGAAATCCGTTCTCATAGAACTCGCGCTGCTCGCTGCCCTGGCTCAGAACAGCGGATACGGTGTAAAAGCCTGCCGGCAGCGGCTGTTTGAAGGCCGCGCCCAGCTCTTCGCCCAGATCTTCAACTGGCTTGCCGTTGAGGGGAACAGTGGTTTTAGCCACGGTTCCCTTTTCCGAGGAGAGCTGGACCTGCACTTCGCCGCTCACGGTTGCGCCGAGCTTCTGCTGGCGCGGAAAGCGGAGATGGACGGTGAGCGCGGGCGTCTCAGTGGGGCGGATCACGGAGAACTGCGTTTCGATGCTGAGGCCGGTTGCGCCCTGGGCGGCGTACATAGCCGCCTGATGGATGAGGGCGATGCCGTCGCTGCTTTCCCAGTAGCCGGGATCGGGATCGAAGTCGAGCGCCAGCATGCGGCTGCCGAGCATGCGGCTGTCGGGCCAGCGGCCGGTGTGGTCGGCAACGATGACCGGCGCGGCCACTAACTGACCCTCGCGGTCGGCCATGTAGCCGAGGCCCTCGAGCCGGCCCTCCACGGCGAAGAAGTGTTGCGCGTGAAGCTGGAGCGCGGGCAGCCAAGCATAGCCGGCACGCCAGTGGAAAGCCGCGCCGCGGGCTACGGGAACTTCGTAGGTGTGGCGGAAGCCGAGCACGCGGGAGTATGTGTCCTGCGGGCTTGCGGTCACGTATTGGCCGTTGACCAGGCTGACCGGCACGCGCAGAGGCTGGCCGCCCAGGATAAGCAGATTCCCTCCGCCGTCGAGGTAGCGCTGGATCGCTTTCCACGAGCCGGCCGGCACTGCGGACCCATAGGGCAGCACCAGGAGATCGGTATCGGCGAGAGCATCCGGGGCCGCGAAGGCGGCTTCATCCGCAAAGACCGGGGCGAGTGCCTTGAGCGCCTTGTCGAGCGCAGCGCGAGGCATGGGCTGGCTGGCCACGGTGGGAAAACCGGGCTGCCAGAAGACCACCACTTTGGCCTGAAGCGGCACAGAGAGAAGCAAGGCGGAAAAAAGAATGAAGAGTCGTTCGCGCATGAGATATACCTCTTGAACCTCTGGCTGGAACTTGCGATGGGCGCGTTCTCCGTTGCTCCGCGCGCAATCCCGAATGGCAGGCCGGCTTGCCGCGCGGCCATGGGATGAAGGCAACGCTGCGGCGCGGACGGGCAGCTTTGCGCCGCCGATGATGATAACGCTATCACTCGGCTTTTGAGAAGAAAAATCGTTTTGCAGGGAAGAAGCAGGAATCGCTGGGGCGCAACCGGATCGGAGAGGGGATATTGTTCAGGCGCTGGAGGAAATCGGGCGGGGGCGGGGCAGGTTGGTGCGTCTGCATCCGTGCGCCGGAGAAATGGCGCATGGATGCAGGCGAAGGAGTTGTGGGCCGAAGGAACGCCCTGGCGCGCTACTGGGGCGGCCCGTTGCGTGGGACGCTGGGATTGCCTGCGGGCGGCGGCCCCATGGCGCTTACGGCGGTCGCCAGAAATGTTCCGCTCTTGACCGCGCCCTCGACGCGCACCGAGTCGCCCACCTGGATGTCGGCCAGGGTGATGGGGTCGCGGCGCTTGCGGAAGGTGGTGTTCTCGTCGGCGGTGAAGGTGTGGGCCGTGTTGTCGATCGCGTCCATGAGGGTGACTTTGACGCCATCGATGGCGGTGACTTTGCCCAGTATCCAGGTCTTTCCGTGGTTGGCCTGCATCTCGCGCATCTGTTTGGCGCGTTCGGGGTCGATCTGCATCACCACGGTTGCACCTATGGATTTGGCGGTCGCATCCACTTCACCCATGGCGGCAATGGCATCGCCCACCTTGATGTCGGTGGATTTCAACTGCGTGGGCGGATTGCCGCCGCCTCCAGGCCCACCTTCACCGCCTCCCCGTTCGCCGCCGGTGCGGGCCTGCTGCTTCATGATGCGCGTGTTCACGCTGTAGTGAACGGTGTAGGTGTCGCCGGTATCGGTCTTGATGGTGTAGTGGTCGGCGGCGACTTCGGTGACGGTGCCCATGAGCCCGCGGCCCAATCCCATCCCGGGGCCCATGCCGCCGCCCCAGCCACGACCACCTCCACGCTGGCCCTGGCCTTGCGGTCCTCCCTGGACTTGTGGTGGCGGGCTGGGAGGTTGTGTGGTTGCATCCTGGGCGGCAGCGGCCACGCCAAGGGCGAGGCCGGCTACGATTGGAAAAAGCATGCGAACGTTCATTTCAAGCTCCTGCGAGCGGCGCGAACGGCCCTATGAACATAGACGGCAGAAAGCTCGCGGCGGACGACGGGTGCTGCCAGGATGGGCGGAATTGGGCAGGCAAGGGCGGTGCGATTCTCGCCCCTGACGCCTGATTTAGGATTCCTAATAGCTTCCCAGAAGCTCCGAGGGGGTCTGTCGCTTGATTCGTAACCGCATTGCAACTGCGTTTCTTTGTGTCGTTTTGCTTCCCTGCGCGGGATGGCCGGCGCGTGGCGTTTCTCCTGCTGCAATACAGGCCGCCGCGCCCACAGCCGCACAGCTTGAGGCATTGAGCGGCGAATACACCGACGCGGCCGATCCGGACACGCCACAGAGCTTTTATGTGCAGGGCGGCAAGCTTTTCTACGAATCGGAGCGCCGTGTTCCCACCGAGCTCAAGACGGTCTCCGCTGTCGAGTTTGGCCTGGAGGGCCAGAAGCTTACTCTCCGCTTCACGCTTGACGACTCCGGCCATGGAGCCACGGTAGCCAATTCCGACGAGCCGAACACAATCTACAAACGCACCGGCGAAGCGGTCCATCACCTCTTCCACGACTACCAGCGCGCTGAAGCCATGGTTCCCATGCGCGACGGGGTCAAGCTGCACGTGGTCTATCTGAAGCCGGCGGATATCAACGGGCCGCTGCCGTTTCTCATCCAACGCACGCCGTATGGGTGCGATGGGACCAACCGCGCTTCGTTTTCAGGCAGTCGCCCGGAACTGGCGCGCGAGGGCTACATCTACGTCTGCGGCGATATTCGCGGCCGCTACAAGAGCGAGGGCGAGTTCGTCATGAGCCGGCCGCTTGCCGATCACAAGGACGCGAAGGCCGTGGACGAAAGCACAGATACCTACGATACCGTGGCGTGGCTGCTGGCCAACGTGCCGGGGAGCAACGGGCGCGCGGGGTTCGTGGGCACCAGCTATCCGGGATTTCTGGCCATGATGGCGGGCATCGATCCGCACCCGGCGGTGAAGGCGGTCTCCCCACAGGCCCCCATGATCGACGTGTGGATGGGCGACGACTTCTTTCACAATGGGGCGTTCCGGCAGAGCTATGGTTACGACTACGTCTATGGGATGGAGACCAACAAGGAGAGGACCGATGTGGACTATGGCAAGGATAAGGACGGCAAGCCGCGCGACGGATTCGATTACTTCCTGGAGCGCGGGAGCTTTGCGGAGGATGTGAAGAAATCGGGCTCGAAGATGCTGCCCACTTGGAAGCTGTTCCTCGAGCATCCGGCTTACGATTCTGTCTGGTCGTCGCGCGGCGTGGAGCACTCGTTGAACACGGTGGCCGTGCCGACGCTCACCGTGGGCGGCTATTACGACCAGGAAGATATGTATGGGCCGCAGATCGAATACCAGAGCCTGGAGCCGCATGACGCGAATCACCAGAACTTCCTGGTGCTGGGTCCCTGGCGGCATGGGTATTGGGGTTCGTCGTCGCGCCACCTGGGCAGCCTGGACTATGGCGAGCCCATCGGCAAGGAGTTCCGCGCGCAGATCGAGGCGAAGTTCTTTGCGCACTACCTGAAGGATGCGCCGGGGGAAGACAAGGCGGGATTCGACCTTGAAAACACAGCCAGCTTCCAGACCGGCTCAAACACCTGGAAGCGCTATGCGCAGTTTCCGCCCAAGGAGGCGCAGACCACCAGCCTGCACCTACTGGGCGAGGGCAAGCTGGGCTGGGCCGATCCTGCGCAACAGGCCAAAACCAGCTACGTGAGCGACCCGGCCAACCCGGTGCCCTATCGCCACAGGCCGATTCAACCGACCTACAGCGACGGGTCGCAGTGGTTCAACTGGATGACGGAAGACCAGCGGTTTGTCGCCGATCGCAAGGACGTGGCGGTGTGGCGTTTGCCGGTGTTGAAGAAGGATATGGTGCTGACCGGCGAGGTGGTGGCCGACATCTACGCCTCCACAACCGGCACAGACAACGACATGGTTGTCAAGCTCATCGACCAGTGCCCGGACGACGATCCCGACCCCAAGATGCGCGGCTACCAGTTGATGACGAACGAGGAGATCTTCCGCGGGCGCTATCTGGGTTCATTCGTTGAGCCGAAGCCGCTGCGCGCGAACTCGATTCACGAGTACAAGTATTCGCTGCACGACGTGGATCACGTCTTCAAGGCCGGCCACACGGTGCTGGTGGAGGTCGAGAGCTCGTGGTTTCCGCTCTACGACCGCAATCCGCAGACCTTTGTGCCCAACATCATGACCGCGAAGCCGGAGGACTACAAGACGGCGACGATTACGATTTACTCCGATGCGGAGCACGATTCGAGCTTGCAGGTGCCGCTGGTTAATGCTTGCGACCAGATCGAGTGCTTTTGATCGAGATGTGGAAGGCGAATGGCGATTTCACTCGGGCTTCGGCTTCAAGGCGGGAGTGAACTGCAGCAGTTCCACCGGCGCGCCCTCGTCGACGATCATTGCCACGATGACTCCTTTGCTCGGGCTGTTTGGCGGCGTCAGAATCTCTTTTCCTTCGAGCGCCGCCGCAAGATCGTCCACTTCAAATGCAACATGAGGGACGGTCTTGATGAGATCGGGATAGGGAGCATCCTCGTCGAAGCGCATCCACTGGATTCCGCAGGGGCTTGATTCAAATCCGGAGACGTGTATCTTCAGTGCCGGCAGATACAGTTCTCCCGGACGAGGCGTGCGGGTTGGAATGCCGATGTGGTGGTATCGCCAGCCGTGGGCCGCGGTCGCCGATGGAGGCTCGTGACCTTGTCTTGCGCTGGCCTTCGGAACGTCTGTATTCTCCCCGCTATCGGCACCCAAAGCCTTCTCCTTTGACCGGATCTTTCGATCCCATCATCCTACTCCGCACCGAAAACCCATGGTACCGCATCCAAAATAGAGTTAGAATAAGTACAGCGCAATGGTCCTCCACCAGCCCATTCCGGCACTCCTCTAGCGGCGCCCGCCGCCGATACTGTTCTGCGCCCTTTTTCCCGCACAAAACCTGAACCATAAGTCTGCCGCCCCGCAGGGGCTGGAGTTTGCCATGATTGATCGTTTGGAACAGATGGAGCAGCGCTACGATGAGCTTTCCGCTCAGATGGGGCTTCCCGAGGTGATTACCGACCACGAGAAGTACCAGAAGGCCGGCCGCGCGCTGCGTGAGATTCAAGAGCCGGTGACGAAGTTCCGCGAGCTGAAGCAGGTGAAGCAAGGGCTGGCAGACGCGCGCGCGATGTTGGCGGAGAGCGATCCCGACATTCGCGCCATGGCTCAGGAAGAGATTGCGGCGCTGGCGCCGCGCGAGCCTGCTCTGGAAGAAGAGATCAAGGTGCTGCTGCTGCCCAAGGATCCCAACGACGAGAAGAACGTGATTCTGGAGATTCGCGCGGGGACGGGCGGCGACGAGGCGTCGTTGTTTGCCGCCGAGATCTTCCGCATGTATACGCGCTTTGCCGAGCAGCACAAGTGGAAGGTCGAAGTGCTGTCGATGTCGGAGTCGGGCGTGGGCGGGTTCAAGGAAGTGATTGCGATTATCGAGGGCGAGCGTGTCTACTCGCAGATGAAGTGGGAGAGCGGCGTGCATCGCGTGCAGCGGGTGCCGGCCACGGAGACGCAGGGGCGCGTGCACACATCGGCGGTGACGGTGGCAGTCTTGCCGGAGGCCGAGGATGTGGACATCAAGATCGAGGCCAAGGATTTGCGCATCGACACCTTCTGCTCGTCGGGGCCGGGCGGGCAGTCGGTGAATACGACTTACTCGGCGGTGCGCATCACGCACATTCCCACCAACACGGTGGTGAGTTGCCAGGACGAGAAGTCGCAGATGAAGAATCGCGACAAGGGCATGCGCGTGCTGCGATCGCGGCTGTATGAAGTGGAGATGGAGAAGCAGAATGCGGAGCTGGCGAAGGCACGCAAGGAGCAGGTGGGTTCCGGCGACCGCAGCGAGAAGATCCGCACCTACAACTTCCCGCAGAACCGCATGACCGACCACCGCATCGGGCTGACGCTGCACCAGCTCGACCTGGTGATGGAGGGACAGCTGCAACGAATTGTGGATGCGCTGATCGCGCATTACCAGGCGGAGCAGTTGAAGGCCGACTCGACGCAGGCTGCGTAAGCGATGGCGATGCTGGGCAGCGTGGTTCAAGACGCGGCCGTGCGGCTGAAGGGCGGGCCGCATGAGGAGCACGCACGGCGAGATGCGGAGACTCTACTGTTGCACGTGCTCGGCAAGAAAAAGGCCTGGCTGCTGGCACATTTGGACGACGAACTCCCCGAGGGCCACGCGGCTCGATTCCGCGAACTCATCGAGAGCCGTTACCGCGGCGAGCCCATTCAATACATCACCGGCGAAGCTGAGTTTTACGGCCTGCCATTTATCGTGACGCCGGATGTGCTGATTCCGCGGCCCGAGACCGAGCACTTGGTCGAACGGATTGTGGAACTGGCTCCTTTGTTTCGCAGGCCTCGCATTGTGGACGTAGGCACAGGTTCGGGCGCAATTGCTATAGCGGTGGCTCACGAGTGGCCTGACGCTTTGATTACCGCAACCGAGGTTTCAGCATCCGCGCTGAAGCTTGCCCGTCGCAATGCCGAGCGGATTGGCTTCGCAGATCGCATCCGCTTTTTTGAAGGGGATCTGCTCGGGCCAGTTTGTGCAGAGCGCTTCGAGTTCGTAGTTTCCAATCCGCCCTATGTGTCAACGGCCGATCGCGACGCGCTCCCGGTGGAAGTGCGCGAGCACGAGCCGGAGCTGGCCCTGTTTGCCGGTGAAGACGGACTCGATGTTTACCGGCGGCTGATTCCTGCTGCTTATGCGGTGCTTGAATCGGGGGGTTTTCTGGTGATGGAGATTGGTTATGGGCAGGCAGAGACCGTTGATTCTTTGCTCGCGCAAGCCGGATTTGCGCGCATCGAATTCGTCCCCGATTTGCAGGGGATTCCGCGCGTGGCGTGCGGCCAGCGTCCCTGACCGTTTGGAATCCTCGAAGAACGAGTGCGGGTTCTTAAGATGGCTCAGCCGCATCGAGCAGATCAATGAAGCCTTTGAGCGGTTGCTCAGGCAGGATGTGAAGTACCGCTTCGTGATCGATATGAGTTCGCTGAAGTGAGCCGCTCCGGGCGGAAGTCTGTCCGTCATCCGCCTCCGTGGTCGGCGACGCGCATGTGGTAGTTGTAGACCACGAGCGTGAGGATGCCAAAGACCATGGCCAGCAGGGCCAGCGGAGGCCCAAGCGGATAACCTTCTGCCAGCGAAAAGCGGATGAGCACAATCGACACGACAAATGCGGCGCTGCGGAAGACAACTGCATATTGACCGGCAACGACAATGGAAAGAATCAGGATGAATACATCGGTAAAGATCATTACGGTAAACAGGTCGTTATAAAAGGTGGTTGCGTGGACCAGGCTCTCCTGGCCGGTGATCGCGATGTGGTAGGCGTCGATGCCCATGAGGCTGAGGTTATAGATGGCCATGATGAGAAAGAGCGCGCCCAGTCCCAGGGCAACGACCTTCTTTTGCGCAACAAAGAGCAGCTGGGCCGGCGACGGCGAAGCCTTGGCGGATTGCGCGAAGGTTGGCCGCGCCACGTGTTGAAAGACCGCCACCAGCAGGTACATCAGGAACCCCGCCCACATATGGACAAAAAGCGGGAGCGCGGCCCAGGTGAGCCGGTGCGTTGCCACGATCTCGGCCGCGTCGGGAAGGTCTTTGAAAGCTTCGCGGAGAAAGATCAGGGATACGATCTCGTATTGGGACGCGACTGACCTGGTGGTGGACTCGTGGAGCGCGCCAATCAAGGTCACCACTTCGTAGAAGAGGATGAAGTTGAAGGGAGTTGCAATCGCCACCAGGTAGTTCTCGCCGGCATCGGCAATCAGCGCGGGGGGATGGGCGAGCACCTTGGAGAGGTAGATGAGGAGCAGGTGAATCACAAAGCCGGCGATTCCCAAGCGGACGACAAGGTGCTTGAGGGCTGTCTTGTTGCTATCGGAGAAGGCCCGGTCGTGGAATGCCCCTACCCGCAGGCACAGGAGGGCGAGGTGACTGGGATTCCCTGAGTCGGTTTCATGTTCCGCGTTTGTCATGGGGCTGGAGAAAGTTGAGCAGTTAGATTAACCCATCAGGCCGTCAATCGGCCCGGCCGGTCTTGTCGAGTTCGCGATAGAAGCCGAGGTCGCGGCCGGTGAAGCTCTTGGCGATGTAGGCGATCTGGCCGTAGTGGAGGCCGAAGTGCTCGACGACCTGGTAGACGGCTTCGAGCCCCGTGACGTGGTAGCCCTGAATCTCGTAAGGCGCGACGAGATCGGCCTCCGACAAACGGGCCAGCACCTGCGCAGCCTCATTCACGGTGGCGGCGAGGCGATCGAGCAACTGCGCCGCGGTGAGGCCGCTTTCCGTGGCGAATTCCACGGGGCGGTCGCGGAGGTCTTCCTTCCGGTTGAAAGAGACGACAAGCCACTGCGTCACGTTGCCGTTCAGATGCAGAATGAGGTTGCCGATGCTGTTCGATGCGGCGTTGGGACGCCACCACACCTGTTGTTCGCTGAGCGGCGAAACCGAGGCGCGCAGGCGCGGCCAGTAGTGCTCCAGCAGCTTGCGGCGGGAAAACTCGAGAAAGAGCGATGTGACGTTGGGGTCTGTCATGAGGAGGCGCGGTCTCCTTTGGGAAGCGGGCTTCCGAATAGAGTACGCGATGAGCTTACAGGCCGGCTTGTTGCGGGCGATGGCCTGGGGGATCATCCCTGAAGGCTCCCGGCCGCGCGATTGCCGAAAGCGTGGCTGCGGGCATAGAATGCCGTCTGAAATCGTTTTCAAAGAGGACCGGACCATGCGCATCTTCGCTTCACTCTCCCTCGCCGTTCTCGCCTTGACCTCGTTTACCGCCATGGCACAACAAAAGGCTGCCCCACCGCAGGCGCCGGAGGTGGCGAAGACGCCACCCATGGGCTGGAACAGCTGGAACTACTTTGCAGAAAGGGTTACGGACAAGGACATCCGCGACTCGGCCGACCAGATTGTGGCCAACGGCATGAAGGACGCCGGCTACATCTACGTGAACATCGACGACACCTGGGAGGCCGAACGCGACGCAACCGGGTTGCTGCATACCAACTCAAAATTCCCGGACATGAAGGCGCTGGCCGACTACGTGCATTCCAAGGGACTGAAGATCGGCATCTACTCTGGCCCCGGCACCAAGACCTGTGGCGGCTATACTGCCTCGCTGGGCCACGAGGAGCAGGACGCCAAGATGTACGCCGACTGGGGCATCGATTATCTCAAGTACGACCTGTGCAGCTTCATTCCCGATGTGATGGAGAAGCAGGCGCCGAACGACCACGCCGCGCAGATGCGCATCATGTTCGCCGCCTACGACAAGATGGCCAAGGCGCTGAAGGCGACCGGACGGCCGATCGTGTTTTCGCTGTGCCAGTACGGCTGGGACGCTCCGTGGGAGTGGGCTCCGGCGATGGGCGGCAACCTGTGGCGGTCGACCGGCGACATTTCGCCCGACTGGGACCGCATCTACGCGATCCTCTCGCAGCAGGACGGCCTGGCGAAATACGCCGGCCCCGGCCACTGGAACGACCCCGACATGCTGGAAGTGGGCAACGGCAAGCTGACGACTGAGGAAAACCGCGCGCACTTTACGATGTGGGCCATGGTGGCCGCGCCGCTGCTGGCGGGCAACGACCTGCCGCACATGAAGCCGGAGATTCACGAGATTCTGACCAACAGCGACGTCATCGCCATCGACCAGGACAAGCTGGGCCGGCAGGGAACGCGCGCCTACTCTGACGGCGAAGTGGAAGTGTGGACGAGGCATCTCTCCGGCGGGGCGCTGGCGGTTGCGGTGCTGGCCGCGGGCGATAACCGCTTCTCGACGCATCCGTTCCATCTGGATTTGGCGAAGCTGGGGCTGCATGGGCCGCAGGAAGCGAAGAACCTTTGGACGGGCAAGACGATGACGCTGACCGAGCACATGCCGATTGAGATTACGAGCCACGATGTGCTGCTGGTGAGGATTGGTGCGCCGAAGTAAGAAGGGCAGGGAACAGGGAGCAGGGAACAGGGATCGGGTCTGAGATCATCGCCGAGGGGCTGGAAACGCAGGTTCTTCGGCTCCGCTTCGTTTCGCTCAGAAGGATGGGGCACGGAAGGCTCAGCGGCGGGTCGAGTTGTGCGTTACTGGGCTCGCCCCAGGCACACCGCAAACCACCCGCGCGGATCGGTCCAGGTTGACTCCGGCGAGAATCCGGCTGCGGCCAGCATGGTTTCCGCCTGGCCGGGTGCGTATTTGTAGCTGTTCTCGGTGTGGATGCGCTCGCCAGCGCGGAATCGCACCTCAAGGTCGAGCGAGGCCAGCCGCACGCGCTGGTCGGCGAGGCTCTCCAGATGCATCTCGATGCGCGACTTGGAGCGGTTCCAGGCGGCGCGGTGGGCAAAGGCGCGAAGGTCGAAGTTCGCGTCCAGTTCGCGGTTGAGCCGCGCCAGCATGTTCAGGTTGAAGCGGGCGGTAATGCCGGCTGCATCGTTGTAAGCGGCCAGCAGCGTGGACTCGTCCTTGACCAGGTCGACGCCGAGCAGCAGCGTGTCGCCGGGGGCCAGGCCTGCCCGCACGCCGCGGAGCAGTTCCGCGGCTGCCCGCGGCTCAAAGTTGCCGATGCTGGAGCCGATGTAAAGCACCAGCCGCCGCTCACCGGTGCCGGCCGGCTCAAGGTTCAGCCCGTGCGTGTAATCCATCACCCGCGGAGCCATGTGGACGCCGGGGATTTCCTGCTCGATGCGCGCCCTTGCAGCTTGCAGGGCGCTAGCCGAAACGTCCACCGGCTCGTAGATCACATTCCTCTGGCGCTCGACGGCAGCCTTCAGCAGCAGGCGCGTCTTGTCCGCGGAGCCGGCGCCAAGTTCCGTGATGCGCAGCCTCGCCGGCCCGGCTCCGCTGGGTTCGGCCGCCTGCGCGATGATTCCCGTGGCGTTGGCCGAGAGAATCTCCCGCTCCGTCCGCGTCAGGTAGTACTCGGGGAGGCGGGTGATCTGGTCGAAGAGGCGCGAGCCGTCGGCGTCGTAAAAGAGCCACGGGGGCAGCCTCTTCGGCTGCGCGCAAAGGCCCTTGCGCGCGGCGGACGCGACCGGCGTCTCGACGCGCGCCTTGATTTGAGGAAGAACGAACGCGTTCATTGAGCCTTTTTGATGCGCGGGCAGCCAATCTGGTTTCGCAGGTTGATGAAAATTGGCCTGAAGTCTTCATCAAGATTCTGTGAAACACACGTTTCACGATGCCAATCGGATTCCGGAGAACTGCCAGCGGGTTTCCGGCGGGAAGAAATTGCGGTAGCTGGAGCGGATGTGAGCGGCGGGCGTGACGCAGGAACCTCCGCGCAGCACCATCTGCCCGCTCATGAACTTGCCGTTATACTCGCCCAGCGAGCCGGGAAGGGGCAGAAAGCCGGGATAGGCAAGGTAGGCGCTGGCGGTCCACTCCCAGCAATCGCCGAAGAACTGGGCCGGGTTTTCGGACGATTGGGTTGGATCCTGACTCTGAAAGGCCTGCGGGGCGGGAGCAGGCAGCAGGCGACCCGCATCGAGCAGATTGCCGGCCACAGGCTGTGTTTCGGCCGCGGCCTCCCACTCGAACTCGCTGGGCAGGCGATGGCCGGACCAGCGGGCGTAGGCATCGGCCTCGAAGTAGCTGACATGGCTGATGGGCACATTCTCAAGACTGGCGAGGGGCAACTCGCCGCGGAGGGTGAAGATGCGCCAATCGCTGCCGCTGGCCTGGCCGGACCCATCGCCTGGCCTGAACCAGTAGAGGGGCGCCCGCCAGCCGTTGGCGTTCACCGCATCCCAACCGGCGGAGAGCCACAGCTCCGGACGGCGGTAGGCGCCATCGGCGATGAATGCGGCAAACTCCGCGCAGTTGACCAGCCGTGTAGCCAGGCGATAGGGGTCGAGCCAGACGCGGTGGCGCGAACGCTCATTGTCGAAGCAGAAGACGGGTCCGTTGTGGCCGGCTTCGCAAAGGCCGCCGGGAAAGCTGTGGAAGCTGAGGGTGGGGCTCTCGCCGATGATTGAGGCGCTCGCGGGGCTGGCGTCTTGATCGGCGCCGTTGCCGATCTGCTCGCTTGCGAGGTACGCAGGCCGCTGCGGGTTGGTGAAAAAGGCGTGCAGAATGTCGGTGAGCAGCAATTCCTGGTGTTGTTCTTCGTGATTGACGCCCAACTCGATGCGCTGGAGGGCCTCGTGGCCCATGCCCTCCCCCTGCAAATGCTCGAGCAAGCGCGCCACGCCTTCGTCCACATGCGCGCGGTAGCGTAGAACTTCATCGAGCGGGGGGCGGGAAAACGAGGCGCGGAGGCGCTTCTCGGGGAAGGCCGCAAAACTCTGGTAATAGCTGTTGAAGAGCCAGGGGAAGTGCTCATTGAAGAGCCGGTAGCCGGGCAGGAACTCGCGCAGAATGAAGGACTCGAAGAACCATGCCGTATGGGCCAGGTGCCACTTGGCGGGCGAGGCCTCGGGACAGGACTGGACCATCATGTCCTCCGGCGTCAGCGGCTCGCAGAGCGCCAGGGTGCGCTGGCGCGTGGCCCTGAATCGAGCCGCCAGACCGGCCGCCGGAACGCATTCTCCCGTGGTGCTCACCAGACTCTCCCGCATGGAAACCAGTCTACTCTGAAGCCTGCCGCTTGACCCGATTTTGCCTGTCCGCGCGGCGAGTGCCCGATTTTGATCCGCGCATTTTCATCTTTCGGTGGTCTAATAGGGGATGTTCGAATGTTCGTGAGCGAACCGCACGGTTGATCGCCCCGCATTCCTTCGCAAGGAGGGATTATGTGTTGGCCCATTCGACGCCGCTGGCTGCCGGCGCTTGCAACGATCGCAGCTCTCGTACTCGAAGCGCCCCTGGTGCTCGGCCAGTCACCCGCTCTGGGCGCCACCCTGCCGCCTGTCCAAACCCAGACTCAGCCCACCGCCCCAACCGCACCGCAGGCCCCCGCTGCGGTTCCTGCCGCGGCTGCTGCCGTGGACGCGCAGGCCCAGGGCGCCGTGCTCGTGCCTCAGCCTGCGCCGACGCAGGAGGAAATCGGCGATTCCCTGATGGCCCATCAGCGCTACCAGGCAGCCATCGAGGCCTACAAGAAAGCCCCGCCCGACTCCCCGGATGTGTGGAACAAGATGGGCATCTCCTACCAGCTGATGCTGGATTCGCAGGACGCCTCGCGGTGCTACCAGACTTCGCTTCGGTTGGATGCAAGGAACTCCCGCGTGCTCAACAATCTGGGCACCATCTACGACTCGATGAAGGAGTTCAGCAACGCGGAGCGCATGTACCACAAGGCGCTCAGGCTCGATCCCCAGTCGGCCCTGATCTACAAGAATCTGGGGACCAATCTTCTTGCCCAGCACAAGTACAAGAAGGGCTGGGAAGCGTATAAGACGGCGCTCCAGATTGAACCCGACATTTTCAAGAACAGCGCCAGTCCCAGGGTGCAAAATACGGCCTCAGTGGAGGAGCGCGGAGCCATGAACTACTACATGGCCAAGGGGTGCGTGCGCGCGGGGATGAACGACTGCGCCATCGAATACCTGCGCATGGCGCTGAACGAGGGGTTCACCAGCCCCAAGAAGATTGAAGCCGACAGCGAGTTTGCCGGGCTGCGCGGCCTGCCCGCTTTTGAGCAGCTTCTGGCCTCGCAGACGCGGCAGTAGCCAGCCGGGAACTCTTCCTGAACCCTGCCTTCTTACGCAGGCCCATCGAGTCGTGTGCGCCTAATGCGCGTGCCCGTGGTGGTGTCCGTGTTCGTGGGCGGCCATCTCTTCAATCGGAACCACGCAGCCTTCCAGTTCCCCGCATCCCGTGTGCTCAAACTGAATGGTCGTGTGGACAATGTGGAAGTGGTCCTTGAGTACGTGGTTGAGCCTGACCAGGATGCAGGCGCTCTCCGATGGGGGAATGTCGGCGATGCAGACATGGCAGGCCAGGGCGCGCGATTGCGAGCCCAGGCTCCAGATGTGCAGGTCGTGTACGTTGATTACGCCCTCTACGGCCTCCATGCCGGCGCGAATCTCGGGGAGCGAAACCCCGCGCGGCGTGCCTTCGAGCAGAATGTTCAGCGTCTCGCGGACAATGCCGATGCTGGACCAGAGGATGAGCGCGGCGATCAGCAGCGAGAGCACGGGGTCGATCCAATTCTGCCCGGTGAGCAGGATGCCCGCGCCTCCGGCGATGACGGCAGCGGTGGAGAGCGTATCGCCGGCCATGTGCAGGAAGGCGGAGCGCATGTTCACATCGCGCGCCACGCCCCACAGCAGAGCGGCGATGACGCCGTTCATCAACACGCCGGCGGCGGCCACTACCATCATGAGTTTGGGCTGCACGGCGACGGGCGCGGAGAGGCGATGCACAGCCTCGACAGCGATCCACAGTGAGATGACGATCAGGCTGGCTGCATTGATAAATGCCGCCAGGACCCCGGCACGCTGATAGCCGAAAGTCTTCGAATGGCTCGCCGGCATGGTCTGAAAGTAGACGGCGGCAAAGCTGAGCAGCAGGGCCAGAAAGTCAGAGGCGTTGTGGCCGGCCTCAGACAGCAGCGCCAGCGAATGGGCGCGCAGTCCGGCGACAAAGGTGACAACGACGTAGGCGAGCGTGGCCACGAGCGAGAAGCGCAAAACGGATTTGGTCCGGCTCGCGCCAGGGGTGGCGGGGGCCGCGTGGACATGCATGGGAATAGTATACCGGGGGTGGGTATGGGGCGCAACGCGCAGGCACAGCCGAATTGTCGTTACTAACGTGACGCACGACGCCTGCTGCTGTTCGATTGTTAGTCGACGTTATCTGTGATTAACCCGTCTCCCACTCGACCGCAAATCTCATCGATCATCCCAGCCCTATTTTTCGCTACGCTGGACAGCACCCTATGTAGCGTACTATATTCTCCAACCAGGATCGATCTCCAAGGAGTTCTTTATGATTCTGGGGCCGAAGCTACATTGGAAGGCGCTATGGGTATGCGTGCTCGCAATCGTCATTGCAGGCTGTCTTCGTGCACAAGACATCACAGGCAACTGGCAGGGAACAATTACGCCGCCACAGGGCACACCGCGGCGCATGATCCTCCAAGTCATTCACGATGGCAGCGAAGCGTTGAAGGCAAGAATCTACAGCATCGATCAGGGCCCCACGGGCGATTGGGCCGACTCCATTACAGTGCAAGGCTCCACTGTAGAGTTTTCGATCGGCATGATCGGGCTTTCCTACGAAGGCAAGCTCAGTTCCCACGACGACACCATTACCGGCACGTGGATCCAAGGGGGCAGAACCCCCTTCAACTTCCGGAAGGCCAGCACAGCGACTGCGTGGGCGCTTCCTGCCGACCCGACGCCACATAAGGTGCAATTCGTCACCGTTGAACCCGGCGTCAGGCTTGAAGTGCTCGATTGGGGTGGCAGCGGACGCCCTCTTGTTTTCCTTGCCGCTTTGGGCGACACGGCGCATGTTTATGACCACTTCGCGCCTCAATTCACCGGCAAGTACCACGTTTATGGCATCACCCGTCGCGGCTTCGGCGAGTCCAGCTATCCCACTCCCAATGGCGAGAATTATTCAGCCGACCGTCTCGGCGACGATGTGCTTGCCGTCATGGCTGCCCTCAACCTGCAAAAGCCGGTCCTGGTTGGGCACTCAATAGGCGGCGAAGAGCTGAGCTCTATCGATAGCCGCCACCCCAAGAAGGTCAGCGGTCTTATCTACCTGGACCCAGGCTACTCGGCGCTCTACACCCCTGGTCTTGGCGATACGCAGCTCGACATGCTCGATACTCGCAGCAAGATTGAGCGACTCTCACCTTACGACCCAGGCGGTCCGAAACAGCCTATCGAGGACTTGCTCGCAACCTTGCTGCAACTGGAAAAGGATCTCCAGGGTGAGTTGAAGATGAAGCAAGATATTCCTCCGATGGAAAGCAATTCTCCACCGCCGGCCGCCTCGCAACCAACTTCTCTGGGCGCCGCCTTAACCATCTTCAACGAAGAACGAAAATACACCAGGATCACGGGTCCATGTCTCGCCATCTTTGCGGTGCCGCATGATGGCGCCCCTCCCTCGGATCCCGCTCACCACGCCGCAGCGGTCGCATTCGAACTCAAAAGAAGCACCGACATGTCCAACGCCTTTGCAGCAGGCGTTCCGTCGGCGAAAGTGATCCGTCTCCCCAACGCCAATCACTACGTCTTCCGCTCCAACGAAGCCGAGGTCCTCCGCGCCATGAGCGACTTCCTCGACACGCTTCCCCAGCCCTGACGGCTCGCTTGGCAGAATTGGGGCTGGCGGTTCGCAGGTTGCCAGTCAGTCCTCATAAATGCTCTCGTCTTGAGAAATGGGATTACGCCTGGATGGTCGGCTATCCGGACATGACCCAGTTGCAGCCCGCCGAGGGCCCTGGAAAAGCTGTAAGGAAGGGAGGGGAAGAGTTGCCCGTTATGCGCCCGGAGCTGTCGTTGGTGCGATGCTGCGAAACCTTTCAAGCTATTGACACAGCGCGCTCATAAATGATTCGCAAGCATGGACGATGCAATAGCATGCGGGTCGATTTCATAGGTTCCCGACGCGATCG
>Ga0302319_10001086_pt1 | contig 60980 bp, 48 predicted proteins | sample Bog_T0_2_FD_203319 | JGI IMG/M metagenome (GOLD analysis project Ga0302319, IMG submission 203319) | Peat permafrost microbial communities from Stordalen Mire near Abisko, Sweden - Bog_T0_2 | ecosystem: Environmental > Terrestrial > Soil > Wetlands > Peat | place: Sweden: Abisko, Stordalen Mire...
TTATTCACTGATTCTGATTGGCCACCGCGACCACGACGAAGTCATCGGCACGCTGGGCGAGGCGCCGACGGTGACTCAGGTGGTAGGCTCTCCGGCGGAAGTCGCTTCGGTCACGTTGCCCGATCCAAATCGCGTCGCTTATCTTACGCAAACCACGCTGAGCCTGGATGAGACGCGGGACATCATAGGCGCCCTGCGCAAGCGCTTCCCGAATATCAAGGGACCGGCCGCTCAGGATATCTGCTATGCCACGGAAAATCGGCAAGTTGCGGTGAAACATGTGGCGTCGGATGCTGACTTGTTGCTGGTCGTGGGTTCCGATAATAGCTCGAATTCGAAGAGATTAGTGGAAGTTGCCCGAAGTTTGGGCACCGAGGCGCATCTAATTGATGACTGCCGAAATATTCAACCGCAGTGGTTGGATGGTGTGAAAACCGTCGCGTTGACGGCTGGTGCGTCCGCTCCGGAACACCTTGTCCAGGAAGTGGTGGAGTATCTCGCGGGTAAGGGTTTCGGCGACGTGCAGGAACTGGAAATCATGCCGGAGAATGTGCGCTTTGGATTGCCGCCGGAGATCGTGGCAACAATTGCCGCCGCTCCGGCCGTAGCCCTCGAGACATAGCAGGAGAATTGATGGACGAATCTTCCCCCATGATTTCGGCCTCTGTGCCGCAGATGCGATTTGGAAAAATTGACGATCTGGGCAGCCGGGTCTCCGTAGCCGTAGACGCCGCTCGCAACTATCTCTTCTCGCGGCAGCACGAAGAGGGTTATTGGTGTGGTGAGCTGGAAGCCGATACGACCCTCGAGTCTGATTACATTCTGCTGCATACGCTCCTCGGCACCGGCAATCAGCCCCGCTTCGACAAGGCCGCCCGTTACATTCTGAATCATCAGAACGAAGACGGAGGTTGGAGTATCTACGCCGGCGGTCCCTCTAATATCAGCGCTTCCGTCAAAGCCTATTTTGGATTGAAGTTAGCTGGCTTTACCGCCGAGCATCCCGCGCTGGTGCGCGCCCGCAAAAAAATTCTTGAGATGGGCGGCGTGACCGAAGTTAATACCTTCACCAAAATCTATCTCTGCTTCTTTGGACAATACGATTACGACGCGGTGCCCGCGGTGCCTCCCGAGATCGTGTTGTTCCCCAACTGGTTCTGGTTCAACATCTACGAGATTTCTTCGTGGTCGCGCGCGATTCTGGTGCCGCTTTCCATCTGTTACGCCAAGAAGCCATTCAAGAAAATCCCCGACGAAATGGGAGTGGAAGAGCTTTTTGTAGGCGGTCGCGACAAATCGCGGATGCATCTGCACTGGGCGAAGAAACTCGTATCCTGGCGCAACTTCTTTCTGGTTGTGGATCGCATCACGCATTGGGCAGAGCGGGTCCACATACGTCCGCTGCGTTCGCTCGCTCTACGCAAAGCAGAGAAGTGGATGCTTGAGCGTTTCGAAATGAGCGATGGACTGGGCGCGATCTATCCTTCGATGATGAATGCCATTATCGCACTGCGCTGCCTGGGGTACTCGGTGGATGATCCGCAGTTCATTCGTGCCATGGACGAATTTGAGAAGTTAGGCATTGAAGAAGGCGACACCTTCCGCATGCAGCCTTGCATGTCTCCCGTGTGGGACACCGCCTACGCGCTGTTCGCCCTGGGCGGAGCCGCAGTGCCCGCGACAGATCCTCGGATGGTACAGTGCGCGGATTGGATTTTGCAGAAGCAGGTCCGCAAGCCGGGCGACTGGAAAATCAAGAATCCGAAAGGCGAGCCGGGCGGCTGGTACTTCGAGTTCAACAACGAGTTTTATCCCGACGTGGACGACACCGCTATGGTCTGCCTCGGGTTGAGCCAAGTTGAGCATCCCAACGGACGCTATCAGGCCGAGTCGGTGCAACGCGCGATCGACTGGGTGCTATCGATGCAGTGCCAAGACGGTGGCTGGGCTTCGTTCGATAAAGATAACGACCGTATGGTCTTCCAATATGTGCCCTTTGCCGATCACAACGCCATGCTGGACCCCGCGACTGTCGACATCACGGGAAGAATCCTCGAATGTCTCGCGACCTATGGATACGATCAGAGCCACCCGGCCGTCAAACGCGCGATCAAGTTTATTCGTAAAGAGCAAGAAGCAGATGGCAGCTGGTTTGGACGCTGGGGCGTGAATTACATCTACGGCACGATGCAGGTCTTGCGCGGACTCGAAGCGATGGCCGTCGATCGCAACGACCCCATGGTGCAGCAGGCGGCGGAGTGGATGCGATCGGTGCAAAATGCCGACGGTGGCTGGGGTGAGACAGTTGGATCCTACGACGATCCGAACCTTCGCGGCCAGGGCGAGAGCACCGCTTCGCAAACGGCATGGGCCATCATGGGGTTGCTGGCTGTTGGCGACACGCGCAGCGAATGCGTGACGCGAGGCATGGCTTACCTTTTGCGGACGCAAGGCAAGAATGGTTCCTGGAAAGACCCTTTCTATACCGGAACCGGCTTTCCCCGCGTTTTCTATCTCAAATATCACATGTACAGCGAATACTTCCCGCTCATCGCTTTGACCACCTATTCGAAAGTGATGGCAGAGAAGAGCACGAGCTAGTTCTCAGTTCTGGTTCTTAGTTCTCAGAAAAAGTGGCACTTTTTTTTCTGGGCTCAACGAGAACTGAGGACCTAGAACCGAGAACTGCTTTTGAAAGCTTTTATCACCGGCGCAACGGGATTTTTAGGCAGTCATGTTGCGCGCGTTTTGACGGAACAGGGCGCCGAGCTACGGCTTCTAGTGCGGCCGACTAGCGATCTGCGGAATATCGCCGATCTGAATGCCGATCGAGTGGTTGGCGACCTTCGCGATCCGCCGTCGATTGAAAAGGCGCTTGCCGGATGTCAGTTTGTTTTTCACGTGGCCGCTGACTACCGGCTCTGGGTCCGCGATCCGAAAGAGATGTATCGTTCAAACGTCGAAGGCACTCGTACTCTGCTGGAGGTGGCGCGAAAGCAAGGTGTAAGGCGCGTGGTGTACACGTCGAGTGTGGCCACCATGGGCTTCTCCTCGTTGACGAACAGTAGCAATCCCGCGAACGAACAAAATCCTGTCGGGATTGACGACATGATCGGCCACTACAAACGATCGAAATTTATGGCGGAGCAGGTCGCAATCGATGCTGCAAAAAGTGGGAGCCATGTCGTGATCGTCAATCCGACGACGCCGATTGGAGAACGCGATATCAAGCCCACGCCGACCGGAAGAATCGTCGTAGATTTCCTGAAAAGAAAGTTTCCGGCGTACGTCGAGACGGGACTAAACCTGGTGGACGCGACGGAATGCGCCCGGGGTCATGTTCAAGCCTTGGAGAAGGGTAGACCGGGTGAGCGCTACATTCTAGGCGGCGAGAATCTCACCCTGAAAGAGATTCTGGACCGACTGGCCAAGATTACGGGTTTGAAGTCACCGACGGTAAAACTGCCGTACTTTTTTGCCTTGGCTACGGGGGTCGTAGACGAGATGATCACGGGCCGCCTTCTAGGACGGGAACCGCGGGCGACGATTGACGCCGTGCGCATGGGACACAAGATGATGTTTGTAAGTTCCGGCAAGGCGGAGAAGGAATTGGGCTGGAAAACGGTTCCGGTTGATGCGGCCTTGCGGCGTTCAGTGGATTGGTTTCGCGATAATGGATATGTCTAGCCCCGTCAAGATCGCCATCGTCGCTGCGATGGAGCGGGAGGTTCGGCCGTTCGTCCGGAGTTGGAACGCCAGGATGATTGAACACGGCGGACGAAGATATCGCCTTTTTGAAAGCAGACAGGCTGCTCTAATCTGCGGCGGTATCGGGGCCGAAGCAGCGCGGCGCGCCACCGAGGCGATCATTGCGGAAGTGCAACCGGAATGCGTCGTTTCCGCTGGTTTCGCGGGAGCGCTGGATGACACACTGGGGGTAGGTCGGGTGTTTGAGCCGCGCACGGTGATCAATGCCGCGGACGGCGTGCGAACCGAAGTTCCTACCGGTAAAGGCGTGCTGGTAACTTCTTCGGCCATCGCTGGCAAAGATCAGAAGATCCGTCTGGCGAAAGCATATGGTGCGCACGCGGTCGATATGGAAGCAGCGGCGGTGGCGCAGGGAGCGCTGGCGAGAGGAGTTGCTTTTGCCGCGGTGAAAGCGATCTCAGATGCGGTCGATTTCGATCTTCCGGCGATGGATCGTTTTGTAGCGAGTGACGGCGATTTTCAATCCGGCCAATTCGCACGCCACGTTGTGCTGCGTCCTTGGTTGTGGGCTAAGACCATTGGGTTAGCGCGAAATAGTTCCAAGGCATGCGGGGAACTCTGTGACGCTTTGACTCGCTACATGACTCGGGCGACTTCGGTTCGTGCAACAGATACTGGTGAGTCGTTCCCTGCCGCGTCGAATCCAATTAGCATTGCGCCGCAGTCCGCCAGCGGAGATACTTACGCAGCCGTGGGAGTTCCTGCTAAACAGACACACCAGGAGTAATACACGATCAGTATGACGATTGCGCATTCCTCAACGCTGGCCGTCGATAAGGCAACGGAAAGACTCACGCTAGAGATTCCTTCGACGATGAAGGCCGCTGTGTATCGCGGTGTGAACGATGTTCGGTTGGAAGAGGTTTCTGTTCCAGAAATAGGAGCTCGCGAAATTCTGGTTCGCGTTCACACCTGTGGCATCTGCGGCACCGACCTCAAGAAGATCGCAACCGGGTCGCATTCCGCCCCGCGCATCTTTGGTCACGAGACGTCGGGTGTTGTCGCCAAGGTCGGCGATGACGTTAGCAAGTTTCGCGTCGGTGATCGTGTCGTGGTGTTTCACCACATCCCGTGTGGTGAATGTTATTACTGCCGCAACAAGACCTTCGCCCAGTGTGCGACCTACAAGAAAGTCGGGTGCACAGCGGGCTTCGAACCGTCCGGCGGAGGATTTGCGGAATATGTCCGAGTGATGGATTGGATTGTTGAGAAGGGAACCGTCCGCATTCCGGAAGGCGTTAGTTTCGAGCAAGCAAGTTTTGTCGAGCCGGTAAATACCTGCATCAAAGGTATTGAGACCCTTAAATTGCAGCCCAATGAAACGGTGCTCGTGATGGGTCAGGGGCCGATTGGCTTGATTTTGGCGGCTTTGGCCCAGCGGGCTGGGGCACGCGTGATTACTTCCGATTTGCATCCGGAGAGGCTTACAATAGCTCATAGCTTCGGCTTAACACATGTGGTAGACGCGTCGAAGGCGGATGCCGGACAAACGGTGCGCGAAATGACCGAAGGGCGCGGGGCAGACGCTGTGATTCTGGCGGTCGCCGGCAGCGCCTTGATCCGGCCGGCCATCGCCGCCGTGCGGCCCGGAGGTCGTGTTTTGTTGTTTGCTCAGACAGTACGTGGAGAAGTCACAATCGACCCGGCTTCTGTGTGCGTGGACGAGAAGACTCTACTCGGATCGTATAGTGCATCTGTCGATTTACAGGAGGAATCGGTACGGTTCGTAATGAATCGCGAAATGGATCTGGAACGGCTCATTAGCCACCGTTTCCCGCTGCAAAATTGCGTGGAAGCGCTCAATCTGGCCGCCCATCCTCAACCGGACTCGATGAAAATTGTCATCCAGCCGGGCAGCGATGGGGCTTCCAGCACGCGCCGTTCCGGCGAAGCTGGGGGGAGCACGTGGGAAGGACATCAACTGTGAATGGCAAGATGACGGCAGCCGTTCTTTACGGCAAAGAAGATATCAAGATTGAAAAAGTGCCCATACCGCGTGTGGGTGAAGGGGAAGTTCTGGTGAAGGTGCACGTCGCCCTCACCTGCGGCACCGATTTGAAGGTCTATCAGCGCGGTTATCATGCCCGCATGATTGTACCTCCGGCTCTTTTCGGTCACGAACTGGCTGGCACTGTTGAGGAGGTCGGCGAGGGCGTTCGCGGCTTTAAGAAGGGTATGCGTGTCGTCGCACTCAACTCCGCTCCTTGCGGCATGTGTTTCTATTGCTCCAAACACCAGCTGAACCTTTGCGAGGATCTGCTATTTAATAACGGAGCCTACGCCGAGTACATTCGCATTCCGCGGCGCATCGTGGAAGCGAATATGCTCGTAGTGCCCGGGAACGTCAGTTTCGAGGACGCGGCCATGACCGAGCCGCTCGCTTGCGTCCTGCGGGGACTGCATGAAACGGGAGTGGAGATTGGTGATACCGTTGCCGTGATCGGTGGCGGCCCGATTGGACTGATGTTTGTACAGGTGGCGAAGGCCATCGGATGCAACGTAATCGCTGTCGTCAAGCGTGATTCGCAGGTCTCGCTCGCCCGCAAAAAAGGCGCGCACGAAGTCGTGCAGATTTCGAAGGTCAAAGATCCGGTCGAAGCCGTTCGCGAGTTGAGTCCCGAGCGGCGTGGCGCCGATGTAGCGATCGAAGCTGTGGGTCGTCCTGAAGCCTGGGAGTGGGCGGTCCAAATGGTGCGCAAGGGCGGCACCGTGAATTTCTTCGGTGGTTGCGCCGCCGGAACCAAAGTGCAACTCGACACCAACCGTCTGCACTATTCAGAAATTACTTTGAAAGCGACCTTTCATCACACTCCGGAGACGGTGCGTCGGGCTTTTGGTCTGATCGCCGAGAAGAAAGTTTGCGGAAACGACTACATTACCGGGGAAGCGCCGCTTTCGCGTTTACAGGATGTGCTGCGCCATATGCTCAACCGTAATGGAGACATCAAGACCGCCATCATCCCGGGTCACTAGCATCGTGTGTCACAAGTAAGCAGAACAGGTCCTTGTCCCATGCGCCGCGACGACCTCGTACAAGGAACTTTCAAACCCAACTTCCTGTGCTCTGCCCAGGATGCAGATGACAGATAACAATTGAGCGACCTTTTGATGACGACTGCGACCAGCCATCCGCCAACTGAGCCACTCATCTCTGGATGGAGTGCCCTGCCGCCCGAGTATGCGATCCCGGGGCGTGCGCCGTCGGAAACTGAGGCGCGCGAATATTGTCGCCGCCTGGCGCACTCGCATTACGAGAATTTCTCGGTCGCGTCCTGGTTTCTTCCCGGACGCCTTCGACAACATTTCTTTAACGTTTATGCCTATTGCCGCATTTCGGACGATCTCGGCGATGAAGTCGGAGACACCAGTGTCTCGTTGCAGTTACTTGACCAGTGGGAGACCGAGCTGAATGCTTGCTACGACGGTCATCCAAGGCATCCGGTGTTTGTTGCCCTCGCCGACACCGTGCGCAGATTCGAGATTCCAAAACACGAGTTTTCCGATCTCCTGACCGCTTTTCGCCATGACCAGCGGGTGGGTCGTTACGAAACCTTCAACGATCTGCTGGGATATTGCCGCTACTCGGCGAATCCCGTGGGGCATCTCGTACTGTATCTCTGCGGCTATGGCGATGCCGAACGCCAGTTGTTTTCCGACTACACCTGCACCGCATTGCAACTGGCAAATTTCTGGCAAGACGTCAGCGCCGATTTCGCCAAGGGCAGAATCTATCTTCCTCTCGAAGACCTGCGCCGCTTCGGCGTTTCCGAGGCAACGATCGCCCAGAACGAAAATACCGCAGCCTTCTGTGACATGCTGAAGTTTGAAGTGCAGCGCGCTCGGGAATGGTTCGCGCAAGGTATCCCTCTAACCTCCAAAGTGAACCGCGAACTCGCCATCGATCTCGATCTCTTCAGCCGCGGTGGCCGAGAAATTCTCAACTCCATCGAACGTCAAAATTATGCAGTCCTGGGCCGGCGCCCCTCAATCTCCAAAACCCGGAAGCTCGTATTGGTCGCCCGCGCCGCGCTCGGGAAGTTGCGATGAGCACCGCCGTGGAGAACGCTCCAGTCCAATTTGCGCCGACCGCTTCACAGCTCGAGATGGCGTACTCCGTATGCCGAAGCATCGCGCGCTCGGCGGCAAAGAATTTCTACTACGGATTTGTCGTGCTACCGCGGCGCAAGCGCAACGCATTAAGCGCCGTGTATGCGTTTATGCGGCGATGCGACGATATCGCCGACGACACCAGCTTGAACTCAAGCGATCGCCACAACAAACTGGCGGACTGGCTCGACAAAGTTCATCGCGCCCTCGCTTCGCAGCCGACCGACGATCCCGTGCTCCTGGCGCTAACGGATGCACAGCGCGTCTACAACATTCCGATCGGGCTTCTCGATCAGCTAGCTTTCGGCACTGCGGCCGACCTCGAAGGCGGCCAGGCTGACGCAACCGGCGCGCCCCAGATGCGGTACGAGACTTTCGACGAGTTGCGGCAGTACTGTTACGGGGTGGCATCCGTTGTTGGCCTGGTTTGTATCAAGATTTTCGGATACCGCGATCCCGCCGCCGAGCCGCTTGCGGAACAGTGCGGTTTGGCATTCCAGCTGACAAACATTATTCGCGACGTGAAAGAAGATGTAGCGATGGGCAGAGTTTATTTTCCAAGGGAAGATCTCGCGCAGTTCGGCCTCTCGCCTGCCGATTTGGCGCCCCAGGTCGACGTCGTGCGTGTGCGTCCGCTTCTTGCGCTGGAGGCCGATCGCGCGCGCGAAGGCTATCGCTCGGGAGAAGAACTGATCGCCTTGGTAAACGAAGACAGCCAGCCCGCTTTGTGGGTTCTGATCACCATCTACCGCAGGCTGCTCGAGAAGATTGCCCTGAAGCAGTACGACGTCTTCAGCGAGCGCGTGCGATTGACGGTCCCAGAAAAGCTCGGCGTCCTCGGAAAAGGAATTCTCAAGCGCCTCCTTTAGTGCCCTCCTGATGCCGCCTTCCACCAATCCTACAGTCGCAATCGCAGGTGGCGGATTGGCTGGTCTCGCCGCAGGGTGTGCTCTTGCTGAAGCCGGGTTTCGCGTAACCTTGTTTGAGAAACGCCCGTATCTCGGCGGACGGGCATCTTCTTATCAGCATCCCGGTACCGGCGAAGTCGTCGACAATTGCCAGCATGTACTTCTCGGTTGCTGCAGCAACTTGCTTGATTTCTATCGCCGCGCGGGCGTCGAAGACAAGATCCGCTGGTATGAGAAGCTGACGTTTCTCGAGCCCGGAGGCCGCGCCTCGGTCATCGCTCCGTCCGCTCTCCCCGCTCCGCTACACACGGCTCCGTCATTCCTGAAAGCGGACTGCTTAACCTTTCGTGACAAGCTGGGCATCGGCCGCGCCATGGCATTACTGGCCCCGTTTGCTCCGGCCAATCGGGGAGAGTCATTTCTCGATTGGCTCAAACGTCACGGCCAGACGGAACAAGCCATCGAACGTTTCTGGAAGACGATTCTCATCAGTGCGCTCAACGAAGAGCTCGATCAAGTCTCGGTCCCCTATGCCGCCCAGGTGGTGCGCGAATCGTTTCTGAAATCGGCCGCCGCTGGGCGCATGGGAATTCCAACCGTCCCCCTTTCCGAGCTCTACAGTACTGCGGGTGATTACATCCGGTCACGCGGCGGAGAAATTCAACTTCGCGTAGGCGTGGAGTCGTTTCGCTCTCAAGGCTTTGAGGTCGTTGTCACGGCCAACGGACAGGAGCAGAAGTTCGATTATCTTCTGCTTGCCGTGCCCTTTGATGTTCTGGGGCGCATTCTGCCCGATACCGCGGCTGCCGCTCCGCTTGTGACAGCTCTTGGGAACTTCACGACCTCTCCGATTACCGGGATCCACCTCTGGTTCGATCGCCAAATCAGCGACCTCGATCATGCCGTGCTGCTTGATCGTACGATTCAGTGGATGTTTCACAAGTCCCGGCTCATTGATGCTCGAAAGGTGGAGGCTCACAATGCCGAATTTCAAGCCGATGGTGGCGGGAGCTACATTGAGCTGGTAGTGAGTTGTTCCCGGAGCTTGGTTGAGAAGTCGAAAGCGGAGATTGTCGAGTTGGCGATCAGAGAAGCGCAGGAATTCTTTCCGGGAGCATCTGACGCGGTACTGCTGAAATCCACCGTAATTAAAGAGGTCCATGCGACCTACTCGCCGCGACCCGGAATCGAGCAGTATCGACCGAAGCCTGAGACGGCATGGTCGCGTGTGTTTCTGGGCGGCGATTGGACTGCGACCGGCTGGCCAGCGACGATGGAAGGCGCCGTTCGCAGCGGATATCTCGCGGCCGAGGCGCTCGCCCGTTTCGCAACCGGCAAGAGCACTCGCTTTCTCGTACCCGATCTCGCGCCCACGGGATTGATGCGTCTCTTCGGATAATTGATGTAAGTGTTTACATCGCGCGGCGCCGGCCGGAACTCAACCAGATTTACGAACCACGCGCCTCAAGCGGCCCGACTTTCGTAGCCCCAGTTACTTCGGTTCCGGTTGCCGGATTACTTCGCCTTTCTCCTCAAGATTTCTTCCCAAACAAACGATGTTAGAAGCATGGTTGAGCACCCAGCCAAGGGTAAAGAGCAACCAGACGAACGCCGCCGCAGCCCGCGATTCAGCTGCGGAGGTTACGTTGAGATCACCTGGCTACCCTCCAGCGGCATTTATGTTCCCGGCAAGATTCGCGACCTCAGTCTCGAAGGCTGTTGCGTCGATACCGAACTGCCCGTCGACGGCTGCACGCGGGCCGAAATCATCGTTCGTACGAAATCGAACTCATTCCGCGCCATCGGCGAGGTGAGAACGATTCGCAGTGGCTTGGGGGCGGGCCTGGAGTTCGTTCGCTTGAGTGCTGGAGGAAAAGGACTGCTCAAGGATCTGATGGCAGACTTGGCAAAAGTACAGGCTGCCATCGACAAGCTCAAGTCAGGCAGCAAAGAGTCGGATGCCGAACTACTTCTGCAGGAATTGAAATATCGAAAACTGCGCGCCGAAATGTTGCGTACTCGGTTTCCCTTCCTGGAGCAGCTTCAACCCGAACCAATTGCGCAGCCAGCGCAAACGCCTTCCAACCCCCCACCTCGCATCGCGGAAGAATCGCCGCTGGTAATTCCCATCGATTTATTTGGATAGGAAATTCAGATCGCCATTAGTACGACGCCGAAGGCAACGAGCAGCGCTGCAATCCATCTGCGGCGACCAACGCGCTCTTGCAGGAACACACGGGCGGCAACCGCGTTAGCGACAAAGGTCAGCGAAGCCGACGCTGGCACCACCAGACTGAGGTTTCCCCAAGAAAGACCAAAGAGCAGGCTATAGAACGCGACTGCCATACCGACTACGCCGAGAGCAAACGTAGGAGTGGTAAGCACCCGGCCAATGACGGCAAGCAACCCGCGCCGTTGCCAGAGTTCCCCCACGTCCCCCACTCGCTTCATCGAATACGAAAGCAACACGTCTCCCGTGGTCGAAGCGAGGATGATGAGCCCGATCGCAACCCATGCGTAAAAATCGTTCACCGCTCCGCCTCCTCTGATAAGGCTTCCGGTAGAACCTCCAACGGCTCTTGATGCATCTGCCTCGGAGTGTTCGAGGGCCCGGCCGCCACAAAGCCGACTCCGGCGGCAATCAGAGAAATGCCTAACCAGCGTGTCGTAGAAATCCGCTCATGAAAGGTAAAGTGAGCGATGAAGGCGACGAGAACGTATCCCAGCGACGTAGCCGGCAGTACATAAGTCAGATCGGCCCACGAGAGCGCCGACATGTAGCAGGCAAAAAACGCGAGCAGGAAGAAAATTCCGAAGGCGATCCAGGGATTAAGGATCGCGAGCAGCAGCCCGGAAAGATTGTGCAAGGAGACGCTGCCCAGTTGTTTCATCCCGCGCGCCAGCAGGGAATCACCCGCGGTGCTGAATACGGTGATTCCTGCCAGAACGAGGTATTTTCGGAAGGTCACTGAGCAATCATCGAAACATTGAGTAATTGCATCATCGAAACTTCTAGGCTTTCGCCGGTTCCGGCGTTGGCGTTTCTTCTTTGCGGTTGTCTTTCACGAATTTGTTGCGCTGCGCACGCAATTTCAGGAAAGTCCGCGCCTCTTTGTAGAGGCGCTTGCGATCATTATTGTTGAACATCGCTTTCCTCAAGATTCGGTACGCTGCCTTGGGCCGGAAGTAATACTGATCGTAGAAATGATGCACCGCTTCAAGAATTTCAGTTCCCGGCAGGCCCGGATACTCGATCTGCACCATCTGGTGGCCGGCGTCATCGACCATCTTCGTGTCGTTGGTCATGAAACCGTTCTTGACCGCGGCTTCATGGAGTTCCGTTCCCGGATAAGCGTGCGCCACCGAAACCTGGATCGTCTCCACGTCGAGTTCCTTGGCGAATTTGATCGTATTTTTGATGGTGTCGGGAGTCTCGCCCGGCAGGCCTAGGATGAAATCGCCATGCACCACCAATCCAAGTTTGTGGCAATCCTTCGTGAACTGGCGGGCGCGTTCGATGGTTGCGCCTTTCTTGATGTTTTTCAGAATTTGCGCGTCCCCGGATTCATAGCCTACGATCAGCAGTCGGCATCCCGCGTCCTTCATCGCCTTCAGCGTCTCATAGCTTGTCGTTACCCGCGAGGTGCAAGACCACGTGAGCTTCAGTGGCTTCAGTTTGCCGCACAGTTCCTCGGTGCGCGCCGCCTGCAGGTTGAACGTGTCGTCGTCAAAGAAGAACTCTTTTACGTACGGCCAGTAGTCTTTCGCCTTCGCCATCTCTCGCGCCACGTCATCGGTCGAGCGCTTGCGCCATGGATGACCGCTCAGCGTCTGGGGCCACAAGCAGAACGTGCATTGCGCCGGGCAGCCACGCGTCGTGTAGAGGGACACAAAAGGATTCAACAAGAACGGCACGTTGTAGCGCCGGACATCCAAATCGCGGCGATAGACGTCAGTCACGTGGGGCAGCGAATCCAAGTCCTGAATCGTAGGACGGTCGGCGTTGTGCACAACCTGACCATTCTTACGGTAAGAAATTCCGAGAATCTCTTCGATCGGCTTACCCTGCGCGTATTCGACGATCGAGTAGTCGAATTCCTTGCGGCAGATTACGTCGATGACCTTGGCGTCCATGAGCGACTTTTCGGGCAGCACGCTGACATGCGGTCCGACAAACGCGATCTTGATGTGAGGATTGGCGTCTTTAATCGCCTCTGCAATCCGAACGTCTCCGGGAAATCCTGGAGTGCTCGTGAATAGGACGAGCAGTTCGTAATCTTTGCAGGTTCGAATCGTCTCCTCCGCCGTGATGTGGTGCGGCGGAGCATCCATCAGCCGAGCGCCCTCGAGCATGCCGGTCGGATACGCGAGCCACACAGGGTACCAGTACGACTCAATCTCGCGTGTGGCGGGCCAGCGCGAACCGGCGCCCCCATCGAAATTCTCAAAGGACGGCGGATTCAGGAACAGTGTTTTCAATGGCATAAGTGTTGGTCTCTTAGTTTAACATTCCCCGGCGCGCGAATCGACTTCCGTGCGCTACCATTTAGGTACGTCCGAAACGCGCCAAAAGCGGTGGAACCCTTTATGCAAGTGTGCCTTAGCGGTGCTTAAACCGCAAAAGAACCTTGCCGAACGTCGTTTCGGAGCATTAAGGCGCGAGAATTGGGTCTCGGCTGGGTGATTAGTTTTCGTCACTATTTAGTTGGATGCAGTTTGCCTTCGGTGCCCACCGGCAGAGCCCAATTCTCGAGATCTCCAGTCGCCCGAAGCAGGTTCAGGCGGACTCGCTGATATTCAAAATCGGCATCCTGAAAAAGCAGGAAACGCTCAGCCGCTTGCACCCGCGCCTCGCTCAGTTCATGGAATGTCCCCGTCTTAGCATCGACCCGGGTTTGTGCCGCTTCCAATCCCGATTGTGCAAGTTCGTATTCCAACTGGGCGACCTCCCGGGCCGCTTCCAGTTGGGCGGCGGAGCGCTGCAGTTTTAGCGTCTCCTCCGCAACCTGGTTTCGCGAAGCCTCAGCCTGCTTTTTCGCCTTTAGAGCTTCCGCCTGGGCAGCGTCGGCTCGTGCGCGTTGGCTGGCGTTAAAAATGGGAATCCTCAGGCCAAAGCCGATGGTGGCATTATCCGGCTGAAACGTATGATCTGGAAAATATTCTGTGTAGTTGTTGAAGGTAGAAAATCGAGCGTATTGCGCCGAGAAATCGATCGACGGCAACAGAGAACGACGCTCCCCGGACGCCCGCATGCTTTCCGCCAGAGAATGCTGTTCTGCCAGCTTGACAGCCGGACTCGCGGCAATCGCCTTCTCCGAAAGATCCTCTTCCTGAACCACCGGTGGCAGAGCCGGAATCGTCTCGGGCTCGATTTCGATCAAAGAAACCGGCACACCGGTCAGGGTCGAGAGATGGCGGCGGAGTACGTCAGCGTTTCCGCGCGCCTCGGCCTGATGGAGCCGAACCCGCGCGACCGTCAGCTTCGCTTTGTTCAGATCGACGGAGCTGTCCACCCCCTCTTGTAATCGCTCGGCGACCGCTTGTTGCATCTGATGAGCTTGCGCTTCGTCCTGCTGTAAGCGCTGGAGGCGAGCTTCCCACTTGGCCAGTTCGGCGTAGGTTAGCGCGACGTCCTGAATGACGGTATTGCGCTGGTCTTTGTTCTGCAACTCCGACGCATGCCAGTCGATCCTCGCCGCACCTAGGAATTGCCGCTCCGACGGATTGTAGAGCGAACTTTGTGCTACGACATTGACAAGCGCTGGTGGTGATCCTCCGATGGTTAATGGGTAGCCGAAAGTATATCCAAGTCCAGATCCGGCAATAAGTTGCGGTATGTAGTTGTTTCGCAGTTCCCGGTAAGAGGCGAAAGCACGCTGGATATCCGCATTGGCAATCGCTGACGTGGTGCTGTGGGTCAGCGCCAGCCGGATCGCTCGGTCCAGTGGGAGTGACTCTGCTTGGCTGCGGACCGCGAGTGTGAGCAGAAATGCGAAAAGTACCAAAGCGACCAGATTCAGGCCGCGCCAGCCGCATGCTGATCTCGATTTCATTAGTGCGCAACTCGGTTGAGCGCTTGTTGGGCGTTGCCAAAGTTGCGAGCGAGTGACAGCGAAGTGCGATACTCACGGGCAGCGCCCGCTTTATCTCCTTCTTTCTCCAAACACATCCCCAACAGATAACGAGCTTTGAATGCCGGCGCCGCCTCGACCGGACCGGCCGTTAGATAGCGAGTGAGCAGTTCTACGGCGAATGGATAATTGCGTCCCGAGCGATAGAGCATCCCGGCTCCCTCGACCAGCACATCCGGTTTGGACATCGGCGCGCGGCTGAGTTTCACGATGGCTTGCTCCATTTCGTCCATGCGTTTTTGACGCCGGAGAAAGAGAGCCAAGTTAAGCCATGCCTCCGCCTCACCACCGCTGCGGTCGATGTACTCGTGATATTCGTGCTCTGCGGTGGCGTAGTCTTTTTTCTTCTCGGCGATGCGCGCGTAAATCCAATGCTCACGGGCAGGATTCAGACTGGCCACGGACTGTGCCTGTTGTCGCGCCTTATCTTCGCCTCCGCCAACGATGCCGGGTGCATCAATATAAAATTCCGCGAGATCGAGCTGCGCATCCATGTCTTTCGGATTCAACTGCACGGCACGCTCAAATTCTCCGCGAACCTTGCCAGCCAATCCGGCAGCCGCCATGAAATTAACTCGATCCGCCTTTTCGCCATAAACGCGGCCCAGCCAGAGGTGAAAGCGGCTGTTCGCAGGGTCAAGAGCTACGGCTTTTCTGCACGACGATTCCGCCCGATCCCATTCTTCAAGAGTGTAGTAGGCGCGACAGAGAAGATTCGAAGACTCGGCGTCGGTCGGCGCCACGGTGAGCCGGCCGTTAAGTTCGGCAATCGCGTCATCGATCCGCCCCGCCGTCAGCATCTCGCGAGCTGAATCGCCGACGGTTGCGGCTGCAGAGATCGCAAGAAACGATAGCAAGAATGAAATTTGTAAAGCTGCGTTTGTGCGTCCGATCATCTAGTACTTAACCTGCGTTCCGTCGCCAATGGGCTTCCCGTTTGACGAGTTAATCGCCACCACGTCGTTCGATACGAGACCCCGCGCGATTTCAACTTGAGTTAGATTCGAAAGCGAAGTTTCCACCTCGCGGCGTTTGAGCACGTGCCCGACTACTTGCAAAACGTAGGGCTTGGTGTCGTCGACTCGCACTGCCTCGCGCGGTACCACCAGAACATTATCGTGCTCGGCGGAGACAATCGTCACCCCGACGTTGATATTGGGCAGCAGCTTTAAATCGGAGTTATCTACGACGCTAGTCGTCTCACCAACGTTGCGCGAACCACGTAACTTAACGGTCGAGGGGACCGCAGTCACTGACGATTTCCAAACCCGTCCCGGTACGGCGTCCCAAGTAATCTCAATCGCATCTCCCGGAGCTAATCGGCCTACATCTGGTTCATCCACGAAAGCCCGTACCAATACTTTCCTGAGATCTGCCACTTGGAGTAGAAGATCACCCGCTGCCACGAAGCCCCCTTGCTTTGCGGGCAGGGAGTAGACGATTCCATCGAAGGGCGCGCGGACATTCGATTTTGTCAGCACGTCTTGTGCTGCATCGAAGGCTGCCTGCGCCTCGGTACGTTGCGCATCGACCCGCGCTAACTCCGCATTCGAATACCTCTTTGTCTGCTTCTGTTCGAGATAGGTGAGTTGGGCATTGGCCCGGGCGACCGCATTCTCGGCATCGAGAACTTCGCCGGCCGAGGCCGCTCCTTCTTGCTGCAGCTTTTTCAGGGCATCCAAATTGCGTTGCGCAGCGCTCCGGTCCGTCTTGGCCTTCACCATTTGCGCGTCGAGGCTCAACACTTCTTCCTGAATCCCGCCCCGCTCAGCCGCGCTGAAGTCGGCTTGCGCGGTACGCAAGAGCGTCTGCGCGCGCGCCGCTTGGGCGCGCGCGTCGGCGTCATCCAGCACCAGCAGCAACTCGCCTTTCTTTACGGCTTGGCCCTCTTTGACGTAAATGTGCTGCACACTCATTGCCGCAGGTGCGTGTGCCTCAAAGTTGTTAACTGGCTCAATTTTCCCGTTGGTCGAAACCAAGCTGCGGATCGATTCCCGCTCGACGATTGCTGTCCGAACGGGCACCGAGTCATCGCGGCGAGAGACCAAAGCGGCAAGCAGGCCTACCGCTGCAATGACCACGAGCACCGTCACCCACCAACGCCGAGGTTGGCGTCCCGAACTGTTTCCATTCAATGGCATACGGAGAAAAGCGCAAGCTTCAATGTATCATCCAGACGCCGCGAGAGAGCAGGCAAAAGCGGGCATTCGCTTAGCAAATTAGATGCAACGTGTCACGGGTTTGCATCAACGAGAATCGGAAATCATGGCCCGGCACCTTGGCAGACAGCGGGCGCTTCCCACTCGCTGGGCGCTCCTTGTCAGGGTTAGGTCGTCGCTCTCGGTACAATACTGAGATGTCGAAAAAAACTTCCGGCTCCACAGTGCGCGAATCTTCGCGTCGCTACACCGCACAGCACGCCAGCGCGGGCCTCGATCACGAATTCCCGGAAATCGAAACTTGGCCGAATCAATTTCCGGGATACGAAATCGTCGTCGACGATCCCGAATTCACTTCGGTGTGCCCCAAGACTGGATTGCCGGACTTCGGCAATCTCGTGATTCGTTACGAACCCGATCGCCTGTGCCTCGAGTTGAAGTCGCTGAAGGAATATCTCCAGACCTATCGCAACCTCGGCATCTTTCAGGAGAATATCGTCAACCAGGTCTTGCAAGACGTTATTCTCTGGGCGAAGCCGGTGTGGGCGGAGGTGAAAGGGGAATTTCGCCCGCGCGGAGGAATTTCGACCGTCATAATCGCGAAATGGCCGCGCGCCAGGAAAACTGGGAAGAACACGGCCATCTGAATCAATTCTGTTTTGCGCAACTCTTGTGATCGCCATGCTATATTCGCTGAACCTGTGGCCTCGACGAAACTTTATCCGCGCACAGCACTCGCGCTGCTGACGACGCTCAACCTTCTGAATTACATCGACCGCTCCGTGTTGTTTGCAGTCCAGGATCTGGTCAAAGCCGAATTTCACCGCAGCGATTTCGCCTTCGGATTGCTCACCAGCGTCTTCTTCATTTTCTATATGTGCGCAGCACCCTTCATGGGACCGCTCTCGCTGCGTTTTTCTCGCAAGCGCGTCATTGTCGCTGGAGCTCTGATCTGGAGTTTGGCGACTCTGCTCACCGCCTTCACCAGGAACTTCAACGAACTGCTGATCCGTCACACCCTGGTGGGCATTGGTGAAGCCAGCTTTGTGATTTTGTCTCCCCTGTTTGTCGCCGACATGTTTCCCGTCGAAAAGCGGGGAAGAGTCATGGGAGTCTTCTATCTCGCGATTCCTGTCGGGACCGCCCTCGGGTATTTAATCGGCGGATTCATGGGGCCAAAGTACGGATGGCGCGCTCCATTTTATGTAGGGGCCGCGCCCGGAGTTTTACTGGCGTTGCTGCTTCTCCTGATTCCAGAGCCCGCGCTCGGGCAATTTGATCCGCCGGAAAGTAAGCTACCGGAGCGCGATACGATCAGAAGCTTGATTCATAATCCTGCATTCCTGACCGCGACATTAGGCATGGCGATGATGACTTTTGCGCTCGGTGGCCTGCAGGTGTGGGAGCCCACGTTCCTGCAACGGGCCCGCGGGTACACCGTACTGGGGGCGAACCTCATATTCGCTTCGAGCACCATCCTGAACGGTCTGGTCGCATCGTTGTTAGGTGGCTGGATATCTGACCGTCTTCTACGGCGAAACCCAGCCGCCCATTATCTCGTTTCGGCCGTGAGTTTGGGATTGGGAATTCCGGCCATGTGTGTAGCGTTGTTTACAAGCGGCAGACCGATGGTGGTAGGCATTTTTGTGGCTGAATTTTTACTCTTGTTGAATACCGGTCCTCTAAATGCCGCGGTGATTAGCTCAGTCGGACCGCACGTGCGGGCGGCCGCTCTGGCAGTCAACATTTTCATTTTTCACTTGTTTGGAGACGTGCCTTCCGCAGCGTTGATCGGATATGTATCCGATAAGTACTCATTACAACTCGCGTTCTTGGGCCCGGTAATCGCCATTGCTCTCTCCTCCGCCATCCTGTTCTACGGCATGCGTTTTGCCCCGCCGTTACGGGTCACACCAACATCATCCGCAACGCTCTTTCCTTCCGGAGTATCTTCATAGCAGATGCATTGGCACGTTTTTCACTGGAGCACGGTAAATTGGATTGCAGGCGTCATCCTCGCAGCAGCGTGGTTTTCGCGCATCGTCGAGGCAGCCATCGGTATGCCGCACATCGCCGACATCGCGCTGCCCGTCTGGGATCGGCGTCCTCCGACGCCGAGCGGTGAACCGCGAGTCAGCATCATCGTCCCCGCCCGCAACGAAGAAGATGATATTCGCGCGACACTTGGTCGGTTGCTCGCTCTCGATTACTCCAATTACGAAATCATTGCTGTCGATGATCGCTCGGTCGATGGTACGGGCAAGATCATGGAGGACGTCGTCGCTTCCGACGGTGCCGCGAGACTAAAGGTCATTCACATTTCTGAACTGCCTCGCGGCTGGTTGGGCAAAACGCACGCCATGTGGAGCGCCGGCAAAGTGGCGACCGGCGACTGGCTCCTTTTCACCGATGCGGATGTCCTTTTCAAGCCCGATTCTCTACGCCGCGCCATCGCCTACGCGGAAGCCGAGCGTGCCGATCACGTCGTCCTCTTTCCCCGCATGATCATGAAGCGTCCGGGCGAAAAAATGATGATCGCCTTTTTTCAAGCCCTCTTCGTTTTCGGACATCGTCCTTGGAAGGTTGCCGATCCCAAGGCTCGCGACCATATGGGCGTGGGTGCCTTCAACATGGTTCGGCGCTCGGTTTATGACGCGATTGGCAGCTACCAAGCACTCCGAATGGAAGTGCTCGACGACATGAAGTTGGGAAAGGTAGTCAAGAACGCCGGATTTGCCCAACGTAACGTGTTCGGGGAAGACCTGATTTCTCTTCGTTGGGCGAAGGGTGCCTTTGGCATCGTCGAAAATCTCACCAAGAATTTCTTCGCCGTACTCTCTTTCCAGTGGCCGCGAACCGTGGCCTCAATCATCGGCCTGGGTTTTCTGAATCTGGGACCATTTCTCGGCGTCTGGTTGGCCCACGGATGGGCTCGCGTCCCGTATGCCATCGCCTTACTTTCGCTGTTCGCGATCTACTACGGAATGTCGCTTCGGTCGGCGGTTCCGTCCTACTACTTTCTTCTACATCCGGTCAGCACGAGCCTGTTTATGTACACATTGCTGCGTTCGATGATTCACACTTTCGCCAACAATGGCATCGTTTGGCGAGGCACAAATTATCCGCTCGATGAATTGCGAAAAGGAATGGTGTGACCCTCGGGTAGGCCTCCTATGGCTCTCCAGGGTCTTCGATCGAAACCGGATCACCCTCTTTCGTTGTCGTCTTCTTGACCTTCGGACGAACGAATTTGCCCGCACTGTTGTGGCCCTGGTGCTCGACGTCATAGTCGGTCGGCACGGGAGGAAACACCAGAAACGCTCCGTTGCCGAGTTGCTGTGTCCGGCGAAGTACGATTTCGGCGCGCCCGTCGTAATCCTGAATCGTCCCCTTGATTTCAATTTGCTTGCCTTCAAGTTGCCGAAGGTCGCCCATCTTCTTAATATCGTTGGGAAAAATCACGACCGAGAAGGGGCACGCTTTGGCATCTTTGCAGAAACTGAGGAATGTTACCCCCTTCGATCCATTCTCGACATGCAGGACCGTTCCCGTGACACAGTCTGTTGTGCCGACGTGTTTGGCCGCGTCGGCGAACGGGACACACCCTGACTTTGGAGGATTTCCGGCAACGCAAATTCCGCCAAGCGAAAAAAAGGATACGAGCAAAGCAGACAGTATCGGGAAGCGCATAAGAGCTGAGAACGATCAGATGTTCGTCAGCATTCATTATAGGAGCCGAATGTGGAATGACAGGCGGGCGGGAAGGAAAATTGCGAATTCGCTTCCCGAAAAGGGAAGTGCAGGCGAGCATCCTGCCAGGCATTAGGTTTGCGAAATGGGGCGAAGCGCCGGGGCAGAGCCCCGGCTTGCCAACTTACTCTCGCTTTTCCGATCGGGTTTGCTATTTGAAAGACTTCACGGCGGTTGCTTCGTCGTCCTTCACATCAAAGACGGTATAGAGCTTGGTGATCTGCAGCAGATCATGCACCTTCTTGGTGAGGTTGAGCAGTTTTAGTTCGCCACCCTGATTCTTGGCGGTCGTAAAAGCGCTCACCAGTTCGCCGATGCCGGAGCTGTCGATATAGTTAACGTCGCCGAGGTTCAGCAGGATCTTTTTCTGCCCCTTGGAAAGCAGGTCCCGGACCGTTTCCCGCAAAACCACGCTGCCTTCGCCGAGAGTGATTCGGCCGCTGAGATCGACAATCGTGACGCCATCCACCTGTCGAGTACTGGACTTCATTGTCACTGAGGAGCCTCCTTGGAGTCCGCGGGGTTGCCGTGGACATGCTTAATCATCTTAAGTTCGGTACCCGTCTGCGACGGATTAATTTCCACCACATCCATAAACGAGCGTATCAGGAAAATGCCTCGCCCCGAGGTCTTCATCAGATTGTCCGGGGCTAATGGGTCCGGAATCTTGCTCGCATCCAGTCCTTTTCCCTGATCACGGATGACGATTATCAGGTCCTGAGCCGTGCACTCAAACGCCAAGGTCACCTTCTTGCTTGGATCGTAAGCATTGCCATGTAAAACTGCATTGACAGCAGCTTCGCGCACCGCCATGGAGATCTTCATGATCTCCTCGTCGTCAAAACCAGCCTCCGCCGCCATGCGGCCGGCGGTCTCTTCGGCGTTGTTCACTGTCTCCAACGTCGAATCGAGCGTGTAGGAGACGCGGTCTGCTGCCATAAAGCGGAACGATTCCCTTGAGCCGGCTTTCGCCTAGCTACGACCTCGTGCCAGACTCATCCTGTTCGCCCAGGTACCCTTCCGGGCGAACACAGAGTTTGCCTGTAGCCCTCAAAAAAGTCAACGCGACTTCCCCCATACCCCATAGTCTATGCTGATTTTGTGAGTCTTACGAAATCATGGGATACTTCGCCACGCCAGCATTATTTTGTGTCCTTAGTTGTGACAGAACACCGCTGGAATCATTGACGAAGAGCCTAAGGAGACATCGATGCGAGAAAATGGCGCAGGAAAAATCGGCATGGTCAACCGCTTCTTTTCTTCTCACATTCCGATTCCATACGGATGCATAACCCTCTTGGCGCTAGTTCTGGGAGTTTTAGGCGCCCTGGCGGTTTCTGCGTTCGCCCTGCGTGTGGCCATCTTGAAGTAATTTGGCCCCGCGCACCTCTGGTTTTTTGAGACGCTGCAACTTTAGCCTTGTACTGGGCTCTGGACGCGCTGCGCGGTAGCGTCCTGTACGGCTCCGAAAAACTCTCTAAGCTTGTTCTTGTCCAGTCTGCCGCCACTTCGGACGCCCGAACACAAGTCGAGGCCGAAAGGTCCGACCTTCTCGATGGCGTTTCCCACGTTCGCCGCTGTAAGCCCTCCGGCAAGAAAGAGCGGCACGCCAATCCGTTCCCGGATCGCCCGACTGAGCGACCAATCGTGTGTTTTACCGGTGCCTCCCAGTTCTTTCACCGCAAGTTTCTGGTTGCCGGAATCGAGCAGAATCGCATCCACACCCAGTGCAGCTCTCGCGGCCTCCTCTACCGACTCGCGCCCCGTCACGTGAACGACCTGCACAATCGAGATGCCCGGCAAAGCGTCCTTTAGGTCGCGATGTGTACCATCCGCGAGGTGGTCGCAGATCTGGACTGTGTTCGTCCGACAGAACCGCTGCTGCTCGATAATGTCGACAACCCGTTGACGGCACGTCAGCAGAAATGTGCCAATCCCAGGTGGAACGGTCGCGGCAATTTCCGCGATCAGTTCATCCGAGATCACTCCCGGTCCACTTGGCATGCTGGAAACCAAGCCAAGCGACGACGCGCCGCACTCGACAGCCAGCGCCGCTTCCTCGACGCTGCTGATGCAGCAAATTTTTACCCGTGGTACGCGCGTCGCTTTCATCAGCTTTGAGTCGTCGAACCATTGAGGTATTTGAATCATCGGGCGCATCGTTGAATCCGTTTAGTGAATGACTCAACGGGTCAATGAAGCAATGATGTCAATGATTCAATCGTTTCTACTCTCCGTAAGGCACCCAAATATTCTTCACCTGGCTCGCGTGCTCAAGAAACCATCGTCCCTCGGCGTACTTCGGGTTGCGCCAATCGATGACGCGTCCTTCGTTCGTCCAAACCTGCTTCAAATTTCCGATCGACATCGCTTTCGCCGAGGCTGCGCTGGCTTCATCAGCGAAACACCAGATGGCGTCGATATCGTCGTGTTCTGCCAGGGGCTTCAAAAGTTGCGAGACATATCCGGTGACGATGTTGACTGCGCCACCGGGCAGATTGCTGGTATCGAAAAGCTGGTAGAGATCGCCCGCAATCAGCGGATACGCCTCGGACGGAACTGCGATCACGGTGTTTCCCAAAGCAAGGGCCGGCATTACCAGCGACACAAAACCGAGGAACGGCATCTCGTGGGGGCAGATCATCCCCACCGTACCGATTGCTTCTTTCATCGCCATCGCAACGTTGCGGAACGGCGGATTGTGCACCGCCCCGTCAAACTTGTCGGCCCACGCCGCATAAGAAAATATTCGCTGGATACTGAGATCCACCTCGTCCGCGGCCTGTTTTTCCCCGACCACCTCGGCAAGACGGTGGGCGATTTCGACCTGGCGTTGGGCAAGATTCTCAGCGCAATAGTAAAGAACCTGGGCGCGATTGTGCGCAGTTGCCTTGGTCCACGAACCAGCTTTTCGCGCTGCCTCGACCGCATTGCGAATATCTTTCCGATTTCCTAACGGAGCTTCGCCTAGCAAGCGTCCATCGGGGGAGCGCACTTCCATGCTGTAACCCGAATCCGGACGCGCCTGCTTCCCGCCGATATACAGCTTGACCGTACGGTCAATCGACTTCGCGCCGTCGACATTGTCGACATCACCGGAATCGACATCACCCGTCAGCTGCGCGGCGGCAGGCGGCGCTGTGTTATCAGCAGGCAAAGTCGGCGCGGTCTTGAACCAGGCCGGTTCCAGGTATTCCAAAAGTCCTTCGCGTCCGCCTTCCCGCCCGTAGCCACTCTCGCGGTAGCCGCCGAATCCGCAAGAAGCATCGAACAGATTCGTGCAGTTGACCCAAACCACTCCAGCTTTCAGCTGGGCGGCCACGTGCAATGCGACATTAATGCTCTCGCTCCAAACGCAAGCCGCCAGGCCATACACCGTGTTGTTCGCCAGTTCGACAGCTTCCGCGGGCGTGCGAAAAGTCATCGTGGCCAGCACCGGGCCAAAGATCTCCTGCTGCGCCACAATCGAGGTCGGATGTACGTTGCTCAGCAGCGTCGGCGGATAGTAGAACCCTCGCGCCGGCTGCGCAAACTCGGGTTGCCAACAACTCGCGCCATCCGCTACGCCCTGGTCGACCAGCTTCCGGATACGATCCAATTGCACCTGGGATACGATCGCGCCTACGTCAATCGCTTTGTCGAGCGGCGCGCCCACGCGCAGGGTGCTCATACGATCCTGAATCTTGCCAATCAACTTTTCGGCGATGCTTTCCTGCATCAGAAGTCGTGATCCCGCGCAGCAAACCTGCCCTTGATTGAACCAGATTCCATCCACCAGACCTTCTACCGTGCTATCGAGGTCGGCATCTTCAAAAACAATGAAAGGGGATTTCCCGCCGAGTTCCAGTGAAAGCCGTTTGTGGCTCGAAGCCGTAGCACCACGAATCGCGCGTCCCACTTCGGTTGATCCCGTGAATGCGATTTTATCGACGTCCGGATTCTTGACCAGTGCCTCTCCGGTCGCGCCATCTCCCGTCACGATGTTTACGACGCCGGAGGGTAGGCCAGCTTCTTGGCAAATTCCAGCGAAGGCGAGCGCAGTCAATGGAGTAAATTCTGCAGGCTTCAGAACGACCGTGTTTCCCGTGGCAAGCGCGGGAGCGATCTTCCAGGCCAGCATCAACAGCGGGAAGTTCCAGGGAATGATCTGACCAACTACTCCGCAAGGCACATAATCGGGAAACTCCTGGTTTAGGAGTTGCGCCCAACCCGCGTGGTAGTAGAAATGTCTTGCAACCAGCGGGATGTCAATGTCGCGGCTCTCGCGGATCGGCTTGCCGTTGTCCATGGTTTCGAGAACCGCCAACAGCCGCGAATGTTTCTGCACCTGCCGCGCGATCGCGTACAAGTAACGGGAGCGCACGTGCGGAGTGAGAGCGCGCCATCCAGAAGACGCCTCCCGCGCCGCTTTCACGGCAACGTCAATGTCTGCCGCCGAACCTTGTGCTACCGACGCCAGCTTTTCTCCATTCGAGGGATCGACCGTGTCGAAATACTCGCGCGCCACTGGCGCGCGCCACTGGCCGCCGATGAAATGCTGGAAGCGGAAGCCGTGACGCTCCAGCCAGACCGTAGCTTCTTTCGAATCCTCAAGAGCCGGACCGTATTCCATGCTCACGAATTTTTCTGCGATGCTCATCGGTGTTGCTCGATTCCGTTTTTCGAGGGTGATTCGTTCTGGGATCTTAGCTCCTGGATCGTTGATTTCAGCTCCGCAACTGCCGCTTGGTCCATTACTCCCGGTCTGTTTACCAGCGGACTGAGCGTGTCGCATCGCTTCCGGCAGCACTCCACGATAGGATCTCGCTGTCTTCCGGTCTCCGCAAAATCACACCACTCTATTGAGCCGATTGCCCCTGTTAAGAATCCTTCGATGATATCTGCCGCCTCGGCTGTACTCATGTTCGCTTTCCACTTGTGGCCGGAAGTCGGAATTGAACGAAACCATTTCGTTGGAGGCCAAAGATTTAGATGAGGCGCATTTTTGACCATAGAAGTTTTTCACAATCACGCCAGCGGATGCCGATATTCCGCCGAATATCGCCCCGTCGCAAAATGCTCGAGTTGTCGCTCAATATCGCCCAACAATCCACTGGCCCCGAATCGAAACATCTCGGATCGCAACCACGATGGCCCGAGTTCCTCTTTGATCATCGCCAGCCAGTCGATCGACTGCTTTGCGGTGCGAATGCCACCAGCCGGTTTGAAGCCCACTGCTATTCCTGTCTGTTGCGCGTACTCGCGGATGGCACGGGTCATGACCAATCCGACCGGTAAGGTAGCGTTTGTTGGTTCTTTTCCGGTCGAAGTCTTGATGAAATCAGCGCCAGCCATCATGGCTACTATGCTCGCGCGCGCCACGTTGCGCAACGTCAGCAAGTCGCCAGTTCCAAGGATCACCTTCATGTGCGCCGTTCCGGAAGCTTGCTTGAAAGCGGCGACTTCGTCATAGAGCGCCTGCCACCGTCCGCCGAAAACGTAGGCCCGCGTGATGACGACGTCAATCTCATGCGCACCGGCTTCAACCGACCGGCGAATCTCATTGACGCGCTCTGCGAGCGGCGACAGGCCGGCGGGAAATCCGGTGGACACGGCGGCGACGTGAATTCCGCTGCCTTCGAGCGCGCGAAGGGCTGTCTCGACAAACGTGTGATAAACGCAGATGGCGGCGACTTTGATCTCCAATTCTTCGATGCCGAGCTTTTGCTCGAGCTCCTGCTGGATGGGGTGACGTCCTTTCGCGCATAAACGGCGCACCCGCTCGTCAGTGTCGTCCCCGGAGAGAGTTGTCAGATCCATGCAGGTAATCGCTCGCAAAAGCCATGCCGCCTGCCACTCTTTCTTTACCGTTCGTCGCGCCACCTGCGATTGCGCTCGACCCTCTACCGCACTGGTGTTGACGCGCACCTCTCGCACCCAATCGACATTGAGTGGAATACCGGCATTCGGAAGCAGCGGACGTCCCGAAAGAATCGCAAATGTGGGGCTGCTCGGCGGTCTGAATCGCGTCGCGCTTCGAGATTCATTGTGTTCGGCTGGCATGGTAGTTTTCAACTTCACCGCGTGCACGAGCTTGTGATCGACGCGCCCAAAAGGTGCCGCGATCCCTTCGCGGTTCGATTGTACGGCAGACGATCTCAGGATGCATCAGACGAACCGGGCAGCTCCGCAATTCACCGACAAAGCCTGTTTCGCCTTGACACTATGGACTTTGCGCGACTACGCTACGCGCCATCGAGACTTGTTGGAAAATTTTCGGTTTGGAGGGTCGTTCTGTCTACATCGAGCTGTCGCTTCAGAAGTTACCTCGCACTTCAGAACAATGTATTCTTCGCCGCAATTCTTTCCACTCTCTTTATTCTGACTTCGGCCGTGCCTGCGTCGGCCAGCAAGAAGATCATTTTCGATACCGATCCCGGCACCGATGACGCCATGGCGCTCATGCTGGCCCTGAACTCGCCCGAGCTCGATGTTCGCGCGATCACGGTTGTTCCCGGCAACGTAACCGCCAAGCAGGGACTCGAAAATGCCCTGCGCATGGTTTCCTTAGCTAACCGCTGTGATATTCCCATCGCCGCCGGAGCCCAGCATCCTCTGTTTCAGAAATTGATTACCGCCGAGTTCTGGCACGGAAAAAATGGTTTAGCCAACATCGAATTGCCGCCCAGTAAATGCAAGGTCGATCCGCGCTTCGGCCCCGATCTGATTATCGAGATGGTGCACGCCGCTCCCCATGAAATCACCCTGGTTCCAGTCGGCCCGCTCACCAATATCGCGCTGGCCGTCGAAAAAGATCCCACCATCGTCCCGCTCGTCAAGGAAGTCATCATCATGGGCGGATCCATCACCGGGGGCAACGTGAATGCCTCCGCCGAAGCTAACATCTATAACGACCCCGAAGCCGCACAGATCGTCTTCCAGGCCGGATGGCCCTTGACCATGGTCGGTCTCGACGTGGGCGACAAGACTTTGCTCTCGCCGAAGTACCTCGAGCAACTCGGACAGACCCACGGTCCGATGAACGACTTTATTTACCAGGTCGCCCACTACCTGATCGATCTATCGGCTCAGTACGGTTCGATCGGTACGCCGATGTACGATCCGCTGGCTGTCGGCGTCGCCATCGATTCGACCTTTGTGAAGGCACCACTCATGCATGTCGACGTCGAAACCCGCGGCGAATTCACCCGCGGCGAGACAGTCGCCAATCGACACGGTTTCGTTGAGCGCAACGTCCTTCACGGCGACCGTTATCAGATCGAAGGAGTCGACAAGGTCGAGCCCAACGCAAAGGTTTGTGTTGAGGTCGACGCCGATCGCTTTCTCCAGTTGTTTGCCTCGCGCCTTCGCGGTAAGTAGAACTGATTCGCAGCTAGTGTAAGGAGAATCGATGTACACACCCCACACTCTGGGTATTGCACTTTTCATGATGATCACGAGCGCCATCTGTTGGGGCTCCTGGGCCAACACTTTCAAGGGTGTCAAGAACTATCGTTTCGAATTGTTTTACTGGGATTACGCCGTCGGCATCTTTCTGATCTCGCTCATCCTCGCATTCACCATGGGGAGCACGGGCAACGACGCCAACAGCTTCCTCAACAACGTCCACTCCGCCGACACGACCAATATGGTTTCGACCATGGTCGGAGGAGCCATCTTCAATCTCGCGAACCTGCTTTTAGTGGCCGCGATCGACATGGCTGGTCTCGCCATCGCTTTTCCCGTTTCCATCGGAATCGCGCTCGTCGTCGGCACCGTCCTCAGCTACGGACTTCAACCCAAAGGCAACATCATGTTTTTGGGACTCGGCGTCGTCTGCGCCCTCATCGCCGTCATCCTCGACGGCAAGGCCTACGGCAGTCTTGCCATCGCTGGCCGATCCGCCTCCAGGAAGAGCATCGTCATCTGTATCGTTTCGGGAGTGCTCATGGGCCTCTGGAATCCGTTCGTCGCCTATGGCGCCACCCGCGGCAACCCTCTCAGTCCTTATAGCTCCGTCGTCTTCCTGACCTTCGGCGCGCTGCTCTCCTGCTTCATCTGGAACCTCTACTTCATGAAGAAGCCACTCGTCGGCGAGCCTGTAAGTTTCAGCGGCTTCTTCTCCGGTCCCGCCTCCGGCCACATCCTCGGACTGCTTGGCGGCGGCATCTGGGGCGTCGGCACCGTCTTCAACGTCGTCGCCGGAAAAGCCACCGCCTTCGCCATCTCTTACGCCATCGGTCAATCCGCCCCCATGGTCGCCGCGCTCTGGGGAGTCCTCGCCTGGAAGGAATTTGCCGGTGCGCCCGGCAAAGCCAAGATGTATCTGGCACTGATGTTCGTTTTCTATTGCGTCGGAATCCTGCTCGTCGCGCGCGCCAACGGCTAGCGCAATGATTGTCGATCCGATGACCGCTGGCCAGTGCAGAATGCAGATAATGATCGCCTCGTCGTCGCAGGAATTGTCGGCCGATTTGTTTCGGTGATGCAGCTACGCCAAAATTTCGTGAGACGCAGCGCTTAGCAGCCTACCGAAATTGGAAGATTCAGGCTCGAATGCAGTCGTATACAAACGAAAGTTTTTCGCCGCGACCGCATGGAATCAGTCGTCATCAACGCGTGGGCCAATATCCGATCCCGCATAGCCATTATGAAAAACTGAATTCCCCGACCTAACCGCGCAACATCCACAGACGTAACGCAAAAACGCTTGACTTTGCATTTCTAATCTATTTATATGGCCCTTCTATTAAAAAAGGATTGCTCCTTATCGCAACCGCTCGGAGTCGATCCTAAACCGCGACTCGTCAGTTTGTTTGTCAGTCTTTTTTCGGACGAAGACAAAACGAACAAAACAGGACGAACTGAAAGTTGTCATACTTAAGGTGAAACGAATGCTGAAGAGAAAAGCGCTGCTGGTCACGCTTCTGTGTACGGTATTTGCCCTCTGCCCACTCGTCTATAGCCAGGCGAATGGCAGTCTCTCCGGAACCGTGGCCGATAAGACAGGCTCCGTCATCTCGGGAGCAAGCGTGAAAATCACCTCGCAAGGCACCGGTCAGACCCGCGAAGTAAAGACCGATGACTCAGGTCACTACCTCGCGCCGCTTCTTCCAGTAGCGATTTATACCATCCGCGTCGAGTCGCAGGGCTTCCAGACCACGGAGCAGAAAGACATCCGCCTTCAGGTCGACGAGCAGCGCGAGATCGATTTCGCCCTCAATCCCGCTTCGGTTAACCAGACCGTCGAGGTCAGCGCCACCGAAGTAGCCGTCGAGACGACAAATCCCACCCTCGGACAGGTCATTACCTCCGAAGAAGTAGCCGACCTCCCACTGAACGGACGCGACTTTGTCCAGTTGGCCACACTCACACCGGGTGTCACGCAGGAAACCAATCCCAACAGCTTCTTCAACGGCGGTGCGAGCAGCGAAGTCTCTGCCCGCGGCACTTTCTCGCTTTCGGTCGGCGGATCGCGCGCTCAGAGCACCGATTGGCTACTCGATAACAACGACAACAACGAGCTCACATCAGGCGGCATTTCGATCTTCTCCGACATCGACGACATCCAGGAATTCAAAGTTCTGACGTACAACTATTCGGCAGAATACGGGACGCGCGCGGGCCCGACCGTCCTGGTTACTACAAAGTCAGGCGCCAACAAGTTTCACGGCGCGCTGTACGAGTACTTCCGCAACACTGATTTGGATGCGAAAAGCTATTTCGCCGCCTTTAAAGAGCAATTCAACCTCAACCAGTTCGGCGGATCACTGGGCGGCCCGATCCAGAAAGACAAAACATTCTTCTTCGTCAACTACGAGGCGAAGCGACAGCGCCACGGCATTCCCTACAATGGCCAGGTTCCAACCCAGGCAATGATGACGGGGGATTTCAGTGCCGATCCATTCTTTACAGGTCTCCTTACGAATCCTTACGCAAATCAGCCGGGCGCAATTAATCCCAACGAGCCCACAAACTTCCAGTGCAACGGTGGAATACCGACTGCCGTTCTCTCAGACGGCAGCCAAGTGCCCGGCACTCCATGCAACATCATTCCGACCACCGGTGGACCAACCGGAACTGGTCTAATTGACCCGATAGGGCTGGCGATGCTGAACCTCTACCCGGTCGGAGGCACGACTTTGACCACAGAGGGAACTAACTACGCTAGCGTCCCCGTTCGAAGCCTCAACGAGGGTCAAGCTAATGTCCGGCTGGATCACACTTTTTCGAGCAAGGATTCCGCGTTCGCCCGCTTTAGCTACGATCAGGCCAACTCCTACGTGCCCGGGGGCTCGCCCACTTGGGCGGAGCAGAACCCGTTCGCTAGCAATCAACTTATTGCGAATCACGGGCGAAACCTGGCGATCTCTGAAACGCACATCGTCTCGGACCGCAATATCAATCAAGTGAGTCTGGGGTACAATCGAATCTTCAATTTCATTACATCCTACGGTGAGTTCGGTCCGTCAGTCTGCGAAGCGGCGAATCTAGGCATTATCGGAGCCGATCTCAACAGCAAGTGCCCGAATGCTCCGGCGGGCCTTACCCAGACCACGAAGGCCTGCTTGAGTTGCGGATTGAGCTCAACACAGTTGGCTGGATATTGGGGCTTGGGAGATCGGGGTTTCGCTCCATTCCAAGGTGGCACAAACGTGTACACATTCTCTGACACGTTTGACATGATCCGTGGTAAGCACGACATCCGTGTAGGTTTCGGATTCCGCGACAACCAAATGAACGTAATGACCAACGGTTTCCAGGATGGTTATTTCATCCTGAATGGCGGGGGCGGTTCCTTCACAGGAGACGATGCCGCGGACCTCCTTCTCGGTCAGGTTAGCGGCGCCATCCACGATCAGACGTTTTATGGTGCCACGACCGGTCGGCGTTGGAAGATGTTTCGACCATTTGTTCAGGATGATTGGAGAGTTACTAGCAACTTGACTGTGAACGTAGGCGTCGCATGGGCGCTTGTCACACCTATTACCGAAGCCCACAACCGTCAGGCGAATTTCGACTGGAGTTCGAAGGAGTTTCTCATAGCCGGGAGCGCGCCCTTTACCGGATGCACCAATTGTCAACGTTCTAACAGTGCGGCCGGCGTGCAATTCGATAAGAGAGCAATTGAGCCTCGCATCGGATTGTCATGGAAACCTTTTGGCAGCCAAACTACAGCAGTCCGTGCCGGGTACGCGATCTATCACGATTCAGCTTGGAGCCAAGGCGCGCAAGGCACGTGGCAGAATCCGCCCTACTACGCTGAGGTTGACCAGTTCAATTATGCGCCCGGCTTCCCTTGCCCGTTTGGCAACACTTTGGCACTCAACCAGCCAACCCAAAACTGCGGGCTCAAGTATGGCTTCACCCAGCCGACTACGTTGCAACCCTTCACGGCACCCCCAAATCCCGATGCATTTACCGGAACCATCTTGTCGCAGGACCTTAACTTCAAGCAAGGGACAGTCCAACAATTTAACTTGAATGTCGAACATCAACTGCCCGGGAGTGTGGTGCTGACCGTCGGCTACGCCGGTTCTCGCAGCAGTCACATCCTGATCGACGGATTGAATTTAAACGTGGCTTCGCCCGGCGCCTGCGGTGGCGTCGTTCCTGGCTACACTTTCGGCTGCGGGCCGGGCGGATCGGCCTTCAGCGCACCGTATCAAAATGAGTTCGTCACAGTTTCGAATATTACCGACGGAGGCAGCGCCCACTACGACGGTTTGCAGATCAAAGCCGAGACGAAAAGCGCGCGGCACGGTCTGTATGCTTTGATTGGCTACACTTGGTCGCGCACCTTCGACAGCGGAATGCCCGATGGCGACGGTACTTTCCCCGGAGCGACCTATTGGCCGCTCCCTGGTACACAGAAAGCGGACTGGGGGCTTTCACAGATCAACCTGAATGACCAGTTTTCGGCCAGCGTGATTTACGACCTGCCGTTCGGCAAAGGCAAGCAATTCGGCAGTTCTTGGAACGGGGCAGAAGACACGGTGCTCGGTGGTTGGCAAGTCAATTTGATCGAGAGAGCTACATCCGGTTTTCCCTTGTTCGTTGTTGATAGCAACAACGGCAACTTTTCCGGCTCTGACGTAAATTTCCAGTGGAACGGAAGCAGTTTGAACCGCCCTGACCAAATTTGTAATCCCAACTCCGGACACCACTCTCTCACCGAATGGTTCAACACCAGTTGTTTTGTCGAGGCGCAGCCGGGCGAACTCGGAAACGCCTCCCGTACGCCGGTCTACGGGCCGCGTTTCGTAAATACAGATTTCTCAGCGTTTAAGACCTTCCACGTACACGAAGGATATGCTCTCGAGTTTCGCGCTGAGATGTTTAACCTGTTGAATCACGCTCAGTTCTATTTAGGGGGCGGGCCTAGCCAGATGCAAGACATCAGCGGCGCAAACTTCGGCGTCGTAAATGGAACTGTCAACAACCCCCGATTGGTGCAGTTTGCTCTACGGCTCGATTTCTAAACTGAATTACGACAATCGGTAACATCGAGCTGAGGTATATTTCAATCTGCCTCAGCTTCTTGTATTACGCATTCCTTAGCGACGGCAGTCCTAATTTATAATCCTACTTTATAAGACGAGCGCACTTGGGCCGGCGTTCGCACCATCCCCCACATTCCGTTATATTGTTAGTCATTCATGAAACTGAGCTCTCCCGTTCTCGGAACATTCCTTGTTGCCAGCATCCTCACTACAAACAATATCTCCCGCGCCGATGAGTGGAAGCCCCGTCACGATTTGGTTTCTCATACAGGCGTAATGAATCTCACCGAACCGCCTCCGCCGAGCGAAGTTTTTTTTTCTGGACCAGCTTCCCGTTCCGATCAGCCCAACTGGCTCGACGGTTTGAAATCTTGGCGTCAGGATCGCCGCACGCTGTTGCGCTACGACGGCTCCCAGTATAACCGCCCCGACCTGCAATGGACGCAACACATCTTTTCTCAGGTGCAACTCCTCATTTGGGATCGCAGTCTCTACGATCCCGAGAAGGGCGAGTACACTGTCGACCGTTTTCTTTCCGAAACCGAGAGCCGCATTGGACCCATCGACGCGGTTCTGATCTGGCATGTCTATCCCAACCTCGGAGTTGACGACCGCAATCAATTTGATATGCTGCGCGATCTCCCCGGTGGCATCCCCGGCGTGCGCGGCATGATTGATCAATTCCATAGACACGGCGTGAAAGTTTTCTTTCCGCTGCTGGTGTGGGACGATGGAACTCGCAGCGAGGGTGCGCCTTTCTCAACTACGATTGCGCAACTGCTGAAAGATGTTGGCGCCGACGGCATCAACTTCGATACGCTTGAAACCGTTCCGCCAGAGTTTCGCGCTGCCTCCGATGCGACGGGACACGCGCTTGCCCTCGAGCCGCAATTCCAGCCCCGCGACGCCTCCATCGCGTGGACCAACCTCAGCTGGAACGACTGGGTCACGTGGGAAGGGAAGCAGTATCCCTTTATCCCCATGGTCAGCAAAGACAAGTGGATGGAGCCTCGCCACACCGTGAATGTCACCGACCGCTTCACGCGCGACAAAACCGACAGCTTGCAGCACGCTTTTTTTAACGGCCAGGGATACGCCACGCTCGAGAATCTTTGGGGATTCTGGTACGAAAACAATCCCCGCGACGCCGAAGCTCTGCTGCGCTTCACTCGCATCGAACGCGCAATGTCCGACTACTTGCTGAGCCCCGAGTGGGAACCGCATGCACCCGTATTACAACGCGGCGTATTCGCCAGCGGTTTTCCCGCCGCCAAGGGAACGCTCTGGACGATTGTCAACCGCAACGAATACGACGTAACTGGCGCCCAATTGGAGATCGCAAGTTCTCCCGGCCGCCACTATTACGATTTGTGGCACGGATCAGAATTGATCCCCATCGTAGCGAACGGCAACGCCACTTTGCACTTCGATCTCGAAGGCCTTGGCTACGGCGCCGTTCTCGCCCTCGACGACCAGCCCGACGCAAATCTTCGGACTTTACTCTCTTATATGGCCGAGCGCTCCAAGCGGCCTCTCGCCAGCTATCCGAGTGAGTGGAAGGCTGTGCCCCAGACTCCGGTAGCAATTCCTCCGACCAGCCCTGCGCAGGCAGCGCCCGACGGAATGGTTCGCATTCCCGAAGGCGACTACGACTTTCAAGTCAGTGGAATTGAAATCGAAGGTGGCAACGATCCCGGAGTCGATGTGCAATATCCCTGGGAGAACGCGCCGCGCCGCTTTCATCGTCATCGGCTGCGCATGCGCAGCTTTTACATCGATCGCACGCCCGTCACCAACGCTGAATTCGCTCGCTTCGTGAACGAAGCCCACTACCATCCCAAAGACGATCACAACTTCTTGCGCACGTGGCAAAACGGCCATTACCCACAAGGCTCGGATGCCAAGCCTGTCACTTGGGTATCCATCGAAGACGCTCGCGCCTACGCGGCCTGGGCCCACAAGCGTCTGCCTCACGAGTGGGAGTGGCAATACGCGGCACAGTCCTCCGACGGCCGCGTCTACCCCTGGGGAAACGAATGGAACGCGCAAGCCCTTCCCCCCACGGATTCCGGACCGGCACAGCATCCTCTTGCCGATGTGACGGCCTTCGCGAAGGGCGCAAGTCCATTTGGCATCCTCGATCTTGTCGGCAACGTCTCGCAGTGGACCGACGAATACCGCGACTCGCACACCCGAGCTGCAATTCTGCGCGGCGGAGCCTCTTACCAGCCCTCGGGTTCGCTCTGGTACTTCCCGCAATCCTACCGCTTAGACGAACATCAAAAATATCTCCTGATGTCGCCCGGCCATGATCGTTCGGGCACAATAGGCTTTCGTTGTGTTGTGGACGCGCCATGAAACGTAAAATGAGTCTCGAATCTCGGTCTGGTTTCACTCGGTCGTGGCCACGCGAGCGTCTTGCCTTGTCCTTGCTAGTCCTCGTGGCGTCTCTCGCCGCGGCACAACCGCGCCGCAAGGTCATCATCAATCAGGATTGCTCCGGCCCCGGCGGCAGTAACCTGCAAACCCTGCTCGTAATGCTCCAATCGCCAGAGGTCGAAGTCCTCGGAATCACCGTAGTCACCGGCGACCAATGGCGGGACGAAGAGGTCGCGCATACGCTTCGCCTTCTCGAAATCATCGGACGCACCGACATCCCCGTCGTGCCCGGTGCGGTATTCCCCCTCGTTCGCACCCACGAAGAAGCGCAAAGCTGGCAAGATCGCTACGGCAAGGTCGGTTACGCCGGAGCTTGGGACGAGCGCTGGTGGCACGAGCCTTTCATCATTCCGCCCCTGCCGGAAGGCCAGCCCTCCACCAAGGCCTCCACCGAAGACGCCGCGCATTTCATCCTTCGCATGGTCCACAAGTATCCGCATGAAGTCACGATCTACGAAGGCGGACCCATGACCAACCTTGCGGTCGCCATCACCCTCGATCCCGACTTTCCCCAGCTCGCCCAGGAGCTGGTTTTCATGGGCGGAAGCCTCGATCCAAAGACCGATAATCCCGAATTCACCAGCAACCCCCGTCACGAATTTAATATCTGGTTCGATCCAGAGGCCGCGGCTTTGGTCTTACGTGCGCCCTGGAAGAAGATTGTCTGCACCACGACCGACATCTCCGTAAAAACCAGTCTGTCGCGCGCCATGATCAACGAAATCGATAGAGCCGGAACTCCCCTGGCACACTACGTGGCCCGCTTCTACCAGTCTTTTCCTGGCGCCGATATCATGTGGGACGAACTCGCCGCCTCCGCCTGGATCGATCCTTCCATCATCACGAAAAAAGAAACGCGTTACATGAGCGTTGATCTCGATCACGGAGCCGGTTACGGCAACACTCTGACCTGGACCGAGAAAGACAGGCCGGCGCGAACCGTGCAGCCCGTTGAGATCCAGGTGAATTTGGACAAAGAGAAGTTTTACCGCATGTTCGTCAGACTGATGAGCTCTCCGGTACCCCCACCTTCGACAACGCCTTAATCTCAAGGCTGAGGCGGAGCCGACGTGCTGCCGTTCTGCAACGAGACGACAAACTCCTGAATCGTGCGCCGGTTTCGTTCTGTATCTTCCTCTAATTTCTTCGTCAATTGCTTATGAACTTCAAGTTCTTCTTGGGCCTTCGCTTTATCTCCAATTCGGATGTACATCTGCGATAGACGATAGTGCGCTTCGGCTATCGTCTGCTCAAACTCGGGATTCGCCGTCACGGCCTTCTGATACGCAGCAATCGCCCGAGAATAATCGGCGCGGCGGGAATACAGAGTTCCGAGTTGCAGGTATCCGTCCCCGAGTTTAGGGTCGAGTTGAACCGCTTTCTGTAACAGCGATTCCACGAGAGCAAAGCGCTGGTGATCGTCGTTGCCAGCGACTGCCGACTGCTTGAGCAGTGCCAGAGCGTAGTAGTAGTTTGCCAACGCTCGGTCTGGTTGTAACTGCGCAAATCGCGCAAGCATTTCCGTCACTTCTTTTGACGGATTAACCTCAGCCCCCAGCATCTTCCCCATGAACAAATAGGCAGTCGCATCATCGGGCGCGAGGTTGGATGCCCGCGCCAGGCAGTCCGTAGCTCGATCGTAAAATCCTCGCGCGTACCACGAGACACCCAGCGCCACCAGCATCCGCACCGACTTCGGAAACAGACGATTGCCCTTCGCGAAGACCTCGTTCGCCGGCTCGAGCGCGCGGTGCTTGAGCAACTCGGTTCCCCAATCGAAGATGTTCTGTTCGCTCGGATCGAGTTCCGCCGCGCGCTGATATTCCCGTACCGCTTCCAACGGATTGCCCGAATTGTCCTCCGCCGTGCCCAATAAATGATGAACTTCGCCGTACCCCGGATTAAGCCGCGTCGCTCGTTGCAGGCAACCGACCGCATCCGCAGACTTTCCCGCGCGCACCAGAAATTCGCAGAGCTTCCGAATACCGTCAAAATTATTCGGATCGCGCTCCAACGCACTCTTCAGTTCGGCCTCCAACACCGCCGATGCCGCCGCCTGCGGTTTGGTAGACGACTCGGTGCTCAGCGAAACAGTCGCCTTGGCGAGGGCTTCGGTGGTTCGCAGCACTGTGTCTGACCCATGCCCGCCAGAATTTGAAGCCTCCGTTACTCCCGCCACCGTGAACTGTGGTTCATCGAAAAAAGCGGGCTGCGCCTGAGTCGCCGATTTTCCGTTGCCTGCCGACGGCAAACTTCGCCCCTGCCCGTCGACAGCAGACCCAACCGTCAGATCAACTGTCTTGTTCGCTTTCTGCGTGAGATCTACCGGGCCGAAACTCGCCCCAGCATATCCCTCCCGTTCGGCGCGCAAGATGTAGCTACCGTCATAAGAAATAATGAAGCCATAGGCTCCCCGTGAATCCGAGTGCGTCGTCTGTGCCGCACCCGAACTAAGCTGCGTTTTATTTGAGGGTTCTAAGAATATCTTTGCCTCCGCGACCGTGTTGCCCATCGAATCGCGCACAAAACCGTGCACTGCCGACTCGCTGTCATTGAGTTGTCCTTTAGACTGCGCGACCGCCCACGTGCGGCCGGCCAAAATCGCCACAGCGCACAGCACCAGTCGACTCGCAAATTGCCTGCAATGCCCACGAAACACGCTAAAGGACTCCTCGAAGAAAGGAAACGTGATTCTATTCGCGTCGCCACTCCTCCGCAATTCCGTAAAGCCGGATCGACAGAAATCGAGATTGAGACTGGCGAAGCTCGAAAATAGGTTTTACAATGGCACGCCTTCCAATCGAGGGAAATCGAACGACCATGAAATCGAACGGCTTCGTCCGTACCATAGCAGCGCTGTTTCTTCTCGCATTCACCATTCAACTACAGTCCCAGAAAATTAAAGTCATCGTCGATCAGGACGCGCGTGGCCCCGCCACCACCGATATGCAGTCTATTCTGATTTTCCTCCAGTCAGACAAGTTTGACGTCCTTGGCATCACCACCGTCAGCGGCGACCAGTGGGTAAAAGAGGAAACCCAACGCACTCTCCGTCTTCTCGAAATCGCTGGCCGGACCGACATTCCGGTAGCGCAGGGTGCGGAATTTCCCCTGTTGAATTCGAAGGAAGAGTCTGAACTTTGGGAGGCGCTCTACGGCAAACTCGCCTACAAAGGGTGCTGGAGTGATTTTTCCAAACGTCCCGAGGGCTCCGCAGCAGCCTTCCGCGCGGGCTATCACGACCCAGACGTCATCCCTCCGCTCGTCGAGGGAAATCCCCACATCAAAGCTCTCGACGAAACCGCGGCTCACTTCATCATACGCATGGTGCACAAATATCCCGGCGAGGTTGTCGTCTGGGCCGGCGGTCCTCTTACCAACATTGCCCTGGCACTACGGATCGATCCAGAAGTGGCTACCCTCGCGAAAGAATTAGTGTTGATGGGCAGCGGAATGTACGCCAATAACGGCGGCATCAGCGGCACCGATGGCCGCCGCGAATTTAATTGGTGGTTCGATCCCGAAGCCGTTCGCATCACCATGCGCGCGCCCTGGAAGAAAATTACCATCACGCCCATCGACATCTCCGTCAAAACATCGCTCAATCCCGCGACACAAGCCGCCATCGCCAAGGTCGATACGCCGATCGCCCGCTACCTCACCGAATATTCCATGCCCGGCCAGATGTGGGATGAACTCTCGGCGGCGGCCTTAGTCGATCCTTCGATCATTACGGGAACGAAACAGTTCTATGTGGACATCGACGTCGACCACGGACCCAGTTACGGCGAAACCCTCTTCTGGGAGCCCGGTACAGCCCTCCCATCCTACGAGAGAGTCGCGACGGTTCAGTTTGATGTGGATGCGCAAAAGTTGTACGACCTCTACATTCAACTCATGACGCAGCCCCCGAGGTCGGCTCGCTGATTCGATTCGGATGGATGGAAAATCAATGACGTTTTGAGTGACGAATTGGTCGCATCGGTGGAAGCAGGTAATATTCTAAGAGTCGAAGAGTTTAAGAAGTTTGACAATCCCGAGGTGAACGAATGAAGCTCGGCCGTTTTCTGTACTTTTCTGCAATCCTCGCTTTCTTTCTAACAACCTCCTTTTCGACCCAAGGTATGGCCGAGGAAACCAGCCAGCGCAAAGTCATCATCGATCAGGATGCCGCAGGCCCCGCTGGCACCGATCAGCAAGCCATCTTGCTCTTGATTCAATCCCCGAAAACCGAAGTGTTGGGCATCACCGTCGTCACCGGCGACGCGTGGCTGACAGAAGAAGTCGCTCACACCCTCCGCATGCTCGAGTTGATCGGACGAACCGATATTCCCGTGTTACCAGGAGCCGAGAATCCGCTGGTCAGAACCAAAGACGAAACCGAGCAGTGGGAGCTGCGCTACGGCTCCGTCGCCTGGGCCGGAGCTTGGACGCCGCGTTTTTACCACGCTCCTCGCGAACTCGGAGCGATGCCGGAAGGAAAGCCCACAACCAAAGCAGCCGACGAAGACGCGGCACACTTTCTCGTTCGCATGGTTCGCAAATATCCGCACGAGGTTACGATCTACGAGGGTGGTCCCATGACCAACCTCGCGTTGGCTCTCACCATCGATCCGGAGTTCGCCAGCCTCGCCGAAGAATTAGTGTTCATGGGCGCAAGTCTCAATCCGCAAACCGCCGATCCCGAATTCGCGAACACGCCTCGCCACGAATTCAACATCTGGTTCGATCCGGAAGCCGCTCACATCGTTCTTCGCGCACCGTGGAAGAAAATCGTTTGCACTCCCGTCGACGTTTCAGTCAAGACTCGAATGACCAACGACCTGATCGATAAGGTCAAAACGGGGAGCTCGCCCGCCGCGCACTATATCGGCAAGTACGCGCGTCTGCGGGGTCAATATAACTATTTGTGGGACGAACTGACTTCTGCCGCATGGCTTGATCCCAGTCTGATCACGAAGAAAGAAAATCGCTACATGGATGTGAATCTCGAACGCGGCCCCGGCTACGGAGACACGCTGACCTGGTCTGATCACGACAAGCCCAAGCGCGAGGTCCAGTCCGTCGAGGTCCAGCTCGATGTCGATACCGACAGGTTCTACAAGATGTTTGTCGACCTGTTAACCTCACCTACACCGCCACCTGCGAAGCCGTGAACGCCGTAGAAACGTCTTCGGAAGAGCTTCGAGTTCGGTGGACTCGCGAGATGCCGGAATCACCTATTGCCCGAGGTGCTTCATCATCTCTTGTGCCTGCGCGTTTTCTGGACGTTGCTTGAGAAGTTCGAGAAGCACACCTCGGGCTCTCTCCGACGTGCCCTCGAGATCATAGACCCGCGCCAGGTTCAGATAAGCCTGATCGAACGCTGGCGCTACACGGATGCACTCTTCAAAAGTCAAAACCGCCTGATCGCGACGTTTTGTACGGAGATAAAGAATCCCTAGATTATTCAGAGCCTCGGGGTATCCGGGACGCAACTTTAACGCGGTCTGCAACAAGTTGAACGCCTGTTCGGTTTCGTCATTCTGAGCGAACACCATTCCGAGCCCGTAATTCGCCTCGGCATCATTCGGATTAACCTGCAGCGCTTGATCGTAGATCCTGCGCGCATCACCCCACTGCTTTTGCTGCCGATACGCGCTACCCAGATTGTCCAGAGCGATACTGTGGTCGGGGCTCAACTCGAGTGCCTTCTGGAAGTATCCGATCGCTTCCTCGCGACGTCCGTCACGTGCGGCCAGCAAGCCCAGGTTGTTCCAGGAATTTGCCATCGTGTCGGGATAACTCGCACGCAGTTTCAGTGCCCGCTCGAAGCTCTCTCGCGCCTCTGCGTTCTTTTGCTGGTCCAAATACACGCTGCCAATTCCATAAAGGGCTTCCGCGCTTGCCGGATCGTTCCGCAACGCAATTTGAAAGGAAGCCGCAGCTTGATCCATATATCCGCGTTGAAAAAAGATCGAGCCGTACGAGAGATAATTGCGCCCGAACTCAATCGCGTCCGTCACTCCGGGGAAAGGAAGTGCCCGCGCCACGCGTTCTGCCGTGCTTTGGGGAATGCGCTGGACGTCGTGTTCAACCTGTTCCGGATTCGCCGGCCCTTGATAAACCTTAACAATTTCTCCCTTCGGATTAATCAGGAACGAAGTTGGCAGCGTGAGATCCCGGTGACGATCGAATAAAAAGCGATAAACAATGTTGTAAACCGCAGCCACGTCCTCTGAACCATGCAGGATTTCAAACGAAAGTCGACGTTCACGCACGAACACGCGAACTGCTTCGGCATCCGACGCGCTGTCCAGATTGACCGACAGCAGATGCAATCCTCGCGAGGCCCACCCAGAGTAGCGCTGATTGAAGGCATTCCAATCTTCATTGCACTGCCCGCCGTTCACAGCCCAAAATTGGAGGAGCACAGTTTTGTCGTGGAGCGATGATAGAGTGCGTGCCGCACCGTCGATTTGGGCTAGAGAAAAATCCGGCGCTTTGACCGGAGCCAGCAACCACGTCTCAGCTAAGTCCGGCAGGATCTCAGTGGCCTGCGCAGTTGTTCGAGACTGCGACGCCGCAACTCGCTCCACCCTGCGCTCGGTAAAGGCCTCGATCCGCGATGGCTTGGCTCCCTCCTCAATCCAAAACCGATGGTTGATCGGCAGATCATGCAGGTCCTGGACTAGTCCGCTCGGCCAGCGAATCGAAGCCCGCACCGTGCCTTTCGCCGCCCCTAGCCCGAAGAAGACCTCTTTGCTATGTTGCGAAAGGAATCCTGATCCCGCCTGCACGGAACGTTCTTGGCGGCCCACTTCGGTCTCGATCGTGACGATCGCTCCAATTGCATCCGGATTGCTTTTCGTGCCACGCAGTCGAAACGCAATCGACGGAGGCAAACCCTCCATGACGTTCTTCAGGAGTCGTAATTGCGGCCCATTGCGATTCTTCAGAAAAACCTCTTGACGACCGTCATGATCAAAATCCGCCAAAGCAAATGCCCGCCCGTCTTCGAGAAAATCCAGATCGATCACACCTGAAATATCCGAAAACGTTCCATCCCTATTGTTCGCATAAAATATGTTGCGCTCGTATCCACTCCATGTGCCATCCGCACGAATCAGTTCGTTGATCGCGCTCCATCCCTGCTCGTAGTTTTGAGATGGCTTCGCCTCGTCAGGCGAATGGGAAACCACCTGACGCCAAAAGAAGCTGTTCAGATCTTCGCGGGTCGGTCCTGTAACCATCCCGTTCGTAATATAGAGATCAGCAAAACCATCGTGATCAAAATCCCAAGCGTCACTTGACCAAGCCCAACGCCCGATTCCAACTCCCGCAGCCATGGTGGTATCCTCAAACGCGAAACCGCTGCTGCGATCTCGAGCCGCACCGCGCAGCAGAGAATTGCCCATCGCGTGCTTGTGATACAGCGCTCGTGCCTCGGGAGGCGCGTTTTTCTGAAACCCGTCTTGCCTCGAAATGCGTTCGCCCGCGGCGGTCCACATGTTTGCTACGTAGAGGTCGTCGGCGCCGTCATTGTTGTAGTCGAACCAGCACACGCTCATCCCCGCGCCGATATCCTCGACTTTGGCCTGCGCCGCGACATCTGTGAAAGTCCCGTCCCCATTGTTGCGATAAAGATTTTTCTGCCCGAAATCGTTCACCACATAAAGATCGGCCCAGCCGTCACGATTGAAATCGTTCCAGCCGCAGCAAAAGCTATAGCGCGTGTTGTTCTGATTTAACCCCGTCTCAGTGGTCACATCCCGGAACGTACCATCCCGCTGATTACGCATCATAAAATTAGGAGGCCCGTTCTCGGCGTCATAATAAGGAGACGGATACTTATACTGACCCGTACCCTGGTAGTACACGTAAAGGCAAAAGTAAATGTCCACCCATCCATCGCGGTCGTAATCAGCCGCTGCCGCACCTGTAAACGTCCCTTGCGGGGGGGTGGCGAACTGAAACGCGTTCGCCTTCTGCCGGAATTTGCCGCCGCCTTCGTTCAAAAAGAGCATGGGCCCAGTGGAACGGACCACGATCAAATCCTGTCGCCCATCGTTGTCTACATCGACAATCAAAGCGCACGCCGTGTTTTCGAGGACGCCCACACACGCCCCTTCCGTAATGTCTTCGAACGTCCCATCCCCTCGATTTCGATAGAGACGATTGGGAAGCCCTCCCGGTTGGCAGACGTAGAGATCGTCCAAGCCGTCACCATAAATGTCGCCAACCGATACTCCGTTGTGTCCATAGATGTCGATTCCGCAAGAACCATCGAGCACTGTGCGCCAGTAGTCGCTGCCGTGCATCAACTGTGAAGCATACGAAGCGTTTACTCCAAGTGCCGCCTCCGTGATGTCGACATAACCGGCACTGTGCGAGACGCTCCGAGTTTCTTCTAGTCCGACCCAGTGCAGAATTCGCAACGCGTCCGAGGATGTGCGTTCCCAGGTGACCTCCCAACAACCCACCCGTTGTTCTCGATAGAAGTCCCCGCCCGTCCCGACCAACTCGTAGCGGATCCGCGTCCGCATCTGAGCAGCAGCCGCCATCTCCGCAGACATCGCTCCTGCATCAATACTCGTCACCTGAAATTCCACGGTTAAGAGTTTTGAAAACCGGCTGAGCGAAGACCGCAACTCCCGCAGAAATGTATCTCGATTAAGCGTGGCCTCGCTCGAGAAGCGATTGTGGCGCACAACAAGCGTCTGGCCCGGCCGAACAACTAGAGATTCAGCCGGATTGAGCGAAGCCCCCCGGAAGTATGACAGAAGCACTTCGTCAATTTCCTTCACATCTTGGGGCAACACGAGCAATCGGGAACTCCAAACACTTAAAATCTTCCCAATCTGATCAGCGTATCTTTCGGTGAGAAAATCATCAGAGTCCGAACGCGCTTTAAGGAGCAAACCATCGAGCGGCCGCGGCACTCGATACTGCGGATGCAGATGAAATTCTCCGCAGTTCTCCGTCGCGTGTGCGCCTTCGAAATTGAAACTTGGCCACCCGAAGCCCCGCAGCCCCGCCGGGATCAGCGCTGTCGATGCTCCCTGACAACACCGAAAAAGAAAGTCACGGCGGCCGAAGTCCACGGAGCCGGAAGCGGGCGCACTCCAGTTTTTCTTTCGTCGACTCAGCGCACTCTCTCCCGGATCCCCATGTGTGGCCTGAAATTAACACCCGTTCTGCCGACCGTCAAGATTGGCACGCTATAATCATCGGTCGCCAGATCGGCCCTCCGCTCTCCACGCACAACGAGCTACGACCGACTTTTGACGACCGGCAACCGACAACCGGCCACTTATGAAGATGAATCGACCTCCGCGTTGGCCCGCCCTGACGGGCAGTCCCGTTCTCGAGAGCCTCAAACCCGTGATCGAGCACGCGCAAGACGTTCACTCCAATCTCGATAAGATCGCCGATGTTGCAGGTTGGATGGCCTACGAAGAACTCCCCATTCCCGATTACACCTTACCTTTCGGAATTGGCGAGGGGGACGTGCAGGAGACGATTGATTTCATTCTCACCACCTCTTGCATCGATACTGCTTTTTCCGATTTCTCCAATCACACCAAGTTTCAATCGGACTACGCTGGTCGCACTTGGTCCGATTCCGACGCGCTGTTTGCCTGCATGAAACGCGCCTTGGATCAACGTATCCCGATCCTCGACGGAGCATTTCTAGCGCAGGTGACTCGCGCTGAAATGGAAACCTTGTTTGCGGGAAACATCGCATTGCCCATGCTCGAGGAAAAAACAGAAATCCTGCATCAGGTTGGAAGCGTCCTCGCTCAGAAATACAGCGGCCGCTTTCGCCATTTCGTCGCGTCCTGTTCCCCGAAACTCTATGACAACGGCAATGGCCTGGTGGAGCGCCTGATCTGCGAGTTCCCACGCTTCCGCGATGTCAGCCTCTATCGGGGCCATACCGTAAAATTCTACAAGCTGCCGCAACTCGCATTCTGGTTTCTCTACACCAGCCTCAGAAAGACCGGAAAGTTCCCCATCGAAGACTTGGAGAAAATGTCCGCCTTCGCCGATTACATCGTCCCTGTCGCTCTCCGTCTGCTCGGCATCACTAGCTATTCCGCGGAACTTGAGAGCGCGATCAATTCTTACCACATGATCCCACGCGACAGTTCGTGGGAGGTTGAGATTCGCGCCCATTGCATCTATGCCAGCGCTCTTCTCGCTGAAGAGATCAATCAGATCCGGCCACCCGACAAACAGGTCCTGATCCCCCAGATCGACGCGCGTCTCTGGACGCACTATCACACAACCTGGTGGCCTCATCATTTAACGAAAACCATCATGTACTGACGCTCAAACGCATGCCACACACACTATCCGCCGTACGCGCAAAAGTTCTACTGCCAAAGCCGGTCCGGCGTTACAATGACCCACTTGATCCTTCAGCGAAATTAATTTTGATATGCGGACAACTACAGTGTCGGCTGCTATGCGCGAGCGCCTTCTGCGTGCCGCGCGCGCGGTAATGAAGAATGCGTATGCGCCCTTCTCTCACTTCCGTGTCGGCGCCGCCATTCTCACCTCCAAAGGCCAGGTCTTTGTGGGATGCAATGTCGAAAATTCCTCCTACGGTATGACCAACTGTGCCGAGCGCACGGCGATCTTTTCTGCCATCGCTAAACAGGGCCCGAAGTTGGAGATTCGTGCCGTCGCCGTCACCAACGATCACGATGTTCCGTGCTCACCCTGCGGAGCGTGCCGCCAGGTAATTTACGAGTTTGGTCCAAACACCGTAGTTTTCTATCAGGGCGAAAAAGGTCCGAAACAGAGTCTCATTACCGAACTCCTGCCGGAGGGTTTCCGCCTCAAGTGACCACCGCGCACAGTGCTACCCAATCTCCCTTCCGCGCGATCGATCTCATCCGCAAGAAGCGCGATGGTGGCGCACTGTCCTCTGACGAAATTGCCTATCTGGTGCAAGGCTGCACCTCCGGCGATATTCCCGATTACCAGATGGCCGCGTGGCTCATGGCGGTCGTCCTGCGCGGTATGACGCGCGAGGAGACGGCAGCCCTCACTCACTCGATGCTTCATTCTGGTGAAGTCCTCGATCTCAGTTTCCTTCCTGCAAAAAAGGTCGATAAGCATTCCACTGGTGGGGTCGGCGACAAGACGTCATTGGTCCTGGCCCCGCTGGTAGCGGCCGGGGGGCTTTACGTTCCGATGATTAGTGGCCGCGGACTCGGCCACACCGGCGGCACGCTCGACAAGCTCGAATCCATTCCCGGATTTCGCGTCGACCTCTCTGTCTCCGAATTCCATCGCGTGCTGAAGGCCTGTGGAGCATGCATGATTGGCCAGACAGAGAAGATCGCTCCCGCTGACCGCAAGCTGTATGCCCTTCGCGACGTTACCGGAACCGTTGAAAGCCCCTACCTGATTTGCGCCTCCATCATGAGCAAAAAGCTAGCCGAAGGCACTGATGCCCTTGTGCTCGATGTTAAAACCGGCTCGGGAGCCTTCATGAAAAAGGAGGAAGATGCCGTCTTCCTCGCTGAACTCATGGTCAAAACCGGCGAGGGTATGGGCAAACAAATGGCTGCTCTCATTACGGACATGAATCAACCCCTCGGCCGCATGGTTGGCAACGCGCTCGAAGTACAGGAGTGCATCGAAGTATTACACGGAGGTGGCCCGGCCGATCTGCGTGGCCTTTGCCTTGACCTGGCAGCGTGGATGTTCTTTCTCGGAGGCGCATCCAGAACGGTCGCCGACGGCAAAATCCTCGCCGCTCGCTTCATTGCCTCGGGACAAGCCTTCGATCGATTCCGTCAAATGGTGGAACTCCAGGGAGGCGACATTGGCGCGATCGACGATCCCAGCCGCCTTCCCAGCGTGGCGCACCGCGTCGACGTGCCGAGTTCCCAGGCAGGATACGTACACTCCATCCTCTGCGAACAGGTCGGCACGGCCTGTGTCGTTCTCGGCGGAGGCCGCGAGCGCAAAGAAGATTCGGTCGATCCTGCCGTGGGCATCGTCGTTCATAAGAAAATCTGCGATGCCGTATCTGTTGGAGAGTCCCTCTGCACCATCCATTGCCACTCCGACGCCCAGGCCTCACGCGCGAAGACGTTGCTGCAAGACTCCTATCGAATCGCCGCAGAACCCCCCGCGCACCAGCCCGCATTGGTTCATCGTGTGATCTATAAAGGGGAATACTGATTTCTCGAGGGAATAACGATGGCACGTTTTACCGGCATTCTCGGCCTGCTCACCATGTTAGGTCTCGCCTATACCTTCTCTACCAATCGCCGCGCCATCAACAAAAAAACGGTTGCCTGGGGCCTCGGCCTGCAAATCGTATTCGCCATCTTCGTCCTGAAAAGTTCGATCGGTCAAACCCTCTTCCAGAAGGCGGGAGACGCCGTCAACCGCCTGCTGAGCTACGCCTTCGTCGGATCGAAATTCGTCTTCGGTGAACTCGGTGCGCAGGGCTCGTCAATGGGATTCTTCTTCGCCTTCCAAGTTCTCCCAACCGTCATTTTTATCGCCGCGTTTTTCGCCGTGCTTTATCACTACGGAATCATGCAGTTCATCATTAAGTTGGCCGCAAAAGTCATGACCCGCTTTATGGGCGCGAGCGGCGCAGAGTCGCTGAATGTGGCTGCCAGCATTTTCATGGGGCAAACCGAAGCTCCGCTCACCATTCGCCCGTTTCTTCCCGACCTCACCCGCTCCGAGTTGATGACTGTGATGACCAGCGGCATGGCACACGTTTCTGGCGGAATCATGGCCGCCTACATCGCCTTCGGAATCGAACCTAAGCATCTGCTGAGCGCCGTGATTATGACCGCTCCCGGCACAATTCTCATGGCAAAAATGCTGGTGCCCGAGACGGAAGTACCTAAAACCGCTGGTCGCGTGGTGATGAGCGAAGAAGAAGAAGGCGCGGAGAAATCTGAGAACCTTCTCGGAGCCATTGCCCGCGGCACAACCGACGGCCTAGGCCTCGCGCTCAATATCGCCGCCATGCTGATTTCCTTCCTCGCCCTGATTGCTCTTACTAACGGCGTACTTGGCGGAATTCATAATCATCTCGGAATCGCGTGGTTTCCCTCGAGCCTGCAACAGATTTTCGGCACCCTGTTCGCCCCGGTCGCGTGGGTCATCGGAATTCCGTGGCACGACTGTCGCGCCATCGGCAATCTGCTCGGCACGCGCATGGTGCTCAACGAACTCGTGGCCTTCTCGATGCTCGGACCGCAGCGAGCCACGCTCGATCCCCGCTCCTTCACCATCGCAACCTTCGCGCTGTGCGGATTCGCCAATCTCAGCTCCATCGGAATTCAGCTCGGTGGCATCGGAGCGCTCGCTCCAAATAAACGCGGGGAACTGGCAAAGCTTGGAATCCGCGCCATGCTGGCCGGTACCATGGCGAACCTGATGTCCGCTTCGATTGCGGGCATGCTTTTATCGTGAGGCCCTGTTCCCGGCGCAGTCGGCTTACGGCGAAGTCGATTCCAGTTTGCCGAGAATCTCGGCTGTAGTTACCACCGTGGCTCCGAGTGTCTGCAGTTTCTTCATCGTCTTGTTGCCAACCTCCGGCGCCAGAGTCTCAATGGCATCCTGCACAACGGCGACGCGCCGCTTTCGTTGCAGCAGCCCGGTGACGGCGCAACTCACGCAATATTCCGTCACCACGCCGAATACCACGAATTGGGCGGCATCGCCTAAACGTTCGACCAATTCGTCCGCGTAACGAGTCTCAAAGATATCGAAAGTCTGCTTTTCTAGAATAATTTGCTGGTACTGTGACAGATCCTCGGGCAATTTGGCATTGACATCATTTTCCACACGAACAAATCTCTCCGCCAGAGCCTCCGGAACAAATTCCGCGCCCGGTGTGCCTTTCAGGCAGTGCGGCGGAAACTGCTGAAACTCTGGGTCCTGCGGTGGATGAAAGCAGCCATGCGACACCAGAAAAACTTCATCTCGGCGCGCTGCATCCGTAAGCTTGCGGATGTTCGGCAAGATCTTCTCCGCGCCCGGAACGTAAAGCTTCCCTCCAGGCAACATAAAATCGGCTTGCACATCCACTTCCCACAAAATGAAATCCCGCGATCGCATTCGTCTCTCCTGGATTCGGTGCTCCTACTCCATCTGAACTAGGGCAATCCCAACTCCACAACAACTTCACATTGCCTGACGCTCATTCATTTGTATACTAGCGGGCACTGAGTTCGCAGCCAATCCAACCCTCCGAAGGAAACCATGGCCCACGACGAATCGTCGAAACCGGCAGTTCAATCGAAATTAGTCATCCGCAACATAGGCCTCCTTCTCAGCGGTGATCTCGCGCACCCCATTCTTGACGCCGACACCGTGGTCGCCGTCGGCGACCGTATCGCCGCCGTCGGAAAAGAAAACGATTTGGACACCTCAGCGGCAACCACCACCATCGATGCCAAAGGCACCGCCCTTGCCCCCGGCCTTATCGACAGCCACGTTCACCCCGTCTGCGGCGACTGGACGCCCCGCCAGAACCAACTGGGATGGATCGATAGCTACCTTCACGGCGGTGTCACCACCATGGTTTCTGCCGGAGAGGTGCACACACCTGGCCGGCCGAAGGACATCGTCGGTCTCAAGGCGATGGCGATCTTCGCCCAGCGCGCCTATCACGCCTTTCGCCCCGGCGGAGTGAAAATCTACGCCGGCGCTCCCGTCATCGAGCATGGAATGGTCGAAGAAGATTTCAAAGAGCTGGCTGCGGCCGGCGTCAGGATTCTCGGCGAGGTGGGCCTGGGCAGCGTGAAAGACGGCAAGACCGCGCACCAGATGGTCTCGTGGGCGCGCAAATACGGCATCCAGAGCACGATTCACACCGGTGGACCCTCGATCCCCGGCTCCAGTCTAATCGACAAGGATATGGTGCTCGAAACCGACGCCGACGTAATCGGACACGTCAACGGCGGCCACACCGCTTTACCTGACGATCAGATCACGGCGCTCTGCGAACGTTCCGATCGGGCGCTCGAGATTGTCCACAACGGAAACGAACGCGCCGCCTTGTTGACAATCCGCACGGCGATGGAACTCAAGCAACTCGGCCGCGTAATTTTAGGCACCGACTCTCCCGCCGGATCCGGCGTTCAGCCCTTGGGCATCCTCCGCCTGATTGCCCTCCTCGCGTCGCTTGCCGGCATCTCCGCCGAAACCGCCATCTGCTTCGCGACGGGTAACACCGCGAGAATTCGCAGTCTGAATTGCGGCCTGATCGCGCCCCAGCGCGAAGCCTCTTTTGTCTTCCTAGACAAAGCGCAACACTCGTCCGGTAAGAACCTGCTCGACAGTATTCAGAAGGGAGATCTGCCCGGCATCGGCATGGTCGTTATCGACGGCGCGATTAGCGCTCATCGCAGCCGCAATACGCCACCGGTGACGGTAGCGCCTGCAGTCGTGAAAAGCTAATTAGGTTTTGAAGAACGCCGCGTTCGAGGAGCGGGTCGGTGAGTGCCGATCCATCACTCCATCCCGAGCGATGCCGCAACCGATTTCTGGTATTCCCGCGCCTTTGCCGTCGCCGCCTTCTCATCCACCGTTAGCAGTTTGTGATCGCGCATCACCAGTTTGCCGCCAATCATCACCGTCTCCACGTCGCTCGCTTTAAGGGAGTATGCGATCTGCGCGTAAACGTCATACATGGGCACCGCGTTCGGTTCATCCAGTCCAATCAGGATTAGATCGGCCTTCTTGCCCGCCTCGAGCGATCCAATTTCTTTCTCCATGTGCAGCGCCCGAGCTCCGTCGATGGTGGCCATCTCCACAACAGCCAGCGCATTCAGCGCCAGCGGATTCATTTTCGTAATTTTGGCCAGTTTCGCCGCCAGATCGATCTCTTCCATCAGATCAAGATCGTTATTACTGCCCGCAGGGCCGTCCGTACCGAGCCCAACCGCAATTCCAGCCGCACGTTCCTCGGGTACGGGAGCAACGCCGCTCGCAATCATCATGTTGCTCGAGGGATTGTGTACACAACCCACGCCGTGCTGTGCCAGAATCTTGCGGTCCGTCTCGTCGACAAAAATGCAATGCGCGGCCACGACATCGGGCCCCAGAACTCCAATGCGCTCCAGATATTGCACCGGAGAACCTCCGTTCTGCTTCTCACTGTCCTCCCACTCCTTCTTCATTTCAGCCGTGTGAATCAATATCGGCGCATGATATTTCCGCGCCAGCGCAGCAGAGTCCTGCAACGTCCTTTGCGAGCAGGTGTAAATCGAATGCGGCGCAACCGCCGCATGGATGAGCGAGTCCCCTTGCCACTTCTGCAGAAATTTCTCGCTGTACGCTAGCATCGTGGCTTCGTTCTTGTTATCCGGTGCAGGGAAGTCAATGAGTGTCTCGCCTAACACGCCGCGCATGCCCGCCGCTTTTGTTTCCTCCGCCACCGCGTCTTCGAAGTAATACATATCGGCGAAGGTGGTCACCCCTGCCCGAATCTGCTCCGCTGCCGCCAGCCTCGTTCCCCAGCGCACGAACGTTTCCGTAACATTCTTCGCTTCCGCAGGGAAGATGTATTTGTAGAGCCAGTCCGTCAGCGTGACATCATCGTGCAAGCCCCGAAACAATGTCATCGGGACGTGCGTATGCCCGTTAATGAATCCCGGAAGCACCATCCTGCCTTGCGCATCAATAGTATGCTCACCCGCGTATTTCGCCTCGATCTCGCTGCGCGGCCCAACCGCAACAATCGAATCCCCAACAACTACGACGGCGCCGTCGTTATAGATATGGCGCGCGCTATCCATGGAGACGACCAGCCCACCCGTAATGATCGTGTCTGCCTTTTCTGCTTTCGCCTGCCCCTGAACAAAGATGGAGCAGCAAACGAGAAAAGCACTCGGTAGAAAGTAAGCGCGGCGATTTATCATCCTCGGCCTTATATTCCCCTTATTTTCACAGATTCCTGCGAATGTATAGCTATCGCAGTCCATCCTCACCCTTGATCTGATCTTTCGTGAGCCCGCCGACACGCGGCAACGGACGCCCGCTGTCCGTCACCGCGATCGCCACCACGATCTCATTCGCCCGGGGAGCGTCGCTGATGCGAACCTCCATGCCATCGAAGTGGCTGCGCACGAACGCCGCATCCTTATGTCCCAACGGAATGTCCAGCACCACTCCAAGCCCACCGCGTTTTTTCGACGACGGGATCAAAGCCGCGCCTTTGCCAAGTACCCGCCTCACAGGCGTGCCCAGCTTCGGATGTAAGATCGCCGCCGCGTGCTCCACTTCTCCATCCTCGCCCACAGCGGCAGCCTTGCCGTAGCTCTCGGCCGAAGGTCCTGCAATTCCCAATGCGGCCACGGCTCGTTGCGTCAGTAGCTCCCCAAGTTCTTCGCCAATCATCATTAACTCCGAAAGATCGTCGACGTATCGTCCCGCATAAGGATTCTCAATGACCGCGACCGCTGCCGCACGCCGCGTGGGAGGATCAACCTTGCGCCCCATCTCGCTCACCGTCTCTTCGACAAACGTGGCGAGCTTCCGAATTCTAGCCCGCGCGTTCGGCCGGTTAGGTTCCTTCATCGCAACCCATCCTCTCCCCTGATCTCCGATGCCTTCAATCCCCCAACCCGCGCATGAACCCGCGGCCCCGTCGTCATTACCAGCGCAAGTAAAATCTCATCCGCGCGCGGAGCGTCCGTGATCCCCACCTCCATCGCGTCAAAATGGCTGCGAACATACGATGCGTTGATATGCGTGATCGGAATATCGAGACGCGTGCCCGGCCCCCCAACTTTCTTCGTCGACGCGACAATCGCCTTCGCCCCTCCCAGCACCTCGCGCATCGCATATCCGCCCGGCACGTGCCACAGTGCTCCGTGTTCGACTTCTCCGGCCGAGCCTACGATCGCACCTTTCCCATATCCCTCGATCGTCTTCGGATCGCCGCCGAGCGCCGTCACCAGCGACTGCGCCATCTCCAGTCCGAGCGGCTTCAAATCTTCCATGAAACCTTCGATCTTCTCGACATACCCACCTGCGTAAGGGTTGCGGATGACCACCAACTGCGCCGCTCGCCGCTGCGGGCTGTGCGCCACCGGCCCACCCTCATGAAATATCTCCTCGACCATGAGAAGTCGTTTCCGAATCCGGACTTCAGGCATGTACGCTTCTCCCGTTCTGTATCGCAGCCTCGGTCAATTCCAGCCGGTGATCAACGCCGACCACCCGCGTCTGGCCCTGTAGACGCAAAGCGGCGGCCCGAATTAAACCGCACCCGCAAAGCGTCTGCGCGACTCGCACTCCCGCATCCAACGCCTCGCGAATTTCATCCGGTGCAAGTTCTCCAACAGACTGTGTCACGAACCGATTTCCCAGATCGCTGTCCGGAGCAAGTTCGAACGCCGCAACCCTTCCGACCGCTGGATGCCCCGTCAGATCGACGGCGTTTGCCACCACAGTCGCCGCCGCGTCCGCCATGGACGCGCTCTCGGCCAGAATCGTAACCGCATCCGCGATTCCCAGCGAAAAACTTCGCCCCCGCCATCCGCTCGTCGCGATTCCGCGGATTGAGTCTACAGATAGAATCGTCGACGTGCCAAAGAGCGAAGTCTGATCGGGACGCTCCACCATCCCCAATACAAATCTCTCCCCCTGTGCAAGATGGAACGCAATATCGCCGCCATCATTAACATAAGCTCGCGAGAGTTTCGCCGCCGACGTCATCGCCAGCAAAATCTCCTCTGCCACGGCCCCCGCCACCGCAGCCATCGGCGTGATAAATGTTGTCGAAGCGTACGGTGCGACGGCCGTCGCCATTCTTCGCGCAATCACGCCCGAAGGAAGCTCGCCTTGTCCAGACGAAGCTTGCCGCAGAAATTCCAGCTCTCCGCAAAGTTCATCAAGAACTCCAATGAATCGCGTCGTCGCTGCACGATACGCCGCTTCGACTTCGCGTTCATCGCCAAAAGCTTGTGCAACAATGTCGATCGGACCGTCCTGCAAGTGCAGTCTCCGCCCGTCGGCAAGCATCCGGATTTGCGCTCGCCCCTTCAACCCCTGCTCATTTCCCGCGCTGTGCCGGGACCATGGGCCATGGATTATCCGGACGCGACGCCAGTCTGCGCCGCCCATCCTCATCGCGATGGATCGCGCTAAGCGGTCGCACATGGTCCATATATCCGCCGAGAGCGGAGTAGTCCGATAGTTTGAGCGTGAATTCGATCGGCGCTACCATCGCCGGCGTGGGAACGTACCCAAACGCATTCTTTGGCATGCGGCTCACATCCGCCATGATCGTGATTCCACCGCCTGGCCAAACATAGACAGGAGCTCCTCCACACGTAACCCGCGTGAGCGCATCCCGCACGGAATGTGTCAGTTTCACCGGATTCTCCGTCACCCCGGCGCGCAGCGAACCTCCCGCGCCCCCCATGAACAACACCGTACAAAGCGCCGGTTCGCAGTTTTCGCGAATGCGAGCGACCGACTCGCGCAGCGCTGTCGGCAAATCCTTTGCTGCGGGACGAAGCTCATCGTCCAGTTCGAAATACGCGTAGTTCTCGCCGGTAGTGCTCACCATCAGCAATCGCAACCCAGCCTTGGCAACTTCGCCGTCGAAGGGACCAAGAATTGACAACGGATCCTCGATATTTGTCCCGCCCCACGATGTTCCTGGCTCTGCCACTCGAAAATATCGTCCCGGCGTCGACCGTCGTCCCTTCATCTTGATACCTGTCTCCGGCACGCCCAGCAGCTTTCCAGCCTGATGCTCCGAGAGCACTCCGGTGATGTGATCGTCCACTACCACCACTTCGTCCACTTTGCCGAACCATTGCTTCGCGAACATTCCGATGGTGGCCGACCCGCATCCCACCCGCATCCGCTCTTCCTGAACGCCATCCACAATCGGCGCTTTGTCGGCTTCAACCACCACGGTCGCGCCGTCGTCAACTTTCAGTTCAACCGCCCTTCGATTACACAGATCCACCAGCGTGTCGCACGTCGCCATGCCCTCGTGACGGCTTCCCCCTGTCAGATGTCGCACGCCGCCGAGCGAAAGCATCTGCGATCCATATTCGTTCGTTGTCACGTGCCCCACTGCCTCGCCCCGTGCGCGAACCGTGCTGCACTCCGCTCCCAGATGTCGATCGGTGTCAATCTTCAACTTCACTCCGCAGTAGCTGAAGATTCCCTCGGTCACGACTGTGACCATATCCACGCCCGAAACTTCCGACGAGATAATAAAAGGCGCGGGCTTGTAATCGGGATACGTTGTCCCCGCCCCGATTGCCGTGACAAATGTCTCTTCGCCGCTCAGCAACGAGCCGTCCCACTCCCGCGCTTTTTCCAGGAAGGGCACCACCGAATCGCCGCGCGAAACCGCGCGTTCCAGAACCACGTGCGGATCCAGTCGCACCAGCACGCCATCCGCGTTCGCATATCGGTCGCACGAACCCGTTCTTCCTGGCTTGATATAGCAGAGCACCGGACAAGCATCGCAGCGAATTGCGTCGTCAGCCACGAGTTTCTCCCTTGTTACTTTGGGCCGCCACAATCGCGGCGCGCACCCTGTCTGGAGTAGCCGGAATCTTTCGCGCGCGCACTCCAATCGCATCATGCAACGCGTTCAGGATCGCCGGCGCCGTTGGAATCACCGCCTGCTCGCCGATTCCCTTCGCCCCAAATGGGCCGACGGGCGAGGGATTCTCAATCAGAATCGATTCCACCGGCGGAATATCCCCCGCCGACGGAATCAAGTAGTCATGCAGGTTTTCACCCTTACCGGGAAAGAACTCTTCCATCAAAGCCATCCCTAGCCCCTGCGCCACCCCGCCTTCAATCTGCCCTTCGATCAATGTCGGATTGATGGCGCGTCCCACATCGTGAGCGGCCGTAACCCGGAGCACGCGCACCGTGCCCAGTTCCGTGTCAACCTCGATCTCCGCCATATGCGCGCCAAATCCGTAAACCGCATAAGGATTTCCTTGCCCATCCTCATTCAGCGGGCTGGTAGGCGGATCAAACGTGGCCTCGCTCGTGATCACGTATCCATGTGCATCCAGAGGCAAATGATCGAGCGCTATCGGGTTGGCCTTTTCGCCTTCGTGCACAGTTACACCGTTCTCATGGAATTGAAGCCTGCCGCATTTGCACGCGCCCGCCAACTTGAGAATCCCAAGGCGCAACTGCTCCGAGGCCATCTGTGCTGCTTTTCCCGTAACAAATGTCTGACGTGACGCTGAAGTCTTGCCGCAATCGGGCGTGATGGCCGTATCTCCAGAAAGCAACTCAAACCGTTCGATCGGCGCTCCGAGGGTGTCGGCGCAAATCTGAGTCACGATCGTGTTGGATCCTTGTCCGATATCGACTGCGCCCTGGTGGAGAACAATCCGGCCATCGCGTTTCAATCCAATACGCACCGTTGACGGATTCGGCAGGGAAGTGTTCCCGCACCCATACCACATCCCAGCGACCCCGACGCCTCGCCGCAAAGGACCGCTGGCCTTGAAATTGAATTCCGCAGCCTCGCGTCGCGAAGCCTCCCATCGCGGACGCAGCGCCTTCAGGCAAGCGCCAATCCCGACCCCCTCGCCCAAGATTTGTCCCGTTACGGTAGGCGTGCTGTCATCCAGCGCGTTCAGAATACGAAATTCCAGTCGATCCATTCCCACCCGATCCGCCAGTTCGTCATAAAGTTGTTCTTGCGCAATCGCTGCCTGTGGAACTCCGAACCCTCGAAACGCTCCCGCAGGCACGAGGTTCGTATGGATCGCTCGAGTCAACGCTCTATAGTTAGGCACAAAATATGGCCCAGAAGCGTGCACCGGCACTCGCGCCGCGACCGTAGGTCCCCAAGAGGAATATGCTCCCGTATTGAAATCCGCCGCAAAGTCGAGCGCGACTAATTTCCCGTTCTTCCCGCAACCCGCTCGCAGCTTCATCCTCGCCGGATGTCTCTTCGTCGTCGACAGAATCGATTCCGTTCGTGAATACACCATTCGCACCGGCTTCGCCAGATGCCACGCCGCGACCGCGAGAAATGGCTGTACCGATAGATCGAGCTTCGAGCCGAATCCTCCCCCAACCGCCGTCGGAATAATTCGTACGTTCTCGGGAGCAATGCCGAGAATCGCCGCGACGTCGCTTCGATCCATGTAAGGTGCCTGCGTGCAGGCTTGAATCTCGACTCGATCACCCACGCGCCGTGCGAATCCCGCCTCCGGTTCGATGTACGCATGCTCGACAAATCCTGTTTCGTATTCAGCTTCCGCCACGATCTCAGCAGAAGCGAGGGCCTCGTCGACGTCACCCCGCACAACTCGTCCCCGCACCAGAATATTGTCTGCACGATTCTCATGAATCCGGTTTGCCCTCGGAGCGAGCGCTGCGTCGATATCATGAAGGAACGGCAGTTCCTCCCAAGCCACAGGAAATTCGGCAACTTGCAATGCCTCAACTGCTGCGGCATCCCCCACGACCGCAGCGATCGCTTCGCCCCGGTGCCGCACTTCGATTTCCGCGAAGACGGGTTGGTCCGCATACTTTCCGATCACGCCGTAGCAATTCACTCCCGGAACATCCTTCGCGGTAAATACCGCTTCGATTCCGGGATGATCGCGAACAAATTTCGCCAGATCGCCGAAGGTGAATCGCGCCCGGTGATAAGGACTGCGAATGGCCCGCACCGCCAGCACTCCCGCCGGAGTTTCGTCGGCGCCAAAGATTTCGCTGCCCTCGACCTTGCGCTTTCCATCCAGCCGCACGAGCCTGTTTCCCACGGCTGCGCCGGCCGCCGGCGAAATCGCACCACCGCGTGACGACCGAATATTCGGACCAGCGCCATTACCTCCGGCGTCAAGAATCGCCGCAATAATCTTTCGGTATCCCGTGCAACGGCAGAGAACGCCGCCAATCGCGTCTAACACTTCGCTCTCGTCCGGCCTGGCATTTCTCTGCAGCAATGCCGTCGCTGCCATCAGCATTCCCGGAATACACGCTCCACACTGTGCCGCCCCGTGGCTCAGAAACGACTGTTGCAACCTTGCGCCGACCGACGATCCCGCGCCGGCCTGCTCCGCCAACCCTTCCACCGTCGTAACTTCGCCACCCTCCGTCTGCCCGATCGCCACGAGACAGGCGCAGACCGGATCTCCGTCCAGCAAAACCGTGCACGCACCGCAATCGCCCGCATCGCATCCCACCTTCGTCCCCGTCAACCCGAGGTCTTCGCGCAGAACTCGCGAAAGCCTCCGCAGCGGCGAACACTCCACATTCGCAGCTTGGCCGTTCACGCGAAATGCTATAGATTGCCTGCTGGCTTGCGTAGGCAGCTCTCGCGTCAAACCCATCAAGCTCCCTCCCCGCAGAAATTCAACGCCCGTTGCACCAGTCGCAGCGACGCGTCAAGCCGAAACGTCGCAGTCGCCCGCACATCATCTATCGGAGATAGGGAAGCCAGGTGTTCCGGTCTTACCGATGCTCCCAACGGGCCGCGCACCGTGATTCCAATCAACTCCGCCTCCAGCGCCGGCAGACGCCGAGCCACGGCCGAACAGGAACCGACGGCGACGCGCGCCTCGACCACTTTTTGGTTCTCCAACTGAACAATCGCCGCCACCATCGAAATCGATATCACCAGATAGCGCCGCGCACCTAGCTTCGTAAAAGTCGAAACCGCGTGATCGACCCCACGTGGAACAAACACTGCCGTTAAGATCTCGTTCGCCTTGCGCTGTGTCTTGCGATTCCCCACGATGAAATCCGCCACCGGCATTCTTCGCACGCCCTCGTCTGACGCGAGTTCGATCTCCGCGTCAAGTGCTAATAACGGAGGAACTCCGTCCGCGGCGGGGGATGCGTTGCACAAGTTCCCCGCAACCGTCCCGCGGTTCTGGATCTGTACCGAACCGACCTCCCGCGCCGCCGCCTTCAAGGCGTCAAAGCAGCGGGGAAGCGGCGTTCGAATAATCTCGGTCCAGGTCGTCAACCCGCCAATACGAATATGGTCGCTTTCAACGGAAATCCCGCGCAGTTCCCGCAGGCCCGACACATCAACAATCGCGTCGCGGACGACTCGATCACCCATTGCCGGATAGAAATCTGTGCCTCCCGACAGAATTCGTGCTTCTCCGGCTGCGAGCCAGGCAACAGCTTCATCCAGCGTTTTGGGTTTTATGTAAGACGCCTGGCTGAGCAAAGATGTCATCCCCGGAGTGAGGTTTCCTGGCCCGTTCGAGTGCAGGATGTTCGCTAGTTGTATAGCAGTCTACCCCATTTGTACAGCGTTTACGCCAACCCACACTCGTCCCAAAAACTTGCAGTCCGCCCCTCTGGAGGCATCTTCGCCGACAATAATTTGCTGCAATATTTGCTTTGCCCACTCACTTTTGTTGTGTCATCCTCATGATCGTACGAATCGCGTCCGGACGAATCAATCGCAGGCCAGGAGATTATCCGTGCCATCAAAGAATTTGGTCTGGGTCATCATCGTTTTTTCTACGGTCGCGCTCTGGGCCGTCGACGGCATCACCCCTCTTAATGTCAAAGAGGGCCTTTGGGAAATGACCGTGACCCATTCCATGACTGGAATGCCAGCCCCGCCCAACATACCTCCGGATGCGCTCGCCAAGCTCCCTCCCGATCAGCGTGCCCGGATCGAAGCCATGATGAACGGATCATCCACCACCGACGTCCATAAGGAATGCGTGACCAAGGAGAAACTCGATCAGCATTCCGCTTTTAGCGCGAATCGCGGAAGTTGCACCCGTACCGTCGTGACTTCGACCGGCAGCAAAATGGAAGTGAAATTCCACTGCGAAGACAAGCAAACGATCTCTGACGGAACCCTGTTGGTACAGGCGATCGCTTCGGATAACGTCAAAGCCACTATGCATTCCGTCACCAACGCCAACGGTCACACCATGAACATGGACTTCGTCATCACCTCGAAATACCTCGGCCCTGCCTGCGGAGACGTGAAATAGGCGCGGTCCGATGCCTGAGTTGCGGAGTCAGCCTCGCAGGAGCCCATTGACGACTCTTTTCACAAAATCACGGTCGCTGGCTTTGGTCGTTTTGCTCCCGCTGGTGTTGTGTATTCCATCCTTCTGCCAATCTCAGCCTGCTTCAATCAATCCAGCAAAGACCGCTCAGATGGAAGACTCCATTTCCCGCTTCATGGCTGCAAACAGTATTCCAGGTGTTTCCGTCGCCGTTGTCGAGAACGGAGTAGAAGAATGGTCCACAGGGTTCGGCAGCGCCGAC
>Ga0302319_10001090_pt1 | contig 60910 bp, 57 predicted proteins | sample Bog_T0_2_FD_203319 | JGI IMG/M metagenome (GOLD analysis project Ga0302319, IMG submission 203319) | Peat permafrost microbial communities from Stordalen Mire near Abisko, Sweden - Bog_T0_2 | ecosystem: Environmental > Terrestrial > Soil > Wetlands > Peat | place: Sweden: Abisko, Stordalen Mire...
CAAACGACCCCTACTCGGACAAGATCTGATATCGTTGATGGACGACCAAATAGAAGGACCCTGAGTGCGATTCTCATTTGAGTCAACGAATCCTTCTTGGTGCGATTCTTACGTGAGTCAATACGGTGATTGCGGCCATCGAAGCCCAACTTTCGTCTCAAACGAAGAAGTCACCCACCAAGGATCATTCCGACCACACCAAGAAAGGAATCAAGCAAACGATCACTCGCACAGTAAGCGGGGACCGCCTATCGGAAATTGTGCAACTCAAGTCCGCCCCACTGCCGACCAACGTCAAAATTACTAAGGTTGTGAGTGGAAGCCACTTGCGGGAGCCAGTATCGACCCAAGTTCTAAGTCTGACACCGAAATTTGAGATCGTGGGAGACGGAACAACTAGGACCATCCGTCTTTCGCAGGCGTATACGGAGGAATTAATCAAAGCATTTCAGAAAGCACAGAAATGGGCCGGATCCTCATTCTCTGGCTTTCCAAGAATCCCCTCACAACATAGTGTTCTACGACTCCTTGTCGGCAAGGCTCAGGCTGTGTCGGATCGAGGACTCGTGGGACGCTCCCCCTCCACCGCATTTGAGCCGCTGGTTTGTCTTCTGTTTTGTTGGCAAGCCTTCGTCCTCTGGAGTAGAACCTGTAACGAAGCGGACCGGATTTCGTTCCCTCCTCTTCGCGTGCAATGCGACTCTCTCGCGCTGGGTGGCGAAAGGGCATGCCAACAATTCTTCCACTTGCCCAGGCTAAATTGAAATCACGTCTAAATGGTGTGGCGGGCGGGTAAGGAACCAGGGTATTCAGCCAGTGGGGGAGGGCCAAAGTTGGACAAGATGTACCTGTTGCCGCGAGCAGGATCGATTGCGCGACCGGGTGTTTGGGGGTTCCGCCATTATTCGTCAAGGGACGTCACGGTTCGACGTGACCAGAGCCGAGTTCAAACCGGTCGGCACAGCCGCGTGACTTCGGCCAAAAGATGACCGATTGATGAACTTTTGCCGAAGGAAGAGCCCTACCATCGCTTCGATGAAGAGTTGTGATAACGTGAATGGACCGGAACCCCTTCTCTGGAACTGCCGAATCAGACACTCTTCCGATTGCTCTTTACCATAGAATCTAATAGAATACGAGAGCTTCATTCGGAGAGGAATGGAATGTGACACATGTTGCGCAAAGCGTTTACTCTCATCGAGCTTCTCACGGTTATCGCGATCCTTGGACTTCTTGCCGCGATCTTATTTCCAGTATTCTCTCAGGCCAAGCTTTCGGCACAAAAGACTACAGACTTATCGAACACCAGACAGATCGGCCTCGCCGCAATTCTATATGAATCCGATTCTGACGATAACTTTCCAACCTACGTTGCTAGTTTCTGCCCTGAAGCTCTGGTCATAAACCCTCTCGATCATGAAGACAGACCTGGCAATCCATCCGGTGGGCGCCACCCAATGTGGCAATTCGAGATTTATCATTATTTAAAGAATTGGGCCGACTACTTCGCTCCCGGAGATACGGTTCCGAAGAATTCGGCCGCACGGTATCACAATTTAAGTTACGGCTATAACTACGGCTATTTGAGCAAGTTGGAACTTTCTCCAGACCCGTCTGGCTGCGGCATCGTTGGATGGTTCTCAAGCAAGGCTACTTCTGTTGTCAATAACCCCGCTGCAACAATCGCGTTTGTCGACGGGGGAGGGGCCGCTGTATTTGGGGAGTCTCCGAGCATATTCGGTAACCTAGCTAACCCTCCAGACGCCTCAAATAGCACCGAAGAATTCTATGGGCTCCCCGAGGCTGGCTGGGGCCTTATCTGTGAAAACTACTTCTCCGGCTCTCCTTACGGAGTTACCGACGGATTCGCGCCCCGCTACTTTACCGGAGGGAATTTGTCCTTCGTGGACGGACACGCGAACTACTTCAACGTGAGCCATGTCGCGGTCGGAACGAATTTCTCATCTAATCAGAGCTGCGAATACACAAAAGTGATCGATAACAGTAAATACCTTTGGGACCCGCGAGGCAATTCGGCGCCTGCCGAATGAATCAACTTCGGAGCTCCGTTTTTCTGAAGCGTCATCATGCTGGACTGAATTCCGTGCCAATAGTTTCCTCCACCGTCTGCCTGACGAAGCAAAGAAACAGAGGCTCCGTGCGCATTCCCGGTAGACGGACCCTATTAACCTGTTTTTGATGTCCATGCGAACGAAACGGACCAATTGGAAACTCGCAAGGTTGGGAATGAGAACCCAAAGTAGTTAGATGCCTATTTCAACTGGGCTCAATGTGAAGTAGAAAGTTGCGCCTTCTCCCAATTCACCAGCGGCCCATACACGACCTCCATGCCGTGTTATGATATTGCGCACTATCGCCAACCCGATCCCAGTCCCTTCAAAATCCTCGACACGGTGAAGACGCTGAAACACCCCAAACAGCTTGCCAACATATTGCATATCAAATCCAACCCCATTGTCTCGCACGTACACGACGGTTCGCCCATCTTCTTCCCCAGTAGTCCCAACCTCAATAAGCGCTTTTTCCCTTTTGCTCGTGTATTTGACTGCGTTCCGCATGAGGTTCAAGAACACCTGTTTCAGCAGCGTTGGATCGCCAATCGCTTGTGGCATCGAATCAACTCTCCACGTAATATCGCGATTCGGTGACTCGAACTTAAGTACTTCAACACATTCATTCACGAGATCATCAAGCGAAACGTGGCGCTGACGCAGTTCAACTTTCCCCGTACGTGAGAAAGCCAGCAAATCGTCGATTAAATGTCCCATTTCCTGGCTAGCGCTCTGAATCGTGTTTAGATATCCCAGGCACTTGTCGGAAAGCTGTCCGTCAGACGCCTTGACCAGTAGCTCAATAAACCCATCGACATGTCTGAGAGGTGCTCTCAAATCGTGGGAGACGGAATAAGTGAATGCGTCAAGTTCTTTGATTGCCGTTTCCAATTGGCGCGTCCGGTCATCGATTCGCATCTCAAGCTTGGCGTTGAGCAAGCGGATCTCTTCCTCCTCCCGCTTGCGGTCGGTGATGTCCCGGCCCACCACAACGGAACCGACAATAACCCCGTGCTGGTCTCGAACGGGTCCAAAATTGTAGCTGCCAACCCAGGTTTCGCCGGTGTCGCGCCGCCGAATGACATATTCCGCATTGGTAACCGTTTCGCCGCGTAGTGCTCGTGGAACCGCCCACATGTCGAGTGGGCTTTCTTCTCCGTTCGGGAAAAACACTTGAATGATGTCAGGGTAGTCGGAGAGTTTCCTTGCGCACTCATCCTTATTTTTGAATCGATGAAAAGTTGCAAAAGCATCGTTGAACTGACTGAATTGACCATCGGTATCAGAAATGAAGACAGCATCCGTCATACTCGCTAGCGCCGCATCTGTCTTGGCATGACTATCCCGTAAACTCTCCATTAACTGCCGAAGTTCCAAAGTGCGTTGATTCACCTTGGATTCAAGATCCTCGTTTAGGGTACGAACAGACGCCAAGGCGGTGGTCAGTTGCTTATTAGTCTGCTGGAGCTTTTCATTTAGCAGACTAAAAAGTAATCCGGTTGAGACAAAGACGGCGCTGCTGCCCAATGTCCCGAACGTATTCGAGCCGGCAACGAAGACCTTTGGCAGGAAGAGAAGTCCTACCATGGCTACACTCAAGAAAGTCCCAAGAATGCCTCCCTTTTTCCCACCAATTGTGGAGCATAGAAAGACTGCTGGATAGAATAGGAGCCAGACATAAGGGCTAAACCAATGCCACAAGAGAGATTGGAGCAGCGCTGCAATCAATGGCGGCGCCAGTGCCAACATCGGTCGCCATTTCGTAGGCGCGTTAATCAGTTTGCGCCACCTGATTGATAGTCGAGTGTCAGCTCAATGAGTGTCAACGAAAACTCCGTGAGAAGGCATCGAAGGTCTTTCGTTTGCTCAAGTGCCGTTGAGCGTTTTCTAAGTGCAGACAAGATCATCCTTACTTAGAACTCCTCGGGCCACATCCTGGCAAAATGCCTATGCTCCTCAAAGATAAGACATGCCTAACAGACAAATGTTCGCGAGGCGCCTTAGCTTTGGGATGAGGTCCTAGTGCTCGGCTTCAAGGGCTTCCTTGAGGTCGTCCTCGTCAATCATTCTCTCGACTTCATCTCGACTGAATCGATGAAATGGACGTTCGTTGGCATCTGAGATAGCCCACATGGTATGGGCGCCTACGACTGCAGCACGGCAAAGAGCAGGCATTGAGACCTTCTCAAAGGTATCGCCGACACTGTGATAATAGTGTCCGCCTTCTCCATCGAGTTTGGCCATCAACCCCACCACAGGCACACCCTCAAGCATGAAAGCCTGGTGGTCGCTGTGAAGACCCGCTTTATGAGTGTAGTCACCTTTCATCCCGACACCAGCCAACTGGACAGCCAGCGAATCCAATAACGGATGCTTCTCTCTGCGGCCAGGAGACCAATAGCCAAACGGATCGCCAGTCATGTCGAAGTTAAGTACTCCACAGATATGATCAAGTTCATCTGAGTGAGCCTTTACATAAGCATCGGAGCCACACAAACCTACTTCCTCCGCCGCCCAGAGCGCGAATCGCAGAGTTCGTTTCGGCCTCTTCCCCGATGCTGCCAAAGCGTGGGCCATTTCCAACACGATTGACGCGCCGAGACCGTTGTCGGTTGCGCCTTGGGAAATATCCCAAGAGTCCAGATGTCCTCCGGCAAGCACAATTTCTTCCGGTATTTCTGCTCCTGGGAGGTCGGCTAGCACGTTTCGCGCAACCCCATTTGTGTTCGAATTCCGCATGCTGATTCTCACCTTTGGCCTTGCTCCATCACTCATTAGGCGCTTGAGTCGTTCTCCATCCTCCTGTGAGATTCCCAAACTGGGGATCGGCGCCTCACCGCGATGGCACACACCGGTACGTGGCAAACCGCCCGATACGGAACTATAAATCATCAGCCCGCAGGCTCCTGCCTCAAGCGCAAATCGGAGTTTTTCGGTCCGATGCAACCACCGGCGCCCTGTGGCTACTCCCTCATCGCACAGTGCCACTTTGCCCTTGACCGCGGCGCCCACGCGCTCAAAATCGCACCTTTCGGCGTGCCCAACGTCGATCACCTCGGCCTCGAGGTCTGCCTTGGAAGGGGCATTCCCATGTGCCATCGCAGTGAGTTTCCAAGAGCACGGCTCGATGGCATCAACATCTAGGGAACCGCGCTGCCACACTGTAACCGGCAGTTCCTCAAATCGGACGCTTTCGAGGCCCCACTTCGTAAAGAACCGGTGCCCCCACTCCTCGGCTTTGTTTCCAGAAGCTGCCCCGCTTGTTCGACCTCCGACATTGTCGCAGAGCCACTGGAGTTCCTTGTAAGCCTGGGGCCGGATCATACATTCGGCAAGTATGCGGTCGGAAATCTCTTCAGCGACGATCATCATGTCCTCAGATTACACCCTGTCCGATGTAACTGCCATCTCATCAAGGAGCCTATGTCAACGTCATATCGACTTGCCAACCGGGAGTTCCCAGCCAATGATTAAGGCACTCCACTGCTGTGATGAAGAGAGAACACGTTAGGCCAAATCGCTAGAAAGGTCAATTTGCAGCGTGCAACCTGGCCGATCTGAGAGCGTTCTATACCGTACGCTTCTCGCCAAATCGCGGCAAACAGGCTGCTAGACGGAGATTCTTCGACACTCAATAACGGCCAGCCTATGAAACTTGGAACCCTCTTTCTTTTCGCTCTCGCGTCCCAGATTGCGTCCGCCCAAAATACCAATCCGCCTTCCGCCGCGCCAACCAGCGAATGGACGGCATCGGCCACGGAGATACCGATGCGAGATGGGGTGAAACTGCACACTATTATCCTCGCGCCAAAGCATCCAGCCGGGCTCTTGCCGATTATGTTGGTACGCACTCCATACGGCAGCCCCGAGGGCGCCCTGAAGTCGATTCAGACCGATGATGCCAACCGCCTAAACTTCTATGGCTATATTCGGGTTTTCCAGGACATCCGAGGAAGGCATAAGTCGGAAGGCGTCTTCGTAATGCTCCGCCCACCGCACCCGTTGGCTGATAGCCACGGCGTTGACGAATGCACCGACACATACGACACGATCGACTGGCTCGTGAAGCACGTTTCCAGCAACAATGGCCGCGTGGGCATGAAAGGTGGATCTTACGATGGCTGGCTTGCAGCGATGGCTCTTATCCATCCCCATCCCGCGCTCAAAGCGGTGAGCCCCCAAGCCCCAGTTGCGGACATGTTCTTGGGAGACGACTTTCACCATAACGGGGCATTTCGGCTCAGTTACGGATTCGAATACGTCTGGATGCTTGAGTCCGGTAAAGAAGAAGACACCCAGTGGCCAATCGACCTACCTGATGCCTACGATTGGTATTTGCGACTTGGGCCCCTAGCGAACGCCAATCTCAACTACCTCCACGGAACTCGACCCAGTTGGAACGACTTTGTCACCCATCCCAATTACGACAAGTTTTGGAAACGCCAGGCAATCTCGCCTTACTTGGACAAACCTCTTACCGTACCCACGCTCCTCGTAGGAGGCTGGTACGACCAAGAGGACTTCTATGGACCGCAGCGCATCTACGCAGAATTGACGCGCCACGATCCAAGTAGGCTCGCCTACCTCATATTGGGACCTTGGAATCATGGCGGTTGGGAAAGTCCGAGTGAAGCTCTTGGTCCAATTGATTTCGGAAGCCAGACCGGAACTTACGACAAAGAGAACATTGAAAAGCCGTGGTTCGACCACTGGCTCAAAGGCACGAATCTTACGAATTTTCAAAATGTCTGGACTTTCGAGACGGGCCTCAACCGATGGGTCACCGGCAAGAACTGGCCCCCACGCGACTCAAGAACGGTAAATCTTTATCTTCAAGGCGGGCGTACTGCCTCCTTCCAACCGTCCACCGGTCAAGATGCAGACGCTTTCGATAGTTATGTATCGGACCCAAAGAAGCCCGCACCGTATCGCAAGGGACCGATTCTGCCTACTTACGGCGATAACTCGACCTGGGACACATGGCTACTTGACGACCAACGTTTGCTTGAGGCACGAACCGATATCGTGGCCTGGAAAACCGCCCCCCTTACACAAGACGTCGCCATCGCAGGCAATGTCATCGCCGACCTATTTGCTTCGACAACCGGAACAGACAGCGACTGGGTGGTCAAGCTGGTCGACATCTATCCTGATGACAACCCGACCAACCCTAAACTTGCGGGTTACGAATGAATGATCTCTGATGAGGTGTTTCGAGGACGATTCCGTAAGTGCTTTGAACGTCCCGAGCCCATTCCCAGTAACCGCATCGAGGAATACCGAATCGACCTGCACTCTGCCGACCATGTGTTTCTAAAAGGACATCGAATAGGGATTCAAGTCCAGAGCGCATGGTTTCCGTTAATCGATATCAATCCGCAACGGTTTGTACCGAATATTTTTGCTGCACAGCCGGAGGATTTCCAGGCCGCAACCCAGCACATCTATCGATCCGCACGCCATCCGACACGTATAGAGTTGCCCGTAAAGGTCACGCCCTGAATTGCTGCGCGAGCGGCAAGGGGAACACCGGGCGTTATCTCGGTCGTCTCCAAAAACGGCTAACGCCGTCAATCAACCTCGCGCTTTGCGTCTTTCGCGGCCCCAAACCGGCCGCTTTCGCTCAATTCTAAGAGCCCCCATCGACAAACGATCGTAACCGAATTTGGAAATTCCCCATTGAATTGGCTTCTCACTACCGCCAATTCCCAAATAGTACGAAGGGCGCCCAATAAAAGGGGTGGGCATACGGTCGCTTTGGGTCGGCGACGAAGGGCGGCGCCGTGGAACGGTCGTTCGACGCGACGCTACCACGCACTGCGTCGACTGGACTAGATTCCGTATCCCCGTTCAGCATCGCAAGCTGAGCGTCCCGCAATGCCTGCATCTTGGACTCATTCGGATGGGCAACATGTATCCGATAGAAGTTAGACATCAATATCGAGGTGGATCTATCCGCAACGGGCCAAAGCGTCGCAATGACTGCCCCGGCGCCCTTTTCTTGGGCAAGCCTCGCGAACCCCTCGAATTCGCTTCCATCTGCATCTCCTCCAACCGCAGTCTCGCATGCTGACAGCACGAGCAGGGTCACCTCCGTTTGAGGAAACTCACGACTAAAACGGGCTAAAGTCAGCGGCTTGCCATCGCCCATCACGAGATAGGACCGCTCATCATCGGCTGGCTGAAATCGAAAGTGCGAAACGATGTGAAGTACGCCGGTATCGGAGCCCATTCGCTGCATGAGGGTATTCACGTTGAAGTCCTCACCTTCGTACAATTTCGATTTCAGCAATTCCGCAACGGCTCGCCCTTCCTCCCCGGCATTCTTCAGGACCGGAAACGTCTCCCCTTCAATTTGGAAACCCTTCGTACACGCAAAAGTGGATCCTGACCAGTCCGAACTCGGTTCCCTCACCATGCGCTCGATCATTGAAGGCATGAATACGGCGCTCGGATACTTCTCGATCAAGTATTGTTTGGTTTGCTTGTCGTAAAGCGCCCACATGGGTATGTACCGCAGGGCTCCATCTAACGACCAAAGTAGCGTCTTCGTCTGAGTGCTCTTAAGCGTAGCTTCGATCGGACGGACGAGGATCTCGTATAGCTGTGATCCGAGAGGACGAGGATCCAACCGAGGGTTTGTCAGAGCGGTCCGGAAATCGAGAATCATTCTTTTGAGGGCGATTGCATCGACTTTCTTGTCAGCCGAACGCATGACCCGAGTTGAGGGGAGCGCGAGGATTAAGCGCACTCCATCCTGCGTCATGAGTGTATATACAGCGGCGGGACGATACGTCCGAAGCTCTCGCCGATGCAAATAGTTCACTAGATCTTCCGAACTCTTAATGTCAGATAGGCGGTCCACGTTGGCGCTCGCTGAGGCAAACGCATTTTCAGCGCTTTTCAGGAACTGACTCACCGCATCGTTCGCGTCCTTCAGGTTCCCCCGAAGTCCAGCAAGCTTCACTTGGTCTGCCTTCTCACCATTTGCTTCCTCAGACTCCACCTGTTGCTCCGCCACCACCGCCCGAGCAGAGACTGTGTCGAATTTTGTGGTCCACTCCCTTTCCACTAAGCTCAAGTCGACTTCGGTCGCCTTCCTCGCACCCCTCAGAAGCTCGAAGTACTCCTCGTCCTTAAGCAGATCGATGACCTGGCGAGCTTCGCCTAAACGACCCTCCGCGACGAGTGCATCGGCCAGTTCGCGATAAACAAACGCGATTTGGTCGCGATAAGAGTCTCGCGTCCTCCGGTCCAAACCGACTTGACCCAGTCGGACTGATTGGTAGATGTTGACCGCCGTTTTGAGTCTCCAGATCGCGACTGGGAGGTTTCCTTGTCGCAGGTCGATTTCTGCGATTCTCGCCAACGCCATTGCTTCGGTTCGCAAGTCGCCACTTAGCTTCCACGCATCTGCGGCACGCATGAAATACTCTTGAGCCTTGTGCGTTAATCCGATCGCGATGTATTCGTCGGCGAGTAGATGCAGAATTCCCGCCGCCAATGCAGGGTCAACCATGCCCTGATAGAGCGTGTACGCATTGTCCAGATGTCCGATGGCTTCCGCGTGACGCCCCAACTTCGTTTCCGCCGCGCCGATCTCTCCTAAGAGACCTGCCTCGCGACTGACATTTCCTTCCTCGTGTTCGATCTTCCTTGCTCGTTCGAAGTACGCGAGGGCATCTCTCGTTCGGCCTGATGCACGGAGGGCGGTTGCCAACGCCTCCGATGCAAAACTGAAATCTGGACCAGGAGTGTCTTTTGTGCAGAGCGCCAAGGCCTGTTTGGCACTCTCATAAGCGTTTTGCTTGAGGCCCATCGCCACGTAAACAAACGACACATTAGCTAGAGATTCGATACGCGTCGTTGTATCGTGGGCTAAGACAGCCAAAGTCTCTGCCTTGCTAAACAACGTCAGGGCTTCCTCGTCATGGCCCTGATTGTGTTTGTATCCCGCAATCGTGTTCAAGCATGTCGCTTCCCCTCCGGGTTGTTTCAACCGATGATATAGGTTGGCGGCTCTGTCCAAAGCCCCAACCGCATTCTTCATCTCTCCAACTTTGGTTTCAGAAATGCCCAGGTAGAGCAGGCTGTCGGCAGCCCCAGGTAAGTCACCAATACGCAATTGGAGCTGTGAAGCTTGGGAAAAGAAGTCAACCGCTCGACGTTGGTTTCCCTTTGCTTGCCAGCACATCCCCTCGCCGTATTGAGCGGCTGCCCGTCCACAATCGTCGTTAAGGCTCGTCGCTAGATTCAGAGCTGAAAGAAACTTGTCCAAACTTGCGTCCGCATTGAGATCCGGTCGCCAACCCTCGTCAAGCAGCTTCTGAACTTCAGGCCTCGGCTTAGGTACCGACTTCTGTCCGGGCGTCTGAGCCGACGAAACAGCGCAGACGACGGAAGCCGAAACCACAATTATTCCGACCCAGTACCTCGACTTGGGAAGGCGTAGAGAAAGACGTTGGATCATTCGATGTTCAATGACGCCGCGGCAATTACAGACTAGGCATTCTTATCATGCTCAAGCCTGCCTACGGGAATTCAAGGTAACAAACTGCCGTCGTAGCCGACGACGGTATTTCAAGCTGAATCGTATAATCGACACCGGAAACGACCGGGCCCATTACAACAAAGCTGCCCGTAACCAATTGAGTCTCGTTGACAAAGGTCACGGCAGAGGAAGAAGGGGACAGAATCCCGTCAACGTCCTGAACGGTAGCATTAACCGATGTCAATCGTGAATGTCTGTCCAACGAGCAACCGGACGTCTCATCCTCCACTTGGTATTGGCAAGTAAACGTCAACACGTCGTTGACACTCACTACGTAAGTTGCATTGGCGTTAATGTTCTTGCCTGTCGGATAAATTAAGGTAGCCACCGCCTTTGGTATCTCAGGGTTATGGTGATCTGGTTTTGATATTTCTTTACTCATAGAATTCTTCCTTGTATTTCATTCCATTCCAATTGGCGGCCATGTGCGAGCATTCCCAATAACAAGTAGCTGCTTATGTGGGATTGACAGTAACCGTTGTTTGTTTTTGCGAGCCGTCTCCATTCACGATTGTCAAAGTCGCTGTGCATGTAATGGGCTGCTTAGTCGTGTTCACTGCAGTTGCCGTCGTTGTCCCCTGATCTGGTTGAGTGCTATTGGGATCAAACGTAATGAGCGGTGCGACCGTAAAGCAAGTCGCAGGGCTAAATACGACTGAACCTGAAAGCAAGTCATTCGGCTGTTCATTGCGTGCAATGACTCCCGTAAAATTTAGACTCGAACCGTTGTTCACGCTGCCAGCCGAAGGATTGATTGCAGTCGGAACTGCTTTCACGAGTGGGTCGGCATTCGTTTTCTTTCCATACTTCTTTTTGTTCATCACTTGCTCCTTGAGGGAAAACCAAGACTCTGTGTGATTGGTTTTACACGTTGATCGGCCTCTTTCGTGTAGAGATGGGATGTCGATGTGGATCTTAGGCTAATGGGCCTAAAGGCCCATTCTACAGGAATTGACCCTTTAGGGGTGAATGAAAGTGGCAGGCACGGCTAATTACGCGTAGCATCTTCGACCTGATATAATTGCGGGATGCTCAGTTCCATCGTTGCAGTTTTAATGCTTCATGCTCGAAGTGATGCTCGGCTATCGGGTAGCTTTCGACAGGACCGAGCTGGTTGGGTATATGTACGGTTGGTTGGTGAGCCTCATCGGATCGGATTTCAGCACGGGTATTGGCTGATGCCAGAGATTGAGGCCATGCTGAAAGTCGAGCGGGTTTACGCGGCCCATGATGCGCACTTCAAGGATCCGAAGGCATATGCCAAGGAACGTGCCGAGGCAATGCAACTGCTTTGGCCGAAGATTCCGACTGAATATCGGCAGGAACTTCGTGGGATACAGGAAGGAGTTCGTGCCCGAGGCAGCCATTTGACTCTGCCGGATATCGTTTACAACGCGATGGGCAGCGATTACAGCTATTTTAGGGCATTTCATCAGGCGCAAGTAGCCAAACTATCGAGGAACTCGCCCAAGCCTAAGGGAGCAGCCGACCACTGCAGCGCATTTATCGCGACCGGATCGTCCACAAAAGACGGTCAAATCGTGATGGGGCACAACTGCTGGTCTGGATACGCAGACGGCGAACACAACAACATCATCCTCGACATCAGTCCCTCGCAAGGAAAACAGATTCTCATGGATTCGTTCCCGGGCCACATCGATAGCGGTGACGACTTCGCGGTGAATTCGGCAGGCATGATGCTCACCGAAACGACTATCGATTCCTACGTTGGATTCGACGCCAGGGGGGTACCAGAACCAGTTCGTATGCGGGAAGCGATCCAATATAGTAACAGCTTGAGCGACGTCGAACGCTGGTTTACCGAGAAAAACAATGGAGCTTACGCCAATATGTGGCTCATTGGAGACGCCAAGACAAATGAAGTTGCGTCGCTTGAACTTGGGCTAAAGAACGTAATTTTTCATCGGACTTCAGATGGAGCCATCACAAGTTGCAATTGCCCAGTCGATAGCAAGCTGACGCAAGAAGAATGCACGCGCGACGCCAAGTTGACATCTAACATGTCTTCGGATCGACAAGCCCGGTGGTCTCAGCTTATGGAGCGCGACAAGGGGAAGATCGACGCGGAACTCGGAAAGGCTTATCTGGGCGATCACCATAACACCGTCTTGGGGACGGATGGCCCAAGCCTGAGCGATCTTTGTGGACATGGCGACTTGGAGTCAAGGAAGGACCACTGCGATGGCCCCCTGTTTACGCCAATGGGCGCCGTTCAGGGCAAGGTCATCACCAGTACTCTCGCAAAGAGAATGAGTTTTTGGGCACGCATGGGACACCCATGCGGACAACCGTTTTTTGCCGCGTCGTTCCTAAAGGCGCATCCAGAGTTTGCCTGGGAGAAACCAATTCTAGGGGACATGCCCACCCGCCCCTGGGTGCTGTTCACCGCTGCTCCCGGAACGACAACCACGAAGTGAGCCATGCCTTGGGATCTAGATTGCGGCTAGATCCACCTACCCATAGTCGCCAACGTTCCTAGCCGTGGGTAAAATCTGCGGGAGCCAAGATGGGGATTCGGCTCAACCTCTCTGGGGGCGTCGTGTCCTCTGGCGAAACTGATCAGCGAAAGTAATTACCCAGCTTCCCTGGAAATAGGGGCGCGATATTACCGCATCTGTGAATCGAGACACCCGTGATGGACCATGATTGAGCTCTTCACGCTCGAAAGCCTGTCAATACTGGCTGAACCAGCACCGGAAGACCTTGTTGAAGGTGACTTGCGGTGGGCGCTGGAACTTACACGCCGCGAGGCCTTTGTCAATGCGGAACGTAACGATGCGGATCCAGTATGGCTGTCAAGAGCGGCCGAGTTTGCTCATGACACGGGAAGATACCGAGAATCCGTAGCCTATCTAAAGCGAGTCATTGCGGCACATTCGGTAGGCAATAAACACTCGCTGGCTCGGGCATTGTTCTTTCAATGCGCCAACCATCTTGCGACCGCTAACGGACGCCAGGCCGACCGGTGTGCAAATAGACTGGCCACATTGGCCACGACTTCAACCGACGAGTTCGTTAGCGCCATTAATCAACTCGTAAGGGGAATGAATCGGCAATATAACGTTTTGCATATGAAAAGGCGCCAAATGCAGAGAGGCGCCGAATTTGCGCTTCCACTGTTCAAAGAGGCGACGAGTTATCTCGCAGCGAGTGGCGAAACCGATCTTGCGATTCGCGCTTACCTCGAATGGGCTAGGGCAGAATTTGAGCTTGGCAATTTCTTTTTTGGAATCGATGTTATCGAGCAAGCAACGTCGCTTGCGCGCAAGCACGGTTGCTGGAATATGATCGGCCGAATGTTGGTCTTATCCGCCAGCAACTTTTCTGACGCGGGCTATCGCCTTGGAGTCGAAGCAATGATACGCCGCTCACTTGCGTGGTGTGATTTTCTCGGTGATGCATGGGGACGTATCGATGGCCTAACTGTCTTGGGCCGTTTTCTGCATTACACGATGCCTCCAGGCATTCCTCAACTTGCCCTTGAACCGGACAAATACCTCCAGTTAGCGATCAGGGAGTCCGAAGCTCTTGGTGTCAGCCGTCTTTCGGCGAGCATCGACAGCACGAGGTATTTTTTGTTTCGAAAAGCCGGAGACGACAAAAGGGTCCAACTTCTATTGGGAGATGTCTCTGAGGAAGAGGAATTCCGCCAGAAGCAACTTCTTGAGAACCGGATCGAGATCGAAAAAATAACTGAGGCAAGGCGACACAAGACTGCCCTTAGGCTCCACGACGGCGTGGAGGACACTCAAGACGCGTTTTTTGTATTCGACACCCTTCGTGACTCCCAGGGACATTGCCGAGACTTCGGATGGGCCTATATAAACCGTGCTGCCGCCAAAATTTTGGACCATTCCGAATCTCAGGTCTATCTCTTTTCGGAAGCTCGGCTGATTCCCCATTTGTTCGGGTTGGACGGTCCCCTGGTCTGGGCTGCGAACGATCGTCATTCCTACGAAGATCTCCACGAGATAGAACTTGACGGGATCTGCCTGTGGTTGCAGCGCCGTGTGGTGCCGAGCGGTGATGGGGCGGTGATCACCCTTCGAAACGTGACCGCTGAGAAGAGCATCGAGTCCGCCCTTCGAGAAGCCGCTGAAAGTGCCAAGCAATCCGAAAACATAAAGAGCGCCTTTCTTGCGAGCATGAGCCATGAGATACGAACTCCTCTAAACGGAGTTTTGGGACTTGCCAGGATGCTCGCGGAGACAGATATGAGTTCGCTGCAGCGAGCTTATGTAGACGACATTGTTCATAGTGGAGACATCCTGCTTGCCCTAATCGGCGATGTTCTCGATCTTTCGAAGATTGAGGCCCAGGAAATGCAACTCACTCCGTCAACTACATCTCTTCATTCGCTTGTCGAATCCGTCGTCAACCTATTCCATGGGCAAGCCCAAGAACGAGGAATCGACTTGCGGTTTTCAATCGAAGACGGGGTGCCGGAAAAGGTTTTCGCGGATGCACTGCGGCTTCGGCAGGTGCTTTCTAACTTGGTCGGCAACGCGGTCAAATTCACGGACCAGGGCAGCGTCAAAATTAAGGTCTACTCTGATCGACCTGCGATCATTTTTGAAATTCAGGACACTGGAATCGGTATTTCCCCTGAGCAACAAAGCGTCGTCTTCAACCGCTTTAGACAAGTAGGTCATTCCGGCCGAGGTGGCACGGGACTTGGATTGGCGATTTCAAAAGCGCTTGTTGAAATGATGGGGGGCGAAATAAGCGTCGATTCTGAATTGGGGCGTGGCAGTACTTTTCTTGTACGGCTACCCTTGCAGGAAGCCCAAGTAGCTATGTCCGAGCGACACCTTGCCAACGCTCTGAAGTTCGACGGCCGTCGAGTACTGGTAGTTGATGACAACCAGATCAACTTGATGGTCTCCTCCCATGCAATAGAGAAGTTTGGGTGCGAAACAGTGTGCGTAACCGGTGGCATTGAAGCACTGGACATCCTGTCGAACGACAGGTTCGACCTTGTCTTTTTGGATGTCCAAATGCCGGGGATCAGCGGCCTCGAAGCGGCACGAGAGATCCGTAGACGCGAAGCCAATGCCACTCATATTCCGATTGTTGCCCTCACCGCAGGCGCCATGCTCCAGGAACAGCAAGACTGTTTTGACGCCGGGATGGACGACTTCGTAACCAAGCCAATCACACTGGACTCGATTCAGAATATCTTGGTGAAGTGGCTTCACAGGGACTGACTTTCCCAACATAAATCCGAATTCCTCTCGTGAGTCGGATTTCGATTCACGAGAGGCTTACTTTTCATCGCCTTGCCAAAAACCGTTTGAACCAAGCGCTCTGGATCTCATCAAAAACCCCGACCTGACTGTCGGACCAACATGGTTTTCGGTCAATACGGTTAGTGACGCTAGCAATAATCTCCTGCGAGTACTCACGGACTCCGGTTTGCTCAAGATTGCCTAAAATGGACTCTTTCCCTCTAGGACTAGCTCCCGGTCCGGTCTTCACCAGCCGCTCCGCCGTGAAGCCGTTGCACTGCCTCGTGTGGCCCAATCAGTTTGGATCAAGCGATTCGAAAGCGTCATCAAACCCATATTCCCCTTAACCGTGAGGGGAGTTTGGGTCTATAGGCGAACTCAATGAACGGCGCCACTCGTGAGATGGATTTGGCATGTAGGATCCATCCGAAAAGCGATACCCCCAATGGGCTCAATTTCTTGATGGAGGTTCTGCACTTAAGTTCGCACGTATGGGAGAGGGGACTCAGGTCCTTGACCCAACCGACGAAGGAATGTCGATCAATCTGAATACAATGCAACCGTCTCAAGCGGCGAGCGACAAGGGTCTCAAGGCAACCGCGCTATGTGGGCCGCCCATGAGGCGGAATTGTTTAACTAAACCATGCTGGGCTCTTGGTCTCTGTCCAGCCTTCTGTCAAGCGGCCAGAACACAGCCTGTGAGCAGTTCGAGCGGAACGGGTACCAGGGCAGATGATTCCCATCGATTGCCCCGACCCGAGCCTCCTTCAGAGGGTGCGCCATCGGCGTGCATCGCACGGAAGGATTCTTGCTCTAGCCGGAAACTGGCCCACGCAAAAGATCCCTGACGAACCTAACGGGTCCCGCTTGCCTTTGTGGTATTTGCTGGCGCAATGGCTTTACTCGCGGCAACGATCTTGGCAACAACATCCTCCGTTAATGGGTCCTTGTCGTCCAACGGGAATCCTTGCCAACGTACGATTCCATCGGCGGAGATCACCAGCACGTGGGGAATTCCTTCTACGCCGATTTCACTAGAGCTCGTGCTTTTGGTGTCAATTCCCACGTTGTAGGACATCTCCGTTTTCTTCATGAACGCTTGTACGACATCTGGCTTTTCGTCGCTGATACCAATAACTACGACATCGTTCTTAAACTTCGCCGCAAGCTTGTTCAAGTCTGGAATGGTCGCACGACAAGGAGGGCACCAAGTTGCCCAGAAATCCACGATGACAACTTTATCCTTGGATACTGGCTCTTTGCCAGTGAGCCACTGCTCCGCAACAATCTTCGGCGCCGCCTTTCCTCGGAAATCGTGTTTCGCGTAGAGCTTCTTCGCCGCGTTTGTCGGAGGCCAATCAGAGGGGGTCTGGCTGAACGCGACGGCGGAGAGTGACAAACCAACTAAGAGCAAGCGCATAGTTCCATTGTAAGGCATGATGGTCGCCCTCCACCCGCTAAGACGTCGTGTTCTCCAACTCGTTACTCGTTAACTCCGTCAATCGGCGGCTAAAGAACTCATTCCGAGACACGCGATAGGGTTGCCCTAGGCTAACAAAGCGCTAGTATCCGCTCCATGACCCGAGTTTTTCCCCTGGCAATCCCATGCCAAAGCAGCCAATGTCATTGCTATTGCCCTGACGACGACGTCTTTTTAGCAAGTCATCGTGGATCGCGGTCGTAACCTTGCCTGCCCGGATAGCTGGACTCTTGGGGTCTTCACTGAACACGAGCCGATCCCCAACCCGGGAGACCTTTACCAAGGGATCGACGTTCAGATCGTGAGCGCCGACGATGACGGCTTTTCCGCCCCAGACGATGTTGTAGTCCCAGTCCACCGCTCCGTTGTTCCAGTTTGAATTGATCGGCTTGTCGATGGGTCCGACAAGGATGTTATTTTGAATGACGGCATCGTTTGCCGAATTCGGAAAGATCTGGCCATCGTGAATTTCGGGGGTTCGGTTGTTATCGACACAAGTGTTGTTCAGGATGTCGACATGCTCGCTCATAAAGGCGTGGATGCCTGAACCACCATTGCCATTGCAGAGATTGTTCGCGATCAACGTCCGACCTCGGTAGATGCCTTCTTTCGAGCCGGCTTGAGTGTTCTTACAGTCGTCGAGAATGATGCCGTTGCCGTCGGTGATCTGCCCGGAGCCGATGTCCGGAATGTAGTTTCGATTACCGAAACTTTGATTGCGAGCGATCACATTGTGGTAGCCAGGCGCATCGTCCGCGTTCCATGCCTGCCAGATCGAGATGCCGCTTGTGTCATAGAGACTCCACCAGGCATTGTCAAAAACGATGTTGTCGGTGATAGTAAGGTAATCGGCGTGACAGACACCCACCCCTCCGCCTGGGCATTTTCGGATGACATTACCGACTATTTCGATGTGATGCGGCTTCTCGGCGCCATCTTGCCGCCCATCGATCGAGATACCATTTGAATTCGTGTAGGCAAATCCCCCATCGTGAGCGTGTTTTTGAGCAGCTGCCAGCGAGATATCTTCGGCATGACCATATATGTCGAGACCCTGGATGTGAATGTAGGATGCGCCCTTATGGATAAAAATGTGCGCCCAGCCAGTAGATCGGAGGATCGGATGCTGTTGCGGTGCTGCCATAAAGTGAATCCAGGCATTCGAAGTTCCGGTTCGAGCGATATCGATCACCGAGCCATCCGGAATCGAATTCGTGTAGGTACCGGATAGTAGCAGTACGGTGTCGCCCGGATTCACAATATCGGCGGCATGCTGGGGACTTGCGAACGGCGCCTTATCCGACGTCCCGGCGTTCGAATCGCTTGCCATCGGACCCGTCCCGACGTAGTAAGTGGTTGCACCGGCCGTGGCAGCCATGCAGCCCGCCATAAAAGCAGCCAGCGTGATTGACATCCTCATTTTTCAACTCTCGCAACGACGCCGTTCTCGGCGCTTCGTCCCAGTATACGCAGGTCCGGGACCATCGATTTGTTGAGATGACAGTTCCCGCGCCGCGCCCTCTGCCATATCCGCTGCGTGCGCCGCGTCTAAGGATGACCCCGCTGAAGAAGGCGCCGAGAAACTGGTGTAGGCCCACTGAGAGACTGGTTAGAGACACTCGCCAAGGCGTCGGCTTGAAGTCGTTTCCCAATGCCACGAGACCGGGAATGGACTGATCTGAGTCGATATTCCTCACGCATCGTCCCATCGGTCATGCAGTTATGCGATAATGCGATCGCGCCTATGTGCAATCATGTTCCAATGAGGACAACGTTAGACCTTGATCAAGATAGTTATCGATTGGCTAAGGCGGTGTCTTCCCAAAATGGAATCAGTCTAGGCAAAGTGGTGGCGGAAGCGATAGCGGCGCATTATGGTAGGCCTGAAACACGCAGCACCGTGATCGGAAGAAGCGAAGCCGGATTTCCTGTCCTGACTATTGGACATTCTATTACGGAGGAGGACGTCGCCGAGCTAGAAAATGAGTGAGGTGCTGTTGCTCGACGCCAACGTGCTGATCGCGCTTTCGTTTACAGATCACCTTCGTCACCGCCTTGCGACCAGCTGGTTTGGAGCACTCAAACCAGAATTTGCAACGTGCCCGATGACACAGGGAGCATTGGTACGGTTTACGCTTAGGCATATCCCAACCGAACCTGAGGCGGTCAGAAACCTTCTCAATGTGTTGGCTAGCATGGAAGGGCACGAGTTTTGGGCCGATGACGTGCTGTGCTCCGGCCTTCCTTGGCGTAAGATATTCAGGCGCCGACAAGTAACAGACGCGTACCTTGATTCGCTTGAAAAGCACCGAGGTGGCCGATTGGTCACTCTCGACGAGGCCCTCGCCACCGTTTTCCCACAAGCAGTTTTGATTACCTCATGATCGACTTTGACGAACTTCCCATCGACTTGGACGAGTATGAGGACTTCGACGAAAGCCTTGAATTCCCATTCCTGGATCCGAACTCCATTGAGGGGTGTCCTAAAACGATGGAGGAAATCGAATGGTATGCAAAGGCTGAGGGAGGGATTACCAAGGAGAATCTCCGTTTTGTTCGAACTGCCAACGTAAATGGGCTCGAGTTTTGGCTATGGGAAGACGCTGGCGCTATTGATGAAAAGATTTACCTGGGCCTTGCGGCGCTCGGAGAAACCACGCTTCTGGGACTTAACTTTTGCAAGAAGTGGCTGACGCCTGAGAAGTACCTTGCCTTCCGATATGCAGACGAGTGGGATTGGTTCACTAAACCGCAATAGACAAGATATTTTGAGCATTCCGGAGATGCCGCAACAAGGAACAATCTTGAGGGACCATGCCTTTGCGAGCTTGGCACGATGTACGCCAATGAAATTTGCAGATTGGTCTAGCTGAAACGGCTTTCAGCGAAAAGCCACGGATATTACCTACACATGAGCCTGATCGTTCCTATACCGGGAGTCGTAGCTCGGCGATAGCAAGTTGTCATACTTGTTATGGAGTGCTTCCAAGTCGCTTGGATTGGGCGCGATCTCGGCATACGCACTGTGCAGCCGTGTGTGCCTTAAGTACTCAGCCGAAGACGGGCCAAGGTTAGCGAACTGAGACCGCGTGTCAGGAAACCAGCCTTCAGACTTCATCGGTTCAGCAACGACGACAAGTTTGCGTCCTGCGCCTGGGTGGCTAAATGCCGTGTGTAAGGCAATAGCACCACCTAGAGAATATCCCATCACATCCGCCTGCGCGATGCCAAGGTGCATCAGTAAACCCGCGACGTCGTCAGCCAAATATCCAAACTTAAGCGGTCGGTCGATATCGGCCGTCCTCCCGTGGCCCTGAATGTCGATCCTTATCACCTGACGAGTTAAGTCAAGCCCGTGCACAATCGGATCAAGCGATGCCGTCGACCCAAATCCAACGTGGATCATTACGAGAGGAAAGCCAGAGCCGTAGGGCTCGTAGTACATCTCAAGACCGTTGACTCGCGCATAGCCACAATCATGAACCAGGTTTATTGTTTGGGACATCCTCTGAATTCTACTCACACGTCTAAAAAATGCCTGGCTTCGTGCTCACGAAGTCGACCAAGGCGTTCATGCTCAGAAAAGAGGTGGATGGCTGCCTTGCCTCGCGACGCGAAGAACTCGGCCGTATCTAGGGCTTCCAAACGAAGGCAGCATCACTCTACATAAGGAACGGCCCGATCTCGGGGTCGGAGTGCCAACGATGCCCATAAATCTGTACATTGAGCAGGAGAGGATCGCCCAACTCTAACGACAATTTGCGCGTCCACTGCCTAAATGCTCCGCGGTTCTGAGCCGATTGCATTACCTTATACGGCCGCGATTGACTTGAACCACCACGGATTGTCCTGCCTTGACTGTGACCCGAGGCCAGTGCAGATACGCGACATAGTTGAGCGGCTTGCCCGCCTCCCGACCGGTCTCGGCGAAGACCGATACACGAGCGTCGTAAGATGTTGGATTCGCAATCTTGAGGGTTACCAAACCCTGACGCCGACGGATGACCCGCACTTCCACATGGTCGAAGACGAACATCGCGTCGCGGTCCGTCTGCAGATAGATTCCGGGCAGCTCTGTCGCCATCAGAAGCGTGTCTAGTTCGGTCCAGGCGTTTTGTGTATGGATGAAGTTCCCGACCGCCCCCTTCCCTTCTGCATCTGTCGGTTGGATTCGCTCCATGGAAGCACCAAATCCCGTTCCACAGGTGAGATGCCCGGGCATGTCGGTGGCCTCGACCGCGGCATGCTGAATGTCCCGGATGAGTTCCGCATAGTGAGTGTCTCCGGTTGCCCGGTACAGCTTGAACAAGTAGTCGCCAGATGAAGTACAGATCCCTGGAGCAGCATGCTTGTTTTGCGCGCTCGCGAAAACCGCACCCGCCATGTGCGATTGCAGTTTGCCGATCTGACTCTCCGGCGGAAACTGCTCGTCATATGACAAGACCCACGTAGATGCTAAATTCGCTTCGGTGCGAGCCCTCTCCAGCCATATTGGATCGCCCGTTTCCCCATACAATGTCATCAGCGACTCAAGAAATCCGAAAGCGGTCTCGGAATCCGGATCCTGGGTGATGTCGCCACACGCGCCATTGGTCAGACCGCGTCCCACCACGTCTCGTTTAAAGTACATTGACGCCGAGGCAGCCGCCACACGAAGGAAGTTTGGCTCATGGAAGTGTTCGGCCGCGAGGGCCAAACCAGCAGGCGCGATAGCGCCTCCCGTGGAGTTAAAAACGGCGATCTCCCCATTTGAAGGGTCCAGATACTGCCCAAACTGGCCGTACTTGTTCCAAGCGCGACAAAAAGCCTCTGCCAAGCGTCGGGCGGCGTCTTCCCATGCGGGCTTGATCCGGTCACTATAACCCTGCGCGCTTAGGATCTTGAAGAACTTGAAGAACATCAAAAGCGTGTCCCCGTTCTTTCGGGTCAGAGTCAGTAATCGGGAGTCAACCGACCTATCAGCCCGCAGCTGACCATTTGACATGATCCCGGCATAGAAGAATCCACTCTTACCCTGCAGCTTTGAGGCGACAAAATCGAGTTGCTGGCAGATCCGATCTCTTTCGACCGCATCGTTCAGCGCCAGCATCGGCGTCTGCATGAAACCGCTTACCCATCCGAGCTGGAAATTATTGTCATTCTCCGGTGCGTACCAACTGCCTACTGATCCGGTTGTCCAGCGTTTGCTAAACCGCGGCACGATCACGTCGGAGATCTCGCTCATCGGCACTAAATTCCGGCGCTGATTCGGGCCGGTAAGCGACTTTCGCTCAGCCATAAACTTGGCAAGAAAGCGAGGTATCGAATTGGCAGCAAATCGATACGACCGCAACCTTAATGTGACCTGGTCGCCTGGTTTCCACATCGCGCCGTGGTCTCCACTATCGGCGAAGCCGCCAAACTGTGCTGCCTTTTCGCGGACGCCCGGCGCGCTGACCACGAAGGTCGCTTGGTTTTGGGCAGCGTTTTCCTCGATGAACAGCCCATTGTTCCCAAAGCGGCTTCTCTGTTCTGTGAGGAGAATGAACCCAACCTTCTCGCGGAGTGAAAAGAAGCCCATGGCCGGAGTTGACGCATTGCCCGTCAGCAACTCGATCTTCCCCGCCTTCCCGGGTTCAACTGACAGCCGCGGGTCGTCCGAGATGGTTAAAGGCAGATTCGGATTGAAAAACATGTCGCGGGGAAAGGCTGGCATGTATCCGCCACCCAAGGCGTGGAACCGGTTGCCGTTGTAGACGACGCCTGGCACCAGCACGTAATTCCGAGGGCTCCATTGCGCGAAGTCAAGGGCAACCGCAACCCCCGTCGAAGTGGCCGTTCCCTTTACAAGCCGAAACGTCGCGTCCTCCTCCGAACCCTTTGTAGTAATGGTGCAAGTCCAAGTACCTCCACTCGTCTGGAGCTTTCCTTTTGAGAAGGAAAGAGCCTCTTCGAGCTTTGAGCCCCGGTATCGACACAAGAGGAATCGGGTTCCGTTTCCAAGATGGTCCGGCAACCAACCGCTCGTACCGGCAATGACCATTGATGAACAAAGCATTGCGCCGACAACGCAGGAATGGCGCCAAATGCGCAAGCACATGGCGCCCATTATACTGTTCTCATGTTTGGGGCAAAACCGCTCAGTTCGCCCATACTTCACGTATTCACCGAAACCGATCAAGCGCTCATGCCATTTCTACTTGTTAGCATCACTGTACTATCCGTTCTCACTCAGACTAGGCTTTCTGGAGCAAAGACGTTTCAAACCCGCGATGCCCGAATCACGATCGATCAGCAGGGCCTCGTTGCCTCCATTATCGAGCGACGATCGGGCAAGGAGTACGTCGTCCACGGGAATCCGTCCGCACTTCTCAGCTTACATGAGGCGGGAACGCCTTATGGTCAACTGATTGATCCTCATTCGGCCTCTTTCGACCGTGCCAAGGGGCAGTTCCACATCCAGTTTCCAAATGGATCTTCTGCGGTTGTCAAGGCAGACGCGAAACCGGGCTACCTACGCTTTAAACTTTTGTCCCTCCAGAACCGTGGCCGAGTGGACAACATCGTTTGGGGTCCCATTAAGACCACAGTATCCAAGTATATCGGCGATATTATCGGGGTTGTCCAGGATGATCATTGGGCGATTGGCTTGTACGGAATCGACGACAACACCATCGCCGGTCCGCCGGTCGTTGGGGATTCGCACGGTTTAGGTTACTACGTCCACTCTTTTGACACCGCCAAGTGGCCATTGCCTCCAGACTTAAAGGAGGGGCAATGGTTCAATCTTGGCGGGGATGGCATTAGTGATGTTGCCTTCTCTTCGCACCCTGACGAGTACTTTCAGCAGATAGGCGGATTGGGCGCGAGATTGGAACCTGAGTTTGGTTCCAGTATCGCCTACCACTCCCGAGACCGTCGAAGCAGCTATACCCAATCTTGGTCGTTGCTCCCGGGTTTTCCGCGTTCGCGCCCGCGTACCCAGGTCAGCGATCCGGTGTCAGGAGTGGATTTCATCGGTTCCACCGTAGCGCTGTATGCCTGTCCGACTGATCAGGGGTTGACAACCTTGCACAACATCGTTTCGGCCGAGGGACTCCCTCAACCCCAAATTGACGGGAGATGGGTTCACGACCCTTCCCTCCTTAAACCCGACATCGCATGGAATGGGGGACCCCACGATAAGCTCATCGAGTATGCCGAAGGCCTCACCTTGAACGCCGTACAGGATGAAGGGCAAGGCGAGTACTATGCAAACCCCGCCGACCATTGGCTCGGGAAACGAGTGGCATTCTCAGGAAACCGAAGCACGTCCTACAAGGATTTCACCGCCGCTTGTCGGAAGCACGGCATCAAGTACGGATTGCACACCCTGTGTTTGTTCTTGCAACCGGGGCGATGCACGGACGTGTCACCGAATGCCAGCGACCACCTTCAGACCGTATGCCGCACGTCTCTGGCAAAGGACCTGTCTGAAACCGACACCGACATCGTGGTAACTGATCCGTCGTTTCTTGCGGAGAAAGGGACTTGGCCAATCGGCGACGACTCCAATGTCATTCAAATCGGCGGAGAGCTAGTCCAATACGACGGAATCAGCACCGCCGAGCCCTGGACGTTGTCCCGAGTCAAACGTGGTTTCGGCGACACGAAGGCGCAGGCTCACCGTTCGGGTAATCCCGTCGTGAAGCTCCAGCAGAACTGTTACGGCGGCTTTTGCCCTGACATGACCCTGATGGTGAAGTACGCCGACTACTATGCAGCCGTCATGGCTGAGAACGGGATGGAGTACATCGACTTTGACGGTTTGGAAAGCACCCTCTACATGAACCAGGGTTATTACGGAGTACGAATGTTCATGCGCCGTTTCTTCGAGACCTTCGCCAAACTCACCGGCGGGCGGGCGCCCCGAGTGATGGGAGCCGGAATCATGCCTGGTGAATGGGAGTTTGTGGGTTCATGCAATGTCGGCGGCGGCAACAATATGTTCGACCCGATCGAAAACCACTGGGGAACCGAAGGAAAGGACGTCCGGCATAGCTTTCAGAACTCGTTTCTACCTCCTACATTCGGAATCCAGAACTGGCACAGCGACTGGTCTCTCTACGATGCCGAAAACCTCGAAGCCAAGTCGGTCGGCTGGGAAGCGACCTACATGCTCGGACTCACCCAGGAAGTTGTTGAGCGCAGCGGTGAGAAGTCTGCCATCTTCAAGGCGTACCGCGCTTGGGAAAACGCCCGTGCCGCGAACCTGTTTACCCCCGCTCAGAAAGACGAGTTGAAGGACTTGTCCCACAAATTCCACATTGAGCAAACCGACCAAAAGTCGTTCATTCTAACCCCGATAAGTGAACTCAGGGCGGAAACGACTCAAAGCGATGGCATCGTTAAATTGGTCAACCCAAACCTGCTCCAGCCCCTACATTTGGCCGTTCGTATGTCCGTGGAGAAGAAGGAGACATCCGGCGCGGTTCAGGCAACCCTGCCCGATGGAACGCAAATTCAGGCTTCGCGTCCCCTAAAGGACGGCGAGTTCCTCATCGTCGAGGGCGACAAGGCTTACCAAGCCGACCACAATCGAAACAAGATCGCAGATTGCGTGCTAACCAAGCCGGCGTTCTTACCGGTTGGTCAAGCTCAGTTCTCGGTCACCGGCCCTGCCGGGGCACGATTCCAGTTGGTTGTGTGGTCGCTGGGCAAGAGAGAGAATGTTGGCCGGTTGTGAGTCAAACGAAGAATCTTTGCGGTGACTGGAACGGATTTATGGCCCGAAAATATGGCCGAGATAGTAACGGGACTGTAAGCATCTTCGAACCAGAATCCCACCTCCCGCACCTCTATGGAGCCGTCAAGCAGGGTGAAACCGCCGTGATCACTCGCCATGGCGAAGCAGTGGCTCGACTTGCTTCGATGCCGGATTCAGGATGCAAGGTTGTCTTAGGCGGAATGGCCGAACGAGTCAAGGTTCTGCACGGCTGCGACGATAAGATCGACATCGACGATTTTTTAGGCGGCGATATTTGAGCCGATAGCTGCTCGATACGAATGTCCTCTTACTTGCCGCTTCCAATCCAGGTCGGCTATCCGGGAGAGTGCGAACTGCGATTCTGAAGGGCCAGAATGTGCTTAGCGTTGTTTGCTTTTGGGAAGTTGTCCTCAAGTCGATGCAAGGCAAGATTGATGTTGGTGCCCCTGACATTTGGTGGGCGAACTCGCTTGAGCAACTTAGGGCTAAATCCTTGGGGATTTTTCCGGAGTACGTTACGGTGGCTTCGTCGCTGTCGCCCATTCACCAAGATTCGTTCGACCGTAGGCTGATCGCACAGTCCCAGGTTACAGGCATTGTTCTCATTGCGGCTGTCAGATCGATCGTTCGATATGCAGCTCCCAAGTCCCAGATGATCGAATAGGTGTAAGTAACGAGCGCCCTTAGCTCTGACTAAAAGTGGCTTGGTAGGTTTTGTCCTACTAAGCATCAGTAAGGAGGCCTAAGAGCTAAGCCCGTAGATCCTGTCGGAGCTCGTCCTCCGCCTGTTTAAGTTGACGGAGTTCCTGAAGGGTGGCCTCGAGGGCTGAACCTGGCTTGGGTGCGCCGGTGACCAATTCTTGGCCGGCGAGTTGGCGAGAGACCGATTCCACCTGGTCGGCCAATTCCATCAACTTATGCGCCACGCCTCGTCCCTGCTCGTGGAAAGGCGACTTATGGTCCATGCGGCCCCGGCTCGAAAAGATGTCTTGACCCACCGCCTCATCGATCCTTTCGCCAATTGACCAATTCCCTGGCTTGGCGGGAACGGAGGTCGCGAACATGACAAGCAACTCTTGCATACCTTGATCGATAGCCAGAAGAGATTGCTCGCGCACGGCCCTAAGATGGGTGGGAAGATGGGCGCTCTTCCAATAAGGGGATTCGAGAGCGGCTCGTGCCCGATGCCAGTCGCGGGCACCCTCTTCTAATAGAGTGGAGACTTCGGCGCTCAGGTCTCGATGGAGTCGTTTCCGTCGCACACAAGCCTCTAGGCGCTCGGCGACTTGTTTGGCCTCTCGCTTCATCTCAAGCAATGGGTCGTTTTCTCGCGCCCTCCTTGTCTTCGACACCGTCATGCCAACAAAGAACACGGCAAAGGCAGCCGTCGCGGCCGCGATCGCAAGGCCCCAATGGGTGCCTAAGCCGACAATCGCCAGGCAAAACTGAACGATCCCACCGATTCCGGCGCTCATTCCCAGTCCCACGCAGATCGACTTGGCGGAGACGTCTTCGTGCCAAATACTGGACTCCCAACTCATCGAATACTGGATGTACTGGGTGAGGTACGGAAGATGCTTCGATCGTTCTACTCGTGGCATTTGCTGTTAGTGTAACGCGCATATTCGCCATGGGGTTGAGAAACATCAGCATTAACTTGCAATCGGTTCTACGATTCTAGTCCTCGATGTAACGTGCCATGGTTTCAGGCTCACTCCGAAGGAACGCCCCTGTTAATCCCGGTAGCGGTTTCATTCGCCGCCCTCGGTAGTGCCTAAGATTTCACATGCACTTTCCTATAACTTGATGTAAGAAAGCTCCTATGGCGGTTTCAAAGGCGAGTGGGTCGTTTATTCAAGGGTCGTTGGCGTGTTCTTATACGGACGACCAGTGGGACGAAGGAGTTCGGCTACATGAAGAGTGCCGGAATTCAGAAACTGATCATCCAGTCGACGGTCGACGAATCAGGTGAGCAAACCACGTGTGTCTGAAGGGATAGGTTAGGGTGCAATACGTTTTAGTTGAGCAATTCCGCCTCTCGGGAGGCTCACAAAGTGGAGTCGATTTGAGACCCTTGCCTCTCCCCTCCGGAGTCCGTTGCATTGAGTTGGCTCCGTAATGGGTCACCTAATTCTCGAAGGATTGTAGCCGTCGGATGGATCTTGCCGACGAGCCCAGACAGCGCGTAAAAACCAATTTTGAATCGAGAGACATACTCGAACGCGGGCAAGAACCATCCCGCTGCAGACAGATTCGAACGCGGGCAAGAACCGTCCCGCTGAAGACAGACTCGAACGCGGGCAAGAACAGTCCCGCTGCAGACAGATTCGAACGCGGGCAAGAACCATCCCGCTGCAGACAGACTCGAACGCGGGCAAGAACCGTCCCGCTGCAGACAGATTCGAACGCCGGCAAGAACCGTCCCGCTACAGACAGATTCGAACGCGGGCAAGAACCGTCCCGCTGCAGACAGACTCGAACGCGGGCAAGAACCGTCCCGCTGCAGACAGATTCGAACGCGGGCAAGAACCGTCCCGCTGCAGACAGATTCGAACGCGGGCAAGAACCATCCCGCTGCAGACAGATTCGAACGCGGGCAAGAACCATCCCGCTGCAGACAGATTCGAACGCGGGCAAGAACCGTCCCGCTGCAGACAGATTCGAACGCGGGCAAGAACCATCCCGCGACTACAGTACTTCTCATAATGTTTGGCACCCGAATGCAAGGCAACGGGCTTCTTTCTGAACAAAGAATCGCAAAACTCGAATTTCGGCGAAATTCAGCGGATTCTTGAACCTGAATTTGTTGGAAAATTGGGCTGCGAGGGGTTTTGCGATTCTCTGTGAAGGGAGAGGATTGGTGCCGAGATCTATCAGCCGCCCTTGAACGCTACAACGCTAAACTCTCTAACGCTACTTTGGGAAGAGGGGAAGGCCGGTGAAACCCCACTGAACCATGCAAGCGTAGCCAGAGAATGGGTATACACGGCTGAATAGCCGCCTCACCTGCAGCGGACAACCGGGGTTTTGACCGTTATGTCCTCAGACGCTGTTCTGCGAGGGCACTATCGAGATAGCGCAACCCGGAGGTCGCCGCCAGATATGTTTGGTTTAATGAAGGCTTGCTCGTGTAATAAGAGTCATGATGAGCGCGAGCTGCAGCGTATGCACTACTGCGGGACCTGTAAGTCGATCGGGCGCTTTTACGGCCAGAAGGCCAGGGTGTTCTTGAACTACGACGCGGTTTTTCTCGGAGAGGTGCTGAGCGACTTACAGCCCAGTCCGCTCCAATTTGCTCCTGCATACATCTCAAGAAGCTGCCTTGCCATTCCCCAACCAGATCAAATTCCATGGCCGCTCGAATATGCCGCAGCCGCCAATATCGTTTTGGCACAGTTCAAGTTGTTGGATCACGTAGCCGACACCGGCTCGAAGCTGATGAAGCTGGCGGTTAGGGCTTACTCAGAAGAATTTGATCGGGCAAGCCAGGCCCTTTCCCGTTGCCATTTCCCCTTCAAAGAGCTACAGAGCCTCATGGCGCTTCAAAGCGAACGAGAACGTGAAGCTTGTCCTCAAATCGAGCGGCTTTCGGAACCGACCGCTGGCGCCACTGAGCTTGTATTTCGCCACGGTGCGGTCACGGCTGGTGCATCCGCTAGCATCGCGGAAACAATGGGGAGTCTCGGCGCAGTGTTTGGTGAAATCGCCTACCTTGCGGACGCCCTTGAAGACCGAAAGAAGGACGCCAAAAAAGGAGAATTCAATGCCCTTATTGCAACTGGTTTGGGTTCCTGGCGCGCAAGGAAGCTGCTCCGCCTGAAGCAAGATCAGATGCTTTATCACTTAAGTGCGCTGCCGATCGACGAATCACGAAAACGCAACTATGCATCGCGGCTTAAGAAAAACCTTGCTCCTCACCTCTTCATGGGGCGAAGACCGGACCGAGTCGTGATTATCCGAGAGCGTCGACCAAGCTTCTGTGGGGATTGCTGCCAAGCCATATGTTGCTGCGAAGCCTTGAATTGTTGTGATTGCCTCGGATCAGGATGCTGCGAATGCGTCGGTTCTGGATGTTGCATCCTCGGTTGATCCTCAAGGCCAGACATGTTCCATTTCCGGATCCGAGGAGGGCGCGACGGAGGTGAGCCAGTCCTCAGGAGGCTTCGGACAGCAAAGTTCCCACTTGTTAGTTGGGGTCGCAGACTTGCCAGGTCTAAGAACTCGGAGACTCTGGATTAAGGGATTTGATCCAGCCAACCGCTTTTTGCGATAGAAGACCGTGATTTTGCCGGTTATATCCAAGAGTATTCGCGATGAGACCCATTCCGCAAGCCTGACACGTTGATCTATCCGTCAAGCTAAGCTAGTGACCACTCGATGAACAGGAGAACTTTCCTAAAAGCCGCCGGTGCATCGGCAGCGTTCGGAATCAAGGCCCTTTCGGCAGCGGAGCCTTCTGAAAAGTTAAGACCACCCATAGATCGGAAAGCGCTATTGGCACGCCACAAGGTTGTGCAAAAGCGTCCTGACTGGTTGACACCTCTTTCGGTTGGGAATGGCGAATTTGCGTTCACTGCCGATGTAACCGGCTTGCAAACCTTTCCTGAGTTTCACCAGACCGGCATGCTCTTACAAACGATGTCTCAGTGGTCTTGGCACGCAACGCCGGACAGTCACGACTACAAACTGGCTGACACATTTAACGACTATGAGTACCGCGGTAAGTTAGTGCCCTATCCGAGCGGGGACGAGACCGGCGGCGGCTTTGGGGATGGCTCGCCGGCAGCCCAGTGGCTCAACGCCAACCCTCATCGATACGATCTTGGACAGATCGGCTTGCACCTTTCCCCAATGAACGGCCGGCCAGTTACGATTGAGGACCTTTCAGACGTTCACCAGGAACTTGACCTTTGGACTGGATTGATATCCAGTCGATTTGTGGTGAACGGCCAACCTGCTCTGGTTGAAACTGTCTCACATCCGCATATCGACGCCTTGGCGGTTCGGATTACTTCTCCGTTGATGGAAAGCGGACAACTAGGCATCCGACTTCGGTTCCCTTACGCCTCTGACGATTGGATGAGGGCAGCAGACTGGAATCAACCGGATCGCCACACTACCAAAGTAAGCCACACCCAGCACGAGATATTGTTCTCCCGCCAATTAGACCGCACAACGAAGTACCGGACTCACGTTGCCGCCTCGAGCCACGCAACATTCACGACACTTGGACCACACGAGTTTGTTTGGATCGCCGAAGGAGTTACCACACTTGAATTCGTCATCGGCTTCTCGCCAGATGGCGTGGAAGCTCCCCACCCAAGACCGGCGAGTTTCGGGCAAACTTGCAAGGCCGCATCCCAGCACTGGGAAAAATTCTGGATGACTGGAGGCGCAATCGACCTTTCAGAAAGCCGAGATCCCAGATGGTTCGAGTTGGAGCGCCGGATTGTGCTCTCCCAGTATCAAACAGCTGTCAACAGCGCTGGCTCCTTACCGCCCCAAGAAACGGGCTTAGTCCAAAATAGTTGGCACGGAAAGTTCCATTTGGAGATGCATTGGTGGCACGTTGCTCACTTTGCGCTTTGGGGCCGTGAGGACTTGATGATGCGGAGCCTCGACTTCTATCGATCGATCCTTTCGGTGGCTCGCGAAACCGCCCGTCGAATTGGTTGCCAGGGCGCTCGTTGGCCAAAGAACGTCGGTCCCGAAGGCAGAGAGAGTACAAACCGCATCAATCCTTTCCTCACCTGGCAGCAACCGCACCCAATCCACCTGGCTGAGCTCATGTATCAGGCCCGGCCCACCCGGGAGACTCTTGCCTTTTTCAGAGATATCGTTCTGGAGAGCGCGGATTTCATGACGTCCTTTGTCACGTGGAATTCGAACCAGAACTCCTATCAGATGGGGCCGCCGATCGTCGCTCCCTATGAAAACAACTTTCGAGAGCGGAAGGTCTCGCTGAACCCCACTTTCGACCTTGCCTATTGGGCATGGTCTCTCGGCATCGCGCAACTTTGGCGCGAACGCCTCGGAATGAGTCGCTCGGAGGAGTGGGACCATGTCTGCAAGAACCTCGCTCCCCTAACCGTTCGTGAAGGCATCTACCACGAAATCGAGCAAGTGGACGCGGGTTTTAGCGGGCACCCAACGATGCTCGGCGCCTTGGGCGTGGTCCCGGAGAGCGGAAAAGTCGAACGGCCAACGATGCAAAAGACATTGGATTTCGTGTTGAAGAGTTGGCCACGAGACGATATGTGGGGATGGGATTTCCCCATGGCGGCCATGACGGCTGCCCGGATGGGTCGACCTGATCAGGCGATAGAAGCGCTCTTGATGGAGACCACTAAGAATTCCTATTTGGCCAACGGACACAACTATCAACAAGACATTCTGCCCTTGTATTTGCCAGGAAACGGCGGGCTCCTATTTGCCGTCGCGATGATGGCGGCGGGTTGGAAGGACGCACCTGAAATTCATGCTCCCGGGTTTCCCTCCCCAGAAGCTGGATGGACGATCCGGTGGGAAGGCCTTCGGCCCGCGCTCTAGCATCCTTCAGGCCCTAAGAAAGGAAGCTGGCATGTGGTCCGCGCACCGTTCCGACCATGCGACACAAGTCCTCAGGCTTCCCGAACTGAGATTTCGAACTCGGCGTTCCTCACACCACACTATCCTGTTCAGGACATAACGCGCATAAGTTGGATCCGGCGCCGATCATTTCGAAAGGGTGGATCGGATCGATGGAGGCATCCGACTTCTGGCCTTTGAACACATTAGACAGGCTCCTAAAGTCGATGGATTCCGAAGGCAAGTCGAGACTCCTTCCCGTTTCATGGATCCAGTCGGTGTTTACGTCAGAGTTCGGGACGTATCCGGTAAACGTTCGATGCTGCGTAGCATTGGGGCGCCGATTGACCGCGTAAGCTGATTCAGGGAAACCGCTGTACTTGGGCCGATGACGTCGACCTCAGCAAGCTTTGCATACAAATGCTCAAGCTCTGCTTTCTGCCCCATACCGACCTTCTCCGGCACCAAAACGGCGCTCCCGGGTTCCGCCAACCCGGCCTGCTGCCAAGCCCGAACCAGACAGACCAAAATAGCCGGAGCAACCGCGGCCGTTAACGCGACATCAGCCACGATTGGCCCAAACCGCAAGTAAAGCAGCCGCCCAATGTCGATGGAGGCCTTTGACTTTCGACCAAAGCAGATCGCCACCATCAAGGTTGTGGAGGCGATGCCACGAGTATCGAGCGACCGCTGGATGTGACGAAATTCGGTTTCAAGCGTTCGAAGCCGCTGGACTCCATCCCAAAACCCTTCTCCACTTAGATTCTTAAGAACGTCGTCATGGAGTATGAGTCCCAGCGATGGGTCGATCAGTGCCCGCGCCACATCCCCCACGGTTAAATCGTCGATGGTGCGAGGCAACTGCTGCGAATTCAGCAATGGACCGGTCTGCTCGAATGAAAACCGATACGTCTCGAATTTGCGATCTGCCTCGGGTCTGGCAACCATGAGTGCAGTATAGGGCTCACCGTAATTAAGCGCAATCATCCATGAAATGGTGATTGTGCGCGTCAGCTCTCCTCGATCGGCTCTGGAGCAGCCCGTTTGGGGCCATGTGTGCGATACTGCTTGGGCGAGAAAGATGTCTCCTTCTTGATCCGTAAGCTCAAATAGAAGGGATCCATGCCAACTTCTGAGGCGATCTCCGCAACTCCCAACGATGTTCGGGTCAGCAGGGTTTGTGCGCGCTGAAGCCTTTGCAACAGCACATACTGCTTGGGAGGTAACCCAGTGAGTTCTCGAAAAAGGTGGGCAAAGCGTGATTCCGAGAGGTGACAAAGGCGACTCAGGTCACTCAGTCGCGTCGGTTCAGCCAAGTGGGCATGAATGTACTCGATCGCAACCCTGATACGCTCATCTAACACCACGGAACCAGCAGGGCGGCTTGCCTCACTCAACAGCAGCAGCTTTTCCAGAGCGTTCAGCCCAAAGGCGGTGCGCAAAGGTCCCGTCGATACCGAGAGCCGTATGACTTCGCGAAAGGCGCCTTCGACCTCACCCGCGTCTAACACCTGAAGGCGACAGATTCCCGGGGCAACCTCCGGCCAACGAAGCAGGTCCAGCCAACCCGTTTGCGGATGAAAGTGGACCCATAGAATCTCCCACTGCTCGGATCGGCGAGCAGTGCCGTAGTCGTGGGTCGTGCCAGGCGCGATCAGATACAGATCGCCAGCCTGCGCCAAAGATTCGCCATGGGCGCTCCCGATGCGCCCTTCTCCACAAAGGGTCATGATCATGAGCCAGTCGTCCGTGCCGCCATCTCGGCGGCGCCCATAACCTGGGCCCCGATGAAAATGGCCAGCCAGGAGACCTTCATAGGCAGGCAGGTCGAATGCAACACGATCCCTGATCACGGATAGCAGGATTGTATAGGTTTTTGACCAGACATCCAACGCATTGGGGGCCTTCCTGCCCACAAAATTAAGGCTGTATGTGCTTTGAAGTCCATGTCCGTCGAGAGCCCGTCGTCATTCCCACTTATGAGCCGGAGGCGCCCGATAGGAACCCAATGTTCCTTGAGAAGCGCGTCTACCAGGGTAGCAGTGGCAAGGTGTATCCGTTACCCTTTTTCAACCGTATCTCGGAAGCGCCAACCGAACGCGTGTGGGATGCAATCCTTCTGGACAACGGACTTGTCGAAGTAATGCTCCTTCCGGAAATCGGCGGACGCATTCATGCCATCAAGGACCTGACCAATGGCTACGAATCAATCTACCGGCAACATGTAATCAAACCCGCATTGGTCGGACTGGGTGGTCCATGGGTTTCCGGAGGCATCGAGTTTAACTGGCCACAACACCATCGCCCTTCAACGTTTATGCCAACCGACGTCGCGATTCAATACGGTGAAGATGGCTCGATTACCGTCTGGATGGGCGAGCATGAACCCATGGATCGCACGAAGGGTATGCACGGAATCTGCCTCCATCCTGGGCGAAGCGTAGTCGAGGTCAAAGCCCGTCTGTACAACCGAACGCCTTATGTCCAGACGTTCCTTTGGTGGGCCAACATTGGAACCCACGTCCACCAGGCGTATCGATCTTTCTTTCCTCCGGACGCTCATCTGGTCGCCGACCATGCGAAGCGGGCTCTTAGCACCTATCCTCTCTGCGAAGGAACCTATTATGGTGTGGACTACGCAGGCCGGGCGCAGAATGGCGTTCCGACTGAGGAGCGTCCACGTCAGTTTGTGCCCGCCAACTGTGGCGGCGAAAGCCCTGAATACGAGCCGAATGACCTTTCCTGGTACGCAAATATCCCCGTTCCCACCTCCTATATGTGCGTTGGAACGGAGGAGGATTTCGTAGGAGGCTACGACTTCCAGAGAGAGGCCGGGCTGATACATGTGGCCGACCATCACATCGCCCCCGGCAAGAAGCAGTGGACCTGGGGAAACCACGAGTTCGGCTACGCTTGGGATCGCAACCTGACCGTTTCGGACGGGCCCTACATTGAGATCATGGCCGGAGTCTATACCGACAACCAGCCGGATTTTTCATTCATCGCACCGGGCGAAACCCGTACTTTCAGCCAATTTCTCTATCCCTACCGAGGAATCGGACCAGCCGTGTTTGCCAACGTTGACGCCGCAATTTCGATGACGCCAGACCGAGTAGGAATCGCGTCTACACGGTTAGTCGAAGCCACGGTAGTTATCGCTGGTTCCGCGGGCGCCGTCCAGTGGCAAGGTCAAATCTCGCCCGAAGAGCCAGTCATCCTGGCGATTACCCATCCCACGAAGGTGTCTGTCTTTGAGTCGGACCAGGTAATCGCTTCCTATGATCCCCGGGAGCCAGAGGTCAAGATCATGGCGCCCGCCACCGAACCGCCTAGCCCAGCTGACGTGCCCAATAGCGATGAGCTTTTCATCATTGGGAAGCACCTGGAGCAATACCGTCATGCGACCCGAAATCCGGCCGCCTATTGGCAAGAAGCGCTTCGGCGTGACCCTGGAGACGCACGTTGTAATAATGCCCTCGGAATGTGGCACTTCAAGCGCGGGGAGTTCGAAGAGGCACGATCCCTTTTTCTCAAAGCGATCGAGAGGGCCACATCGCGCAATCCCAACCCTTATGACGGTGAACCCTACTACAATTTGGGCTTGGCATGCCGGTTTTTGGATCGGGACAAGGAGGCGTTCGACGCGTTTGCTAAAGCGGGATGGAACGCGAGTTGGCAGGCGGCTTCCTATCACGCCCTGGGCGAACTCGCCAGTAAGCGAGGCGATTTACCACTCGCCTTGGCCTATCTCGATAAAGCGATACGAAAGGACCAAGACAATATCAAAGCTCACTGCCTCCGCACGATCATTCTGAGAAAAATGGGCCGCGTCGCGGATGAGGTTGTGAATCTGGGCCTCGATCCGCTTGACCATTGGGCTCGCCACCTCCTTGGGGAGCCGATTCACGCCAATAACGGAGTCCTGCTCGATATAGCCATCGATCTTTTGCGAGCAGGACTGGACCAAGAGGCTTTGGATTTCCTTTCCTTGGCCGACGATACAGCTAGAGACGGAACCGTGCCGATGGTCGCCTACTACCGGGCCTACATCCAAAAGAGCCGAGGCGAGGACCCCCAAAAACTCTATTCCGCCGCCGCTAGCGCTTGTCCGGACTACTGCTTTCCGTCGCGGCTGGAGGATATTCAGGTACTCCGATCGGCGCTGCCGGACGATGCGCGAGCTGCATATTATCTGGGGAATCTGTTGTATGACCGGCGCCGCTACGAGGAAGCGATCCATCAGTGGAGGAAAGCAGTTCGGCTTGAGCCCCGCAATGCGGTTGCCCACCGAAATCTTGGTATCGCCGCTTTCAACGTGGAGCGGGACGTTCCCGAGGCGCGGGCCAGTTATGATCGCGCAATCGAGCATGCGCCCGACGATGCGAGGCTCTGGTACGAGCGAGACCAGCTTTGGAAGCGGATTGGAGTGCATCGGGAAGCTCGGCTGTCAACGTTGCGCGAGCGCCTTGATCTTGTCGACAAACGGGACGATCTCACGCTCGAATACTGTGAACTGCTGAATGAGGCCGGAAATTGGGACACAGCCGAGCGCATTATGGACAGTCGTCAATTCCAGCCTTGGGAAGGTGGAGAGTCGATGGTATTGGGTGTTTTTACCCGTACCCAACTAGAGCTGGGCCTCCGCGCTTTGTCGACTGGCGACGCTGCTCAGGCCAAGCGTCACTTTTACCGAGCAGCGTTCCCTCCGACAAATCTAGGGGAGGCTCGCCATCTGCTCGCCAATGCCAGCGACGTTTGGCTGGCGTGCGGCGACGCCTCCAACGCGATGGGCGAATCCGACGAAGCGATCAAGTGGTGGCGAAAAGCGGCCGAATTCAAGGGCGATTTTCAGGATAAGGCGATTCAGCCCTACTCAGAACTGACTTATTATCAAGCAGTGGCGCTTGATCGGCTGGGCCGAACGGAGGATTCTCAGAGGCTCGTCCAAGCACTGAAAGAGTACGCCGAGCGGCTTCTCGTCGAGCCGGCCAAGATTGATTATTTCGCGACGTCGCTGCCCACCATGCTGCTTTTTGAGGATGACATTCAGGCCCGTCAAGAGAAGAAGGCGAAACTTATCCTCTCGCAAGTTTCGGGTGGAAAAGGGGCATAGTGAAGTGGTTATTACGCAGGATCCCTTCTCGTGATCCTTGGTCTGAGGTCTTGCAAGCAGAGGTCGTCCCGGGGGATACACTTGATTACACGTCACTTCCTCGCTTCTCGCCTATCCTCGCCCCGTTCCCAGATGTTTTGTGATGAGGCAACACTCCCTTTAGCGATTACATAATCTGCGTGGACGATAGCGTGGACCATGGCCTCGAAGCCATCGATCCGATTTACCCTTGCTTCGCGCCCTTTCTTTTGCATCTTCCAGAGGGAACAATATCTCACCCAGGTCGTGCCAAGCGTGCAACGCCTTAAATTCAAGTGGTTGGGTCATAACTCTGCGATCCTCCACACGACGGACATAAAACGAGAGGCCAGCGACTTTGTTTTCCTCAAGCACGTACCCACAAAGAAGGCGTTTATGGCCGACCTCGTCACCCTGATAGAGGAAGCTCCGTCTATCCTCATCGCCGCTGTCATAGACAATCAAAAGCTCGTCGAGCAGGTCGCGGTCCCAGACAACTCTTACAACATCGCCTTGCAGTTCTGCGTGGAAGCAGCTTGCGAGTATCTCGAAGGCATCGGTCAGCACCAAACCCAAACCACGAACTTCGTCGAGGAACGGAGCAACAAGGAAGATGCTTTCCTAGTTTTCAGCGTTCCTGTTCCATTGGGCCGTCTTGGCTCAACGTCATACAAGGTCTAGTTCTTGCCTCCAGTGGTGGCAATTCCCTGGATGAAGGTCCGCTGCGCGAAGAAGAACAGCACCACGATCGGAAGTGTGAACACGATACTGGCCGCCATAAGTTGGGTCCACTGACCACCATAAGCGCTCATAAACTGCTGAAGGCCGTAAGCGAGCGTGTATTTCTTTGGATCGTTCACATAAATGAGCGGTCCCATAAAGTCGTTCCAGGTGCCTAAGAATTGGAACAGGGCACATGTTGCGAGCGCGGGCTTCGAAAGCGGTAGCACAAGCTGTGAGAATATGCGGAACTCGCCCGCGCCGTCCAGCCGGGCCGCTTCCGACATGTCCTCGGGGAGCGTCTTGAAGAACTGGCAGAGCAGGAAGATGTAGAACGGAACGCCTGCAAATGCCGGAACAGTTAAGGGCAGATAACTTCCGTACCAGCCTAGAGACCGAAATAGCTCGAAGATCGGAATCATCGTGACCTGGCCAGGTAGGGCCATGGTGGCGATGACCAAGCCAAAGAGTACTCCTCGCCCCCGGAAGTCGATACGAGCGAAGCCATAAGCGACTGTGGCGCTGGAAAGCACGGCGCCAAACACGCATATCAGGCACAACGTTAAGGTGTTACGTAGATAGAGGTCGAAAGGAACCGCAGATAGGGCCTTGGGATAATTGGACCATATCGCTGGGTGGGGGATGAGACTTGCCAGGGAAAAGCCCTGCCCTCCCGAACCGGATTTAGCGTAAACCTGAGTATCCGGCTTTAACGAGGTGCTAAGCATCCAAATGAGGGGCAGCGAGGCCGGAATTGCCAGGAGCACCAACGCCGCGTGGGTGGCAAGGCGTGATAACCTATTCATCGTAACCAAGCCTCTTTCGACGCGCTATTTCCCTGCCGACAGAACTTTGGAGCCTGTCCACCGCCTGTTCTGGGGATATTTCGCCCCGTAGAGCTTGATCCTCGATCTTTCCGGCTGTATCGTTTACGAAGACCTGATACGCAACGGGTGGCTGAGCCTGGATGTTGGGACTGCTGATGGCACGAACGAACGTGCCAAACTGCGGATGCTTGCGGATGTATTCTTGATAGATCGGCGCGTGCGCTACCGCATCGCTAGGCGGCAGCCAGCCGCCCCACACGTAGAACTGCGCTGCCGTCAACGGGTCAGTAAGACCGGACCAATATTTGACGAAGTCCCAGGCGCCCTCTTTTTGGCGAGCCGAGCGCGGAACAATCATGAAGTTGCCGCCGCCCAATCCGGCCCCCGCGATGCCCCCAACTGGCGGAGGTATCAGTGCGGTTGCATATTCCAAATTCGGCGCATACTTGGCGATCTGCTCAACCCGCCAAGGTCCGTCCACGGCCGCCGCGTAGGCGCCCGACATGAACGGCCAGCCACCTCCGTACGAGGACGTGTTCAGACCCGACTGAAACCGCTGGATCTGGTCAAAGCCATCGCGCCTTCGGAGTGCGACAAGGCTCTGGATCGTTGCCAAGTTCCGAGTATTTGAAATATCCAGCCTGTCCGACCTAAAGTTGTACATTCCTCCCCCGAAAAGCGGAGCCGTCTCTGGCCAGCTTCCGGGCAGGAATCCTAATCGCTTGATGTTTCCCTTGGAGTCTCGCAGAGTCATCCGATTGCTGTCAGCGATCAATTCCTCCCAGGTCCTGGGAAACTCTCTTATGCCTGCGTCCGCAAAAGCCTTTGGCAAGTAGAAGACGCCCTTTACCTGCAGACCGATTGGAAAGCCATAGGTCTTACCTTTGTATTGCCCCACTCGACGCACTATTGGATACGACTCTCGCTCGAACTTCGCCCGTTCCGAAGGACTCATCAAGTCCTCGAACGGAGTAAGCATGTTGCCTTCCGCCCAAGTGGGAATCACCGCATTCCATTGAGCCATCACATCCGGGGGATCGCCTCCCATGGCCCCGAGAATGAACTTGGTGTCGGCGCCGCCCGGCACGGAGAGGGCAATCACTTCGTATTTGTGTTGGCTCTTGTTGTATTTGTCGACGATACGATCTACGACCTCTTTCCACTCGGCCGACCACATGTGCCAAAACCGAACGGGAATCCGACCGGGATATTTGCGTCCGCTTACTTCCTTGGCAGTCGTCGAGGGATTGCAAAAGATCCACGCAACACAGACAATGCCCAAAATCAGAATACAGGTCCTGGCAACTTGCCTAAGACGCATAGTGCACCCACCGTTTTTGCGTTTTGAAGAGGCCAAACGTGAGTGCCGCGACAGCCAGGAAAAGCAGCCACGCCATGGCGCTGGCATAACCCATGTCCGAATATCTCCAAGCCCTATCGAACAAATAGAGAGCGTAAAATCGGGTTGAATCTCCCGGCCCTCCGGAAGTCATGATGTACGCCTGCGTGAAGTACTGCAGGGCGCCGATAACGCCCATAACCAGATTAAAGAAGATCACGGGCGTCAGCATCGGCAACGTAATTTTGAAGAGCCTCTGAACCGGAGAGGCCCCGTCCACAATCGATGCCTCATAGAGGTATGCGGGGATGTCCTTGAGACCGGCTAGGTAGATGACCATGCTATTGCCAACCCCCCAAAGGCCCATCATCATCAGGCTCCAAAGCGCCCAGTTGGGGTCGGTAAGCCATGCCGGCCCTTGAATGCCCACCGCGCCTAGCAGACTGTTCACCAGACCGATCTGCGGATTGAGTATCCAAACGAAGATTGCGGTTGTCGCTACCGTCGGAACGATCGACGGAAGGAAGAAGAGCGTCCTATAAACCGAGATTCCCTTAATATTCGCATTCAAAAGAAGGGCCAGCGCTACGCCTGCGACAATCGCCAAGGGCACCGATATGGCTGCGAATTTGAGCGTTAGCCAAGTCGCATGGCGAAAAGTCTCATCGTCGGCAAGGAGACTTTGGTAGTTTGCCAAACCAACCCACTTGGGAGAGCGGAGGATATCGTAACGCGTGAAGGAAAGCTGAATGCTACGCAGGAATGGCCAAGCCGTGAATGCCAGAAAGCCGATCAGCCAGGGTGAAATAAATGCCAATCCGAGGAGATCGCGGCGTGTTCGTGTAGTCACGGCTCCCTCGCAAGTAGGATCGATGCGCGTTTCAGTGACTCCAGACCAGGGTGGGTCATTTCGGAGATAGGTGTAAGGGGCGCGAAAATCGAAATACCGAACATCACTGGCCTCTCACGGGGCACGCGATTCCTGGGCCCGCACGGGGCAAGATCCATTCCACGCAATGAGCCCAATTCGAGTCCCGCTCCTTAACCGTTGTACTCCAGCTCTCTCATGCTTTCCGCATTCCCGAGTTTCATCCCCACCAACCAAACCCCGTGTCGTGAACGTCTCCAGTGCGCGTCGGCGGCTCGTCACCCTCCCGACAGGCCACTTGTAGATTCGCGGATAACTAGCTTTGGAACGAGAATTGCCTGCAATGGCGAAGCCGAGCTATCGTACATTTGGGCCTGCAAGAAGTTCCAAGCTTCATGGCACATCTCTTCGATCGGCTGTTGCACGGTCGTGATCGGGATAGGACAAGCCGCCGTCTCCTCAATCCCATCGAACCCCACGATAGCAACGTCTTGGCCGACTTTCACACCATGGTCTGCTAGGACCTGCGACGACCAAATCGCCGTCTCGTCATTCATGCATAGCAGAGCTTCCGGCAATGTTCTCGTTTGAAGTAGCTCGTCAATCGCAGTTTTTACGTGCCTGAACGCAACCGTCTCGATAGCGACCGTTCGGGGCGTGAATCCAGCTTGGTCCATGCTCGTTTGGTACGCCTCGTAGCGTGGACCGGCATCGATCAGATCCGAAGTCCATGGCGCGACGTACGCGATCTTCTTCTTCCCGAGCTTGAGTAAGTGCTGCATTGCTTGGTCCGCTCCTTGGCGAAGGTCGACCGCAACATAACTCTTCAGTTCCGACCAATAGGCGCCCATACTCACGAACGGTATGGAAGGCGCCAAGCTGTCATATTCACGCGTGAATGCCGCCACAGAAGCAGAGTTATCGAATGCGATAATGCCGTCGACCGGAACCCTCAACGCTCGATCGAACGTGTGGAGGAAGTTGTATTCCTCGTCAACGTCTGAAACGGTCATTGCGACTTCAGTCCCCCGCAACAGCGTCCGCATATGGTCGATAACGTGAGCTCGATAACGTGAATACTCCAGGCTGACCCAGAAGCCAACGATACCGGTCTTTCCGCTGGTGAGCGCACGAGCCGCGCTGTTGGGAATGTAGCCTAACTCTTTGGCCGCTTCCAGAACCTTGGCGCGGGTATCCGGGCTGATCGAGAGATCGGAGCGACCACTCAGAGCCCTGGAGACGGTTGCGCCCGAAATGTTTGCTTGACGAGCGACATCATCTCGGGTCGGGCGCCCAGTCGATCTACCCTGTACGCGCGTTCTGTACACGTGTTCACTATATCCCAATATTGCTCCGTAGCCAATGGATCTATTCGAAAACCACGCCGAACTAAGGTCCGGGTCCTGCATTGACCTTGGCGATGGCCTCCTTCTTCATGTCATCGGAAAGATGTGCCTTTTGGATCGCGGTGATCTTCTCCGCCTTTGTGGTCGGGACCTTGTATGTTCCCGGAGGATCAGGAGGCCGAATGGTATGGTTCGCACCCGATCCGCTGCTTCCGCAACCGGAGATCAGGATCGTTCCCGCGACGACGAGGGAGATAACTTTGAGATTTTTCATCTTGATTTCCAATCCTATGATACAATGTTCACGTGTACAGAACACGCGTACATTACCCAATAAGAGGGCGCCGGTGCAAAATGGGGGAATGGTGCTAGGCCATGATTTCGTCATGCCGGTTTATGCGTGGATGCACCGACGTCCGAAATCGGACAACGACTCGTCGGATCTTGAACTCATTCGCCTACGCTCTGAAAGCGCTGGCAAGACCAAAGAAGGTAAAGCAATGGATCGAAAAGCATTTACGTTAATAGAGCTTCTCGTCGTAATCGCAATCATCGCAATTCTCGCGGCGATTCTATTCCCAGTATTCGCACAGGCGAAGGCAGCCGCCAAACGAACCGCAGACCTCTCCAACACCAAGAACCTTGGTTTGGCGATGATCATGTACGGGGGCGACTACGACGACAACCCTGCTCCTATGATGCAGGGTGCGTGGGACTGGCCACGCCACCAATACATCATATGGAAGGACGTCATTCTTCCTTACGTCAAGAACGGTGGCAGGGCTCCGCTTACGGGAGGAGCTGCTTATACTGGAACTAGCGGTGAAGACGGCGGCATATTCGCCTCGCCTACGTGGTCCGATTCGTGGGCGCCGGTGTCCGTCGATGACGGAGACGGGACGAACCTGTTTGGCGATGCGACGACTCGCTTCCCGCGGTCGTACTCGCTAAACCAGGACGCGGGCCTCAATGAGGGCGTTGGTAGCCTCAGCAATCAGGCAGGCGTCATTCCGTGGGTGGCTTACTGGTCTTGGGAAACACCATACGTGACGGGCGGAGGCTCCTATACCTCCCTAAATGACCCGGCGAACACGATCTTGCTAGCGGGAACGGAAGATCCGTATCCCAACATCCAGGCGCCGATGATGTGTTACGGCTGTGCGAACGGCTCAGGTCAAGCCCAGAATGGGTGCGCCGAGGCAAATCCTCAGCTCACAGAAATTCGCAGCGTCGGAAACGCTCTCGTAGACTCTTGTTTCTTCGATGGCCATGCAAAGATGGTCAACGGTTACCAGACTCTCTCTAAGGACATGTGGGACGTCTTCCAAGCCCCAGGTTGGAACGTTCCGCAGCAGTGGCCAGGCTACGTTCAGATCGAAGAGTATATGCAGGGCTACAAAGAGTGGAATCCTTAAACTGATTCAGTGAATCTCTGAACGGGGCTGGCTCGAATCAGGGTCAGCCCTGTTTCTTTTTGAAACGTTCGCCGCCAAGGTCTTCTCAATCCGCTTGCATAAGCGTTAGCGCCAGTTTCTGATCGACAAAATGATCCTATCCCTTCTCCTCTCAACCGGTTTCTTAACGCGGCCAACCATGCACATCCCGAACCCTCTTACCGATGTCTGGTCCGATCATCCGGCCTCTAGCTTTATGGAGTCTTCAGTACTCGGCAACGGAAGGCTCGGTGCCATGGTTTTCGGCGCGGTCAACCATGAACGGGTCGTCCTGAACGAATCCACCATGTGGTCCGGTTCTCGCCAGGAAGCCGATCTGCCCGAGGCGTACAAGGCCCTGCCCCTGATTCGGAAGCTTCTCCTGAATGGCGACAACGTGGAGGCAAACGACTTGGTTCAAAAGTCGTTCGTCTGTAACGGGCCCGGCAGCGGCGGAGCCGCCTACGGAAAATACCAGACATTTGGAGACCTCATCATCGACTCGCCGCAAGGAGAGTTCGTCGATTACCGTCGGGTACTGGACCTTGACCGAGCGGTAACGACGATCGACTACCGAACGGGCGGCTATCGCTATGAACGCCAAGCCTTCGCTTCGGCGCCGAGAAACGTCTTCGTCTACCGGTTCACAACGAACAAGCCCGCCGGTATTTCTTTCACGGCCACACTTCAGCGGAAAGAGCGAGCCACGACCAGAATGGAACACGGCGACTTCATCTTAGAGGGCGCCTTGGATAGCGGACAGGTTGGCGTCCGGGGTGTGACGTTTCAGGGGCGTCTGAGAGTTCGTGTTAAGGGAGGTTCGCTGGCGACGGACGAACAGGGAATCCATGTTAACGGCGCAAAGGAAGCGATCTTGTACTTCTCGTCGGGCACTGACATGTTTGACCCTAACTACGCCGCCCTCGCGAAGCAACAGCTAGCCCAAGCCTTTGCCATGGATTTCACCAAGCTGCGCCAAGAGCACATTCACGACTATCAGAAGTTCTTCCATAGGGTTAGACTGCAGTTGCCTCAGGGGCCATCCGCCCACCTTCCAACTCCTGAGCGACTGGTTGCCGCTTCGAAGGGTGAGGACGATCCTTCACTCGCGGCCCTTTACTTCAACTTTGGCCGCTACTTGCTCATCAGTGGTTCCCGGCCCGATAGCCCCCTTCCTACCAACTTGCAAGGTATCTGGGCGGAGGAGACCGACACCCCCTGGAACGGCGATTTTCATCTTGACTTGAACGTGCAGATGAACTACTGGCCAGTCGAGAGCACCAACCTATCCGACTGCGCCATGCCGCTGGTACGCCTGGTTCAGCGCCTTGTTCCCAACGGCGAAAAAACGGCAAGGAACTACTACAACTCTAACGGATGGCTGGCGCACGCAATTACGAACGCGTGGCAATTCACGTCCCCCGGCGAAGGCGCAACGTGGGGATCGGATTCCACTTGTGGGGCCTGGCTATGCGAGCAGCTTTGGGACCACTATGCCTTTACCCACGACAAAGCGTATCTTGCCGCCATTTACCCCACGCTCAAAGGTGCTGCCGAGTTCTTTTCGGAGACTTTGGTGGAGGAACCAAGCCACGGTTGGCTTGTGACTGGGCCATCCATGTCCCCGGAAAACGCCTACCTCGATCCCAAAACCGGAAAGGCCCTCACCGTCTGCATGGGACCGACCATGGATATCGAGATTGTTCGGGAATTATTCTCCAACGTGATTGCGGCATCTAAGATATTGGGAAAGGACCCGGAGTTCCGGTCCCGTCTGAACGCACAGAATGACAAGCTGCCGCCCTTGCAGATCGGTAAGCATGGGCAGCTTCAAGAGTGGCTGCAAGATTATGAGGAAGAGGATGTCCATCACCGGCACACCTCCCACCTATACGCCTTGTACCCATCCAACCAGATCAGTCTCGACGGCACGCCGGATCTGGCCCGAGCGGCACGAGTCTCGCTCGAACGCCGTGGCAACAGCGGCGTAGGTTGGACGTATGCGTGGCGAGCCTGCCTTTGGGCAAGGTTGCATGAGGGCGACCGCTGCTGGAAACTCTTGAAGTCCCTGTTCCATCCGGTAACCGACACCTCCATCCGATACGATGGAGGCGGAGGCACTTACCCGAACCTCTTGGACGCCTGCCCGCCATTTCAGATCGACGCCAACTTTGGGGGCGTGGCAGCCATTGCCGAGATGCTCGTGCAGAGTCGATCGGGGAAAGTGGAACTCCTCCCTGCGCTCCCCAAAGCTTGGTCCTCCGGCTCGGTGACCGGTCTCAGGGCGCGGGGCGGATTCACCGTCGACGTTGAGTGGAAGGCGGGTAAAGTCGCGAGCTATAAGCTTAACGGAGCCGGTTCCGAGCACATCAAGGTCGAGTAAGGGGACAATTCTGCAGGATGCAGGACGTGACCAAATAGTTCGTCGGCTGCGAGGTAAAGAAGCGAAAGACGCTGTCGTGGACCTATTTGAGCCGAAGCCGCTCGTTGAGCCCTTGGATCTCCGCATCTCGCTTCCCGGTCAGGATCGGAGTCCCGGCAACTGCAATCCAGCACTCGATAGGGCTTGTCGCATCGGCTTCCGCCCCAACTTCGAGCCGCTCCTGAGAATCATCAAAGAGGTCAACGTCCCGCGAATCGAGCGGCCCATTGAGTACATTTCGCCCGGCCACGTACCTGCTGAGCCCGCGTTGTGCAGCAGGAGTACCAAGAACCCGGGATTGAAATTAATTGAGAGGCGCGGCATAACACTTCAATCCGCTCGGCAGGACGGCGGCCACTTATTCCCGCGTGAGTGCGGAGGGCGTGCGTAATCGCCAAAGCGTCAGCTTTGGCTGGCTCAGCTACGGGTCGCATATTCCAGAGAGCCCAAGTTCCAAATTCGCGGAATGCCTGTTCATAGCGGGTCACCAGTTCTTCGCTCCTGGGGACGTTCAGACTAGCTAAATTTACGTCCAGAGTTCTACTGAGACTGCCAGATAACATCCACGACATCGGAGATCCCACACCGGACAGGCTTCAGACCTGCCGAGAGATATTCCCTTGGCTTAGAAGAAACCGACGCATGACGATCCCAGAAATTCTTGTGCACTAAAAGCCCATGAGCGCTAAGAGCTTTAGAACATCTGCAGCCATCCTAACAAAAATCCAGTTTTGCCTTGTTTTTTCAACCCAACGTATGCAAAAGGTGCCGCGGTGATCTCAACGTCGAGTCTTTCTTCGCCACCAACCGCATCTCTGCGTCTGGTGGACCTCCCAACTACTTCGGCACCCCTGTCAGTAATGGACGCACCGCAAATGCGGCCATCACTCAAAAGGCGCCTGCCTCTTCTTTCCTATCCCCTCATTACTTTTACCTACTCACTGGCAAGTATTCACTTTCTACTCAGCCCTGGCAACTTTCTCCATCGCACCAAATCGTCGGCGCTCCCGAAAAACGTCCGTCAACCTTCTTGCCTTCTCAACCGTACATCCATGTAATGAAGATCATGGGAAGTTCACGATGAGCGAGCAAGCGCAGCCGCTGGGCGGCTCGTTCGATCGTTATCTGGCTAATCGGGCGCCTCTGCTGCTGTGGTCGACCCCTGCCGCGCGGGCATCCGCGACAAATCGATCGGTCGGCATCGGACTTTGCTGCCTTTCCGCCGCCCTAGTGGTAGTCGGCCTCGCAACCGTTGGGCCGGCTGGCTTCGCCTTTGGCATCGGTCCCGCGATCGGCGCCACGGCAAATCTGGCCCTCTCCAACGCATGGAAGACCCGGGCTCGTAAGACCGCTGGAGATACTCGGCTTTCCGATACCCAGTGGAAATTCCTCCACGGTCTGGTGACCCACGTCCTTGGACCGTCGTATCCGTTCCGGTCATCGTATCTCGGTTACTATCCAACGTCGAATACGTGGAACGGCTGGCGCCAAGCTCCTAGAGCGAAACCAGCCGGCATGCCTGTGCCAGGCGGCCGCAGCGCCCGCGAAATGCTCGATCCCCGTGTGTATGACCTCTTGGAAGCCGCCGCCCAGCAGTTCAACCTAATTCAAGCTTGCCTCGTTCAAGCGGCTACCGACGAAGGTGTGCCTCTCCGTGAGGCGCCCCAACTCCAAGTCGCCGCCGACCAAGCGATGCTGGATGCTCTCGCCCTCGCAAGCGCCATGCAGGAGTACCCTGAGAATATTGAGAGTCTGAGACCGTCCGTCGAAGCCTGCATCTCTGCCCTCACGGAAGCTGCGAGGCTCGTCACCAGCCTGACCGCCGCCAAGGGCCTCACTGCTGCACCTAAACAAGCCGCCCTTCTCCGAGGCATGCTCGACGACCTTCGAATCGAGAATCAAGCCAGGATGGAACTCAGCGAGACGGTAGAGCAACAACAGAGGCTCGGCTCATAAGATCATCATTCGACGCAAACTTGACCGAATCCCAAAGTGATTGATGACCCATAGATGAGTTACATGAGGCGCGCTCAATACTGTTCTGACTTTCTGGCATAAGCAGTTGGTGCATGGCTTATGTGAAACAGGCATGCGTTACTTTCGCGAGGGACGCAATGGGCTTATAGGCACGCTCCATCGCCCTTATCTGAAAGGCAGGGCAGGGTGATGGTTATTGCCTTCACGCACCCCTGGCGCCTACTCCTAACGTGCGGACCGGAGCCTCAAAGTCTAAGTCAAGTTAGATTTATCTAATCCGCTGCGTAGTCCAGTTGCAACTAAACTTCGAAGGGCAGGGCCTTCTGCGGTGACCGCACATCACGAAGCGCGACGGCAGGATTAGATTTCGGAACGCCGCCAAGTAAGGCGTCAAAACGTTCAAAGTAAGAGACGCGGTTTGATCGAACAGGGGCACGCGGTACACGGGTAGATCAAACGATTGTCCGTGGGAGGCAACACAAGTATCGCCAAAGGCGGTACAAATAGAGCCTAAAGGAAGGACACACTAGGGCGATAGGTGCGGTAGCCTAAACCGTATGATGCAATGTCTCCTTCTTGCCGCGTTGTCCCTGGCTGTGCCGCCGGGGCAAAATTGGACCGAGTTGCCGCCTGGTCCCGTTCCCGTGGAAAATCCCCTGAAGGGCTACGCGGCGTTTAACGATGCGGCTGACCACCTGAGTGGATACGCGTCAATGGCTTTCGTTTACGCACCTTGGTCCGATCTTGAAACCGCTTCTGGGCAATTCCGGTTCGAACGATTGGACGACTTATTCGAGCATCCGCTAGCCAAGAAGAAGCCCGTCGTGCTTCGCATCTATTTGGACTACCCTGGGCGACCGTCCGGAGTGCCAAAGTGGTTGGTGGCGGCCGGCGTCAAGATGACCCCCTATTCGGATTACGGAGGAGGGCTATCCCCCGATTACAACAATGTCGATCTCAAACGAGAACTCATACAGTTCATCGCCGCGCTCGGAAAGCGATATTCGGACAATCCACGGGTCCGTTTTATCGAATTAGGGTTCCTCGGCTTTTGGGGAGAGTGGCATACCTACCCACACGCAGAGCTATTCGCCAGTGAGCAAACGCAGGAGTTGGTGGTCGACGCCCTCCATCGGGCGTTTCCGCACACCGCTATGCTTGGGCGAAATCCGTCGTATAAGTCGCTTAACAAGCCATGGATGGGCTTTCATGACGACCTCATTCCAGACGACACCGACGCAGGGCAGGACTGGAACTTCCTCCCCTCCCAGACTGCCAACGGACTCGCAAACAATTGGAAGGTGGCTCCTACCGGCGGAGAAATGGTCCCATTCGCTGCGAAGCGACTGCTCTCGAAGGATTGGGACAAGCTCACAAGTGCGGTCAAGAAGTGCCATTTCTCGTTCATCGCCGGATACTGCCCGGTGCTGGAACAAAACGTCGACGCCGAGTTCAAGCAGCGAAGCGATGATTTAGAGCGGTTACTGGGCTACAGCTACCGGCTCCAGCGCGCCGAGCTTCCGAACATTGTGAATGGAGGGAATTGGACCTTTCGGATCGAGGGCACGAATCTTGGGGTCGCACCTTTCTACTATTCATGGCCGGTCCATCTGGCCCTGCTTCGCAAAGACGGCTCGGTGGCGTCGGACATTGAGTTGAAGGATGATATTCGCACCTGGCTTCCAGGCACCATTGTCCTTTCGGGGACCGAGACATGGCACGCCCCGACCGGTTCCTACGATCTGGCCATCGGGATTGTCGACCCTGCTTCGAATAAGCCGGCGATTAAATTCGCGAACGACCTCCCTACCTCGGACGGATGGACCATTATCAAACCAGGCGTGACCGTAAAGTGACGTCCGATTAGTCCTCGCGCTGGAACCATGGAAGCCGATCTAGCGGCGCATCTACGGTAGTTCCGCAGGGCCCGTGAAATTTTTCCCCATCATCCGAAGTCCACGTGCCCTGCGGGAATACGACCCTACGGGCACGGGCGCCCGGATCGAGCACGGGCGCCACGAGTATGCGGTCCCCCAACAGAAATTGATCCGAAACCTCTTCGTATCCTTCTCCGGGGTGCGCGTATGCCATGTGACGCATGATCGGCTGTCCGTCGAGCGCCGCCTGTCGAGCCAAGCTCAGAATGGTCGGTACGAGTCTTTGCCGAATGCTAATCGCCTCCGCGCAATATTGCCAATGGACGGAATCCAAGACGCGCCAAGGCGCGATAGAAAACTGCACGGTGGGGAACAGCGCGGAGCACTGAGCAGTGCGAACGAACAGCTCCTGGTCTACCGGCCCGGTAAACGAACTCGAAATGTCTCCGCCGCCAACCATATCCGGGCATACGAACGGGTGACCCATTAGCCCTTGGGCGAGTGAATTGGGGATGAGATCGTTAAGGCCGTCCTTCCCCCAACGGTGGTGTTTGTCCCTGAGCCGCTGAATCGCCGACCCTCCACCGAGTTTCCAACAAGCCCGATATTCGGACAAGGGATAACACTGGGCAACTCGCCCCCAGGCTTCCGTAAAACCGGATGGTTCCATCGGCCGATGAGACCGGTCAGTCGACAGGAACACATCGGGATCTCCTGCATCCATTTTGAACCCCGCGATTCCAAACTCCTCAACCAGCGAGTCCAACTTATCTCGCAGCCACGAAACCGCATCGGGATTGCTGATGTCGAGCACCGCGCTACGGCCATTCCACCACCGTCTGACCGCGGTCGCGCCTTCGGCGTCGCGCAGTAGCATCCCTCGCGATTCCAATTCGCGGAACGACGAGCCGTCGGGAGAAACGAAGGGGACGAGCCACAACATCACCACGAACCCTTGCTCCTGCAACCGACGCATCATGCCTTTGGGATCGGGAAACTTCCCCGAATGAAACTGCCATAAGCCGTAAGACTCACTCCAGCCGTCGTCCAGAATCAAGATTCCCGGCGGAATGCCATGGCGAACAATTTGATCCGCATAGGCCAGAACCCGCCCTTGGGTTGGCACATATCCCATCTCCATCCAAGTGTTGAATTGCGGCGCAGTGAAAGCGATCGGGTCCGGCATGGGCCCCGTCGAAGGAAAGTGTTTTTGGCTGGCAGCTTGATAGGCCCCCGCAAGGCCCCCGAACCCTTCTTCGACCTGAACGGCGGTATGCCCATGCACGAGTAGGCGCTCCTTATCGAATGCAAATTCGAAGGCGTCCTCCGCCCACAAGTACCGGCCCTGATTGGAAAGAAGCAACGGAGATGCCTGATTCCCGCCGTGGTCGGCCCGAAGGTCACGAGAGTATGAAATTCTCCCAAAAGGCATCTGCGAGCCATCCTGACAAGCACCTCCCCACCAATACTCATTCGGCAAGAGAGGAATTTCGATGTCCGTCGGAGTTTGTAGTTGATTCATCGCTGTGTCCGTTCAATGCGGCAGGGAAAGGGTTTCGATCTGGCGGAGCCGGGCGGAGAACCGCTTATAATGAGTCAAATGGTCACCCTCAAGGACATCGCGACCCAATGTGGAGTCGATATTTCGACCGTGTCGAGGGTGATTCACGGGCGGCAAATTCGCATATCTGATGCTAAGAGAGCGAAAATCCTTGAAGCGGCCGAATCGTTGCACTACCGCCCAAATGTGCTGGCACAAGGGTTGAAGACCCGCCGATCGGGAGCCGTCGTACTCGCGATCAGCAACTCCGCTCGATACGTCTATCCAGAAATCGTCGACGGCGCGCAGGAGAAAGCGGAAGAATTGGGACTCTGCCTGTTTCTCTACTGCTATTCGCCGCGACAAGCGGCCGCTGAATCGCTCATCGACTTGTCCCATGAGGGGCGGTTTGACGGAGTGATGTTCCATGACCTGCCGCACGAAACCTTCATCTCCGAACTTCGCAGCGCAAATCTCCCCTTTGTATCGTTGAACCGTTACGATGCGGTTGGTGAGCGTTACGTTTGCCTCGACGATGAAGCCGGATTTCGCACTCAGGCCAACTATCTGGCCGACCTCGGTCATCGCCGGATCGGCTTTGTCGGTGTCAAGCCCGATTCCGATATTGCATGCCGATGTCGGAATGCGTTTTGCGATGCTCTGGAAGAGCGCGGTTTTCCGGTCTCTCCGAACGTGCTCTTCGAATGCGACTTCGATGGGTTGGACTTCGTGCGGGTCGCCACAGAAATTGGCGCGGGGTCTCGAAGGCCGACTGCAGTAGCCACTGCGAGCCTTGCGACGGCCGTCCATCTGGTGGCAGCGCTCAAAGGGCTGGGCGTACGCGTTCCCGAAGATATCAGTGTCATCGGCTATCACGACGCACCCATCGGCGCGTGGCACCGGCCTGCCTTGACTACCGTGAGAATGCCCTTTCGGATCCAGGGTCGACGAGCCGTGGAGCGGCTGTACGACATCCTGAGCGGGTTGGAACCCGGCGGCGAGATCGTAGGTCCACCCCCGGAACTCGTCGAACGCGAATCCTGCCGCGCTCTTTGCTAGCCGCGACAAGCGGCCGTCTACTAGAGGGACTCCCCCTTGCGCGACCGTTGGTTCAGATGCTTCCTGCTCGATCATTATCCACACCTTCGTCTCTACCAGGTAACGGATTATAACCCCAGAATCTACGCATATAATCGCACACGGTAACTTATTAGTCCTCCGCCTATTTGAACAAAGCTTTGTTCAAATCCGTTCCAAAAGATTGGTACCTATAGAGGGGATGGCAGCCAAGTTATAGGCTCAAGCTGGGCACCCAGAGGCCCAAATTTGAACAAAGGTTTGCTCACAAAATGTGCACTTACTTTGGAGTTTTCTTGATAAGAAATCGATTCAATTCGCCAATTGTCGTGTTAGAATGCAGTCGAGCCCTGGAGGCTCACCGACGAGGTCTCTCCATGCAACGAATCAGATCGAATAACGCATTTACTCTTATCGAACTCTTAGTCGTAATCGCGATCATCGCGATCTTGGCGGCCATTCTCTTCCCTGTTTTTGCCCAGGCCAAGAAGGCAGCCAAGGGCGCCGCCTCGGTGTCGAATACCAAGCAGCTCAACCTAGCGAACATCATGTATTCGAACGACTACGACGATCAGTACGAGCAAAGCTATAGCCCGTACATTCCCCTGTCGCAAGCGGTTCCTCCGGACGAAGCCTTCCTGCTCAGCAGGGGAGACCGATGCTGGACCTGGGCCGGAAACGGGACGGGAGGAAACGACCCGGGCCAAAACTCGGCGTCGGATCCATCAGTGACCGCTTGCGACTGGGTTTGGGGAGAGGAGACGTACCCTTATCACAAGGCGCCCCAAGTCGAAACCGACCCATCCGGCATCAACGCAAACGGAGATCCCGGACTTGCGAACTACGCATTGAATTTCGAGTTTAGCTACGATGTCGTCGTGCCAGGGAGTTGGGAAGCTTCCCAGGAGTACCAATACCATCCGCTGAACGTCAAGACAACCCAACTATCAAATCCAGCGGGCCAGATTCTCATGAGCGAGTCCGGCAATTGGGTGGATGACTTGAGCACATTCAGAGCCGTCAGCGGCTATAACTATGTGCCGTCAGTCTGTCCCAATGGTTGGGGGCCCACCGCGGTAGGAGTTAACCCACTCGTAAGCTGCGTAGGAAATACGAGTTGGGGAGTTGCGGATCAGAATCAAGTGCTCGCCGATATCAAGGGACGGCACGGCTCGGTTACGTTCATCGCCGGATTTGGCGACGGACACACCAAGCTGGTCCAAACGGGCGCCGTTGCCGCGGATGCTCCCAACTACTGGTGCCTAAACCCGAACTCTAACTGGAACAAGAACTCACCCCAGTCGCAGTACTACAATTGCGGCACGACTCCTGACGGCACGCCCATTTGGTAGCCCCAATGCCGAGCCATTCGATGAAATCGAACCTGTGCACTCTCGCTCTCCTAATCTTCGCAGCCTGCTTCGCGGCAGGGTGCGGGGATTCGGGAGGAGTCATCCGGCCCCTGCCCAAAGGCGTCGGGTCGGAATCCCCCCATCGTCACGGGAGCCCCGCGCCATCCGCCACTCGGCCCGCGCAGGGCGGCGTCTAACCGTCGGCGGCACCTTTTTCGACCGGCCAGTCAGAGATCGAAGTTGAGCCTGGTAGCTTTCTTGAGCCGACTCTTACCCATACTTGCACCCTATCCTGAACTGAAACGATCAAATGCTTCATGATTTCCCCAAAAACTCATAGTGCTGACCATCTAGGATAACGGCAATGGCTCTGCAGGCACGTTCCATCACCCCGTTCCGAAAGGGAGACCTCATCAGTTTGATCACAGTCCTGCATGAAAGGGCCTTATTCATAGCAGACCCAGTGGATCTACGGCCCATCGCGGGGACGAAAATGAGGCAAGACTCAGCCCCAAGGGGGCGACCCATGCCCTGAAATCGAAGATCGCGGCTTATCTGGAGGGAGGCAACAATGCCTCGTCCCATGGGATATTTGAGAGCTGATTGCGAAGGCACAGGACCTTTGATGTATCCCCTTCAGGGCCGCATGTGAGGCTGCCTGATGCGGCCTTTTGAGGCAGATTTCAAGACAGACGGTAGGGTGCAATACGGTTCAGTTGACCAATTCAGCCTTTTTGGGCGACTCAAAAAGTGGAGTCGATTTGAGACCTTTGCCTCTCCCTTCCGGAGGCTGTTGCTTTGTCTTGGATCTGTCCAGTGTCACCTAAACCGCATTGGGGTAGGGATTTGCCGTCCACCCGCCTCTGACTCATTACTTTCCGGAGAGTTTGTATTGTGATGAATCAAGTTGGCCCAAGGAACCGCGGTGAGAACCATCCGCCGGAACTCGTTTCCGAGCGTTGCATCCATCATCCGTGATTTGACCCGTGATTGAAACTCCGAATGCACGTAGGGACCTCCGACTACTTGAGCGATAAACGGAAATCTCCACAAACCATTCCAGAAAGGCAAGGGAGCCAGATTTGCTCGTTTGTGGCTACCCAAAGGAGCGTCACCTAGGAAGAGCCCCGAGCGCTCAGCCGGTATTCAGGTTCAATGTTGAGCGAAGGGGATACCCCGTTCGGTGGGGCTGCCTATCTGCTAATCTCGGTTACAGTGGCGCTTCTATTAATCTAACGACGAACACCAACGGTCGAAAACTGTGCGGATATTCAATAACCACTCCGTTGCTCGGATGCCCAATCATTTGGGTTTACACAGACATGATAGATTCGGTTCTGGATGATCACTTTCGGTCTGGTGCACCGTTCCACATCGTTTTGCTGCACGAGGCGCTTCACACTTGTGGCGTGGACCATCCTGATGGTCTCAGGGGGGACAACAATTGCAATAGAATCATGGCATGCTGTATGCTGACGGCCACTGGTTACCTCCCCACTTCGGTACATTGCACCCTCATGATCACACATCCGGGATGACCCAGAGAATTACCCTATGGGATTCAAGAGAATGCGCGCACCGGAGCTATTAACCAGGAAGACGTGGCCTGAAGGTGCAATTAATTTGAGCCGTAATTTCGGTCGTATCCACGCGGTTGGAATTCTGCTTATAGCCCTCCTAGTGGTCAATTGTGGGTGCACGGCGGGGCATTCAAGCCCAACGATGGGGCCCAGCCCTCAGACTTACGCTGGACCATGCCTAATAGCGCTCACTAAGGAGTCCGATGGAACCGTTAGATTCTACGTCGAGAACGTGAAGGGACCGCACCTGGTAGTGCAACGGTATGGTGACTTGTGGGGCATGCTACGATTCGACGTCTCCGATTCGTCAGGCAAGTGGATCCCTTTGCCACCGGTTGATACCAGAGCAGGCGAGGACTTCCCAGATCCGAGTGACCCGAACTGGGTAGCGCTTGACCCCGGCGATGCACTATCTTGGATCCTAGATTACAATTTGACTGGCCGACTGAACGCCGGCCAAAGAGTACGGCTCCATTGGGAAACGACAGGGCCGGTGCCCCCATGTTCACCAATTGGTACTCCCGATTTCCAGCCCCCCCATTGGATGTTATTGTAACCGTCCAGACTGAGCCCGGTTCGAAGGAAATGAGATGAATCCGACTGCTCACGATGCTCGGCAGGGCTGGCGGCAACAAATACGCAGCGATTCGTTCGCCTGTTTTGCGAGCCAAAGAAACCGCCAGCCCCCGGCCGCCGGCACATCCTCCATCGCGACTTACACAGGTATCTTCGCAACCACCATCCCCGGCGCGTTCCTCGACACGGAATAAAGAGTGCGTCTTCCTACCCAGTGTATTGTAATTGCAGAAGAATATGGAAATATCCAAAAAGCTCCAAAAGTGGCTCATCATCGCATTGATCGCTGGTCCATCAGCTATTTCCATTCCCGGAGTTGCAGAGGGAAATTCGACTGCTCTGCAGAGTTCGAACAAAAACAATCGGCAGGATCAAGCACTAATCAATGCCAGTGACAAAGCACGAGACAGAGCGTTTTCCCTCCTGAGAGAGGGAAAAACGGAGCAGGCCATCAAGTTTGTCGCACAGTCCCTGCACAGCAGGAATAAGTTTGTATGGGGAAATGCATTCGGTGTTCTTCACATGATCCTAACGCTCGGCGGTCCGAAGGCTTTCACATGCGTCGCGCCACTCATGGAGAACTCGTTGGCTCAGGATAGGTACTGGAGCTACGAACAACAGTCAGGGACCCTTTTGCTTTACTTGTGGAGCATGTATCACTCACATGGTTCCCGTAGTAGCTTCTATACGATGAAACAGGCAATCAAACTGGCAGCTGCTGCGAAGCAAGCGGGCCATTTGTCGGAAAATGCCAGATCCTTTTGCACGACTATGCTGTTAAGTAAGGACCAATGGGAGCGCTTCTCCTGCATGCAGATCCTGCTTGTCGGCGTTAAACTTGGAGGGCTGGATCGAGCATGGTCGCTTAACCTGTGTCGTCACCAGCTTTCGCCTGGTAAGAGAGATCATAAGTCTATGTGGGATCTTTTGTACCGAACCATGACAGGAAAGTAGTGCATTGGCGTTGGCGCTGCTTCGGTCATCGAGACACAAAAACAGATTTGGCCACCCCTCACAAGTTAGCCACCCTTTCTAAACCTGTTGGAATTTCGATCCGCTAGCTAGTAACGACAACGCATACGCTTTGAATCCGGCGAACGGCTCGCTAAAGTGGAAGTTCCAAGCTTGCAGCTTTGTTCCCCCCTGTTGCGCCATTTGCCAAGACGGCACCCTCTTCGTAGGCTCATCCGATGATTACCCATATGCTTTGAACTCTGCCGATGGAACGCTGAAATGCAAGTTCCAATCTGGAGGCGAAATTGATAACGGCGCCCCCACCATCGGCTCAGGTGGAACCGTTTACGTGGGATCTAGCGACCACAAGACTTACGCCATCGGAGCCGGCGGATGAGGTTCCGCGAGGTCAGTCGGTGAGTTTGGGAATTGGGTGGAAGCTTCAGAATGCCTTGTCGCGAGTCATATTCCTACGCAAACCATCGACTGAGCACAGACTTGAGCGTGAGGCTGCGCCTTGTACGGACCGCCTTAGCCAAGTTGTCGTCGGCATGAAGCAGGCAGAAAGGGCGGTGGCGTGGAGAAGGCACTTTGTCCATTCTCATCACAGGGCCGTTTAACCTACGGACAGCCTTTTAGGGTCCAATAGACAAGTATGAGCGTGACCTCCCAACTTGATTCATCGGGCATTCCCACTTTCTACCTGAAGCACGGCGACCAGGAGGTCATGGTCTCTGCCTTTGGTGGACAGATCCACTCTTGGACGAAAGGCGGGAAGCCCTGCATCTTTGAAAACCGGGCGCGAGCGATCGTCGATGGCAAAACGGCATACCGAGGAGGTGCGCCTGTATGTTTTCCATTTTTCGGCAAGGGAACCCTCCTTCCACTTGGAACTAATCAAAGCGTCGCGCACGGTAAGGCCCGCGTGTCCATTTGGGATTCGCAGGTTCTAGAATCCCAAAATGCCGTCGTTCTAACGAATCGCCAGCCTTCAGCCGAGGGCTATGGCCCAACCGACTTCACGTGCGAATTGGTCTATTCGTTGGGCGAAGAACTGAACATCCGTGCCACGGTTCGCAATGTCGGACCGAATGAGTCGCCCTTCCAACTCGTGTTTCACGCCTATTGGGCCACCGAGGACCCTTCGTCAGCAACCATGACCGGCCTTGGCAACCGGTATCTGGACAACTTACTCGATTTGGCCGAAAAACAGGACATCGACAGTTCGTTGCCTCATCCAATCCCATTCGATCGGGTTTACCTCGACGCCGATCCCCGACAAGTTTTGAACTTGGGGCACGTTGAAATCGACATCGTGACGCGAGGCGGTTCGGGTGCGGTTCTATGGAACCCGGGCAAGGATCACTCATTCAAAGACCTTGGCTCCCCCGATTTCGTGTGCCTGGAAAGCGGCTTAATCACGCCACCCCAGACCCTGGCGCCCACCCAGGAGTGCCTGCTTGAAATCACCTATAACGCCCGGCTGATCTAACTTGCTCGGCAGATAGATCTTCAGCATGCGCCAACTCCGCCCTCTGCCAAGACCGGCTCCTGGCAGACCAAGATTGCCGCGCCATCCAAGGTCGTTCGAGTCCCATCTCCCCGATCAGCCCGAACCGCAGGTAAGTCGGCATCCAATATCGACCGAAGCCTTTGACCAAGGCAAGCAGTAGCCCAATGATGCGTCGAGCCGCCGGTTTTCAGCCCACTTTGGTTAGTGCAATTAGCAGCACATCATTGGGAATGTCTCGAAATATCTTAATAACCGGTTGTGCTCAGCGATGGCGCCGGTAGAAGATCATCCTAAGCCACTGTTTCAAACGAAACACCGATCTCACCTTCTCCAAAAAGCCGATAGACTCACCTAAAACGAGTCCACAATGAACATCCCTCATTCTCAATTTCGCCGTGCGTCTCTTGCATTAGTGACGTTAGCCGGCCCACTGGCACGTAACGTTGCGGTTGCCGACGCCTCTCACGAGTGGGTGACCCATCGGTTCCAGGAGGTCGATACGTTGTTTGCCAATCCGGGACAAGGGTGGATGTCAACGAACCGTACGCCGCTGAAACCATTCCGATTTCCATGCTCGGTGGTTTATGTCCGGTTCGACTAGACGGATGCGGAGCAGGAAGAGGGGCACTACAATTGGAAGCTCATCGACGACGTGATCCAAGCGTGGAAACCGTATCATGCGGCGGTGTCTCTGCGCGTGATGACGGCAAATGCGCACAGCGCCGGTTACTACTCCTCTCCAAAGTGGCTCTTCGATGCAAGCTGCCGAGGCTTTGAGTACTTGGTTGGCGGAGATGACCCGACCAGAGGTGGCACGCGACAACCGCGAATCGAGCCTGATTATGCCGATCCGATATATCTTGCCAAGCACGCACGCTTCATTGAAGCACTCGGGCGAAGATACGATGGCAACCCAGATGTCGAGTTCCTTGACATAGGATCCTATGGCATCTGGGGCGAGTGGCACACCACCCACGAAGCGCCACTCTCGGTGCGCAAGCAGATTGTCGATACGTGTTGTCATGCATTCCCGCGCACACCCCTCGTTTTCATGACTGATGATGCGGCGACTCTCGCCTACGCCGTTACCAAAGGGATTGGGCTCCGTCGCGACGGCGTCGGATCACCTTGGCACGAGAGTAATTGGATAGGATCTCCTCGCTATGCCGAAGTGCCACACATGGACAAGCAATGGCAGCGTGCGCCCGTCGTCTTTGAGTGGTTCGGCGACTACAACTATATCCAGTCACAGAAATGGTCGTTCCCGTCGGCGGTTAAGTTCATGCTCGATAACCACGTTACGATGATCAACGACAATATCGGCGCCTTTCAGACAGGCTAGCCCCTTCGCTCAACAACTCGCCCTCAGGCTGGTTAGCGGGCGCTCCTCGAATAAATCGGGGAACAAGACGGATTGCGTCGCAATCGCCCTAAAACCCTTATTCCCCTCCACCGCGAGGGGAGTCGGTGAGGAACGAACCGGAGGGGAGGGGGTCCGGCCCGAACAGTCCCTTCCTTGATATGCTTTCCAAGCCCGGCGACGCCGTGTCACCGCCGGTCGGGCCTATTACGATCCCCGGCCGAAAGCCAAGATCGCACGAGGCGCCTAGCGAAGATGGAGCTAGGCATTTTGTACATGCATCACTGATCCTCTTCGTCGGCGCAGCCATCAGGCTCCCAAACTTGGACATGGGCCGAACAGTGCTCGCAGATTCTCTCTAATACGAAGTCCAA
>Ga0302319_10001091_pt1 | contig 60901 bp, 72 predicted proteins | sample Bog_T0_2_FD_203319 | JGI IMG/M metagenome (GOLD analysis project Ga0302319, IMG submission 203319) | Peat permafrost microbial communities from Stordalen Mire near Abisko, Sweden - Bog_T0_2 | ecosystem: Environmental > Terrestrial > Soil > Wetlands > Peat | place: Sweden: Abisko, Stordalen Mire...
CAATTAATGCCTATGTCAGCCAGGATCAAAGGTTACCGGCCCCATAGCAACTTGTTGAAAAGCTAACTCGATCTGAGTTTTCGGTTCTCAGGGGCTAAAGCCCACCTTGATTTTGTCGTCTTTTCCGGGGGTTGAAACCCCCGGCTCCCTCCGCATCGCCCCCGCTCCATCCGCATTGAAGCCGCTCTCTTGCCTACATCAGCCTTCTGCGGATGAGGTCGAGGGCTTGCTGGGTGGCGAATTCGCGGACGCGGGTGCGGTCGCCGCGGAAGGTGCGCTCGGTGGCTTCGTTCTTCTGGGCGTCGGAGACGGCGATGTGGACGAGGCCTACGGGTTTGTCTTCAGTTGCGCCGGTGGGTCCGGCGATGCCGGTGATTCCCAAGCCCAGAGTGGCGCCGGTGCGGAGGCGGATGCCGTGGGCGAGGGCTTTGGCCACTTCAGCGGAGACAGCGCCGTGCTGGGCGATGAGTTCGGGGGAGACGCCGGCGAAGGCGTACTTGAGGGCGTCAGAGTAGACGACTGCGCCGCCGAGGAACGAGCGGGAGCTGCCGGACACGCTGGTGATGCGCTCGGCGATCATGCCGCCGGTGCAGCTTTCAGCGACGGCGAGGGTGGCGTCGCGGAGGCCGAGGTAGAAGAGGACAATCTGCTCCAGAGACTCGGCGGATTCGCCGCCAGAGGAGTAGACCCAGTCTTCAAGGGCTTCTTCCATGCGGCCGGCGAGCTCGTCGACGCGCTGCTGGGCAACGGTGGCGCTGGGTTTGGAGCAGAGGAGGGTGAGCTGAATGTCTCCGGCGTGGGCGAGGATGGTGGTTTCAACGTCTTTGTAGGCGGTGTAGATGGGAGCGAGAAACTTGTCGGCCTGGGACTCGGGAATCATGGCGGCGCGCAGGGTGCGCTTGGCGATGGCTCGCTTGGGGATGGCGGCGCGCAGGCGGGGCAGGCACTCGGCGTCAAAGAGGGGTTGGCACTCGCTGGGAGGGCCGGGGACGAGCAGGATGAGCTTGCGATAGCCGGCAAACCTGGTGTCGAGCCACTGGCCGGGTGCGCTGCCGTTGGGGTTGGGCAGCACGGTAGCGCCCTCGAGGACGTCGGCCTGCTTGAGGTTGTTGGTGGGCATGGGCACGCGCAAGAGAGCGGAGCGGGCATGGAGGGCGGCGACCAGCGTGGCTTCGCGGCGGAGGGTGAGCGAGAGAGCTTCAGCGACGGCTTCGCGGGTGAGGTCGTCCTCGGTGGGGCCGAGACCGCCGGTGATGGCCAGGATGTCTGTCCGGCCGAGGGCGATGCGGATGGCGCTGACGAGATCCTTGCGGCGGTCGCCGACGATGGTCTTGAAGGTGACGGTGACGCCGATCTCATTGAGCTTCTCAGTGAGATAGAGCGAGTTGGTGTCCTGACGCCAGGGGGTGAGCATCTCGGAGCCGACGGCGATGATTTCGGATTTCATAAAAGCAGGGATCAGAGATCAGTTGTCAGTTGTCAGTTGTCAGAACCTAAAACAAATTCAGTCCTTCGACTCCCAAGTCAACATCATAAACGGCATCGTGGGTGGCGAGGATGGTGGTGCCGAGGGGAGAAAAGGCGACGCCGATGAGGTTGTGTCCGGCCAGGACGAGTGAGGCTTCGCCGTCCGGGGTCACGCGCACCAGTCCAGGGTGGCCATGGAGACAGGCGGCGAGGTAGACATCGCCGTCCTTGGAAAGAGCGAGGCCCTGGGGACGGCCGAGGCCGCGGAACCAGGCGCGGGTTTCGCCATGGGAGTCGATAGCCCAGATTGCGTCGTTGGAGGAAAGCGAGGGGGCGGTGACGAAGAGGGTGCCCGCGGCATCGGCGGCGAGGTGATAGGCCGCAACGCTGGGCTCGAGAGTGGCGTGGACGAAGATGCGGCGCTGGGGATCGATTTTGAAGATGGTTCCGCTGCGGTCGCCGACGAAGAGGTTTCCCTCGGCGTCGAAGGCTGCGCCGGTGGCCACGCCCATGCCTTCGGCGTAGACATTGGACTCGCCGGATGCGTCGACGCGGTAAACGTTGCCCTCGGCACGGGAGGTGACGAAGAGGTCGCCGTCGGGGTTGAAGGCGAGGCCGGTGGCGTTGAGGATGCCGGTGACAAAGGGAGTGCCCCGGCCGTCGGGGCTCACGCGCACGATGGATACGGGGGTCTGCTTGCCACGGGGGCCGGAGATGGTGGCATAGATCATGCCGGAGCGGCTGACGGCGGGGCTGGTGACGGGGTGCAGACCTTCAGAGAGTTGGTGGGCGACGCGGAGGGGCGCCGCATTGCTGGCGCCGGCGGGGTTGCGGACCTCAATAAGGCCGGTGGAGGCTCCCTCGGGGACGCGTAGAGCCAGACGGGTGGGGCGGCTCATCGAGACGTGGGCGGGGTGGCCGTCGACCAGCACGGCGGGCAAAACGGCAGACTGCCCGAAGCTGAACGGGCCCAGATGAGCTCCGATCAGTTCGACTTCACCGAGGGGCAGAGCGGCGGCGGGGACGATGTCGTCGATGCGGGGTTCGGGGAGTATTTCCGGAGCGGATTGGGAGCGGGTACGGGGCATGTTTCGACCTAGATCCAGATTCGTAACAAGGATGCTACACCCAAAGCATACAGGCCGGCGGCCACATCATCGAAGACGATGCCCCAGCCTTCAGGAAGGCTTTCAAGCTGGCGGGCGGGAAAGGGCTTGGTGATATCGAAGAGTCGGAAGAGGATGAGGGCGATGAGGGCGTGACGCCAGTCGACGGGGCTGAAGAGCAGGGCGATCCATTGGCCGATGACCTCGTCAATGACGACAAAGCCGGGGTCTTTGCGTCCGGATTCGCGGGCGGCGATGGTGGCGGCGGGGACGCCGAGGAGGAGCGTGAGGGCAATAGCGGCGAGCAGGGCGAGGAGCAGGGTTTGCGAGGTGGGATGGAGAGCTGTGGCATAAGCGGCCCAAAGGAGGACGGCGGCGACCGAGCCCCAGGTGCCGGGACCGGGCTTGCCGAAGCCCGCGCCAAAAAAGGTGGCAACGGTCCAGGCCCAGAAAGTTTTGCGGGCTGACGGCGGTTGGCAGATATTGCCCTGATGGCTAGTCGTCATAGGAGTCACCGTTGCCGCCGCTGGACTGGTTGCCGCCAAGGCCGCCGAGGTCTTCAAGGACTTCGGGGTCGAGGACGGGGGAGCTGATCTTGTAGACTCCCATGGCCCACTTGCCGAGGTCGATCTTGCGGCAGCGGTCGGAGCAGAAAGGGAAGTCCTCATCGTTGAAACGGACCAGCATGCCGCAGGTGGGGCAGCGGTGGAGTTTGACGGATTTCTTCTTTGCGGCCATGGGCTTGATCCTTCGACTCTTGAGCCACTTGCAAAATTCCACGGAGAGGGCAATAAGCGTCAGGGCACGACTTCAGTCGTGCCGCCAGTTCAGCAGGAAGATGTTGGGCTTTAGCCCCTGCGTCTCTTTGTTTTCAATTGTTTGCAATTCCGCAGCGGCTAAAGCCGGAATCCTATTTGGATTCTTTGCGGCGCGACTCAAGTCGTGCCCTGACACTTCAAACGTTCCCGACGTCGAATTTTGCAAGTAGCTCATAGTAAAACAGATTCGATCGCTTTCAAGTCGCCTGTTCGGGGGAGAGGGGTGGCGAGTTGGTACCACACGCGGAGTTACTTTTGCCGAATCATCCTACCAGTCACGGTGCTCTACACAGGGCCGGAAACGATGCGGGCGACTACGTCGTACTCGTGGGCCTCAGTGATTTGTGCCTTGTAGAAGCGGCCGGGTTCGAGGGTCGTGATGCTTGGCCCGAGTTCGGCGAAGTCGTTGATGTAGACTTTGCCGTCGATTTCTGGAGCGTGGAACTGGGTGCGGCCTTCCCATAGGAGCGGAGTCTCTTCGCTCTCACCTTCGGCGAGCAGAACTAACTCGCGGCCAACCCACTGCTGCTTGGCACGCTTGCTGATGGATTGCTGAAGTTTCATCAGGCGGCGCTTGCGGGCTTCAATGGTGCGCCTGGGAACCTTGGCGTCGAGAGAGAATGCGCCGGAGCCTTCTTCGTCGGAGTAACTGAATACGCCGAGCCAATCGAAGTTAGCGGCTTTGACAAAGTCTTCGAGGATGGCGATGTCTTCAGCGGATTCGCCGGGGAATCCGACGATGAAGGAGGTGCGGAGGGCGATGCCGGGAACGGCGGCGCGGACCTTGTCTAGAGTCTTGAGGAAGATATCGGCGCCTGCGCCGCGCTTCATGGTCTTCAGGACTTGCGGAGAGGCGTGCTGGAGGGGGACATCGAGATATTTGCAGATGTTGTCGTGGCGGGCGATGGTGGCTAGCAGGTTATTGGTTATGCGGTTGGGGTAGGCGTAGAGGAAGCGGAGCCAGCGGAGACCTTCAATGCGCGCGAGGGCGTCAAGGAGGGTGGCGAGGCCGTCTTTGATGCCGAGATCTTCGCCGTAGCAGGTGGTGTCCTGGCCGATGAGCGTGATTTCCTGGACGCCGCGGGCGACGAGCTGTTGCGCTTCGGCGACGACGGATTCAAAGCGGCGCGAACGGAACTTGCCGCGGAGGTTGGGGATGACGCAGAAGGTGCAGGGATGGTCGCAGCCTTCGGCGATTTTGATGTAGGCCGAGGATTTTGGGGTGGTGAGGAAGCGGGGGGTGGATTCGTCGTAGAGATAGGTGGGCAGGAAATGGGTAGCGCCCTTCCAGTCGTCGCGGCGGAAGCGGCCTTGTTGTTCGCGGAGGTTGCCTTCCGCGCGAGAGGTAAGCGGGGACTGGTAGGTCGGGGTTTCAACCCCGACAGAAAGGCTGACAAAACCAGCGTGGGCTTTAGCCCCTGAGGTATGTTTTTCTGGAAATTCGTCCTCAATCCCTAATTTCCCCACAGCCTGTTTGTGCGTTCCGGCCTGGGCTTCTCGGCCCGGTCGCGTTTCAACGTGGCCGTTGCCGCCAAGAATATTGAAAAGCGACACCGGCGCGGTGGTTGGCATGGCGAGGCCGGCGGCCTGGAGGATGGATTCGAGTTCGCCGGTGCCGACCACGGCGTCGACTTCGGGGATGCTCTTCTGGATTTCGTCGCGGTAGCGCTCGACGAGGCAGCCGGCGACGATGAGCTTTTTCGCCCGACCGGAGGTCTTGTAGCGGGCCATTTCAAGGATGGTGTTGACGGATTCCTGCTTGGCCGTGTCAATGAAGCTACAGGTGTTGACGACGAGGATTTCGGCCTCTTCGGGATGGGCAGTGAGGCGAGCGCCAGCGCGGTCGAGCAGGCCCATCATGACCTCGGAGTCGACGAGGTTCTTGGGACAGCCTAAGGAAATAAAGCCCACGGCGGGGGCCGTGGGTGGGGAAAGTTTGCTCACAGTTCTATTGTAACTGCGAAGCGGTTTTTCATGCGGGAAGTAACCGCCGATCCCGTCGCGGAGGCTCCGGGCATAGCTGGCGGCGGAGTGTTAAAATCGATCAGTGCCGGGTCCTACGCGACGTAATCCCGCCAATCCCGCCAGGTCCGGAAGGAAGCAACGGTAACGGGCTAGTACGGGCGCAGTAGGTCACCCGGTACTTTTTTGCAGGGATCAGGGATCAGGGGTTCAGAGATCGGCTGGCTAACCCTGCGCAAGGAGAAGTGCATTGAGCCTTACTGTTCGCCCTATCGTGGGCCGGCGCGCGAAGATTTCGGCGCTTGGGACCTACGTTCCCCCCGATGTGCTGACCAACAAAGACCTGGAAAAGCTGGTGGATACGAACGACCAGTGGATTCTGGATCGAACCGGTATCCGCGAGCGGCACGTGCTGGCCAAAGGGCTGGGCGTGAGCGATATGTGCGTTGAGGCGGCGAAGCGGTGCCTTGCGGCGCGGGGCGGCGCTTCGGGCGGAATGGCCGCGAGCGAGCTGGAGGCGATCATCGTGGGCACGGTGACGCCGGACATGATGTTTCCCTCGACGGCATGCCTGGTGCAAGACAAGATCGGGGCCAAGGGGGCGTGGGGTTTCGACGTTTCGGCGGGATGTTCGGGATTTGTTTTCGCATTGCAGGCGGGCGTGAAGCTGGTGGAGAGCGGGGCGCACAAGAAGGTGATGGTCATTGGGGCCGACGCCAATACCCGCATGACCGACTATACGGACCGGACTACCTGCGTGCTGTTTGGCGATGGCAGCGGAGCGGTGCTGATTGAGCCGGCGGAAGAGGGCGAGATCGGGTTTATCGACTACGTGAACGAAATCGATGGATCGGGCGGCGTGTCGCTGAATTTGAAGGGCGGCGGGAGCCTGAATCCATCGAGCCACGAGACGGTGGACAAGAAGATGCATTACATCTACCAGGACGGTCCGGCGGTCTACAAGTTTGCGGTGCGGAAGATGGCTGAGGCCGCGACGAAGGTGCTGGAGCGCAACGGCGTGACTGGCGCGGACCTGGGTTGCTTTATTCCGCATCAGGCGAACAAGCGGATCATTACCGCGACGGCGGACCGGCTGGGGATGGACCCGGAGCGGGTGATTATCAATATAGAAAAGTATGGGAACACGTCGGCGGGGACGATTCCGCTGGCGATGGAGACGGCCATCGAGCAGGGCAAGCTGAAAAAGGGCGACCTGGTGCTGCTGGCCGCGGTGGGAGCTGGGTTTACGGTGGGGGCGACGCTGCTCAGGTGGGAGATATAAGGAGTCTCTGAACAAGCTCTTCCTGGCGACAGACATTCCCTCAGGGGTAAAGCCCGCGTTGATTTTGCAACATTTGCGGCACCCTTCGGCTGCGCTCTGGGCTGGTTATTAAAGTCGTGCCCTGACACAATATGGACTTGTGCAAAGGTTCCCTAGTGTGGTGAATCCAAAGTTCATTGTTGAATTCATGAGAAGAAAATGCAGGTCCTTCGACTCCGCTGAAGAGCGCTTCGCTCAGGATGACCGCCTCTTTTTTGGGTCTCGTGTTCAAAGCATTTATTGGATGAACTTCTGACTAAGGACACTAGTTATTTGGCCGTATGAAAATGTTCCTTTTGGAAATGTAGCGCCGGCCTCCTGGCCGGCTGTAGCGTGGGCCTCCCGGCCCACGTTCGTTCATTGGATAGAATATCTTCATCCGGTCGCGGACACTAGCTCCGCTAAAAGCTGTATTCGGGCAGCACGCCGAGTTGAGCAGCCAAGCGAAAGAACCCTTTCATGCCTTCAAGACATTCTTCGTCGAGGACGTAGTGAATGTTGGTGGTGAGATAGGAGCGGATGGTCTGCTCGGGGATGGGCAGCCGCGCGGACCACTCGGCTACCAGCGCATCGATGTTCTGCAGGCCATGGTTGCGGGATTGGATGAAGTCTTCGGCGAACCCCTCATGCAAAGGTCCGGACTGTGCTTGGTTGGTGGGCGCGGCGGCCCAGACGGCGGAGACGAAGGGCAGGCCGGTCAGGGTGCGCCACTCCTGGGCGAGGTCGTGGTAGACGAGCTCTTCTCCGGTGCGCTCGAAGCGGTTGGCGCGCTCTTCGAGAGCGAAGAGTGCGGGGTCGCCAATGAGGATGGCGGCGTCGGCTCTCTGGAGCATGGCGTCGAGGTCGGCGGCTGCGGGCAGGAAGGGCACGGCCGCGTTGCCCCACTTGTGAAATAGAATGCGGGCGTAGGCGAGAGTGGTACGGCTGGCCGTGTCGGCAGCGACGGAGCGGAGGTCGGCGAGCGGCTGGCTGGCGCGGCGGACCAGCAGCAAAGAGCGAACGCGGCCCTTGGAGGCGATGGTGCAGCCGGGGAGGATGCGGAGGCCGGGCGTGGTGGCCAGCGCGGCGATGGGAACCAGGCCAATGTCGGCATGGCCCGCGGAAAGAGCGCCGGCGCATTCAGAGGGCGACATGCGGTCGATCTGGTAGCGGAGGGCGAGCGGTGCGGAAAGCGGCGGGTGCTCGAAGTCCCACATGAGGGGAGCGGGATTGAGGAAGTTGATGGCGGCAACGCGCAGACGGGAGTGGGAGATGGAAACCACGCTTTCTCAAGACTATCAATTAGACGATCTATCGAGAGGGAAGGATTCCTGTGGCGCATCCGGGGCAACACTAGACCTGGTTGCCAGGCCAGGCTTGCCGGATCGGACGTGACGGGGCGCCTTGACAGGGCTGTCCGCCGAGGGTAACTTGGGCGAAATTCCCTTTGAGGCTGGTTTTGGCTTCCTTTGAGGAAAATGGACCCGTGTGCTTTTCGGCTAGAGAGGTTTTGCGATGACGACGCTGCCCCAAAACTTGGTTCAAGCGCAGACGGTCAGGTTGGATGAGGCGCGGCTGGCGTGGCTGGCGCTGGCGCTCTCGCCGGGGCTGGGACCAAAGCGGATTCTGGATGCGATGAAGCTGTTGGAGACACCGAGCCGGCTGTTCAGCATAACATTGACGGAGTTGGAGGGGCTACGGTTTCCGGCTGAGGCGGCGCAGTTCATCTTTGACGGCAAGGCGCGCCAGGCCGCCGAGGAAGAGTGGGCACGGGTGTCGGCGCAGGGCGCGACGATCGTGAGCTTCGGCTGTGCGGAATATCCCGAGCGGCTGAAAGAAATCTACGACCCGCCGCCGGTGCTGTGGGTGCGCGGGGCGGTGAACTTGCTGAGCAGGCCGGCGATTGCGGTGGTGGGCACGCGGCATCCTTCTCCTTATGGTTCCGGCGTGGCGGAGATGCTGGCGCGGGACCTGGCGGTGCGGCGGCTTCTGATTGTGAGCGGGATGGCGCGGGGCATCGATAGCTGCGCGCACCGGGGAGCCTTGACGGCGCGGATGCCGACGGTGGCGGTGTGGGGCACGGGGATCGACGTGGTGTATCCCAAGGAAAACAAGAAGCTGGCCGAGGAGATTTTGGCGGGAGGCGGTGCGATTGTGAGCGAGCTGCCGATGGGGACGTTTCCGGCGCCGCAGAACTTTCCCCGGCGCAACCGAATTTTGAGCGGGTTGAGCATAGCGGTTCTGGTGGTGGAGGCGGCGGAGAACTCGGGAACGAGGGTGACGGCGCGGTGCGCGGCGGAGCAGAATCGCGAGCTGTATGCGGTGCCGGGCAACGTGACCAGCAAGGGCTCGTGGACCCCTAACACGCTGATTAAACAGGGGGCAAAGCTGGTGGCCACGTGGGAGGACGTGTGGGAGGATCTGCCCTCGCAGGTGCGGCTGGAGTTGGAGGCGGAGGCGCCGGTTGAATCCAAATCGGGGGCGACCGCATCTCTATTGCCGGACCCGGTTCTGCGGCCCGAGGAGGCCATGGTGCTGGAAGTTCTGCGCTCCGATGAAAGCCTGCAGATTGACGAGATTCTGGAACTCCTGGAGACGCAACTGACGTCTTCAGAGGTATTTACGGCGCTTTTCGAGCTGGAGATTACGGGACGGGTTCGGTGCTTGCGGGGAAGAATTATGTGCGGACGATGTGATAAAGACAGGGAATAGGGATTTGCGATGAAACTGTGAAGGCAAGGCACACCCGACTCAGTCGCCAGGGCAGGTCGGGCCACCAACTGCTCCTTCGCTTGCAAATGACGGACCGCTGGCGCACCATCTACTGAAGCAAAAATGACGAGGGGTTAGAGGCTTCTCAGGAGAATCTTATGTCTACGGCCTTCGACAGGGTGGTGACAAAAGAGAACGACCACACGCACCTTTTGCGCAATATCATGGAACGCTATCCGAAAGCTGCACACGCCATACTAAATTTCCTGTTAGACCGAGACATATCCGAGTCTGAAGCAGCTTCCATGGAATTCCGAGCACAGTATCCTCTTTCTGATGATGAAGGTCGGGAGATCCCCGATATTCTGGTCGAAGGAAACGGTTTTCGATGCCTAATTGAAGCGAAGATCAACCCATGGTTGGGCCTGACAGATAGACAGATAAGAGGCTACCCGGCCTGCCTGAACAGAGAAGGGGAGCGCCATCTGGTCTTTCTGGTACCAAGCGAATGGAAGCACATTGAGAGCGCAAATCAAGTCCGGCCCGTCCACCCTTCAAATGTCAAAGTGCATATAAAGCACTGGCGAGATCTAATTAAGAGCATCGAACCTGTCTCCGAGTCCTTAACCGACGGTGTTTTGGCGGAGGCTATCGCCTTTTGGAAAGGTTGGTTTCAAATGGAAAGTCTGACAGTGCAGGAGCGGGAATCGCTCATGTTGTGGCGCAAGGAAGAGTTCAGCGCATTTCGAAAGCTTGAACAGACAGTTGACAAGGCGAAAAGGCTTTTTGACGGGCGCGGCTTCGAGACGGCGTTCGAAACGGTATATTCGGAAAGCTACGGGTTCTATATAAAACGCGCAAAGGCCTACCTTCTTTATATTGGAATTTGGGCAAGGTCCCCAGTGCCACTGTCCTTCAGTTTTCGCACCACAAGTTCAATATGGATTAGACCGGCAAACCTGCCTCCCGAGCCGATGACCTCACCCAAGGCACCCGATCACCTTTTTTGGCCACTTGAATCCGAAACGTGGGATGACCCTGAGAAGCTCTACGCCAAGGTGAAGTCTTTTCTGGATGCCTATTGGGCAGACTAAGGACTCGGGGCTCCAAAGAAATAGGGAACAGGTGGCGGGTTGAGGTTCGTGGTATCCCACCCTTTTCACGTTCTTTGCGCAGGGTGGGATACCACGCCCGTCTTACTGTCCGCTCATGGCTTCCTGCGCTGCTTTAGCGAGGAAGCCGGAGCGGGTCAGATGTTGAGTCTGCGCGTAGGAATCGATCTGCGAGAGCAAGGAGCCGGGCAGGGAGATATTGACGCGCTTGGGCGCGGGGTCGATGCGCGTCAGGTCAAGATCAACCAGCATCCATACGCCGCCCTGGTAGCGCGAGTCGGCGGCAAGTTTTTCCAGCGCGGTGGGCGCGGGAATGGGCTGATTCTCACCGGCCATGTGACACTCCACGGCCTCCTGCGCCATGCGGTTGATCTCCTGCCAGTCGTCAGCTGCGGAAAAGCAGCCGGGGAAATCAGGGAATTCAATGCCGTGCGCGTGCTTCTTGTCGCCAACCTGAACATAAACGGGATAGAGCATATTCACCTCCACTGCCAACCGGACTGCCGATAAATGCTGCGTAAAGTGCCGATGGGAAGGTCTTTCTTCGGATGCGGGACGGTCACAGCGCCCGGTTTCTCAGGATGCTTGAATTTGCAATGGCTGCCGGCTTGATGCGCCTTCCGCCAGCCCTCCGATTCAAGTCTGCGGACAATCTCCGCGCTGTTCATGTGTGTAATTATACACATTTATCTTCTACTGTGATCGTGAAATTTGTCTATCCAAAGGGAACAAAAAACGAAGCGCAAATTGCTCCGACTGGAAACGGGACGGTGTTCCGTGTTAGCGTCCATCATTTGCGGGTGGTTTTTCCCGGTTGGGGAAAATAGCCGGGTCTGGGGGAGAATCTGGTCTGCCCCGGCAAAGAATCGAAAATCACGGAAGTGAGTCCAACAGACCTGAACAAGGCTGGCAAGGTAGAGTGGGTACGGGTTCAAGGATGGCAATGAGCAAATCACTGGTAATCGTCGAATCGCCCGCCAAGGCGAAGACGATCGAAAAGTATCTTGGCAAGGGTTTCGAGGTTCTGGCATCGGTTGGTCACATCATGGACCTGCCCAAGAACGAAATTGGCGTGGAGCTGGAAAATCGGACATTTGAGCCGACGCTGATTGTGTCTCCGGGCAAAGAAAAGGTTGTGGCGCAGTTGAAGCGCGCAGCCGCGAGCGCCGACGAGATCTATTTGGCGCCTGACCCGGATCGCGAGGGCGAAGCGATTGCGTACCACCTGGCGATCCTGTTGGGGACTTCAGCCAAAGAGAAAAAAAAGATTCGCCGCGTGACCTTCAACGAGATTACGAAGAAGGCGGTGCAGGAGGCGTTCAAGCACGCAAGAGACGTGGACCAGAATCTGGTAGACGCGCAGCAGACGCGGCGTGTGCTGGACCGGCTGGTGGGCTACCAGATTTCGCCGCTGCTTTGGGACAAGGTGCGGCGGGGGCTGTCGGCAGGGCGCGTGCAGACGGTTGCGGTGCGGCTGATCGTCGAGCGGGAGCGGGAGATTGGCGCGTTTGGGCCGGTGGAGTACTGGACGCTGGACGCAATGCTCCACCCGGAGAAGCAAACGGATCAGAGCTTCAAGGCGCGCTTTGTGGGCATCGATGGAGAGCCGGCGCGCGTGGCGAATGGCAAGGACAAAGACGGGAAAGATCAGTTCATTTCGAACGCGTTGGCTGACGAGAAGTCGATGAAGGAGACCGTGGCCGCGCTGGATAAGGCGCAGTGGTCGCTGGTTTCAGTTCAGTCCCAGGAAAAACAGAGAAGGCCGCTGGCTCCGTTTATCACCAGCCAGTTGCAGCGGGACGCGTCGAGCAAGCTGGGGTTCAACGTGCGGCGCACGATGGGCGTGGCGCAGCGGCTCTATGAAGGCGTGGATGTGGGTGCGGAGGGCACAGTCGGCCTGATCACTTATATGCGTACCGATTCGCCGCGCATTGCGCCGGAGGCGATCGCAGGAGCGCGGGAGTGGATCGGGAAGCATTTGGGGGCAAAATATCTGCCCGCGACCGCCAATGAGTACAAGGGCAAGAAGGCGGCGCAGGATGCGCATGAGGCGATTCGTCCAACGGATGCTTCGCGGACGCCGGAGTCGATTGCCCGCTATTTGACTGACGAACAGCTCAAGCTCTACCGGTTGATCTGGCAGCGGTTTGTGGCCTCGCAGATGATGCCGGCGATCTTCGATGTAACCACGGCGAAGATTGCAGCGGCTTCATCGAAGACAGGGAAGACCTACGATTTCCGGGTCAGCGGGTCGGTGGTGCGGTTCGACGGATTCCTGAAGGTGTACGAGGTTTTGGAGGAGAAGAAGGACGAGGACGACGAGTCCGCCCATAAGCTGCCCAACCTGGACCAAGTGAAAAGGCTGGAGCTGGAAAAGCTGGAGAATGAGCAGCACTTTACGCAGCCGCCTCCGCGCTTCAACGAGGCTTCGCTGGTGAAGGTGCTGGAGGAACGGGGCATTGGCCGGCCCTCGACCTACGCATCGATCATCAACACCATTCAGGATCGCGAGTACGTGACCAAGATCTCGGGGCGGTTCTATCCCACGGAAATAGGGATGGTGGTCTGCGACCTGCTGGTGAAGAACTTTCCGTACATCTTCGATATTGCCTACACGGCGCGGCTCGAGGAGGAATTGGACGACATCGAAGAAGGCAAGGAGAAGTGGACCGACCTGATGAACGGCTTCTACAACTACTTTGAAGATGAGTTGAAGGATGCCGGCGAGAAGATGGAAAACATCAAGCGCATGGAGCACAAGACGGACGAGAAGTGCGACCTGTGCGGGTCGCCGCTGCTGTTGAAGTGGGGCAAGTTCGGGAGCTTCTTTGCCTGTTCCGCGTATAACAAGAAGGATAAGTCGAGCTGCACGTTCACCAAGGAAAACACGGCGGGCAAGCCGGACCTGAATACGCAGGAGGCGCAGGAGGCGGGCGAGCAGGAGGAGTATTGCGAGAACTGCGGGCGGGTGATGGTGCTGCGGCGGGGTCCGTTCGGGATGTTCATGTCCTGCCCTGGGTATAACGAGGACCCGCCGTGCAAGACCTTCCGCAAGCTGAGCCAGAAGCAGCAGCAGAAGCAAGCCACGCCGAAGCCGACGGGCGAAGACTGCCCGCTTTGCGGCAAGCCGCTGGTGCTGCGGCAAGGGGCGTACGGGGAATTTGTGTCCTGCTCCGGATATCCGAAGTGCAAGTACGTGAAGCAGAACCTGATTGAAGGGCTCAAGTGCCCGAAGTGCGGCATCGGCGACCTGGCCGAACGCAAGGCGCGCCGGGGGAACATCTTCTGGGGCTGTACGAATTATCCGAAGTGCGACTTCACGTCGAACTACAAGCCGGTGGCGAAGAAGTGCCCGGAGTGCGGCAGCCCGTACCTGGTCGAGAAGACGCTGAAGTCGGGGATCTTTCTGGAATGCCCGAACAAGAAGAAAGGTGTCGAGGAAGAGGTTGTGCCGAAGAAGCGGGCTAAAAAGGCGGCTGGGTCAGTTGCGGGAGCGCCGGAAGCGGGCGTGGTGTGCAGCTACTCGAAGCGGATAGGGAATGCGCCGCCGCCTCCGACGGCAGAGACGCATGGGCCGGTGGTGGAGAAGGGCGACGCCAGGAAGGGCGGAAAGAAGGAGTTGCAACCGGCTTGAGGCGTGATCGCTGAATCGGCAAGGGGGACGAGGCGTTGGCGGTCGAAGTAAGGGACATTTTCATCCTTGGTGGTCCCAATGGAGCTGGCAAGACTACTGCCGCCGACGTGCTGCTGCCTGAGAAGCTTCGCATACACACTTTCCTGAATGCCGATGAGATCGCACGGAGCATTTCTCCGGGCAATGTCGAGGCCGTAGCCTTCGAGGCCGGTCGCCTGATGATTGAGCGGATGCGGGATTTGGTACGCGATGGCCAGAGCTTCGCGTTCGAGACTACGTGTTCTGGCAAGTCCTATCTCCGGCTATTGAAGGAATGCCAAAAGGTGGGTTGGCGTGTTTCTTTGATCTACCTTTGGCTTCCATCGCCGGAGTATTCCATCGCCCGTGTTGCGCGGCGGGTCAGCCAAGGCGGACATCGCATTCCCGACGATGTGATTCGGCGGCGTTACCAGATGGGACTTTGGAATATGCGCCACTTGTACCTGCCACTCGCGGACAATGCAATGATTTACGATAATAGGGACAATGCCCTGCGGCCGATTGCGCGGCGCGCTCCTGGTTCTCCTCTCCGCGTGTTGGATGAGGAAATTTGGGCAAAGATCGAGGAGGACACCGGATGAACAAAAAGACGATCAGCGAAATGACGGTGCAGGAAATCTTCGACGCTGTTGACAGTGGCATGGCCGAAGTTTCCCGGCGGCTGGCTTCGGGGGAGTTGGATCAATCGGGGCGCTACTACACGGATGAAGAGTTGGCGGCCCAAGCGGCAACGGGGGGCCAACGGGCTCACGCCGGGCAGGCCAAGGCGAGCGCAGCCTGACATGAAACATGATTTCGATTGTGCTGCAAGTTCAGCAATCCAAACGGAAATCTAGTATTTATGTAAAAGCAGCGAGTTAGCCCCCGCTGAAGCGGGGATGGCAAGTTCGCGGCGGGAGCGTCGGACGCGGTTTCATCCCTCCGTGGGTCGGCAACGCCCGTGGACGACTGGGCTGAGTCCGCGCCAACGTGGCAGGGGAGCATTAGTGAAGCGAAGTTTTTTCGCCAAGAGAAGGTATTGCTGGGATTGACCGCAAGGATGACCGGGCTTTGGCGCCAATGATATGAATAGGACTCAAGGAGCCGGGCAATGCACACGGAGCAAGATCCCTACGATTCAGTTACCTATCCGAGTTTTTCTTTTATAGACACACATCCCGACCGCCTGGCGTCGATGGCGATTCTGCATGGGCTCAGCCCAGCGCCGGTGGAGCGATGCCGTGTGCTTGAGATTGCCTGCAATGAGGGCGCGAACCTTATTCCGATGGCGTATGCCATCCCGACGAGCGAGTTCGTAGGATTCGACCTTGCTCGATTGCCCATCGAGCGCGGGCAGGAACGGATTCGCGAACTCGGCCTGCGGAACGTGCGTCTATTTGAGAGCAACCTGCTCGACGCAGGGACGGAGCTCGGCCAATTCGATTACATCATTGCGCACGGGCTCTATGCCTGGGTCCCAGAGCCGGTGCGCGATCGCCTGTTGGCGCTCTGCGGAGAGTTGCTCACGCCGGATGGAGTTGCATTTGTCAGCTACAACGCAAAGCCGGGCGGTTTTGTTCGCTCGATGATTCGGGAAATGATGCTTTACCGGGCGCAGGGCATCGAAGACCCGCTGCAGAGGGTTTCCACGGGGCTTGAGTTGCTTCGTTTCCTGATTAAGGCGAGACCGGAGGGCGATGCCTATCGCCTGATGATGGAAGAGCAGTTGAAGAAGATGGAAAAGGTTGGCCCGCAGGTCACCTACCACGATGAAATGACCGATGCATATCATCCGGTGCACTTCTTTGAATTTGTGGAGCACGCCCGGAAGCATGGTTTGCAGTATTTGAGCGAACCAGAGCTGCCGCCGCCAACCGATCCATGCTATCGCGCCGACCTGCGATCGGCGCTTGAGAGCGCAGCGGGCGACGACATGGTGAGACAAGAGCAGATGCTGGACTTTGTGCGCGGGCGTGTGTACCGGGAGACGCTGCTATGCAGAGCGGAGCGGGTTGTGCGGCGCGATTTTCCGGCGGAGCCTCTTCGCCGGCTGTTGCTTGCTTCTCAAGCGACGTCGGCGCCGGGAGAAACGCCGGATGCGAGGGTCTTCCGTTTGCCGGGCGGGATCAAGATGGAATCGAACCACGCAGGCGCGATAGCGCTGCTGGAGGCGCTGGCGGCGGCGTGGCCGCGCGCTGTGAGTTTTGAAGAGATTGAGCCGCGGCTTGCGGAAGCCGGATTCGTACTCGACGGCGAAGGGACCGCTCTGCTGATGCGGTTGGTGGTGGCGAAGTTGATCGAGCTTCACGCGTGGCGGGCGCCAGTGGCTGGAGCGGTTTCAGCGCGGCCACGGGCCAGCGCCAGCAGCCGGCAAGAAGCCCGGAGCAAGGCGCTTGCCACGACCCTGCTGCACGCCAGGTTTGGACTCGACGATCCCGTTCAGCGGAGCATTCTAATGTTGCTCGACGGGACCCGCGATCGGCCTGCACTTCTCGAAGCGATGAAAGCGGAGTTTCCTGCCATCGCGGAGCAGGAGCTCGAAGCACGAACCGAATCAGGCCTGCGGAATTTTTACCGCGCCGGGTTGCTCGAGGCGTAAGCAGCAGCCGTTTGCTTGGCTGCCGGGCGGCCACAGGCCCAGCGTCCATGGCGATCCCGCCATCCTGGCGGAGCGGTAGGTCTGGAATCGAGCGTGTTGCGGCTGAATCCGTTAGTATTGGGCAGCGGAGAACTCCTGATGGAAAGAATGCTTGCAACGCCTGCGGATGCTGAAATTATTCTGAAACTGTATCAACTGCGCACTGAAGCGGAGCTGCGCAAGGCACGCGCCTGGATGACGGGCGAGTTCTGGCCGGCGACGGCGGAAGAGTTTTTTGCCGTTGCCTCAAACCCCGCGGACCCGCACAATGCGTGGCTGCGGCAGGTTCTCACCTACTGGGAGATGGCAGCGGCGATGGTGCTGCATGGGGCGGTTTCAGCGGAGCTGTTTGTGGATTGCAATGCTGAGGGGTTCTTTCTGCTGGCCAAGTTTTCGCCCATTCTGGAAGGGATTCGGGAGAAGAATCCAGGATTTCTGATCAAGACGACGGAGCTGGTGGGGCGGTTTTCCGCGGCGTCGCAGCGTTACGAGGTGGTGCTGAAGAATGTGCAAGCCCGGCGGAACAGCGTGCCGGCGAAGCAGGAGTGGCAGGGCTAGTTTGCCCGTCGCTGGAGCACCGAGAGCGGAAATTGTTGCCGAAACGGGCTCTCGTGGAGCATGATGGTAACTGCTCGAGATTTTCCATTCCCCTGGAGGTTCCTCGTGAAACGTGTTCTGGCTTTTCTGTTCGTCGTTTCTGCTCTGACCGCGGTCTCGGCCAGCGCAGCCGGCTCATCCAAGATCAACGGCTGGATATCCGACTCGATGTGTGGCGCTAAACATGCCGGGACGGGTGCGGCATGCGTGAAGAAGTGCATCGAGGGCGGGATGGCCCCGGTGTTTGTGGACGAGGCCAACAAAGCCGTCTGGACCATCGACAATCCGGACTCGGTAAAGGGCTTTTATGGCGACCACGTGAGCGTGACCGCGAAGGCCGACGAGGCGAAGAAGAGCGTCCATATCGAGGCCATTGCGGAAGCCAAGTAGGGCGCACAGGGGCTCCCAGACAACGATCGGACTCGACCCCATCTCAATTGGGCTCGACCCGGCGCGCAATCTCTGCTAGTGTCGTATCCGTTCCTCTCTCCGGCTTCGGTTTGGGGGCCTGGATTTTGGGTCAAGGTGAGAGGGAACAGCGGATTTGACCGGTAAAAGCCATGGCGCGAGCGATCTGGAACGGCAAAGTGATTGCCGAAAGTGAGACGACGGAGACGGTGGAGGGGAATGTATACTTTCCCGAGGCCAGCCTCAAGCGCGAGTATTTTCGCCCCAGCAGCACCACATCCACTTGTCCCTGGAAGGGCCAGGCTCGCTACCTGAATCTCGTGATCGGCGAGCAGGATAACCCCGACGCGGCCTGGTACTACCCCGACCCCAAGCCCGCGGCCCGCAAGATCAAGGGTTACGTGGCGTTCTGGCGCGGGGTTGAAGTGGAGCTTTAAGCGCGCAGGTAGATTAATGCGTCGATAAATGCCCTAAATCCCCCTGTTTTTTACGTGTCCGCGAGGCGATTTTGGCTCTCTCGCGGCTTGGAACTCCTTTGTTTTAGTGCGGCGAGCCTCCAAAATATACCCCCTGGGGGTTAGAGGGGGGTGGGTGATATTTATTTTCTGGTAACGGGGAACAGATGGGGAAGATTCCAGGCGGGCATAGCTGATGGTGCGACGAGGGCTGGCGCATTGGTTTTTGGCATGGGTTCGCGGTGCGGTTCTTCTCTATTTTGATTGTGCGCCGGGGGCGGGTTATTTTCTGCAACCACCTGCGGTGGGGCCAACTGCTTTCGGCGTAGCCCGCGCCAGAGGAAAGGCGCGGCGACGCAGTTCGCGGGTTTACCTTGCGGTGTTTGCTGCGGAACATCTCGCTCGGAGACATCGGTGGCGAAAAGCCGACTTGAACGAAGCCGCTGCGGCGGCGGACGCTTACGCGTGTTCCTCAGCCGGCATGATTGGCTGAAGGCATAGTTTTGGTCACAGAGAAGGAGGATTCTCTGTGACCCATCTACGTCAGATCATGATTGAGGAGTTGCAGCGCCGCAACTTCGCCGAGTCAACCATCCGCTCCTACGTACACGGTGTAGAGCATTTCAGCAAGTACTTTGGTCGACGCCCTGACCGGCTTGGCCCGCTGTGAATGTTGGAATTACGTGTCAGTAGTGGGGAATGGCGGGCGGCGGCGGGAATCGGCGGGATTGGCGCGGGTTAAACTCACTTTTCCACAGGCAAATCAAAAAAGCGGAATGTTGGACTTACGTGTCAGTAAAACCTTCACTGAACGTTCACTAAACAGCTAAACCATTTAGAATTGCAAAAAAGCGAAGAAGGCGAAGATCCGCCGTCTCAGAGCCTCAAGTCGGCAAAATGTGGAAAACTCGCAAACACGTTGATTGACGCGGGCAAAGTTGCACTTCCCTACCTAAAAAAAGCTCAGAAATAAACCCCAAAAGGGCAAAAAAAGAGGATGTATTGATAATCATAGGTTTTTTTGGCAGAGCCCGAAAACGGAGAAAATCTCAACAGTTTACCTATTGGACAATTGGCGGCCGGCCGAGGCGGTTCCAGGCCCCTCAGATGGCCATTCAGAACCGCGTTGCCAAGCCCCAAAGACAGCAAGTGAAATTCACAGCAACCTGGGCGATCAGCCCCTCTCGATTTATAAGCCGGAAAGTAACTTCGCGCATCAAAACCTCTGCTCAAGCCCGTTGGCTTTGTGTATCTCCTGGATATAGGCAATGACCGAGTCATAGTTGATGCGCCAGGGGCTATGTGCCTTGTTTCTCAGACGATAAGCCTTTAAGCTTCCATCCTCGATCAAACGTACAACCGTCTGGCCACAAACGTCAAGCATCGCGGCGGCGCGGGCCACAGAAATAGTAAAGCGCGGGCTCCACGGCAAGAGTAACTGATCGTCCACGCGAAAATTCATTGGCGCCCACCCTCTGAGATAGATAAGTCGGCTGAAATATGAAGCTTGCGAAGAAAGTCAGAGTCGCCGGAAGCTACGGACGCCGCAGGCAGATCCTCGGTCACATATTGCAACTGAATAAAACGTATCTCAACCACCCTCACACCAACCTCGCCGAAGGCAACAAGCGCCTCCTGGACGGCGGGCAGAGAGCATACGTTTGAAGCTATTGTCCGAGTCAGATTGTTCACCAAATCCTCAATCGTCATGCGCTCTTCCTTTTGGGACTTATATACTTGAGTCCCTTGCTTGGCCGCTACCCAGACAAAACGGGCAGTTGTCTCTGTCATAGTGTGTTCGATCATCGCAACGATCTCCGTTACAGCATTCATCGCATCCATCTGATCCATCAGACCTCTTGAATGTGCGCCCATGTGCCGGTTTGTCTGCTGCCGTTTTGTCGTGAGCGTGCCAATAGCAAGAGACGCCCGGATGGTATCCATAGCAGCGCCTACAGGGGTGCGGAAACTTGCAAAATGCGCTGCCTTCCTTGATGCATGTACACGCTTCAGTCATCTCTTTTCTCCAAGGGAGTTAAGTATGTAATTCCCTTCCTTTTCATCCACACGCCGGCGTGCTGCAACATACCTTTGAGCGCCCAGCGGACACGGTTCGCGTCCGCCACGGTGGAGATGGTGGGCGCCGACTTATGCTTGAGCGGCGAGCGCGGCGAACGCAGCCATGCATCGAACCGCGAGCGATCCCAGCCCAGCCTGGTGTAGTAGTTATCGATGGTTTCAAGATCGATGGCGGAGGCGAGCTGCGGCGCGGCGGAGTACTCCTCGCCATCCTTGCGGCCGTCAAGGCCGGCTCTTCTCGCTTGGTCGCGATCCAGCCGTTTTCGTGCAGCTTGCGGCGCCTTCACGCCCAACTGCGTTTGAATGCCGTCGATCAAAAAACCGGCATCGTCCGAGCTAAGGTCCTTGAAGCTCACCACAGGCTTGCGCAGGCGCTCCGAGGCCCACGCAATTCTTTCATCGCGGCCCGCGCCGATACCGATTTCGTGGGCGCTGAGCTGCGAATAGAGCGTCTGCAATCGTCCGAGTTGGCGCTTGGTGATCTGCATGGCTGGCCCTCCTAACGCATTCCGATACGCGCGTCGCTCGTTCCTCTGTAGGTTTGGAAGTCGAAGTAGCGCCATCCACGAAAGCCGTCCATGAAGATGCGCTCTTTGAGGCGCACGCATGGGGGATTACAGATTGCGACTTTCGCGTCTTTCTTTATCTGCCAGTCGCTCTCGCCCCCGTCCAGCCGGTTGAGGACCGGAATCTGACCCACGTTGACGATGATCTCCTCGACGGGAAACCACCCGATGATGCGGCCTTGGTAGGTGAACCAAAGCCGGTCGATCTTCTGTTTCGGCATCCCGCGGCCCAGGGTGAAGAAGTAGACGTGGAACGGCGGGACAGATTAAGAAAACATGCGCGCCGTCGCCTTCGCGCTGATGAAAGCCGGCCACGTCTTGATGATGTCTGCCACTATGCCCGCCTCGCTCTCTGCATTTCGTCGATCAGAACGCCGATAGGCAGTTTGCGGTGAGGCCGCGGGCCGCGCTTGCGGGCGGTCAAAACCTTGATGCGGTCAAGCAGCTCGTTCGAGCCACAGCCCGGCCCTACCGTTGCATCGGCTATCCACGTCTGCCCCACGCCGTCGCCTCGCGTCATCGTGGACGTGCTCCGCACCATGGTGGATGCATAAGAACCAATCGAATGGTGGAAATCGAGCAGAGCGTCGACACCAGCGAACGGCAACACGCAAAACAGCAACTCGAATTGCCGTTCCACGATCAGCAGACGCGCCTCGGCGAGGGTGGCGGCCCGCACGGTGGCGTATCTGTTGGTCTCAAGCGTGTAGGCGAGAACGCCCAGTTGGTCTTCATCTTCGCAGCAAAGCAGTATTCTTTTTCTCGGTCTCATGGCCGCTCCACAATTTGCACCAGGCAGGATCGCGTGGGGTGATGCTCCAACAGCCCGCGACAATCGCAATAGCGCAGCTCGTCGGAGAGGTCTGGATCCAGCTCATACCAGCGCGCTCCATCGACAGTGACTGGCACGCCTTCGCTGATCACCAATTCGACTGCGGCCTGATCGGCGATCTTATAGGCGAGCGCGTCGAGCGCCAGCTTCTCTTCAAGCGCCAGAAACTCCCATGCCGAGATAATCGGAACGCCATCGTCATCGCGTTTTATCGTCATAGCAAACCCTCCTCGCGCAGGCAGTCGCGTTCCAGGTCGGAGAGCACCATGCCGCGTTCGCTGCGCTTCCACATTTTGTCGAACCATCTCTCGCCCATCTGGCTGCGAATGCTTTCCCGAGGCTCAGGCGCGGCCACGGGCTTGCCAGGGCGATAGGTGCCGAGCGATGCCTCAAGCGAGAGCGGCGACGCGCGCAGCGGCTGCTTGAAGCGATTGAGCGGCCCTCCGGCGTAGCGCAGCAAGTCGCCGATCCAGCGATGTACGCGCTCGCCGGGCGCATGGTCTTCGCTGAGCAGGCGATGCTGAAGGCAGCCCGCGACGATCTCAGTGGCCAGCTCGGGATTGGCGCGCAAAAATTGACCCAGCGCGCCGGCGTCGGCCGCGCCCCACGGCAAAGACGGAATCGACGGACATTCCAGCGCCCAATAGCCGTCGAGCAGCCCTTTGACGACGCCGTGGCGCGGATCGGCTTTGCGAAAATCGAGACCGTGACTGGATCTGCCCATCAGCTTACCGACCCTTCCAGCGGAATCGAGACAGCGCGGGCTCGCCGCGCCTTCAATTCAAGGAGTTCCAGCACGGTATCGTGGGCCACGTCGCGCATGTGCTTGCTTACCCTGCGATCGTCTTCGCTGCGCGCGGTGAAGAGCGCGAGGTTCACGTCTAATTGCGCGTCGGTTAAACGCGCGGCGATATCTTCGGCTATTCTCACGATTGCGCCTCCAATTGAAGTTGGCCGAGCAATTCCAGCGTGGCCTGCGGGCCGTCCACCGCGCGGAGCACGGCCAGTTCCGCGCGCACCTGGTCGAGAATCTGCCCGCGCAAGATGCCGTGGTCTTCGTCGCTGACCATGATGAAATAGCCGCCGTCGCTGCCATGCTTGCTCGACCCCACGGGAACGTGGAACTCCATGCGCAGCGCGCGGACGGCCTGCTTGATTTCGCGATCGGTGAGGCGGCTTGAAAACTGTTGCTTCTCTTGGCTCTTGATGGTCATCTGCATCTCGCGAATGGTCATGGCGCGCGCCGATCCGCGCCGGTAACGCACCAGGCCGAGAACGCGCTTCTGATTGTCGGTAAGCGTGAGTCCCAAGTGACCGCCCGGCTTGCCGCAAAGCAACTGGAGAATCTCGCCGTCGATGCGCTGGATGCGCTCTTCAACCGTCTGCTTTGGCTCAGGAAACAGGGATTGCATCACGCGCCGCCTTTCTTTAATTTGGTGTGGGTCTTCTTGCAGCGACCGCAGAGATCGCTCAATCCAGAAACGGTCTTGCGCCGCGTCCAGCCACGCTGGTTTGCCTCGTGGCGCAACATGGCTGCCGTAAAGATCGCGCCATCGACCGGTAACACACACACTCCGTAGGCGGTGAAGGGATTGCCGCATTGATCGCATTCAAGATCGAGCATGGTCCGCAGCATCACGCGCCGCCTTTCGCCGCTTCGATGGCGGACTGGGCTACATGCCTTAGCAGCGCGATGACCTGGAGGAGATCCGTACAGCGGCCTTCGAGCAGATCGGCCAGCGCAAGCGCATCTTGCACGCAGCGGTTCGGATACTTCCGCATATCGGAGATGCGCGAGTAGGCGATATCGAGAGAGCGCAGACCGCGGCTGACGCTGGCCAGCGCGGCGTTGACCGTCTCATCTGGGTACAGAGTGCGCGTGGGTTGCGAAGTTTTGATCATCCAAGTCCCCTCCAGAACGTAAAAACGTTGTAATGCGGTAACGCCTACCTTTTCTTTGCCGCCTTCGTCGCCGCCTTTTCTTCGCGCGCGCGGACGGTGGCGATGGTCTCCAGCTTGAGCGAAGGCGTCCTGGTCTTCTGCGTAAAGCATTGGGCGTAGAGCGCCGTGATGCGCGCGGCCAGCTTGGCCGGCAGCGTGGTCTGCGGCAGCACGCGCTCGGCGTCCTTCTGCAGCGAGTACTCGACGCGCCGCGAAAACAGAAGCGGGAAGACCTTGGGCAGCTTGGCTTCACTGAGCAGCAGTTCCAACTCGGTCACGTTGCCGTCGATAATTTCAATGGTCTTGGGCGTGGTGACGGTGGCTGACCAGTCCGCGCCTTCCATGCGGCGGCTGGCGTCGGCGTTGGTGGGAACGTGGCCATAGGTCTGCACCGCGTTCATGACGGCAGCTTTGAGGGCGTCGGAAGCGCGCTTGGCTTCATCCGTGGCCAGTTGCTTGGTTGCGTAGTCGGTGCACAGAGCGTCGAATTCCTTGATGAGTTGAATCGAGTTCATGGGGTTCTGCTTTCTTCGGTTGCGGAGTCTTCTGTTGAGGTTGCGGGGTGATTGAGCGAGTAGATGTAGCGGGAGATGCGCCTGAAGCTGCACCCGTGGCCGCACAGATCCTCATAAACGAAGAGCGGATTGAGCGGCTCTTTGCAGGCTTCGGCCGCTTGGAAGAGGATGCCCTCGAAGCCGGGACGCGAGATGGCCACCAGCCAGTGGTCGGCCTCCTTTTTGGCGATGCCGCAGATGTTGCAGCTCGTAGCGGGTCCTCGCATCAGGCGGCCTGCTTTCTTCTTGCGCCTCTGAGTTCGGAGATGACGGCCTTGATCGCGCCGCGATGCGCCAGATCTTCGCGCCGGCGCCGCGCGGCTTTCAACTCCCGGCACACGTCGCGCAGCGCCGTCCAAGTCTCCTCGATCAGGATCTCGGCCGAGCGCAGGTTTGCCGGCGAGCCGTGAGGCTGATTGCGCAGCGCCGCGGAGACATCGTTCAACGTTCTTTGCGCCGTAAACACGCGTTCTTGCCAATCCATCATGCGGCCCTCCCTGACCAGGGCAGCCCGCGGAGGTAGGTATAAGCCTCCGCCAGGTCCAGGGCGTCCACCGGACTGTTTGCTTCGCCTTCCCAGGTCGGAAGGACCGGTTGCGGCGGCCACACCATTGGCCATTGCTCCGACGCGGGCAGCACGGCGATCTGTCCGCCGCCCAGGTCGAATACCTTGTATCGCCGCGCCGCAAGTTTCAGCGGCTTCGGCCAGCCGAACACGCGCAGACTCATCGCGCGACCTTCTTTCTTCGGGCGGACTTGCGAATTACCAGCTTCGCGCGGCCCACCTCCGCCGTGAGCTTGGCGTCGAGAGGAGCTTCAAGGATCATCCCGAAGACGCGTTTCCAGTCGGAAGGATGCCACGTCGAGATTTCCGCCAGATCCTCAGCGATGATTTCGATCTTGATTCGCTCGTTTGCCAGCAAGGCGTACTTTGAGACGCTCATTGCAGGCGAGCCTTCGCAGAGACGGGTTTCAGCACTCATTGCAATACCTCGCTTCCAGCGGACGGTCCAGCGTCCGCGATGATCGGTTCGAGCGCCAAGCGGGCGCGGTGCAGGCTGTGCCGCAAAGCTTTGGCGACGGGCAGCGGCAGTGCGCCGAAAAGCTGAATGCAGTCGGCGGCGAGTCCCAGGTCTCCGGACAGCGAGCCCAGGCTGAGAGCGAACTCGTGCGAGACCTGGCCGCAGCCCGCGCCGGCCACGCATTGCGGATCGCCGGCCGCGTCGATGTAGGTGAGGACGTTGCGCGTTCTGTCGCTCATTTGCGGCCTCCTCTGAAGGTGGCAGCGTCTGAGCAAGTGGCCCAATGAGGCACGGCCTCCGAGACTCCCCGCTGCATTGGGTTCATAGGGATTTTCTTGCCGGTTGGCGTGGTCCACCATTCGATGTCGTCGCCGCAGCCCTTGCAGATCGCGTCGTTATCGAATCCGTAGCCCATCGGCCGCATGTCGTCGAGAGTTTTGGGAAAAGCCATCAGCGCAGCCCTCCCAGCACGCGGTCAACCGCGCCGCCATGCAGAAACGCCGAGCCGATCTCGATGGCGAAATACAGCGCGACCAGCACAACGGCCCACTTGAGAATGTTTTCGGCGGCTGGCGCCACATCAAGCATGAAATCGGAGATCGCGTCTTCCGCCTCCTGGCTGGCAGCCCAGGTCATGAACGCCGCCCAGCGATGGCGCAGGCGGGCAGCGATGGGAAAGCGGCTGGCGCGGACAGGCTTCAAGAGCGCGCCTTTGCTGGGGATTGTGGATACGCGGTTCATGTTGCAGCTCCTTCTGTTTCCGGCTCCGCCTGGGCGGCAAGCCCTTCGCGGATCTCGCGGATAGCGGCCATAAGGCGGCCAATGCTGATGTAGCGCCGCGTTTTCTTGTCCACGCGCACGCTGATGGTGGCCAGCTCGATCTGCTGGCGGATATGGGAGGAATCGAGGGCGGCGCCGGGCAGCTCGCTGCGCAGGATGCCCGCGGCTTCGTCGGCGGTGACCGCGGGCAGCGTCACTTTGTCTGAGATTCGCCGTTCAAGCTGCTCAAGTGTTCCGGCGAAGCGTGCGAAGGTCCGATCCAGTTCGTGGGAGCCGGCGAAGCACAGGCTGAAGCGCGGATCCTCGTCGAGCAGCTCGCGCACCGTCTCAAAGCAGGGAATGTCGAGGTGCTGCGCCTCGTCGAAATAGATCACCACGCGCGCGCCCTTGAAGTCCCAGCGCAGATTGTGGATGGCGCGGTCGATGCTGGTACTGGCCTCGGACCCGCAGACGGCGGCGATGCGCCGCAACAGGTCGCGAGGCGTGATGCGCGAGCGGCAGTAGACGCGGAAGATGAAGCTCTTCTGACCGGCTTCGCGCTGCGCGTTGTGCTGGGCGATCAGGTGGCGGGCGATATCCGTCTTGCCCGAGCCCGGCGGCGCGTAGACCAGATAAACCTGCGGCCATTCGAGCAGGCGCGCAAACACGCCGCGCATGACTTTCACTGTGGCCGTTTCGTAAATGTTGTGGCTGACCAGCGTGTCAGTGTCGAGCGGGTTCTGCTCAATGAAGAGGAGGACCGCGCTGGAGATCGCTCCGGTATCCTTGCGGATCAGATCGTACTTGCCGGAAAGAAAAGCCTGCACCGTCGAGTAGGCGTAGCCGAGCCGCCGCGCAAAATCGACGTGGGACATGCCGCTGCGGTTGAGATATTCGGCAGTGAGCCGTTGCACGCGGGCCGGAGTTGTTTGATTTGGGTTCATGCGTTCTTCTTTTTCTCCAAAAACATGCGTGCTGCCTGGGCTGGGGTTGGCGGCGCGGTAAGCGTGTCGTCGCCGGAAGTTAATTTGCGGGCGCGTTGCGTGATGAGATCGCGGCCGGTTTCGCCGGGGCCGAGTTGCAGCCTGGTGGCCATGGCTTCCAGCGGAGAAAGCGCTCCGTTGGCGCGGGCTGCTCTGGCAACCAAAGAGATCGTCTCGCGGTTGCCTTTTTCCAGCCGCCTCCGCATGGCCATCGAGTCGGCGATCCGCGCCTGGGTCGCCGACTCGTAAGGAGCGAACTTAACCAGAGTTTCGGCTTCGAGCCACGCCAGAAAGTTGCCGTCGGCGTCGAGTGCGGCCACGGCGTCCAGATCCGCGCTGTCGTAGACCACCAGCACGTCGCGTTCGTTGTACTCGTGCATCGCTGCCCAGCCCGATGGATCGACTGGCACATAGCGATGTTTCTGCAAGGTCACAGCGCATTCCCTGACGCCGCGCGTGGTGCGCTCGGCCATTAAGAGGGAAAGAGTGGCGTGATCGGGTGCAGGTTTTTGATGGGGATTGAGATTCGCCTCGAAGACCTGGCGCGGCGTGCCCCCGTCCATGCCCTCGCCTTCATGGACCGTGTCGCTGTATTCGTCCATCCAGGCGAGGCAGGCGAGGATGAACTGTGAGGCCTTGGGATGTTTCGACTCGGCCACGCGCCCAGCCTTTAGCAAACGCCGATGGCTCATCATGGCGAGTTCCGTTGATTCGGGCCGCGTAAACGGCGAGCCTGATGTGTAAGTCGGCCAGCATTTGTCAAAGCGCTCGTGGACGGTGCGGAAGAAACGCTCGATGGCTTTGGATTGCGGATGAAACGGAAGGCAATGCGTCACAGCGATGTTGAGCCGGGCCAGAAGGCCAGTGGCCGCGATGGAGTCAAGCTCGGCCTGCTGCCAGTTCGCCGGCGCAAGCGGAGAGGCTGCTTGGCAACCGGGCCGCGCGCCTTTGGCTATTTTGCGATAGTCTTTGCCGTTGTCGACGTACAGGTGCTCCGGAGGCCCGAATTTGCTGATGCCGCGCCTCATGCAGGCTGCAATCGCGCGGGAGCTGCCTTCCCAACAGAACGTCACTCCCACGGGCATTCTCGACCGGTAATCCAGCATGGCTGAGAGGCGAATCCTGATCGGGGCGCCCCACTCCACGTTGTCGAAGCAATCGTTTGCAACCTCGACATCCAAAATCGCGTGGTCGCCGATCCAGACAGAGTTTGCAAAAACGTCGGTGAAGCCGCGCTTTAGGTATGGGCTCATGCGCTCGCGGTATGCCCTCGCTCCTTCGCGGGCGTAGACGGTGAGCGAAGGTGGCATTGAATTAAGCCACGCTCGAACCGTGGAATAACTTGGCAGATCCTCCGCGGGAATCTCCAGCAAATTTGCATCCCTCACGATGGCTTCATACGCCACGGTGCAACTCTGCGCAGGGAATGTCCCGTCGCCCAGGAACAAAAACGCAGCCAGCCATGCAGCTTTGGGATAGGCGGCGAAGAAGCGGCTGCGGTGCTTGTCGCTGCGCTGCTTATCCGCCAGCGCCGCCAGGCCGCCTTTCTCGAAGTCCGCGATCCAGCGGTAGAGCGTGCGCACCGTGACCCCGCCGGTCTCGCTCGCGTAACTGGCTTCGCTGGCGTATTCGACCATCCGGCTATAGCTCTTGACCTTTTTGCCGTCCTTGAGCTTGAGGGAGCCGAATCGGGTTGGATCGTTTTTGTAGTCGAAGATCATCTGTAGAATCCCCAAGCGTGTGGCTGCTTGTTGCTGGGCTTCTGGATCGGGCAGCAGGACGCGCAAAGATGGCTGCTGCGGCAGTGTCAGCGCCAATTGAGAGGCCATTAGCTTGCGCGGCCTTTCTTGGCTTCGATCTCCGCGTCTATCCGGGCCATCCCGTCACGAATGGCTGTGAGAATGCGAAAGTTCCAGGTTCTTCCTGCAGATGTGTTCCATACCGAACTGGGGCATACGCCCAGCTCCGCGGCCACCTTCTTCGACAGTCCGCGGTAGCGACCCCCGTTCCCAAATTGCGCGCGAATTTGCGGCGGGAACGGCCAGCCCTCGGCGTGCTTGGGCGACCGAGCATCGACCGCCGCCATCTCCACGCGCAATGCCGCAACTATTCTGGGACTTACGAGGGTGCCCCTAATACACGCGCCAACGGTGGCCGGATGGACGTGGAGTGCAGTCCAAACCGTAGACCGAACCGCGCCGTATTGTCCTCCAGATCCGAATTGTTTCCTCTCTTCCGCAGTGAAAGGTGAATCGTGGGGTGTGCTGCGAGTAATAACCCGCGAAAGAAACTCGTCGCCCTCTAGCTTGACGATTTCGGCGAGAATTGCGGTGCCCACTCTTTTTGATTTAGAGAGCCCACGGAAATTATTTGAGGCACAGCCTCGTTTCAAACCGATCTCTCGCGAGATCCTCGCGAGGACGCCGCAATGCTTTGCGCCGGGACGGAACTTTGTGCTTATATCCGGAGGAAGAACGTAGTAGGACGCGGCCAGTTTCTCGATAAGCGAGGGCTCTGGAGGCGGATCCCCGCCGAGCAAATCGCTTGAGCCGCCGACAATCACGGCTATCATTGCGGTCAGCAGGTTGCCGAGTTGTTCCATGCGGGAGGGGGTCCTGCTCACCTTGTGCCCCTCGCTTCAGCCTTACTAAGGAACCATGAGAGCCAAACAGCAAAGAGGGAGAAAACTCCCGAACCCGCCAGCACGACCGCTTGCCAAATGCTCACGCCGCACGCTCCCCTTGCTTCGCTTCGATCCGTTGAAACTCGCGGTCAAGAGCTTTGACCACGCGGCTGGAGACGCGTCTGCCCAAGGCAACTTCTCGAACGTGCTGCGAAGAGAGCCCGAGCTTTTTCCCGACGCGGGTGTAGATGCCGCGAAATCGAGCCGCCGCCTCCAGAGCTGTTGTTACGTTAGAATTCACAGTGAAAAGACCCTCCGGAATATGAAAGACAGAATATGATCACTCTCATATTTCTGTCAAGGGGAAAATTTTGCGACCAACGAAGTCCAACAGGCCGGAGTACGCCGAACGGATCGCGGCGCTTCGCAGCCGGCTGAATCTAAAGCAGATTCCGTTCGCGCGGCGACTACGGGTAGACCAGGGTTCCGTGTCGAAATGGGAAAGCGGGAGAAATCAGCCGGAGCCAAAGATGTTCGTCCGATTGGCAAGCATGGCGGGCGCGCCAGAGAAGGAGTGGTTCCTCGCCCAGGCAGGCCTTTCGGAGGCAACCTTTCGAAAGCCGGCCGTAGCCGGAACGGAAAGAAGGACGCGGGTGGACCCCGATTTGCTTGCCTGGGTGCTTCAGGCGCTGGACTCAGCGTGCAACTTAATGTGCATCGTGCTCCCTCTGAAGAAGTACGCCGAGATCATCGCCAGGGTCTACGATGATTCCCAGGAGACGGGCCAGCGCGACGCAACAATGGTGGAAAGAGAAGTCAGAGCCACATGCGTCCCGCCCAACGAGAAAGTGAGATAAAAAGATGCGCACCGTCCTACGTCTCGCCCCAATTGTCCTTTTGTTCACCGTCCTTGCGGAAGCTCAGAAATTGGAACCCCGCGCGTGGCCGCAAGAGCCTGCATCCTTTCTCGGTATTCAGTTCGGCAAGCCGATGCGAGAATCCGTGAGAGAGTGCCCTTGGGAGGATCAATACGGGCATAAATCCTATCGCTGGTACGAAACGAACGCGATTTGCTTTGAGCAATATGGGGTCGATTTCATCATCTACAATGTCCCGACGTTCTATAAGGTTTATGCCACGGAGGTGAACGGAACCGTGGAGGACGTGGCGGCCATTTTTAAAGCTGCCAACGCGCCCGAGGTTGCTCAAGCGCTCGCGGAGAAGTTTGGCGGGGCGCACCTCGATGCGGTAAAGACCGTTCAGAACAGCATGGGCGCAAGCTTCGACGATCACGTCTTAATCTGGAAGGGTCCGAACGCAGAGATTGACTTCGATTCTGTGGGATCTAAGGTGGACGAGGGATCTGTTGCAGTCTATACGACCGCGTATGTCTGGTCACTGGATCAAAATCTTCAAAAACAAAAGACCGCCATCAAGGGCGTCCTGTAGACATCTTCTTTTCCCCCAAAACGCCGCCGCGCCGCCTGTCTCCACGGCGCGCGGCGCTCTGTCTTCTCCAGCTTCCACCGTTCGACCTTCTCTCCCAATCCGCCACACCCCTTTCCCCTTAAAGTCGCATCAGGCCTGATCGGTCTGCGTCTCGATTCATCCCATCAGAAGGAGGTCTCGGACGTGCCAGAGCAGTGAGTGTCCGTGGCGTCCCAGGCGGTGCTGTAGCACGCTGTGGCGCCCGGCCTCCCTTGAAGGGGTCCCCGGCGACAGGTCCACATCGCGGGGGTGTGGAGGGGTGGGGCATGAATCAGCAAGAGTCGAGCTTTTTGGCCAACGTTGTGCCTGCCGCGCTCTCCACGCAAAAGCTCTTCGGCGTTCCCGCCTCCATCACCATTGCGCAAGCCATCGCCGAATCCGGCTGGGGCCAGAGCGCCCTGGCCAAGCAGGCCAACAACTTTTTCGGCATCAAGGCCCTGGCGCACGCCGATCCCAACGCCTACGCGGAGTTCCCCACGCACGAGTTTGTGGACGGACGCGAAGTCTCCGTGATGTGCGCGTTCGCCAAGTATCCGTCGCCCCTCGACAGCTTTCTCGCCCATGCCCGCCTGCTCGCCCTGGCCCCGCGCTACAAGCCGGCCATGGCCGAGCGCAACGATCCCGCCGCGTTCGCCACCCAGTTGCAGAAGTGCGGCTACAGCACGTCCCCCGATTACGCGGTCGCCCTCATCAAGCTCATCAACGAATACGATCTGCGCCAGTACGACGTGCAGCCCATCGACCAACCGGCCACCCAAAAACTTCCAACGCAGTAAAAGGAGAGGACCATGAACATCTTCAGCAGCATCAAGAGCGCCCTGGGCACATTCGCGGCCTGGGCGGAAAAGGAGCTTGGCGCTTTGAACAAGGCAGCTCCGGCATTAGAGCAGACCTCGGCCAGCATTTTGAAGTATGCGGGGGCCGCGTTGCAAACGGTGGTCACCGCAGAGGCCGGGGCGCCGGCGGGAGCCCTGGTTGGAAAGATTCTGGCGGATGCGCAGGCGGGACTGACCGCGGCTGCCGGGTTCATCTACGATTACGGCGCGGTGCCGACGGCGGCCAGCATTACGGGCAGCGTGGTCACAAACCTGTCGAGCCTGCTGAGTGCAGCCAAGATCACCAACACGGCCAGCGTCGACGCGGTGACCACCGTGGTGAGCAACCTGAACGCGCTGACAACGGCTTTGGCCGGAAGCGCGGCTCCCGCGGCAACCGCGACCGCCTGACGACATACACCCGCAGCATGGACACTCGGCCTCAGATTGCCACGCGGCGCGTACCTGAGGAACACTACTTAACCCTGGGGCGCGGCCCAACAAGCCGCGCTTCTCCTGAAAACCGGGAAGAGCGAGCCGAAATGAGATTCATCCAACCGAAGGATTGGGTCACTCCCGCTAAAAACATGAACGGCATCGGCGACGTATCGCCGCTGTTCGCTCATATCGGTACGCTCATTCAAGCCGTCACTTATCCCATTGCCGCCGCTATCAGCGGCGTCGGAGCGATCGCCACGAAGAACAAGTAAGCGATCTGAACAGGGAGGCGTTGTGAGGATTTTCGGATGGTTGTTTGTCGCGGTGCTGCTGCTTGTGCCGGTGAATGCGGCGGCCAAGACGAAGCCCGACAAGGTGGACGCGCAGTGCATCGCGGCCTACCGCGGGGCGCAGGGCGCGGCTGGGGAGCTGGCAAAGCTGGCCCAGGGCGACGAGAAGCTGGCGGTCGACGCCGCGGCGTCTACGCTGGCGACGGCCGCTGACCTGATCCAGAGCAAGCCGGCCAAGACGCGCGAGCTGTGTACGCAGGACCGGCTGCAAAGCGTGGGCCTGGCCCAAACCAAGTGGCAAGCCCGCACCAAAGACTTGGATCCGGACAAGCCCAACATCGACGCGGCAATCAAGAACGTGGACAAAATTCTGCACTGAGGAGTTCCGATGGGAGTCTGCGCGCCAATCAAATTCACAGAGATCACGCGGGAACGCTTTGCCGCCATTCAGGGGCGAGTGGAGGCCGAGGCACATATCGACGAAGGGTTCCGTGGCGACATCGTCGGCGACACAGGCACCGCCTCAGCCGACGGCGTCACCCTGATCTGGACCTACAGCGAGCCTGCCCAGACTCTGACGCTGCAATGTACGGCCAAGCCCTTCCTGGTGACGGAAGGCTACGTGGCCAACAAGCTGCGCGACCTGGTGGCGCAATCGTGCTGAGCCGGACTTCAATCCGGGCCGCTTTCGCGCTGATCTTGGTTCTAGGTCTGGGGCTGGCAAGCGGCGGTCCGTGCGCAGGGCAAGCGGCGAAGGCAGAGTCTTCCGCCGCGATGCAGCAGCGCTACGACGAGCTGCAACGCCAATTCGACTCGACGACCGACCCGGCGAGGCTTGAGGTGCTGGACCGCGAGATCGAAACGCTCAGCGAGGAGCTGACCAAACGCAATCAGGCGCAGCTCCGCGCCAACTCGGACGAGTTTGCCGCGCTCATGGTCCAGATGCACGATGCGCTCAAGCTGCAAAGCCCAACGCGGTGGCAGCGGCTCAAAGCCAAGCTGCGCGGCTGGTGGGGAGGCGACCGATGGTAAAGTTTCTGGCCAATGTGAACGCCTGGTGGCAGGGCAAGAAAACCATCGTCGGCGGCGGCCTGGTGATGGCCGCGGCCGTGGCCGGAGTGGCCAGGGGCAAGCTGGATATGACCGCCGGCGTGGGTTTGCTGGGCTTGGGCCTGTCGATCGCGGGAATGGGAGCGAAGGCCAATCGCCACCAGGACGAGCTGCTCTCGGCGCTGGAGGGCGTGGCCAGGGTTTCGGTCGATGTGAAGAGCGGCGCCAGCGCGCAAGCCATCCAAGACGCGGTGCAGACCGCGCTGAGTTTGGCGCATCCCGGTTCGGTGGTGAATGTCAGCTATCAAAATGAAAAGGCGTCGAACATCCTGCCGTTCGCGCCTCAGGAAAAGGAATAGACATGGAAACGATTCTGGTTTTGGCGGCGACGCTCTCGGTGGGAGTCATTCTCTTCTGGCTGGGCGCAAAGTTCGGCGAACGCTTGGCCAAGGCCGAGCTGCGGGAGGAGCGCAAGCATTCCACGCTGCTGTTGAGGCAGCGCAACGAAGCCAAAATCAGCATGGACCTGGCGAGAAAGAACGTCGCCAAGATGGGGCTCGATCCGAAAAAGGTTTTTCCGTGGCTCATGTTGCTGGTCTCGCTTTGCCTGTGGAGCTGCGGAGGCGGTGGGACGCCGGTCTACGCGCAGCCTCCTGGAGGGACATCCTATTCTCCGGACAGCAACCTCGAAGTCCTGGACGTGACGACGATTCAGATGGCGGCCTCGACCGTCGACCTGGCCGCTTTTTCGCTGACCGATCCCGCCATTGTGGATGCGCTTCTAACCCGATCCAAGGCCGGAATCAAGGTGCGCATCTATCTGGACCGGGGCGAGTTAGAAGCCGAGTGCAGGGGAGATAGCGCCTGCGCCCGAAGTCCGCTCAAGGAACTTATCGGAATTCCCAACGTCGACATACGGGTCAAGTTCAGCAAGGTCTTGATGCACCTGAAGAGTTATGCCGTGGATAAGTCGCTTGTCCGGGACGGATCGGCCAATTTCAGCCCTCAAGGGGAGCGGTCGCAGGACAATTCGGCGACCTTTTCCACAGACGCGGGGGCGGCGGCGAGGTTCGAGACGAAGTTCGAGGCGATGTGGAACCGTCCGGGCAACCTGACGGTGGCTCAGGCGGTGGCGGGAACCGGGAAGTAGGAAAACGACTCAGGGTGCGTTTTGGCAGACCGGACTCGTTTTAGGCGGCTACCCCCCTCTGGCAGTGCCAGAAAGGGCAACGCGCTGGACAGGACGGCCAAGGAACCGGCAAAAACCGGTTGGGTCTGATCTCCAGGAGGGTTTTTGGGCGGCAGACAGGTTCGGGAGGCGAAATCGCCACGGTGACGACATTGGGATTGAGCGGGGACGGACGGTCGAAGATTGACGCCCAGGTGGGCTTTCGGTCGGGCTTGCTCCGCCATATCGGGGTCGCGATCGGGGGCGCGGGCGGCGCGGCGGTCGCGTTGGGCGCCTACGAGGTACTTAAATCCGCTCCGACGCAATCCTTTGCCCTGTTACAAGCCTGGGGTCCGACCTTTCTGATTGCTATCTTCTGTGTCTTTGTTGCGGGTAAGTTCCTTGAGAACGTTAACTCGACGGTCAGGGAGAGTGTAACTGTGATGGCCGGGGAACTTAGGGCCAGCGGCGAAGCGGCGGGTAGAACGGCGGACGCACTTAGCCGCTTGGCAGACCAGGGCGGCAAGCAATTCGAGGAAGTGCGCCGGCTCTCCCTTTACGCGGCGCAGGAATTTCCATCGGTATATGAAAGGTTCGACCGGCAGGATGCGGTCCTGCTCGACCTTGCATCGAGCGTGAAGGGGTTGCATTCTAAGCTCAGTAGCGAAAAGGCTGCACTCGAAAAAAAGGATGAGGCGGAGCGGGATGGGAACTGAGCGAGAGTTGATTCAGATCAAGCGGCGTCGCGGCAACATGCTGAAGCTGATCCGGCAGGGCCATGAGGCCCAGTTCGACCGGATGGATGACTTCGAGATGTACGCGATGATGCAGAACCTGGGCTCGAACATGAGCCTGCGGCAGGTTCTGACCATGCTGCAGGACCTGCAAGTGCTGGGCTATGTAACGTTCGAGCAGTCCTTCAGCGACCTGAAGGAGCGCATGATTGCCGAGGAGATCATGCTCACGGCCGCGGGGCTGGCGCTTGTGATGCGGCGCAAAGACAACGAGGAAGTTCTCTTCGACTAGGAGGCGCGTGTGGCAAATGCAAAGCGACCGCGCACCGGGCAGCGGCGCCAGGTGAATCAACCGCTCAAGATCGACAGGCTTCCGCTGGAAGTCCGCAACGCAATTCAAACCCTCAAAGACGGCCACACCTTCCAGGAGATCGAGGAGCTTTCCGCGCTGCCGCTCGACAAAGGCGGCTTCGTGAATTGGGACACGCTCCCGATTGACGTGCTGGAACTCTTCCCCAGGCTGCGCCTGCCCCACACCAACCTGCACCGGTGGTTCGACTTGCGCGTGCGCCAGGTGATGGCGGAGACCATGGGACGCTCCGCGCAGGCTCGCGAGCTGGCGGCGGCCTTCGCCGGATCGGTGCTCAAGGGCGGCGACCAGGCCGTGTTGAACGCGGCCCGCGACCAGTTCATGTCGATTCTTGCCGAAGACACAACGCCCAAGGGCCGCGCCTTCGCCGCCAAGGGCTTGATCGCGCTGTCCGAGCAGATGCAGGCGTCAAGAACAAACGACATCCGCGAGCGGAAGGTAGACGTGGACGTGCGCAAGATCAAGCTGCTCGAAGCTCGCGAGCAGATCGCCCGCGATCGCGTTGACCAGGCCACGCAACAGGCGGCAAAGAGAGGCACCGGGCAGTTCTCGATCGAGGATCTGAACTTGCTGCGCGAGCGCACCTTCGGTTTGCCGCCGCTGCTGCAGCCGGCGGTGAGCGCGCATGATTGAAGTCCTCGATCGCGTCATCAAAATGCCGCCGGTGCTGCAGATGCGGCCTTACCAGCAACGCTGGATCGACGACGATAGCCGCTTCAAATGCGCGGTAAAGGCCGCCCGCATCGGCTACTCCTTCGCCACCGGGTATCGCCGCGTGGAGATGTCGATGCGCGTTCCCGGCCGCACCACAACGGTGCTCTCCGCTTCCAAGGCGCAGTCCATCGAGTTTGTGGAGACCTGCGCGAAACTCTGCCAGCTCATGGGTGGCACCGCGCAGATGATCGCCAACGAGGACTTTGTCGACGCGCTGGGCCGCATCGAGGCCATCCAGAGCAAAATCACATTTCCCAACGGCAGCCGCATCATCGCCCTGCCGGCCAATCCGCGCACCGCTCGCGGCTACCCCGGCGACGCGGTGCTCGACGAATTTGCGCACCACGAAGATAGCTACGCCATCTTTGCGGCCGTCTTCCGCCAGGTGGCCCTGGGCAATTCGCTTGAGGTGCTGTCGACGCCCAACGGCGAGCAGGGCAAGTTCTATGACATCGCCCGCCAGCTTGGCCTTGAGATGGGCGCGGCGCCGGCCCAGTTGCCGGTCAAGAAAGATGGCTGGTCCGGACACTGGGTAGACGTTTACGCGGCCGTAGCCGAGGGCTGCCCCATCAACATTGAGGAAATGCGGCTTGGCCTGAACGACGACGACACCTGGAATCAGGAATTCTGTTGTGTCTTCCTTAAATCCACGGGAGCGTGGCTCAGCCTCGATCTGATCGCTGCCTGCGAAGATGCGGGCGCGACCGTCGATCTGCCTCCGGACTTTCATCCGCGCGGGCCGCTATACTCGGGCATCGACGTGGGCCGAGTTCACGATGCGACCTGCGCGTGGCTGGATGAAAAGATCGGCGACGTGGCCTGGACGCGCGGCGTCATCAAGCTGCACGGAATGAGCTTTCCCGATCAGGCCAAGCGGCTCAATCCTATCGTCCGCATGACCACCAGGTCCGCGATAGACATGACCGGAATGGGCGTGGGTCTCTTCGATTTGCTCAACCTTGAGAACGAGGGCCGGTTGATGGGCGTGAGCTTCGGCGGGTCGAACGATAACGGCGTCAAGATGAAGACCGACCTGGCCATCCGCATCAAAAAGCGCATGGAGCAACAGCGTTCGCGCATCCCCTACGATCCGCAGATCCGCGCGGAGCTGCAGGCCATCAAGCGCCAAGCCACGCCCAGCGGCGTCACCTTCGACGCGCCGCGCATCGAAGTGGACACGGCCGTCGCCGGCGGCGCGAAGAAGAAGATATTCGCCCACGCCGACGCATTCTGGGCCAAGGCCCTGGCGGACCTGGCCGGCGACTCCGAGACCTGCGTACTGGGCATCCGCACACCAGACAAACAAACCTCTTACGCTCAACTGAAGGGATACCTCTGATGGCTGCGAGCAAAGACAATCCGATTCTCGCCGTTCCGGCGATGCCGCCCAAGGGCCAGATCGTCTCCTCTGGGAGCCTGTACCTGCAGCAGATATCGCTCTATCGCAATACTTTTGCTTTCGGAGGCACACGCAACCCCACGGACATCTGGGCGTCGATGACCTACAACATGCCCCAGACCATGGCCTACTACCGCGAGCTTGAAGACAAAGACGAGGACGTGGCCAACTGCCTGGACACGCTCAAGCTGTCGGTGCTGGAACGCGATCGCAGCGTGCTGCCGGCGCCGCGCGACGAATCCGCACAAGCTCAGGAAGTGAAGGAGTTCATCGAAGCGCAGCTCGGCAAACTGGATTTTCACGCGGTGCTCGATTGCATCCTGGATGCGCCCGGCTACGGCTTCAGCGTGCAGGAGATGGTCTTCGACACGTCCATGGGCCAGGCGGAGCTGGCGTCGATCGACGACTGCCCCCAGGAACTGTTTCTCTTTGGCAACCGCTTTTATCCGCAAGTCGGCAAGCTGCAACTGCTTGACAATCCCTGGGCGTCCGAAGGCCAGTTGGTGCCTGAGGAAAAGTTCCTTGTCTTCAGCTACCGCAAGCGCTCGCGCAATCGCATGGGTCGTCCGCTGCTCAAGGCCGTCTTTTGGCCTTCATGGTTCAAGCGCAACATCCAGCGGCTATGGATGCAGTACGCGGAGAAGGGACCGGGCACGGCCGTGGTGCATTACAACGATGCGGACAATGAGTCGGAGCGCCAGAAGGCGGTGGACATCGCCCAGGCGCTCATTGACAACGTGGCCGTCGCGGTGCCCAAGGGCTTCGAGTACGACAAGGATCTGCTCAAGATCGCGCGCTCGCAGGATCCACGGGTCTACGAGAATTTCTTTCAGGCGATGCAGTACTCGATCGCGCGGCGGACGCTGGGCGAAACGCTCACCAGCTTCGGCAACGAAGGCGGTACGGGATCGAAAGCCCAGGGCTCGACTCACGCCGACACGCTGGACAAACGTTCCGTCGAGTTGTGCCGCAGCTTGCAGTCCGTGGTGAATCAGCAGCTCATCAAGCCTCTCGTCCTTTGGAACTTTGGGCCGAAGGCTCCCATGCCCGTCTGGCAATTCGATCTGGAAGAGGCCGAGGATCTGAGTCTCGCTCTCACGGTAGACTCCGGGCTGCAACGCATGGGCAAGCTCTTCACCGTGGGCTACATCTCCGACCGCTACGACCGGCCCATGGCCAAGGGCGAGGATCCGGATCAGGTTCTTGTCCCCAACGTGAACGCGCCGCCGGTCGCGCTGACCGATCGCTCGACCGCGACCTTTGCGGAAAGGCAGGCCGAGGCCGCCATGCGCGCGGAGATGGATCAGTACGACACGCTGTTCGCCCAGTTGCAGACCGAGGCGAAGGGCATCTTCGCCAAACGCGTGCGGGATATCGCCGCGACGGCCGTAGCGCCGCAGGAGTAACGGCATGGCCTTCGGCCCCCCCTCAAGCGCGCACGTCGCGCAGATCCAGCTCGGCGATCTGCTCGCCCGGCATCTGGCGGCCGCCAACCTTCTCGGCCGCCTCCACGTCGGCCGGTTCGCCGTCAAAAAGACGCGGCGTCCGGTGTTGCTGGCAACGGCGATGGGCCGCGCGCGGGTCTTCGGCGAGGATAACTCTCAAGATGACGCCGAAAGCGACCCGCTCAACATCGGCTTCAGCTTCGATATCCCGGCCACGGGCGCGATCGAGTATCTGCGCAACCTCACGCCGGTGACGCGCGAAGTCTTCGACGGGCTGCAGCAGCATTACCGCAACGATGCCTTCACCATATCGGGAATCAGCGATCAGAGGTTGATTGCGAAGATTCGCGATGCGCTGGAAAAGACGCTGACCAAGGGTGGAACCGCCGCGGACTTCCACAAAGCCGTGAACGAGCTGACCACCGAGGCCGGAATCCAGAAGCTGGCCGCATTCGAACTGGACACCGTCTTCCAGACCAACACGGGCAAAGCATATTCAGCGGGCCGGCTTGAGCAAATGAAAGAGCCGAGCCTGATGGAGGCGTTGCCCTACTGGCAGTACTGGACGGTCGGAGACTTGTGCGTGCGCCCGGCGCATGCGGCCCTGGACGGCTTCTGCGCGCGGGCTATCGATCCGGTGTGGCTCAAGATCTATCCGCCCAACGATTACAACTGCCGCTGCTCGGTCATCCCGGTGCTGCCTGAAGACGCGCCGAAGGGAAGCGACGAAGGCGGTCTCGAACGCCTGCCGCTCCTGGCTCGACTCGGGATCCCCGCGCCCGGCTTCCACACCTTGACGGCGCTGTAGAATATCAGACAGCTACCGGGTTTTACCGGTCTCCGATTCCCCGCGCGCGGCAGCAACTTCTCCAGCATCCACAGTACTTCCAGCTTGCACCGTAGCCGCGCCGTTACGCGCCACAGCCCGATAGCGTAAACCCAATGGCGAAGATCAAGACAGTGGACGGCGTTGCGCTTACGGCGGACAAGTTTGCCTACGTGGGCGACGCGCAGGATCCGGAGAGCTGGCACCTTCCGCTCGACACTCACGCCCACGTCAACTCTGCTCTCGATATGTTTGCGCACACCGATCTGCCGTCAAGCGCCAAGGCGCCCACCGCGCGCAAGATCGTGCTCAAGGCCAAAGATGAAAATCTAGACACCACCGACTTCGTGAAGAACCACCTGACCCAGACGTACGCGGAATCTTTCGCGTCGCCGTGGATTGAAATCTTCCGCGCCGGCGACTATCGCGGCGCGGGCAAGGGGAACATCACGCGCTCCGATCTCGACCGCGTGGTCAGAAACTACGATCCCAGCTTTCACGAAGCCCCGGTCACCGTGGGCCATCCGGTCGACAACAAGCCGGCCTTCGGCTGGGTTGATCGACTTTCGGTGGAGGGGAACACGCTCTCCGCCAAGGAAAAGCAGGTTGATCCCAACTTTGCCGAGGCCCGCAAGGCCGGGCGCTACAAGAAACGTTCCGCCGCCTTCTATTGCGATGCGGACGGCAACATCACCGGGCTGCGCCACGTCGCCTATCTGGGCGCGATGCCTCCCGAAGTCAAAGGTTTGCAGGACGTCGCTTTCGACGATCACGGTCAGAAGTTCATTGAGGTGGACTTCGCGGAGGATGCAGCAATGGCAGCAGAAAACAAAACCGGATTCGAGCAGTTCAAGGCATTCTTCGCGGAATTGCTCAAGGGCAGCTCCGAGCCCAAAACCTTTGGCGAAGCCGACATCACGCGCCTCGTCAACGAGGCCGCCACGGCCGCTGCCGCGCCCTTGCAAGCCAAGGTCACCGCTCTCGAAACGCAGCTCACCGACCAGGGCAAGAAGTTTGCCGAGCGCGAGACGGCCATCGCCGGCGGCGAGATCAAACTCCGCGCCACTGAAGCCGTCACCCGCCTCAAGTCCGCGGGCAAGTGGATTCCAGCCTTCGAGAAGATGGGCCTCGGCCCGGTCTTCGAGGAGCTGGCCAAGTCCACCGTCACAGTCGAGTTCGGCGAGGGCGACGCGAAGAAGAAGGTCTCCACGCTGGAAACGCTGGTGCTCTTCCTTGAAGGCCTGCCCAAGATCGTTCCCGGCGGCCGCATGGTTGAAGGCGGCGCACCTCGTAAGGGGAAGGCTACGACCGGAGACGTATTCACCGACGCGGTGAAGGATCGGCAGCGCGAGAAGAAGATCACATTCGAAGAGGCAATGACCCAAATCGAGGCCGAACAGCCGGAACTGATGCAGGCCGGCAGGTCGACCGGCGGCGCTGTCTAGTTTCTGCCTGCTGCGGAGGCCGGGATTAAGGCCTCCGCTGCGCAAGGTTCAAAAGAATTTCTTTAGCCCCAGGAGGGCGCGATGGCAAACATCTACGTTGAAGGCAAAACCCCGATTGGCGCGCCGGTGAAGGAATCTTTGCTGGCTGCTTCCGTAACCGGCTACGCGCGCGGCTTGGCAGTTACCTACGGCTCCGACGCGTTCCATTGCCTGCTGATCACCGCGACCGCCGCGGCCGCGCTCGGCATCATCGAAGAGGATCAGGTCGTCGGCGCCAACGCGACCGCGCCTACGAACCCCGTTGCCGTGATTGAACTCGGCATGGCGGTGGCGCAGATCGGCGCGAATATCACCGCGTTGCAGCCGCTGACAACCAACGCATCGGGCCAACTGATACCGGCGCAGGCCGGCCAGCCGGTCGTCGCGATTGCGTTGGAAGCGCAGACTTACGTCTCGCCCGGCTCTTTCGCTACCGTCCTGGTCGTGGCGCCTCTTGGAATCATGGCGCCGGGCGACGAAGTCAGCTATGTCGCGGCCTCGGGCGCGATCCCGCTTATCCCCGGCACTTACGCATTGAACGGCGCGGCGGCTCTGGCGATGACCTTGGCGGCTCCCACCGCAGCGCAGGACGGCACGATCCTCACGATCGTGGCGACCACCGGGCACGCACATACCGTGACGGCCCCGGCAGACGCGATCTACGGCACCAAGGACACCGTGACGTATGCCGCAGTCGGCGACATCATCACTCTTGAGGCCGTGAACACCAAGTGGATGGTCCGCAGCATCGGTGGTCCGACGCCGGCGGCTCTGAGCGAGGTTTAAGTTAGCCGGCGGAAGCCGGCGACGGTTGACCGGATCAAGTAAGAGTCCGGCTGTCTCACAGCATTCCCGGCCAGGGTGGCCAACCCCGGCCGGAGATTTTCAGGCAGCGCCACAGGCAGCGGCACCGAGTTTAGATTTCACTCCGCGAAGGCGGACAGGAGGATGGTTCCATGGGTGGATACGCACCGTCGATGCCGGCAGGGCCGCTTCAGATTGCCCTTGCAAATTTTGCCAAGGAGCGCAAAAACAACGCGCTCATTGGCTCTTACTTCGCCCCGCGCGTTCCGGTGGCAAAACAGTCCAGCCAGTATGTCGTGTGGAACGCCGACGACTTGAGAATCCCGCTCTCCACGCTCCGCGCTCCTGGCGGCCGCCCGAGCGGAACTCGCCGCAGTTTCTCTGTGGCGCCCTACGCGGCACAGTCGCACGCGATGGAAGATTTTATCCCCTTCGAGTCGGAGTCGTACGGCCTCGGCTTCGGATTCAGCGAGCAAAAGATGCTCACCAAGCAGCTTATCGATCAGCTTCATTTGAAGTATGAAGCTGAGGTCGTCGCCCTGCTGATGAACACGTCGAACTTTCCAAATGGAGTGACGCTCACCAGCACCAATCAGTTCGACAATTATCCAGCGACCCCTGAGACGGGCACCGGATCGCATCCCATCGTTTTCTTCGAGCAGTACAAGTCGCTTCTGCGCCAGGCCGGCATCCAGGATGCCGACATGGTCCTCGCCATCAGCGACCCAGTGGCGCTCGTGCTGCGCAGCCATCCCGATATCATCGACCGCTTCAAGTTCACCAATGCCGGCGGCATCATCACCGACGAGATGCTCGGCCAGGTCTTCGGCGTGAAGGTGATACGGGGCAGCGCGGTTGGGCTCAATCAGCAGAATATCCAGTCCTGGGTCTGGGGCAACTGTTGCTTCCTTGGCTTCGCGCAGCAGGTGGAAAACCTGCAAGACATGTCCTGCGCGAAAACCTTCTGCTGGACGGGCGGTACCGGCGCGGATGGCAATGTTTATCCTGGACCGGCAAGTGTGCCTACGGTCGCCCCAGGCCAGCCACTCTCGTCTGGCACGGACGGCATGGGCGTCATGGTGTGGCCGGAGACCCACCTCAGCGAAAAGAAGACCTGGGTCTCTCTCGATTGGTATTACGATCTCCGGGTTACGGCCCAGGAGACCGGCATTCCGATCCTGAACTGCCTGGGCACTTACCCGCCGGTTGCAATGGAAGTTGTCGCCAGCGACATCGAGGGCTAAGCGGGACATAGCTGGATGAAAGAAAGAGGCGCGCTTTCATAATGGCGCGCCCTTTTGAAACGGGGAAGAAGGAGAACCACAATGGATTCCAACCGCACCGAGAAGACCACGGAAACCCACGCCGACGCGAAGCCCGCGAAGGACACGAAGACCACCGAAACCCATGACGACGCCAAGGGCGGCGAGCCAGCCAAGGACAGCAAGACAACCGAGACCCGCGAAAAGTAGGGCGCGGGGCCCTTGAGTGCTCACACGAGGCGCGCCGAGTGCGCGCCTTTTGTGAATCTAAGTAATCTGGAAGAGGAGAAAAATGGCAGACTCGAAGTCCACGTCAAAGTCCGTTGCATCGCCAGCGAAGAAGAACTATCGCGCTCTCGGGAACATCTTAGGAGGTCCGATTAGCGAAGACGCCGACGCGTCGACAAAGCGGATCACTCCCCACAAGCTTTACAGAAAAGGCTCGACCATCCCGCTGGGCGAGAAGGACGCGGCGCGCTTGCTCGTCCTTGGCGCCGTCGCGGCTCCCGGCTCGACCGTGCTGCTTGTCGAAGACGCGTCAGGCACGCAATCTGTCGTCGCCACGATCAAGTAATCAACCGATTCTGGAGATTCAGTGGCCTACGCGACCCAAGCCGATTTGGTTCCTTTGCGCATGACGGCGAAGGATCTGACCGAGCTGACCGACGACGACAATACCGGAACGATCAACACGTCGCTGGTGTCGGCCGTGCTCGAAGAGGCTTCGGGCCGCGTGGAAAGCTATTGCCGGAATCGCTACGCCACGCCGCTGCAAGCGTCCGACGACGTGCAATCGTTGACCCTCGATATCGCGGTTTACTTGCTCTTCAGCCGGCGCCGCGAGACCAACGTGGGCGAGACGGTGAAAACGCGCTTCGACCAGGCGATTGCTTTTCTCAAAGACATCGCCTCGTCCAAGGCTTCGCTCGACCAACCCATCAGCGATCAGCCGCAGACCTCCATGGGTGGCCCGCAGATCTCCGCAAAGGACCGGCATCTCGCATTCAGCGATCGCAACATCGAAGGCTTCGTATGACAGAAGTGATCCAGGTCGACGACTCCCGCGCCACGGTGGCGCTGGGCAAGTTCCGCCTGAACCTCGCCCAGGACGAAGAGCTGATGCGCACCATGGGCGGCGTGATGCTGCTGTCGATCGCCAAAACCTTTCGCGAGGAAGGTTCGCCGGCGGGCTCCTGGATGCCGCTCGCGCCGTCCACGATCCGCAGCTACGGCAAGAAAGCCGCGGGGCACAAGCTGCTGATGATGAGCGGTAGGCTCTTCCGGTCCATTAAATTCACGGCCTCCCCTGGTCAGGTCCTGATCGGACCCAGCGCCGACGTGCGCTATGCCGCCGTGCACCAGTTCGGCTCGCGCGATCGCGGCTCGGTTGGCATCGGTCCGCGCACGGAAAAGATGGACAAGGCTGTGGCCAGCGTCAAGGAACACAGCTATGACCGTCTCTCCGCGGGCCTGGGCGTGGGCAGATCCCGGATCACCAATAAGCTGGGCCGCAGCCAGATCGTCAATCGCCGCATCGCCGGGCCGCGCAATCAGCTTCGCGTCCACGTCGCCGGCCACTCGCGCCACCAGAACATTCCCGCGCGGCCGTATCTTGTCTTCCGTCCGGAAGATCCTGAGCGCCTCCAATCCGCCGCCGACGCATTCTGCGTTCGCGCGGCTGAGGCGGCCGGACTGGAGGCATCGAAGTGAGCGGATCTCCCAGCCAATTCCAGATCTCCCAGGTCGAGGCCGCGCTGATCGCGCTGCTCAAGAGCGTGATGCCCGATGCCTACGGAACCGTTGAGGTTCCTATCTGGATCGACATTGACTCGCTCGGCGACAAGGACTTCGACGCCGAAGGCCAACTGGTGCTCAAGCCGCCGGCGATCCGCGTCCGCTTCGACCGCACCAGGCGCAATCTTTTGCATGACAATCAGCGGCTCACCTACCAGGCAACGGTCGGCTTCGACATTCTTTGCTTCGAGTCGAGCCTGCGGTCGAAGGCAGACGAGCGGCTGCAAACGCTCAAACTGGCGCAGACCATCGAGAATCAGCTCGCCGGCGCGCGCGTGGCTCTCGCAGACGGCACCAACTCCATGCCCTGCAGCCTGGGCAGCACCTACCTGGTCGCCGAGTCCACAGGCTCGGTGGATCAGCTCTTCTGCGTTGAAGTCGTGGCCGAAGGCATTCAGCAATACAACGGCCCGAACGCGAGGCTTGGATCATGACGGCAGTTTCCGATTTCGTTCAGGTGCAGCTCTCGGCGACGGGCATCGCCTTCGCCGGCAAAGGCGCGACGTTGCGCGTCGGCAACGGCCACTTCGATTACACGTTCATGCCCGGCTCGCCGGTGCGGGTACTCACCAGCGAGTGGCGCAAGACGCTTTCGCTCAAAGCCTATGCGGGCCAACCCATTCTGGAAGTCGCTCCCACGGCTGCTGCCGCGCCGGCCAAGCCCGTCGCCGCCGCGTCTCACACCATCTCTCCCGCGGTCAGTCACACCGACCCGCCGCCCACAGTTCCAGTTCCAGTTCCAGATCCTATCGAGGTGAAGTAACATGGCCGGTCCGTACAATTTCGTTTCGCAATGGAAATCCGCCCGCAACCTGGTGCTCAGCGCAAAGACCCAGGCTGCGTGGAACACGGCGCTCGTTGACGCATCGCTGACCCAGCGCCAGCGCTTCGACGGCGCGGCCGTGCTGGAACTCAAAACCACGCGTCGCAGCGACCTGGCCTACGCCGGCAAGGGCACCGCGTTCGCCACCAACGGCCAGATCACCAGCTTCGATACCGCGTTCGGCGGATTCAAGGGCGAGCTTTCGCCCTGGCTGGCCGGGTGGCTGTTTGCGTTTCTGATGGGCACCGACACGGTGGTCGGCGCAGACTCGCCATATGTGCATACCTTCGACTTCGACGAGACCACGCGCACCGCGGTGCCGACGACGGTTTATCTCGAAGACACCGAAGCGGTTAAGTACAAGTGCCCGGACATGTGCGTCAACGATGTGACGCTGACCATCAGCGAGATCGGCGCCATCATGGCGGAGATGAGCATGGTGGGCACCGGACGGCAGACCATCGCGGCCATCGCCACGCTGCCGGCGCTGGGCGCGGAGAGCTACATCCTGGGCTCGGATGCTTCTCTTCAGTTTGGCCCGGTGGGCTCGCTGGCCAGCTTCATCGGCCGGCACATGAACACGACCCTCAAATTTGAAAATCAGCTCACCGTCCACAAGGCGCCCGGCGGCGGTCTGTATGGCATCTTCGTCCGCAAAGGCAACCCCAAGTTCTCCATCTCGACGACCATCGCGGCCAAGGACACGGACGATGTCTTCACCCTCTTTGACGCCGACACCGAGACGGATTACGAGTTGACCGTCAACAGCGGAGCGGCTGCGCAGCTCACCATCTCCATCCCTCACGCTCACTTCAAGACCACCAAGCTGGGCTTCGACGGCGACATGACCGTGTGGCAGCTTGAGGGCGACGAATCTACCTGCTACGACGAAAACGGCACCACGCCGCCCATCACTGTCAGCGTGACAAACGCCGTTGTGGCGTACCTGGACGTTTAACCGGTTTCCAACCGGGGGGATGGAATACCTGCCGTCTCCCCTCTTTTTCTTCCGCACCATCTGCATCATCCGCGCCATTACTCCGGCGCGGACAAGAAGCTCCGCATGGGCTGCGCGGAACTTCAGCAGGACCGGGTCCTTCACCTGGGCGACGACACAATCCAAAATCCCAAGCGAAAGAAGGACCCATGCCCAATATCGAACTCAACGCGCCGCGCCTTATCTCTATTGAAGACCGCGGCAAGCCGTACTCGCTCACCCTCCGCCGCATCGCCAAAAAAGATTGGCTGCGCTACTTCGAGGGCATTCTCTCCACTTCCGAAAATCAATCCGGCAAGCGCGTCGACAGCTTCGATTCCAGCGCCGCGCGCCTGGCGCTGATCGACGATTGCCTGATCGGCGCAAGCGGCTACACGCTGCCCCAAGGTGCTGCGGTAGGCGCGAATGACGGCGGGATTCTCAATGTCGAGGGATGGAGAGCCTTGCTGCCGCTGTCTCACCGCCTGGGCGCTGCCAACGCGGTCATCGCCGTATCGCAGAGCGACCCCAAGGATGAAGACGCGATCGCGCTGGGCGTCGAGAGCGTGTTTCTCGATGCGGTGTGGAGCGCGGACGCGGACGGCGTGATGCGCAAATTTCACGGCCTACGCCACAACTTCAAGGTGCCCACGGCCGAGCAGCAGCGCCGCATCTCGCGGGATAGCAGCCGGTCAAGAGTCGTCGGCGGCAGCCGCAACGGCAAGACGCTGTGGCTGGGCGCGCAGCCCACGCTGGCCGAACTGTACGACGAGCTGATCGTGAGCGTGGAAGGCTATGACTGCGCCGGCGAGTCCCTCGCTGATTCTCCCGAGAAAATTGCCGAGTGGATGGACACCTACCACAAGGTGGCGGCGGTCGATGTACTGTTCGCTCCCGCAGCGCCGAAGGTCGAAGAGGATGGCGATTGATGTTTGGAGAGACCCTGAAGGCGTGCGCATGGCCCTCGAAGAGATGTTCGAGCAGGACTATGCGCGCGCCCAGACGCGCCGTGAGGCCGCTGGGGCAAACGAGGAGACCAGGGCTCGCATGGAGGCGCGTCTGCCAGCCCGCACCATGGCGTGGGGATATTACCGCTTTGCGGACCACCTCTTCCACCTCGACGCCCAGCGCCGGGCCGGGCTCGCCTGCCACACGCGCGATCTTGCGGCGTTTGAGGCTGAAGGCCTGTTGGCGCTTGATCGCGCACGAACGGCGTTTGAAGGCCGTCATCCGGCGTGCAGCGCGTGCGGCCAGCGCCAGCTCAACCGTTTTGGAGTCGAGTGCCCAGGCTGTGGGGTGAAGTTCCAGCGCAAGAAAGCGTAATGACAGGGATCAGAGGTCAGGGGTCAGGGATCAGTCATGGCGGTAGAAACCAGCGCGGTCCAGATATCGATCAACGTGGTCGACGCCAACTCCGGCGCGGCGGTCGCGGGCGTCGAACAGAACCTGAAGAAGCTCGGGGCTGCCGGCGCCACGTCTGGACAGCAGATGAAACAGGGCATGGAGCAAGCCGGGGGGGCGGCTCTGAGCGCGCGTGAGAAAACGCGTCTCCTGTCTGAAGAGTTCGGCATCAGGATCCCGCGCGCCATGCAGTCGATGATCGCGCAGAGTTCGATTGCCAAGGCCGCGCTGGGCTCGCTCACTACCGCGATGATTGCGCTTGGAACGATCCAGATCGGCGGAATGATTTTCGGCGCGTTGCTCAGCGGCATAGAGAAAGTTTGGGAACACTTTCACGGTCTCCAAAGAGCCGCCGACGACTATAATGCGGCGTACGAAAAAACAAAAAACGAGGAGTTTGGAAACACGCATTCGATTGAGACGACGCGGTTGCGAATTAACGAGGCCGCCGCCTCGGCGAAGGACTTCGCCGAGCAAGCGAAAAAGGCTCAATACGAGACTTCAAACTGGTGGCAAGCGCTCAGTTTGGTCGCGCCAGGGGCCGGTGGATTGATGACGGCGTGGTCTCAGCAACGTAAGGCTAACGACCTGGCCAAGCAGGGCTTCGACCAGCAAGCAATCTCAGACAGGCTCAGAGAGGTCAGACTCGCCGAGCAGCAGCACGAGCATAGAGAGGACTTGTTAAAGGCGGCTCAGGCGCAGAGCGAAGCGGGCGTGCAGGCCGCGCCGGAGAAGGATCGCCCTCTGGCAAAGCGCAATGCTGCAATTATGGAGGCCATCGCAGAGGCTGATGAAAAGCGTCGGTTCGCGAACGAGCAAGAGTCGGCTTACGGGAATCATCCCGCGCAGGATGCGGGCCAAGACGATGAACGGCTCGCCATTACCACGGCCACCATCAAGGCGAATACCGAGCTGGCCAGCCAAAATAAGAAAAACGGCGGCGACGCCAAGTCCCAAGCACAGGAGCTGGCGCGGATCCACGAAGAGGCGTTGGAGTCCGGGCTGCGCGGGTCAGCTCTCTACCACGCGCAGGAAGCCGCCGCGATTGATGATCTGAAGCGCAGGGGCATCGCCACGCCGCAGGCTGTCAACGATGTCCAGACCAGGTTCCACAACGAGCAGATGAAGCGGCTGGACGAAGAGAACCACAAAATCCAGCAGATGCGCGAGCAGACGCAGCTTGCCGGGCTCTCCGGAGCGGCGCGCATACAGCAAGAGGGCAAGAACAAGGTCGCCGAAGTCGTCAACGATCCGAACTCGCAGCTCGATCCGGGCCAACGCCTGGCCGAAGTCAACGAGATCAACAAGCAGACCGCGCAGCAGATCGGCGAGCTGAATCAATCGTTCAAGGCCCGCGTGGATGAGATCGTGAGCCGCAGCGCCAACCGCGAGCTGCAAGGCTTTGCGCGCATCCGCGCCGACGCGCAAGACCAGATTCGCGAGCTGAATCAGCAATATCAGAAAGAAGGCGGACGCCCCGAGGATCTCGCTCGTGGCACCGCTGGAATCAACGCCGGAGCGGCTGGGCAGGCTGCAGAACTGGCACAGAAGAACGCGCAAGAGACGGCCCAGCTTGAAGAACAGGCGCGCGTGAAATTCCTCAGCGCCGAGAAACAGAAGACGGCCGCGATCCAATCCGAGTACGACGAGCGGCTGCTGAAATATAAACAGGAGCTGGACGCGCAGGAGATTTCGCAGGACGATTACAACCGGCGCGCGGCCGCGGCCGCCGAGATGGCCAACGCGGAGATGGTGCAGGCTGCGACCGAAGCGCGGCAGAAGATGGCCGGCGAGTTCGACACTCTGTTCAAGGGCATGGACCACCCGCTGAAGATGCTGGAGGGTATGGGCGAAAAGGTTGCAAGCCAGGCCGCGGCGTCTCTGGTGCAGCGAATGCAGCAGCGCGGCAAAGGCGGCGCGGGCGGTCCGGATACAGGCTTGCCGCAAGGCATTCTCTCCGATGTTTTGGGCGGCTTCGGTTTCGGCGGAAAGAAAATGCCTGGCGCAGGCGGGACCTTTGCGGGAACTCCCGCGGGCCACGGCACGCATGCGACGGCGCAAGGCGCGTTCAGCGTGCAGCAGGCCACAATCTCTGTTGGCAGCGCGACGTTCACCGGCGGGGGAACCGGCGTCGCCGCAGCCACGAGTTCCGGGACGGGAGGGGGATGGAGCGGCGCAGGCGGTAGCACATCTCTCCTCACGCCGGGAACTTCAGGAGCGAGCGGCGGCTTCGCTTCTCAAGCGGGCAGTTATAGCGGCGGCTTTGGCGGCGGCGGCGGAAGCTACGGCAGCGGCGATTCAGGCGGCTATTCGGGCGGTTATTCAGGTGGCTATTCAGGCACGGGCAGCGGCTCGCTTCCCACGGGGGGCGCGGGCAGCGGTGGCGGAGCTGGGGCAACGCCGAACTTCGCCGGAGGGATGGGCGGCTTCAATCCGCAGAAGCGTGGCGTTGGCGGCGTCATCGGCGACGTGCAGCAGGGCATGGGGCTCTTCAAGCAAGGAGCAAGCATGTTCGCCGGCGGCTCGGCTTCCAGCGGCGGCAGCGGCCTGGCGGAGACGCAAAGCACCGCTCCGGAAGGCACGCTCAACGCGGACGGTAGCTTTACCAGCGCCAAGGCCGGCAGCGGCGCGGCCAGTAACGGCGGCATGATGGGCGGCGGCGGTATCGGCGCAAACGCCGGCGGCGCGATTTCAGGCGGCTTGGGGATGTACGCGGCCGTCGAGGGCAACGGCGGCGTGGGCGGTGCGTTGCAGGGCGCTATGGCCGGAATGCAATTGGGCATGGCTCTGGGCGGCCCCATGGGCGCGGCGATCGGCGCGGCGGGCGGAGCTATCGTGGGAGCGATCGGGATTGGCGGCCGCGAGAAAGCGCGGGTTTACGATCTCAAGAATGTGCGTCCAAAGATCGTCTCCGACCAGGATTCCTATAACCAGGGCGGCATGGCGTACACAGACATCTATCAGGATTTTCAGGGGCTCAAGACCACGTCCTGGGCGGCGATCCGCTCCATGGGGCCCAGCGCGATGTCCTACTGGAACGACACCATCAAAACAGAGATCGAGCAGGCCCAGGGCAAGCTGACCGCCGAACAGCGCGCCGGGCGCAGCATGTATAGCGCCCAGGGCGCTTCTTACGATATTGGGTCGGACTCGGTTCCTGCGACGGGCTGGAACCTGAATCACGCGGGCGAGCGCATCATTCCCAGCGACCAGAATGAGCGCATCACACAGGCCATGGAATCGGGCAGCAAGATGCCCACGCAAGCGCCAATGGGCGACGTGCATCTCCACGTCCACGCGATCGACGCCCAGGGCGTCTCGCAATTCCTGGGCAAGTACAAGCACAACATTCGCTCCGCGGTGAACGACAGCTACGCCGAAAACTCCGGAGGTGGCATGTAATGCCCGCATCCGACATCCTCAATCCGACGACGACCTGGTCTGAAGACATCGAAGATTCGATGACGCCGGATTACGGCTTCACACGCAAACGCACCAGCACCAAGCTGCAGAAAAAGGCTGTGGGTGGAACGCCCTGGACGCGCGAGACGCAAAACACCGGCCACGTCTTCTCGCTGACCTGGACCACGCGCACTTGGGCCTGCGTGCAGCGTCTGAAGCGGTACTTCGAGCAATATGAAGATGGCTTCTTCACCATCGTCGATTGGGACGGTGGAGGGCGCCAATATGTCGGCCGCTTCACTTCTGAAATCATTCCCGTCGAGACCGGCAACGGCATGTGGACCGTGCAGGGCGCCACTTTCGAGGAGATCCCGCAGCAGGCCATGCTCGAATATCCGAGCGACTGGGCGGACGATGCGATCGCGTTTTTTCTTGCCAACGATTTCGGCGACCAGAAGCTGGCCACCAGCGGAACCTGGACCGAGACGGCGCGCACGGCCGTCGCCGGCAGCGTGGGCACCGAGCATGTTCCGCTGCCCACGACGACGGCCTACACAACGATGGACGATGCGGGCACGCTGGGCGACTGGGCGCAGTATGAATATCGCGGCTACGGCTTCAGGCTTTACATGCTGAAAGGCCCGGCAATGGGGCAGGCGGACGTGTACGTCGACGGCGTCTTCCTGGTGACGCTCGATCTCTATGCCGCCGAGGCGATGGGTCCGCAGATCGTGCTCACCAATCAGTCCATGCCGCTCGATATCCATCGTGTTCAAGTCGTCTGCGACGGGACCAAGAACGAAGCGTCGAGTGGAACCAACGTGAGCTGGTACGCATTGGAGGTCATGCGATGATCGCGTATCCGCCAACGCTCAAGGCCGTGGGCGGAGCGCGCACGGGCGTAGCTCCGGCCAATCTGCTCGAAGTGCTGGATGTGAATGGCAACCTCTACTTTTGGGACGATCGGAAGCTTTATGCGCCATCGGTGCTTCTGGCGACACAAGCGGCGGCGGCAGCCGCGGCGCTGGCAGCGGCGGAGGCGGAGGCAGACGCCACATTCGCGCCGCCTATCTCAATCCCCGCAGGCCAGCTTGTGGCGTGGGTCATAAAAAGTCCAGTCACCGCATCCATCACCGTCGCGGGAATGTATGCCGATATAGTAGATGGCCACCCCGTGTCGCCTTGGTCTGACACGCAACTCGTAGGCGACTGGTCTCTCCCGACTCTGCCGGCCGGGGCCGTCATTAACGCAATCATACCCACGATGATTGCGGCAGGCGCGGTCGTCGGGGCCTCTCCCTTCGCGCCGGTACTGCAGTGCCTGGCCGGCTATCCGGGAAGTCTCAGCGCCTTTGCGGGAGGGGGCCTGAGCGGATTGCCTTCCGCCCAGTATTCCGGCTCATCCGTCGGCGATTCAGCGGCCGCACTGGTTGGATTTGAGATGGGCGCCGAGGTCAGTGACAGCGCAGGCACCGGCGTTTACCCAGGCCCCTATCCGACCTGCACCGCCACGCTGAGCTGCACGCCGGCGCTCGCGGTCTATTACACCCCGGCAAGTGAAGGTGGCGGCGGCGGTGGCGGCGGTGGCGGCGGTGGCGGTGGCGGCCTTGGACTCGACGCGGGCGAAGGTTCGGTCGTCGAATGGCAGCCGTGGCTGCTGAGCGTGCCCAAGCTCACCTTTCATCGTTCGCTGCTGACAGACATCGGCAACTTCGTGGTGCAGAACCTGAGCGGAGACACGCTGAGCCGCGATGTCGAAAAGTTGCTGCGCGCCAGTGCACTGGAAGGCGCGTTCTTCGTCTACCGCTGCTACCAGATGGATGCTCAGGCCGCGTGGCTTGAGGTGCACGGCACGCTGACCGTTGAGGACGTGGGGGTGGACACGCTGCAGCTCAAGGGAATGCAGCTTCTGAACCCTTCGCAGGAAGACACGCCGCTGGAGATCTACTGCGAGACTTGCCAACTGCAATGGGGCGGGCCCCGCTGCGGGTCGACTGAATCCACGGAATGCAGCTACAGCTTTCCATCGTGCCAGGTGCTTGAACGCATCATGGTGGTGATGAACGATTACGAGAAAAACTACGGCGAGGCCGCCGCCGCCACCGCGCAGAACGTTGTCAACCGGAGGCGCGTAATCTAATGCCGAATGCCTCCACAACTCAGACCAGCTCCGCCAGCGAGACCACCGGCACGCCGATCCCGTTGACGTACGGCTATGCCTGGGCCACGGGCAAACGCTCGGCGTACTACGAGCTGCTCAACACCGGCGACCAGGTGGGCGATTACTGGCGCGCGGGCATGTGGCTGCTGGGACATGGCGAGTGGGACGGACCCATCGAACTGTGGATCAACGATCTTCTGGCATGGCGAGGGAACGTGCCGGCGCCGCCTCCAAACTTCAAGCAGATAGGCTCTCCGATCCAGTGGACCAAGGCGCTCGATGGCGGCGCCGCGTTCGCCTTCAACTTCCATCGCGGCGCGGATTCGATCATCGGCTCGGGCCTCACCACTCCCTCGTCGAGCGGTCCGGATCAGGGCCTCGATCTTCTCTGGCCGCTGTTTCCTCCGGCCATTCAGATGCTCGATTACTCGCGCATCGCGTATTACTCGCTCTATCGCAAACAAGCCATCGAAAACCAGACCAACACCCATCAGAACGATCCCAGCCAATGGACTGACATTGCGCCCATCGGCCTATGGCGCGCGCTGCGCTGCCGTCTGTTCGACGATCAGGGAAACCAGACCGGCTACGCGTTCACCACCAACCCCGCGTGGCACTTCGTCGACGTGCTGCTGCGGCGCAAAATCTTTCCCGATTTCGGCCTCGATCTTGCCCTCGGGCCTGACCCGCTGCCCAGCGCCGTACAGAACCGCTTCGACTGGGGACCGATCTCCGCTGCCGCCGCGTACTTCGACGAGTTCCTGGCCAATGGCAGACGGCGTTTTGAAGGCAACTACGCGTTCAGCGCGCAGACCAGCCTGCAGGCCGTGCTTGAGCAGATCCTGCTCAACTGCCGCAGCTTCGCCTCGGAGTATGCGGGCAAGATCGGCCTCAATTGCGACATGCCGCGTTCCAGCGTCTTCACTTTTAGCCGCAATCACATCCTCCCCGGCTCATGGAATGCAAGCGACCAGGTGCTGACCAAGAGCGCCAACCGTTACGTCGCCAACTTCCGCGATCTACTCATCCCGGAGTGCTCGCAAATCGCTTCCATCGTTGGTTGGACGCTCACCACCGTCGAGCCGCATCCATTCGAGACCGGCGACTGGATGGCCATCGGCGGCACCAGCTCGCCGTATGACGGGCAGTGGCAAGTGCTGAGCGTGCCTGACGTGATCAACCCAGGTTTGGCAGACGAGATCGATCCGACGACGCTGGTGCTTGTGGCCTCGGGAGAAAACCCTCCGGCCAGCATTGGCGCGGTGGGTGGCTGCGGGCTGCTCTATTCGCGTTTCAAAGAGCGCTCGCCGGAGTTTTGGCACAAGGCCAACATGCTGGCGCGAGGCGTCATCGGCCTGGGCATTCCACGGCAGCGCGAGAAGACCAAGCAGAGCCTCGATTTCGCAACCTGCACCTGGGATCAAGCCAGCCGCCTGACCACCTACGAGCGCGATAGGCTGCTGGGGCTGGACACAACAGGCGCCAACGGTCAGCTTGCGTCGCCATATCAGACGCCTCCGCGCGTCGCCTTGCGCACTTCGATGTTTGCCAGAGACGCGTATGGCAATCTTGCCTGCGCCGTGCGGCCGGGCGATCGCGTCACCATCGACACCACCGCCAATTATCCATACGCCGGAGACTACGAAGTATTGGACCCGCTCTCCATCTTTCCGCCAACCTGCGCGGCCGGCGGCGGCGCCGGCGCGATCGCACTGACGCCGAGTGAGAACAGCGGCGAAATCGAATTTTCACTCGGGCCTTACAACGAAGACGTTTTCTACGACACCAGCGATCCAACGCAAGCCGGCTGGCCCAGCGTTCCCGGCAGCGATCCAGGCAACAGCGAGGAGTTCACCAATATTCCGCTGGCCGCGGGCCAGTTCGCCTTTGTCACGGGGCAGCAGCCCAGCGGCAGCGTGGCGCAACTGCCTTCGACAGGCTTTCCTCCCGCCAACGTCTTTGGATGGGCAGGCCCAGCGGGATTTCTCTATACGCAGAACGACATGAACGTCGTCGGCCTTTGCGCGGTGGGCGCCACGCTCGGCCTGACTCTCAATTACTTCGATAACTCGGGCGACGTGTGGAATGGGCAAACGAACTTTGCGCTGCTCACCTGGCTGAGCGCCGACGTGCCCGCGGCATCGGGCGGATTGAATTGGCTCAACCTCACGCTCGACGGCGGCGAGGAGATTTGCTTTGGCCAGGGAACCGTGGCCGGGGACGGCAGCTTCACCATCGAGCTGCCCGCTGGATTTTCGACGAGTAAGATGTTCGCCGTGGCCTACCCACACGATGGTGTGGGCGGCAACGGCAACCATGCGCACTGGGTTGGCGCGTACGTCGATGACGCCCAGGTGGTGCACCTGAATTACAAAGACGGCGCGGGCAACGTCTGGCACGGCAACGCGAGCGTGCTGGTCTTCGCCTGGAAAAACAATATGGGGTCCGTCACCACCGAGACTCTTGGCGGCGGTACCTGGATGCAGTGCACGCTTGGAACCGGCCAGATATTCGGCGTGGGCTGCGCGCTGGGCGTTGCGGACGGATCCACTCTTGAGCTGCCGGCCGCCGCCACCAACGGCCAAACGCTGCAGGCCATGGTGGGCACCAGCGGATGGGACTATCCCGACAACGGCCATCCGGCTCACGGTGTCAACACCTGTTATCTGGATGCAGACAACGTGGTGCATATCACCTTCGGCGACGGCCTCAGCTCCGACGATGTCTGGCCCGGCTTGGCGGATGTGTTCGCGCTCTATTGCTCCGGCGCTGGGGCGGTGCCTGTCGTCGTGAATGTGACCCCGTTGAGCGCAACCGTGGCGGCCGGCGCAACGCAGCAATTCTCGGCGGTGGTGCTGAACAATGCGAACCCCAACGTAACCTGGGCCGTGGATGGCATCAACGGCGGCAACGTGACGGTCGGCACTATCGACGCGAGCGGCAACTACTCCGCGCCGACGATGGGCGGCGGCCACGCGATCACGGCCACCAGCGTGGCAGACGGCTCGGCATCGGGATCGGCCGCGGTGACGGTCACCGGATCGCTGATTCTCCCCACTGGCTCATCCGTCCTGACCGACGCCCTGGGCAACATCATTTATGTGAACGGCGACGTGATCTATGTCCTTTAAGGAGAGCTGATGACCACTCTTGCAACCGTGATCGCCTATGGCCTATACGCGGATCTCCCTGCCTTCGGCATGCCCGGCCGCCAATACTTTGCCTATGACACCGGCGAGATTTGGTACGACAACGGCAGCGCCTGGGATAATTTCACGGCGGGTCTTTCAGCGGCCGCGATCTTGGCTTTGCAGCAGCAAGCTTACACCTACGCGGCTGACACCGGCGCGGCGAACGCTTACGCTGTGGCGCTTTCGCCCGCTCCCACGCTTGAAGCCGGCAGCGTGGTCTTCGTCAAGATCGTCCACGCAAACACCGGAGCTTCGACGCTGGCGGTCAATGGCGGCGGCGCGATCGCGATCAAGAAAGAGGCGACGGTTGCTCTCGCCGGCGGCGAACTTCGCGCGGGGCAGATCGCTTGCTTCGTCTATGACGGCACTTATTTCCAGATGCAAGGCGCGCCGGCCGATATCGCCATCACCGCGCTGACTGGCGACGTAACGGCCTCGGGGCCTGGATCGGCAGCGGCCACGCTGGCAGCCACAGCGGTTACGCCGGGAAGCTACACCTCCGCAAATATCACTGTTGATACAAAGGGACGGGTGACCGCGGCGGCTAACGGCTCAGGAAGCGGCAGCGGGCAGACGACGGTGAGCGGCTCAACTTCGGGGACGGCCGTCTTTTCACAACCGGAGGGCGGTGCCTATTACAAAAAGGTGATCATGCGCCTCGTCGCGCTGGTGGGAACGGCCAGCTACACGTTTCCGGTCACATTTTCCTTTGCTCCGGACTATCTCCCTATGGTTGGGGCGTCCGGCGCGTCCGTCACAGCGCTATCAGACACGGCCGTGACCATCACTGGCACCGGACAAACCGGTGCCATCAATCTGGAGGGTTACTAACGTGAAGCGACTTCTCATTGGTCTGACTCTTTGCCTGGCGTTCGGATCTGCGATCGCCGCGCGCGCCCAAAACCTCGGGGCGTGGCCGGCAACAATGATCACGGGATCCGGCGCGCCGGCGGTCACCTGCTCGGCCACGAGCTACAACGGCACCCTCTATGGGGATACGGGAAGCACAAACGTCTATCTCTGCTCAAATGGCACGGGCGGATATGCCTGGCGGTTGCTGGGGGGAAGCTCCGGCGGGATCTGCGGATCCGCGGGCCAATTCCAGTACAACAATTCCGGAGTGTGCGGAGGCACGGCGGGCTTCACTTACGTTGGGGTTGGCCAAACGGCGGCCACCTCCACGGATGCCATGACCGGCAGCTCTACAGTCGGATACCAGTCCTCGAACGTGAACGCGCTCAATGTGCCCAGTGAAGTCGCGGCACAGCAAGGGGGAACATATTCGATCAGTGCCTTGATTGGCGCGGTGCACACCCCAAGCACCAGCACGATCCACCAGACGAACGGCGTCATGGGGATCATCGATGATTACTCGACTTCAACCAATGCTGTGGCGGGATACTTTCAGGCCGTCGCGATGGCCAACAGCGTCGATGTGTGGGGCCTGAATCCGCTGGTGGCCTCGGCCTCGGGAATCTCCGGCGATCTGCTAACCGGGGTCGAGGTGGACGTCAACATCGCCAACGCCGGGGATACGGCCCGCGGCATCAACGTCACCGGCGCATGGGGCGCAACCCCAAGTGTTCCGCCGCCGGCTTTCGAGGCACAAGAGCCGGCCGGCGGCCATGGGGGCTGGGGAGTAAGCTTCCTTTCGGATACGGAGGCCGCGGCGATCGGTGTTCAACTCAAGCCGATACACTTTACGGCCAATTCACCAAGCCAAGAGATTTCGTTAGAAGACTACGATTCCAGCGGAACACTTCGCGGCGGCGGAATTTACCAGGATGCCACGGGCGCGATCGTGATGGCCTCCTATAGCGGAGTGACCAAGGCGGCGGCCCTGAGGATCACCACGTCGCCGCCCTCCGTGTTGAGCTGCGCCACCGTAGACACCGCCGGGAATGTTGGCAACACGGGAGCGCCTTGCCCCACCAGCGGCACAGGCTCCACGGTCACGGTCAACGGCGGCGCTGGGCTTACGATTGTAAACCTGAATTCTTCGACGCCCTCCCCGGATAGCGCGAATGTGGCTCTACCCATCAAGGTCGATGGCAGTGGAAACACGATCGTTGAGGCTCCCCGGGCTAGTGCATCCGTTTTGGGGCTCATGGAGTGCGGAACCGGATTGACCTGCGCGGGCGGAGTCGCCAGCGTGGGCTCAGTCGGATCGAATCCGATCTGGATGACTGATGACTTTTTAAACTATTTGGCCGCCTACTCTGGTGTAGGCGGCCTGGGTGGAGTTTTCAATTGGTATGCCAACATGAGCAGCGCCACGATTGTCAGCGGATCGGCGTCCGCTGGGGCAAATGGCGTGTGGGGCATCACCACGACGACGACCACGAATGCCTGGGGAACACTTCTCGCCAATGGTCCGACGGGGAATTTCAACCTCTTCGTCGGCACCGGAGCGGCGCTGACCATAGCGGCAAAAGTGGAAGAAACCACCACGGCCGCGGGGAAATATTACTACGGCCTGGCTAGTGTAAATAACGCGCCAAACCCCTCTAACTTCGTCGGGTTCTGGTGCGATCCGATAGGCAATTCTAACGATCATTGGTGGATGCAGGTCGTTAGCTCCGGAACCGTCACGAGCAATACCGATACAGGGATAGCGGCGAACGCCTGGCACACCTTGAAGCTAGTCATTGCCGGGACCGGGGCCACTTTCTACATCGATAGCTCAAGCGTGGGAACGGCTACAGCGGTGGCCGGGACTTACGGCATGGGCGTCATGGCATGGAACGGCACCAGCACCGCGGCAAGTATAAATATCGATTGGGCCGGGATCGTGTCCACGGCGACACCGTAGGGGGTTGCCTGGAGACTTATCTGCGCTGGAAGTTGGGGGGTATCTGACGTAGGCGAAACAGTTAGCCGCCTGAGTTACGTTGCCAGGCGCTGCAAGTCACGGCTGCGGGAGGGAAGGGTGGACGGCTTCACGAGGTTGGGGGGTGCCCGCTTTTCTGGCCGGGGAGAGGTGGGTTGTAAGGGCTGGCTCGGTTCCGTCTTGCGGCGCTCGCCTCCGGGGTCTAAAAAGAGGTGTTTTTGGAGCCTTTTTTCCAACCTATGAAAAATGGAATGTCAGAATTAAATGTCAGTATACTGACACGTAAATCCAACATTCACTGACACCGAGCGTGCGCAGCCACACCCGCAGCATATCCGCCAGTATCAGGCGATGCTGTTTTCCAAGCTGAAGTTCAGCCCTAACACGGTCATCCAGCGCCTGGGCGCCTTGCGGTTCTTCTACATCAAGGTGCTGAAGAGGAACTGGAGC